>JAABUK010005931.1_pt1 | contig 18590 bp, 20 predicted proteins | sample 5559141 | NCBI WGS metagenome assembly JAABUK01 (sample SAMN10711869, study PRJNA513367) | rock metagenome | isolation source: Antarctica rocks | place: Antarctica: Victoria Land, Pudding Butte nord | collected 2016-01-03 | reverse complement strand
CCTGCCTTTGCTTGTGCCTCCCTTCTGCCCATGCCCAGTGAGCTCTTGATGGCTACACTGCTTACCTTGAACAGTACTGCTTGTTCCTCACTATTCATTCATTCATTCATTCATTCATTCATTCATTCATTCATTCATTTGCTTTTAAGGTCTTGGGGCCAACCGTGACCATTGGACCAGTAGTCTGAAAGTGTCAAACAAAATATCGTCTGTTCTAAACCTGTCATACATCACCTGTCATACATCACCTGTCATTCATCACCTATCATTCATCACCTGTCATACATCACCTGTCATACATCACCTGTCATACATCACATCAGAGCATGGGAGCTCTGTACAAAGGTCTGGTTGGCTGAAGTGGTAGAATGCCCTCCTCTTCTTCCTCAAGTTTGGAGCCTGGCCATCGCTCACCTGGCTAAAGCATTGTAAGTTCAACCTCTCTCACCTGTCAAGTCTTCATGACACAGCGCTTCAGGTCAAAGTGCAATGCATGCAGGTGTCATTTGGGGTGCATGAAGAGGAAGAGTCGGCAGCAAGGCAGTATGACAGGGCGCTGCTGATAGAGAAGGGGCGGGCTGCCAAGACCAACTTCCCTCTGCCTGACTATGAGAAGGAGTCAAAAGAGTTTGAGGAGTTTGTTGTTGAAAGGTACAGCTGGCATGCCTTGCATGCTGATCATGTCATCAAGCATGCATCCATGTGGCAGCATGCAGGAATGAGGTGGACATCAATGAAGTTGTCTATGTCTCCTGTCAGTCTTGGTCTTAGCATTCGCAATGTCTGTTTGTGTAATACTTGAGGCTAAGTCTTGTGGACTGCACAAGCGCTGCTTTGCAACACACACATGAGGCTTGTGTAAGCAAGGCATGATCCTTATGCTTTGCAATGCAAATACAGGACCATGCCTTAGAATGCGCAGTGACCAAATTAGCTGATTGCCAAAGACTGGCGTTTACAACCATGGGATGTACACAAGATTCATGTAGTGTGGCTGTAGAAACATAACATACTGGCTGGATGGTGCATCTGACAGTTAGCTGTTGGTTCAGGTGTGGGGACTTGACTTGCCCTGCAGCTATGGAAATGATTGCAAAATGGGTGCTACCATTGTCTGCTAACACTGCCAGTGGAGGACCCCAGCCAGTCGTCCCAAAGAAGAAGGGTCGCGGTGGACGGCCCCGAAGTCATGCAGCATGCATCATCCTAGCTGAGGATTTGCGTCAAGCAATCAAGCGTACATGATGCCAACTTGCCCAACAAAATGTGACACAATGACTGTAAAATTAGTTATACGCCGCTGTGGTGCACCACAAGACTTGTGCCACGTCAACACTGTCAAATTGGGTGTGTGAATTTACAGCTGTTGCTCTCTGCCGATGTCAGTAGTTTACCTCAATGTGATGAGTGCTCGATGTCAGATGTATATGATCAGTCAGCTTTTGCTTTTGATGTCTGATGTAAAACTAAGTGCACTGTCCTGCCTGGGCTGATCATAGCTTTCTTTGATTCTTGTTTCTTGCAGCTGAACACTGACAGCCATCATTGCTGCCATATCATGCATGATGTTTGTTGCAGCCGTGTCAACAGCTGGACTAGACTCTACCAGCAGTGCAAATTCATGCTGTTTCGGTATTTTGTCTTTGCTGTCATTTGGTGTATACACAATCTGTGTAGACCACCATCCTGTGTATGCTGTCAATCACATGCAGCAAACAGCAAAGGGACTTTGCAAGCAGGTTGTTACAAAGTTTCTGATCGCTGCCAAAATGAGCGTGGCCACACATGCCTCAATCAAGTTTTTGATCTTCCCTTGTCTTCCAGTAGGTTGACCCATAATCTAACAGAAGCTCTTCATCAATCTGCATCAGAGTGCACAGCTGCTCAGCCTTGCTCCTCTGTTGCTCAACATGTGCCGCAACAGCATCATGTAAGAGATCTTGATGCACTTGGGATCAATGCCAAACATCAACTGCCGCTGAAGGCGATCAGGGAATCAATCAGCAGCTGCCAAACATGTCAAGCAAGACATGTTAGCATGTAGATCTTGTGCTGTCAACTGCACACAACAATGCAGAAGATTGCATGCACTGCTACTTCACCTTGATGTCAGTTGCTGTGAGGAATGACACCTTCTGTTGACGGCGACTGGTACTTCTGACAACGTTGTGCCGGGAAGTAGAATGATTCATGTGGCAAGGGCTGAAGGTGGAAGTGTCTGGGGCTCTGCTCTGTCCATCAACACTCCACTCCTGGTCTATGCGGATGCTGTAGTCTGACTGCACCACACACATGATACTCACACTTCACCAACGATGCTAGCCAATGCAAGCTTTCCAAGACCAACTATGATGAGGCTGCAGCAAGCAATTCAGCTGCAGCTGCCTGGGCACAGCGTTGTTACCAGCAAGCCTTCAAGGCAGGACAGTGCTTGCCCAAGCTTGCTGAGGTCAGTACACAGCATTCTGCAGAGACATATGTGGCCACATAAACTGTGTGAACCTCCACATCCCATGCAGGCAAGAAGCAGGCCTGAGCCTGCAGTAACAGGTTCACCGTCTTAAAGCACATAGCCAGACAGGAACCCATGTGGTCTGGGAACATGCAGTGTAGAGGCTCAGCAAAGGAGAAGAGACAACAGCGAACCACTAGATGCAGGATACAAATAGGACTGTTGCATGACAGGAAGGTACCACTCCAGATGGGTAGCGTGCCCAGTAGGCAGCTTCGTCTAGCAACTCCCCTTCATAGTCCCCAATGTATGTTCCAGCAGGAATGGGCTTTGCAGCAAAGGCCCCATTGCCCCGCCCATCTGTAGTGGGCCGCACCTGACAGTCACAGTCTCAGTATCTCAGGCATGCCAATGCACACGTTGCTAACCACTTGAATGAAGGAAAGATTGGGCACTAGGAGGCATTAACAGGGTGGTGCTACGGACTCAAGCAAAAATGCATGGCTCGCTGTAGCGCGACTATCATGCATGCAACCAACAACTGCTCCACTGCTTGTTTGCATCAAGGTTGGAACATCCACACCAATTTGATCAACTTTTGCAGGAGCAACGCTGTGCACACTGCAGAGGCATGTTTTGAGGGGCTCAGATTCATTAATCACCTCGATGGACCCATCAGCAAGGGGTGCCCCGGTGCTTGGGGACCCCCACTGTATGTATAGCCGCCCCTTGTGCACCTCTATCTGGGCTTTGTCCCTGGTGATGGCCAGCAGCAGTACTACTGCCCCAACAGGAATCAGTGATGCTGAACCAACAAATGACCATGGTCCAAGACTAGGCAGGGGCACGCCTTGCACCCATGCTGTCCCCAGGCCAACACCTAGGACTGCAGCTGACGCACCAAAGCCAGTGGCTTTGAAGCGTCTTGCTCTGATCAGTTCTGGAGGCAGCTGCTGCTGTGATGTTGTTCGAGCTTTTGTGTCTGCAATCAGGGACAATTGCATATTGCGGTTCGGAAAGTTCCTGTTTGAACTTAGCCTATTCACACGATCACCTGCTGTTGCTCGACTGCCGCGTGTCACAACGAGACACCCACAAGAACACACAGTTCTGCTGCTCGAATGTCGAATGCTGTTGCCACTGGCTTCTGAAGCACCTATAAGAGTGAGTCGGCCTCCGGCACAGGCCCCGTGCAGCGATCGAGTCACGACAGGTCCTGCAGGCATGCTACGCGGGCGAACGCTGCACTTACTTCAGGAACCACGCATTTACTTCAGGAACCACGCAAACAACGGGCGCAAGTTGCTTACAGTGCTAACGGCACCGAGGCGCACTCACGACAACCATACCAAGCGCAATATAACGCCTGCGCGTAACGCCTAGCAAAGCTTGGCGATGAGGCTTCGAGATCGGCACTGACAGGCCTGGGCGCAATTATGGCAGGCGCTGCAAAGTATGCCGGTGCTGTAGCAGTAACACTGATAGGGATCGTGGTGTCATCCATCAGTCTGCTGCCAGTTGCAGTAGATCGTCTTGAGTTCAATAGCGCTTCTTTGTCGCGCGAATTGCAAATCTGGCGTTCTCAAGGCCAGTATTACGTGCACAACAGGTCAAGACCCGTAATTGTACATCCGACAGGCTCCAGTCGCAAACCTCTGGGCAAACTGCATGCAGCTGTGCATGCCAAGCAGGCTAGCATCCCTCAACATCAAATGTGACTGTGCAGGCAAGATGCAAGCACTGTAGGCATTTTCTATATAGACGACAAAGCCAGCAAGGGCATCACTGACGAAAACACTTTGCTGCTGCTCCATGGGTTCCCCAGTACCAGCTACGACTTTGCAGGCGCCTTTTGGGAAGGCCTAAAGTCTGATTACAAGCGTATCATCATTCTTGACTTTCTTGGCTATGGCTTCAGTGACAAGCCACGAACAGCATCTGAGAAGTACTCTCTCATGGTTGAGGCTGATATTGTAGAGGGCTTGCTGCAACATCTGGACGTGCAGAAAGTGCACATACTGGCACATGATGTGGGTGATACAGTGGCTCAGGAGATGTTGGCACGCTTCAATGACAGATCTATGGGTCTGTCTCATGGACTGTCTCACCCTTCTCCACTCAGGATTCTGTCTCTTTGTTTTCTGAATGGTGGGCTGTTTCCGGAGCAACATCGTGCGTCCTTCACCCAGAAACTACTGAACAATGACTTGGCTGGGCCAATAGTCAGCTCAATGTCAACCTATGGCATGTTTGCCGGGACATTTGCTTCTGTGTTTGGATCTAAGACTCAGCCAAACGTGCACTTCTTACAAGACACATATGCCCTCCTAAAATTCCATGGAGGCAAGCTGATTCTCCCGCAGCTGCTGAAGTACATGGCTGAGAGGCGTGCTAATCGTGAAAGATGGGTAGGGGCATTGATAAACAGCACATGCCAGATTGGGCTCATCAATGGCCCAGCTGATCCTATCAGTGGAAAGCATGCAGCACAACGGTATAAAGAACTGGTGCCACAGCCTTGGGTGTACATGCTTGAAGCTCATATAGGCCATTATCCTCATGTAGAAGCACCACAAGCTGTTTTGAAAGCTTACAAGCAATTCTGCGAACATGTGATGAGGCATGAGTGATAATGCATGCTATACATGGTGTTTGCCAAGCCGACACTGTTGAAACAATTGCAAGCTGAGCTCCACCAAACATCAGCGTAGGACCTATAATTGTGATATGAATATAGCTGAACATACAAAAGGCTATTAGGCTCTGAGTTTGCATTATGTGGTAAGTCAGCCTCTACCTGAACCTCACTGACTGAGGGTCTGTGGTGTAAGCGCAGCACCTGTCACACGTAGTCTGGTATGACCTGTTTGCCTCCCATGCTCTTCTTTTCAACATGCTTCATGATGCCCATCATATAGTATATGTTAACATATAGCGTTACATCTGGCCATGGCGTAGCTGGTCATCAAGCCGATGTGCATTGAGCTGTCCCGGCAGTTCCTGGAAGTTATTGAAAATGCTGTATGCACTCGCTTCACCTTGCTGACGCCTGCCCAGATTCAGAAAGATCACCAAGATGAGGGAGCCAAGGACATATATGGGTCCAACTTGCATTTTATGTGCAATTGGAGCGCCTGCTAACCAAGCCAACAGCATAAGCCAAGTCTGCAATCTGATGCCGAACAGAATAGCCAAAATGTACTCAGGCAGCTGATGCTCATGTCGCAGCTTAGCTAAAAGCTTCCTTTCAAGTGCTGATGCACTTGCTGGCAGTCTGACTCTGGCATCTTCAGATTCCCCAGGATCAAGCTCCTCCTCATACGCAGCGTGCATAGCAGCTGGAGGTCTGGTTCTCATTGCCAGGATGATATCTGTGCCCAGACACAACACACTGCCTACTTATTGAAAACAAGCCAGGCCGTCTGACATGTACTGAGCTTGTTTGATTTCTATACCTTGGTCTGACAGGGACACAACATGATCATTGTGAATTGCTTTGCCCTTGTGCACTAGCCTCAGCTTGTCAGCTGGCACCCCGGTAGTATGAGCAATCTGCTGCTTAAGATCATCTACCTGCAAATTTCTTGGGGTCGATACTATGGCTTGAACAACCGTGCCCACTTGCATATGACTTTCTGCATCAGTGGGCGACAGCATCTCGCTTGCATGTGCTCTTGGCAGAAGGACTCTTTGTTATTGCATCATGCAACTTGTTAATGTAGTCTGTTCAGCAGCACACTGTTGACCTGCTGTTGGTCAGTAAACTGTAGGCTGTAGCGCTTGCCAGAGACCGTTTGAATGGTGACAGCAACCATTGTCAAGACGCCACCATTTCCAGACCGAGAAAGGAGGTCATTCACTGGTGTCTGGCAAGTTCAAGCCTTTGTCAACCTCTTGACGTTCAGTCAATCCTGACACCAGCAAGACCCCTGCCTGTCAGTCAACCCTTTATTGCTTTGACTGCTCTACTTCCTCAAAGCCATTTAGGACTGCAGCTTGTCATCAGCACGCGTCTCTGATTTTCTTGTGTGCACTCAGCAGCTCTGTTCGAGTCTCGTGCTGCAAGCAGAATAGCTTGCGAACAAGGAGATGGAACGGCGTCGTGATCGTGCACTGTGAGTCACGCGTTTTGTTGTAACTTTGCTGCTAATTCTGGGAGTGAAATATGGCATTTGCGCTGAATACTTTGCCTCACGGCACGGTGGCAGGCAGATCGACATTTCGGGTAATTTCATTGCTGTTTCAGTATTGCTCTGACGCCTCTGGTCCGTGTGATCATCTGAAAGTTGTGAGCTGCAGAACCACGCGAGCAAAGCAGGCCCATCTACATTGCCATGCATATGTCAGCATCTGTCGCTCACACCACGTCCATTCTCATCCACAACACCAAACAGGTACTGACGTACCTCGGCACACCAGGTGTAACTTGTACCTCAGCCAATTAGCAACATGGCCTGGTGTGAGCCTAATGCTGCAGGTGTATGGGCATTTATATCGTTGCCTGTGCATGTGCAGACTGGCTGCTGGCGTCAAAGGCTTTAGTCGTGGGCAGCAGTGCAGAAAAACAGGTGCATGCAAGCCCTGCGCCGCAAGCAATAAGGTCACAGATGCTGGCTGGGAAGGCATTGCAGGCAGCGTAGGTGTTGGCGTATTGTGGGCTGCGCTTGCATGTGAGTCAAGCCAGATTAATCACAGCAAATCAACTGCCTTCATCATGCATAACTGGGAGTCATCATCTGTCTGACTCTGCAGATTATGGCTTCGTTCTTTCACCCAATCAGACTCCCTATCGAGATATGTACTTCCTCGAGAAGCTACTAGGTCTTGGAGTCGATGACGGGGTCAAAGTCAACACAGTCTTCACTCGGTTATGCTGGCTGATGGGCGTTTGGCCTGCTGTGTACGCTTCCTTGCTCTTGCCGACAGCAAAGAGCGGCAACAAGGTATTTTCTGTCACAGCGTTGCCATATGCATTGTCAGCCCAGCATCATCTTCAGCATAGTTTGCACGCATGCTACAGCCTTCTTGAGTGACATAGCTTTGCCTGCACAAGTAGGCATTGTGGCTATGTTGCAAACAAACACAAAGAGGTCTGCTTGTAGGTGCCTGCTTGGCCTTTTGTGGTGGGCTCTTTTGCTTTTGGCATCTTTGCCCTGGGGCCCTTCTTTGCTTTGTGGACACCCATGAAGGACGAGCATCATGCCCAGCTAGGACCTCCTGCAAAGAAGGACCTGGTAAAGCTACTGCCACTGCGCCTTCCATGCAAGCAGGATTGTAAGCATGCCTGTGCAATCATGCCTCTCGAGTCTGCTGCTGGGTTGACAACCCACTGTTGAGTCCAGGCAATGCACCAGCTGCTCATGCTAATGCAATGTACGAAGTCCAACGTGGTGAAGGGACAATGTCTGCTGTGCACACTGCTCCTGTGCTTTCTGTCACTGTCTGCTGTTGTCAGGTCAGGCAATCATTGTGTTGCCACACTCTTGCTTCCAGAATACCTGGTACAGATTGATATGGCATGAGTCCAGACATCTGCCATCTCCTCGTGGGTTGCTGCTACTGACGTATGCTCAAGCTGTGTGAAATGGGCATACAAAAGAAGCTCAGGCTAAGACCTGGGCCAGCCCCTACCAACAGTATCCACATGGTGCTACAGTTCTTTTCCCTTGCAGAAAGGATGGAAATCCTGGGGAGTGCAAGCTACAGAGTCGCCCATCACATCCTGGCTCCTGCTGGCTTCAGCAGTCCTCTTCGTCTTCCAAGCTGCCACAGCTGGTTCTGTCCAGTGGGCTGGCTACGGCAAGCTGTTTGATGAGAGCCGCTTCTGTCATGTGACCACTATCGACTTCCTGGCGCTGACCGCTTCCGCCCCTCTCTGGATGTGGAATGATGCAGAGGTCCGACAGTGGCAGAGCAGGTGTGCTATGCACCTCTCAGAAGTTCATATGTTCGTCAGTCACGTACATGCCGTAAGGCCTGGAGATTTGAAGGGCAGCATGCAGGATAGCTCTGGCTGACTAATACTTGTGCCAGGTGGTTTTAAACGGATGCTTCTGGTCCATAAAGTGTGCTGCATGACTGATGGAAAGTGTGCTGCATGACTGGTGGGAATGCTGCTGCAGGGGAAAGTGGCTACCAATTCTTGCCAGCATACCTGTCATTGGACCAGGTAAGCAGACAGAATTCTTTGCCAGCAGCACTCTGTAAGCTGGCCTGCGCAAAGATGTCTGCAAAGACTGCCTTTGCTGGAATCGCTGCACTCGAAAAGTGGTGTTGGCCAACCTGCTGTCAATCAACACATCTCTAAACATCAGTTTGCTTTGTGTTTGCAGCTGCGTATTTGGTTCTGAGACCCAAAGCGCAATGATACGAGCACAGTGAACACATCTAGTCTCGAGACTGGAGGCGCAATGATGCAAGCATAGTTGAATCACATGGTTACAAGATTCAACTCTGCAGCAATTGCGATCTTATGTCTAACTTCAAGTTGTGTCAAGCAAACTGCAACTGCAGCAGTTCAGAGGAGCGTGTTTTGCATGTTGAGCTGCAAGGCTTCTTGGTACACAACAATGTTTGTCCTACCTACTCTATGTCTAAACTCATATACACCTTACCCAGGTTTCGGGTCTTGCAATGCCTTATACTGGTGCATTATTGTGTTTTGCACACTCTAACTATCAGGAGTGCTGAGGGTAAGACCTGTCAAGTAAGACCTGTCATTATGGGCACGACAGAGTGGGCATTGAACTATTTTGCCCCTTACGCTCTCACTTGTAGCAACGCTGAGGCACATGTATGATACAAAATTGCAGCTTGTTGTGTAACGTCAGTGTCTGACAAGCCATACTCTGCTATGGCTGTTTCTACAACAGACATATCTGAAAGAGGCTCATTTGAGGCCTCTTGAAGAGCTGCCATAAATTCCTGTGCAGCACAATAGTCATGTTGCAAAAGCATCGCTCATAGCGAGCAGACAAGATCCTCAGTAGACAGCCAACCGTGCGCCACTGCTCATGACATACTCAACACAAGGACTAAGCCAACTATAAACAACAACTGACAAGATCATGCATGTCAATGCTGTATTGCCTACTCAAATGTGTTGTTGATAACGTGCAGGCACGCAAGCACAAAATTTGCTAGCATGAGCTAGCAAGTGGAGGCCAACCACACATGAGTGGTCTGTTTTAGTTTGCCCCGCAGTTACTGCGGCGCAGTAGGCATGCAAATCTCACCAGTAAGGCTGGGTGTGCTGCTGCATCACTCGCAGGCATGTATTCAATGTCCATCGCGACGCCCTTGACCTCCTCTCCTGGCTTCAAGATGGTTCGGCAGATCTTCACTGCAAAGTCTCCCAGGACATAGTCTGTGCCCTGATGGAAGCCGTTACTTCAGCCGTTACTTCAGCCGTTACTTCAGCCGTTACTTCAGCCATTACTTCGATTGGACTCTTAGTCCATGTTGCTATTGTCCTGGTTGATGTAGAGCCTACCTCAAACACTAACGTTGATCTGTGCTTGTACAATGCAATCCTGTTGAGGAGAGTTAGCATGTCTTGGTCTGCTGTCACAAGCTGCTTCTCATTCCTGCAGCACATAGCTGGAATGCAAGTGCAATTTGAGACTCATTCTTTCAAAGTTCTGAGGTCGTTAGTGTGAAAGATGCAATACAACCTATGTTGTCATGCTGAAGCAGTCAGCTGGCTGAACAAGAGTTGCAGTTACCGCAGGATTAAGTACACCGAAGCAGCGTCATTGCTGAAGGTAACTAGGGACAAGTCTCGAGCAGCTTTGACCTCAGATGTGGTGTAGGACTCCTCCTGCAGGGCTTTGTTCCCATCAGGTGGTGTCTACAGGCACAGTGAGCTCTATGACCTCACAGTCACCTGAACACGTCTATGGGTGGCCACATTCACGCTCCACCTGCCAGATGATTCTGCTTCGAGTGCCTCTAACGCTTGCGAGAGCTGTTGTAACTGTCTGCCGGGTTGCTGCCCAGGATGCACGCGCAATATCCTACAGATCAACCGGAACGAGCTGATCGCGCCAGCTATGCATCACAGGTGAGCTGCAGTTACAAGGAAGTCTGAAAGTTTACCATCGTGCAACCATCAGTTCCTCACTGCAATCATTGCTGACTTCCTGTGCCCGGGTGTTAGCTACGGCAATTTAGAGCACCTGCATCATGCTGCATGACCTTAGGAGGCATGAGTAAGGTTAGTAATTTGCTACCGTACATTCCGTTGCCCGTATGCCGTCAGAAACCGGTACCCGTCTTGCAACCGTGACACACACACACCTGCACTGACACCTGCATGCAACCTACAGGTCGTTTAGCACGGTCAGTCTGCAGACCGGACGTAAGTGGACAACGGCGCTACGCCTTGTATACTAGTGCATTGCAGTCGACCGTCTCTTTTGGTATCTTGCCTGTCTTTCAAAGTCAGGTCAACTTCACACAACTGGCCTACTCAAGCCCTCGAGCAGGGCAAGAACAAAGACACTCACATCTTGGTGTTTAGAGTTTAAGCACTCACCATGACCGATCCGCTTGCAAACCAAAATGCGCTGTTCAACCAGTACGAGAGCGAGTACTGCAGCAAATCAACTGATATCTCCAGGAAGGTGCAAGCCTTGGGCTCCTTTAGTGCGGGTAAGAGTTACATGAGATCTGGCTCACCTCAAGCTCGAGTTTTGCCCTCGATCCTGGTCTGACCACATCAGTAGTCTCTTGTCATAGATGTCAGAAGGTTAAGGACAAAAGAGATTGAGGCAGAGCTGAAGGAGGCAGACCAAATTGTGAGCATTGATGCCAAGCTGACATGTTGTCTGACCATTGGATAAGGCTAGTCATGTCTCCTGCTGCCGACTGCAATCATCCATTCAAGTGTACGCCCTACAGTATGTGCATACACGAGTGTGCTTCTGAATAACAATATGCTTGCTGTGCCAGCTTCGGAGAATGGACATGGAAGCACGCAGCTTTTCTCAAGAGAAGTCACAGCAGCTGATGAGAAAGGTGAAGGAGTACAAGGCTGATCTGAAGAAGATCACTGAAGACTCGCGGCAAGCTCAAGGAGCAGCATCAGGTATTTGCATGCCCATCAATATAGCTGCATTTTGCTTACCTCTTCATCAAAGCCATGTCCATGATAGACTTGCCAGTAGGCTGCTGCCTCTCTGCACGCCTAGTCTGGCTTCAGGACTGCATATTTGTTGTCGTTTCACAGAGGCAGTGCACAAATGTCGAATTGGTAGACCTTATAGAGATGCGCAAGACAGACAGCTTTGGAGAGACAAGACTTGTCCCGCACGTACCTAGCTCACCATGAGCTGGAAAGCGATGTTGTCATTACCATCATGATTTAGTGCACAAAGCTGACAAAAAGTGTGACTGACAACAGGAGGCGCAGCTGCAAGAGCTGAGCTAGGACTGGCAGACAACTACTATGACACGTCAGCAGGGCAGAGGGAACGCATGCTGAAGACAACAGAGAAGTTGGACAAGACAAGTGACAGGATATCACAAGGCAGAGCACAGCTTGCGGAGACAGAAGTGAGTCTGCCCTTCCAGCTATATACAGTCAGCACTATCATGCTGAGTCTGCAAGCATGACAAAGGCATAATGAACATCCATGTATGATGTGCCACTTCATGTGTTGTCAAGTGCTTTGACCACACAATCATCTGACTTGTGCTGGTCAGCATCAAGAGCAACAGCCCCAGTCTTCGTCACGGCAAAGGCATTGTCATTGTGCAGGCTACAGGAGCACAAATTCTTGAGCGGCTCGCAGCACAGCGGCAGCAAATCACACATGCACAAGCAACTGTACAGTCAGCAGACCAAAACCTTGACAAGTCACGTCAGATACTGAAAAGGATGTCGTCTTGGTGGTCGTGGTAGTCATGGTGATCATCACTAAGCCCACTGTATACCATCTGTGACCTGAAGCCGTTTGTTTTGCCTTTTAGGAGTTGGGAGTGAGCATACTGCAAGACCTGCACCGGCAGCGTGAAACCATCACCCATGCTCAGGATACGCTGCACGGTGCTGACGACAATATAGCTAAGGCCAGGCGGGTGCTAGCCAGCATGTCCAGACGCATCATGACCAACAAGCTCATCATGTGGGGTATCTGTTTGCTGCTGGTTGGTTCAATATGTTTAGTGTTGTACTACAAGATTATCAATTAGTTCTCTGCTAGGTGGACTTTAAGCTCTGTAGGCTGTTGTTGCACGTGCCACTGTGCAGGCAGCTCTGACCTGGTGCTTACATGTTGCAATTCTTGCATAGAATCATCGCAACTCTTGCATAGAATCATCAACATCAGCTTTGATAGATGACCATTCACATGACAGTTCTGTTCGATTATGTTACTTGTGGCAGGCATCTTCCTTGAGCTGCATAGACATGGGAGATGACCTCGTTTAGCACTAGGCTGTAGCAATCTGGGTAGCAATAAGAGTCATGTCATTAAGACTGCTTGGGTACTCACTTACTTCAATCCTGACCAAAAACAATTAAGCCATGTAGCCAACTCAGGATACATAACATGTTGTGTTCGTTCTTGCCCCATATCTGCCACAAAGTCAACTTCGCTGTTTGCCTTCAATAGCTTGTGATCATGTTGTTCTGACAAATCAAAACCAGAAATCTCTCATGCTCTCCACACAATAGAGTAGGACAATATCCAAGCCTGCAGTGTAACAGGTGCTGTGAAATCATATACAGCAACAGCGGCTGAAGTTCGGCTCCTGTTATGAATCTGCATAGTGAGGGGATCAACTGATCTTTTTCCTGTCATCAGACATCAGATTGAAGTGCTGCTTCTCCAGATCAATGGCCCACAACGCTGCGCCCACAGTGTTCGTGAAGGCAAAAAAAGCACCAACGATGGGAATGCATGTAAAGATGAGGGCTGCCCAGCCAAACTGGTAGAACATCAGCTTGTGCTTGACCACTAGGGCATCCTGCTCATCAGGGTCCGACACCCCCTTTATCTCCAGATATGGCGCCAATGCATCTCTTGCTTGAGTGTGACTGTTAGCTGCCCCAAACAGCACTGTCAGAAATGGCAATACCGACCTGCACAGCAGTGGTGGCAGGATGATACAACCTCATGAGACAAGACACCATAGCAGGAAAGCCATTTTCGAAACTGCAGTGAACATCAACTCCAAGCATCAACAGAACACACCTGAAAGGTGCTGTCAACAGTCTCTTGACCACATACTCAACTCTGCCGGATGACAGGGTTGGTGGCTTGACAATCCATATCAGCCATTCTATTGTAGGGTTCTGAGTTGAAACTGTTGGGTGCTGCTCCTTCTTCTGCTGCTTCTCTGCCTGGATTTGTTGCATGAGGATGTGCAGCTCTTTGTGATCCGCTGCTGTCAAAGGGACAATCTGCAATGGTGGCATGCGTCAAATGAAGCTCTGCATGAGGCTCCCATTTGAGAGTCAACATTGCATAGTCAGCTTCTTGACATCGGCCTCTGGATGCTGTGGGGACAAAGTCACCTTATCAGGGGACAACCCATTTTGGCGAAGAACAAACTGGAAAACTTGTCTGTGGTGCTTTTTGACCAGAGATCTAAAGATCCAAAACACGGGGACGGTCAGCTCCGTAAAAAACAGCTCTGCATACAAGCAGTATGGTCATACCACTGCTCTGGGTCAACAGACCGGCAACAGGTGTTTATCACGGGCTGTGAGTGTCCAAGCATCCAACACCAAGTGTAGTACAGCTGCTTACTTATCAGAAACTGCAGCACGTCTGAATTGATAGCTATGTAGTAAAGGGCCTGAGCCGGATACTGAGCTGGCTGCATGGCGAGCGCCGCGATATGTTGGCGACGGCGAAGCAGGTCCAAGGCAGATCGGTGTGATCGACGGTGTCAACAACAGAAATTCACCACGGGTGCTTGGCAATATTGCACTGCTTACCGGTAGCACGCACTTTTCCGGTTGCGTTCGTGTGAGCCGGTGGGCGTCGCGCAACAATGGTTGCGTCGCAGCTGCTCTGCAGCCCGCTGGTCAAACAGGGCGATGCAAACAATCGCCCTGATAACGCAGACGCGTAACGCCTGCTTAGGGCTTGTGCAACATACCACATATGCATACCCGGGCACTCACTCACTCACTAGCCTGTAGTCAGACCATATGATGCAGCAAACAAACACCGATGTGCTTTCCATTTAAAGAGCCTGACCCTGATTGAAACTTGCATCGAGCAGTAGTTTTTCAGTAACAAATTTGAAGCAATGCTGATGCGCACCTACAGCAGGCTGATATTATCAATCAAGACATCAGTGTGATGTTGTTGTTCTATGATGGAATTTGTTTTGTCTTCAGCAGCAGCAGCACTTTGTTCACGTCATTGAGCCAAATCTGCAAATGCTTCTGCTGCCTGAGGCAGTGAGGAGCCGTGAAGCATATTGTGGCTCTTGCGTCTGATCCCCAGCAAGTCGTGAGTGGGTCTGAGCTGCTTATGTTTGCATTCTGTTTCTAGCTGTAATGTGCAGGGTGACATGAGCCGAGCTTGTGAGCTTAGGCAAAGTGAGTGGCAAGCCAAGCCAGAGAGTCTTTTGGTGCCCTTGTTCTGTTGTCAGAAGAGTAATCAACATGCACCAAGCCAAACGTATTGCTGTAGCCTTGAGCCCACTCGAAGTTGTCCAGAAGTGCCCAGTAGAAGTAGCCCAGCAATTTGACACCAGCCTGCTTGGCTTCATTTGCCTACATGCATGACGTAACATTGAAGCTGTGACAACCCAATCAAACTCAAACTGAGACACTGCCAATGACTTGTGCAGGGTTCTGCACAGCAAGACCAACAATCACCTCTCCGGAGAGCACACAGACAATCATGGGTGATGCATGTCAACACGTTGTATCGGAGGCAAAAAGACCACCCTCTAAGATGCAGGACTTAGCTGATCAAGTCTGACTCCACATACCTGTTCAAGGTAGGTTTGTATGTAGTTGATTCTGAAAGGGTCATGCAGCAGGTCTGGGTAAGGTATGTTACTCTCTCCTGGTACGTCCACACCATTCTCTGTCACGATGATGTCTGGGTGTCCATAGCGCTGGTCAATGTATTGCAAGATTGCACTGCAGCCAGGTGCACAATGTGACTCTGTCTGCTCTGAATGGAACACTCATGCCACACAAAGTCACCACTCAATCCCATGCAATGCCAAAAAATGGCAGTTTTGAGCTGTTGCGAGCAGCCCATGCATAGCTTCATGTGACCATCGATGAGCTCTACAACCTGTTATGAATGTGTTGCATGCAAAATTGCCGTTGCCCACACAGAAAGGCAGTATATCCTGCATGTTTCATCACACTATCCAGGCCGACCTGTCTTGCACACAATGAACATGCACTATCCAAGCCAACATGTCTCACACAACAAAGCTTTTTGGTTATGTTGGTCTCAATTGGCATGGTGGTGTGAGAATGGTGCTTTGCTTCACCACCTGCCACAAGGCTCATGATACATTTGGGACCAACAGCCAGGCAGTACACACCTGAATCCCCAGGGCACAACATACAGCCATGAAGACTCTGCCTGTTCCCCAATGGCAACCCCTGCACTGGAGATGTATGACACTGCAGTGCCTTCAAGTGTGCCAGAAGCAGGGTCATTCTTGACATAGTAGCTGGTGTAATGGTTCAAGGCAAAGTAGTCAACTGAGCCATTCAGGGATGCCTTCTCGTGGTCTGAAAGGGCAGGCAGAGAGGGCACCAGAGCCTTCACTGATTGGGGGTAGTCTCCAAGATAGATGGGGTCAGCGTACAGTCCAAGGTTGAAGTCTGAATGCCTCTGGGCAGCAGCCTGCATGTCAAGCTCAGCATCTTATGCATCCTATACTGGCTCAAGAGAGAGGGTCAAATGTCCCTTTACAAGTCCCCTCTCAGAGGCTGAAATGGACTGCTTGTCCTTGAACCTGTTTTGCCCACAGCTCTTACCAGCCTGTCTGCATAGATGCCCACAGCATGCCATTGCACTCTAGCATTGTTTCTGATGCATGGCAGCTGCAAACTGTTGAGCTGTGCAGCTTGCACTTTCAGGCTATCGTCTCCTCACAGTTGGCATTGTTATGATGTGAAGCTAATGAGACAGGCAGTTGTAGCGTCTGAGGCACATGCCAAGGTTGCAGCGATGCTACTGGGTGAGGTCTGTCAGGGGTTTGTTTCACGGAGCAGAAGCTTACAATATCATCAGATGAGTTGGTGTATGGTACAACCCAGTCAGCGGACCAGTTAATGCTGATTTTGGCTTGAGGGGCTGCTGCCCTCATCTTGCTCACAGCAGCCCCATGTGCCGCCAGCAGGGTGTGAGCACAAATATAAGGCTCAGAGTGTGAGTCACCCTCTGCACATATGCTGCGATTTGAGCACCGCCCTGCAGAGGCGCTAGCAACATAAGTGATCACGTTTCTGGTGTTCTCTGCTGCGTTACACCCAGATTGTCAAGACACATGCCACCCTGAGCAGGGGCGTTTGCACGGGCAAAACCGATGATGACAATCAACCTACAGTGATATTATGCGATGGTACAGTGATATCATGTAAGCATGCATGGAGGCATGCCTCTCAAAAAGTGAACAGGGCAGAGTACAGCTGTGCAATGGCAAACTACAGGCTTGTGCTGATATATGGATGATATGGTACATGATGTATAAATGATGTATGTGCTGATATATGTATGCATGGCGCATTGCTGAATGACCCAGCTGGATGAAACAGACTTAACCCAAGCACACAAGCATGCAGCAGTGCATGCAGTCTGAGCACAAGCTTGCAGACCTGGTGCCATTCCACCAGAGCCGAAGCCCAGGGAGCAGATGCTGTTGGGCTCATTGAAGGTTGTCCAGTAAGTCACTCTGTTGCCCAGTGCCGCCACAACAGTGCTGGCGTAGTTTGCAAAGTCTGTCACCAGCTGCTGGCCTAGAAAGCCGCCATAGCTGTCCTGAAGTCAGAGCATGACCACAAGGAGTGACTCATGACCACAAGCGGTGAGTCATGGCCACAAGCGGTGAGTCATGGCCACAAGCAGTAAGTCATGGCCACAAGCAATGAGTCATGGCCACAAGCAGGGAGTCATGACCACAAGCAGGGAGTCATGACCACATGCACAGGCTGCAACCTCCAAACTGACGCAGGCTTTGAATGAACAAACACAGATTTGCAGCTTGAGCAGAGGCAGGAAGCAATTCCTGAGGCGCCTGATTTGCTTATGACCGACCAGCCCCTCACCAAGCTTGTTCAGCATTTGCGAGCAGGCACTGGGTTCAGGGTTTAGGGCTATGTTTAGGGTAATCAGGCCAGCCAGCTTCATGCAAAGGCTAAGTAAAGGCGATGCTAGACAACGCTGAACTGCAGGCTTCACAACGAGCAATATGATGTACTGTGTGGTACACTAAAACACAGCTGCACTGAGTTGGCTTGAGTGCTGAAGCACATGTGCTGAGGTGAATTGGTAATGCCACTCAGCATTGACAGTCAATGTCAGTCCTCCTGATGATCCTTGAGGACGAGAAATGTCACCTGCAGGGATTGAGGCAAGTCCCAGTGGAACAGTGTGACGAAAGGCTGAATGTTTGCTGCCAACAGGGCGTCAGTCAAGTTGCTGTAGAATGCCAGGCCAGCTTGATTGACCTGCACATCACCATCACCATATATGAAGCCAAGCCCTCAGTAATACGTTGGTGGACGAAAGCCAGGGCTGATAGAGTGGATGCAATTGCAGGCTCACTAATGCATGACAATCTTGATGGACAGCCTAGAAAGATGACTTCTGCAAGGCAAAGAAGTTCATCTAGAGATCTGTTGTTGCTGATGGCTTGCCCATCATTGCAGCAACTATCCCCAACTGATACGCAAGAGAGATTTGAACAGCATGGAATGGACAGTTGCAAGTTACCTGGCCTGTGCCTGTTGGATATATTCTTGACCAGGCTATGGAAAACCTGAAATTCTTGATGCCATTAGCTTGCATGAGGTCGATATCATTCAGGTATTGGTCATAGAAATCATCTGCAATGTCCGCAGTGCTGCCATCTGCAATCTTTCCTGGGGTATGGGAGAAGGTGTCCCAGACTGTCTGTCCACGGCCGTCTGCATCAACAGCCC
>JAABUK010005929.1_pt1 | contig 18594 bp, 21 predicted proteins | sample 5559141 | NCBI WGS metagenome assembly JAABUK01 (sample SAMN10711869, study PRJNA513367) | rock metagenome | isolation source: Antarctica rocks | place: Antarctica: Victoria Land, Pudding Butte nord | collected 2016-01-03 | reverse complement strand
GAGGATACTGCGTTGTTGTGGAGTGGAAGTTTGTGGATTGGGGGTATAAGTAGTTATACGGATTCGGTAGAGGATTGATGGAAGGAGGGAAGGAGGGAAGGATGCGCTGCTGGGAGTGGAACAGCGTCCTTTGGTGTAGTTTACGAGATTTGATCAAGGTATTAATGAGGGCAGAAGGAACTTGGTCAATGCTTCAGATTATACCCCGAGCATAATCAAACCAGCGAGACAGTCGTCCCACTAATCTGTATCCGACTCGTATACGCCCGCCTCACAGAAGCATCGCCCGAGTTCACATCCGCATGAAACACAATCCTCGACCCATCACCCAACACATCCGCCCCCCCAGAACTCAACAACCCCCGCGTCCCCGTCACCAGCAACGGACTCGCAGCCTTAATATACGGCCCCCCCACGCTCGCGCTGGTGGCATAGCTTGTATCGTAGAACTCCGTGTTGTAGCAATTGCTGCTGAAGAAAAGCACATAGGTGCCCTCTGCTGAACGGACCAAGCTGGGGGCTTCGATCAGTGGGCCGTCGCCGGGACCGGGGTGGAGGAGGGGTGTGGGGGGGTTGATGGGTGTGTAGCCGTTCGTGGCGGACACTTCTTGGAGCATGAGGGGCGTGTCGTGGGAGCGGTCTGCGTTTCCGCAGGGGCCGCCGCCGCCGAGGCTGTTGCCGTCGATTTTGTAGACGATATAGACTTTGCCGTCTGCGTCGATGAAGCCTGCGGGGTCGATGGCGCCGCCTGTGGCTAGGGGACAGGCTAGTTCGCGATCTGTGGGGATGAAGGGGCCGGTGACGGTTTGGGAGGTGGCAGCTCCGATGCAATGTTTCGAGTTGTCTTTGTTTGAGGTGGCTGAGAAGTAGAGTACGAATGAGCCATCTGCCAGCTGAATGACGTCCGGTGCCCAGATTCCTGGGTTCTTCTTATTGGTCCAAGATGGCAACGTAGGCATAGCGTCTTCCAAGGTGCCGTCTGGCTTCTTGAGAAGGGCCATGCCTGTCAAGTCTTGGGAGCGAGCAATTGGTACGTTGGCTCCTCCACTTTGGGTCGAGAAAGCGTAGAATGTCCCCTCGACCTCGATGAACGCGGGATCTGGAAAGTTTTCTTGCATGAGAGGGCTCATTAAAGCTGGTTCGTTGCCTCCTTTTCCCTCTCCCTGCCCTCCACCCGAAGCTCCTCCATTTACAGCTCGACGGCTAAGCGCTAGATTCTCTAGGATTGGAGATGGCGCGCATAAAGATTGTACGATGTAGCTTGCGACTGTGAGGAACAACAAGATTGAACGAGACATCATGAGCAGAAAGTTGAAGAATCAGTGGAAGAAGAAGTGGGCAGCAAATGAGCGTCAGGTGCTTCACGAGATTGAGAAACAATCAATTGGCAGAAACGATGGCGGCAAGAAAGCCATATATTATATCGAACGCCCTGCAACCTTAAAGAAGGCGGAGTGAAGTTACAGACCGAAACAATGTGAACATCATCAAACAACGGGACGTCTACCAATGACCGTCGGCAACCTTCTGCAAAGCCGTCTTTCAGCCGTTGGGGCGCAATATATAGGAGCAGCCAGCGGGATCGTCTCAGACCACATGACAGCGTTGGAGATGACATGCTCTTTGATTCTGTCAGGCTGTGAGACAGCGTTGGCACATTGCCAGCAGCAAGCGTGAACTTCCTCGTATATCACAAGAGAGTTGGGATGGTAGACTGGCGCAAATTCAGCAAGAAGTGGGACATCTCAACACGCCACGTGGGGAGCCTCAAATTGACAAATGCAAGCCTTAAATGGTTCTGAGACGGTCCATACCTGGTCAGTCGTGAGGCTGCTGTCTCAAAGACAGTAGGATCTCGAAGTGAAACGAGCGCTTCTCCAATTCCAATCTTCAGTACCGGCAGGATCCCGCTCGGTTTCAGATTCCAGTGATTGGTACCTATGGAAGGATCAGACACGGCCAGGTCATGATGGAATATATCTTGTGTTTATCTCATCAAGTCAAGAGGCTGAATGCAAGACATCCTTGGGCCTAAGAGATAACAATGGGAAGAAAAGAAGGCGTGACGTTCGAGGACCTTGAAGTGTAGAACTAGCGGGTGAGCGGCTCAGCTCAAGTGCCAAGACATTGCCAAGACCTCCGCCCCCTAGTCCCACGGTAAGCACGCCTCACAAGCCCACCATGTGTGAACATATAGATGTGCCTCGGTAAACTGCAATCCAGCGGAGCCCACGGAGCCACGGAACCTACCCCGATAAAGTCTAAAAGGTCTGAGTCTAAAACACCGTAACTCCTTCCCGTCCCATATTCAACATCCTCGAAAACAATAAATCTCCGCAATGGGCCTACAAATCATCCCCCGGCTCCAAGCCTACCTCGAACCCCTCCTCTTCCTAGCCATCGCCGCCTACGGTCAGCCGTCCCCCACCCATCCAAACCCACTCACTCCATACTCACACCAAATCTAGGTGCAATCCTCGTATTTATAGAAATCGTCACCTTCCGCCGCCGGCCCAAAGATGCCCTCAGCAAAACTGCGCTCAGCGATCGAATATTCAGCAAAGTCTGGCTACGCCTAAACACCACCATCGCCACGAATGAACTCTCGACCGTTCTGCCGAGCCTTGTTGCCAAAGCTTCTGGCATAGTGCTTGAGATAGGGCCTGGGAGTGGGAATCAGCTTTCCCGCTATGATCGATCGAAGGTTGAGAGGATCTATGGTGTAGAGCCGAATGTGGATTTGCATGCTGCACTCAGGGCTACGATTAAGGAATGTGGGCTTAGTGATGTGTATACTATTGTTCCGTGCGGCGTTGAGGATGGGGAGGTGCTGAGGAAGTATGGTGTTGAGGGGGAAAGTGTAGATACGGTGTTGAGCGTGCAGGTGCTTTGTGGTGTGCCGAGACCGGAGGTGGTGGTGAAGGAGTTGTATCGGTTTTTGAAGCCGGGTGGGCAGATGATTGTTTATGAGCATGTTAGAAGTGATGACTTTGTCTCTAGATCTGTGCAGCGTAAGTGTCAAGAGGCAAGTTCGGAGGTGGGTCGTGAGAGGCTGACGTGGAGTAGGGATCTATAACATCATTTGGCCCTTCGCTATGGGTAACTGCCATCTCGGTCGTCCTATTGGTCAGTATTTGCTCGAGGCTGGTAGCTGGGGCACAATTGAGCTGGAGACTCCAAAGGATGAGGATGCTTGGCTGATTTTCCCGCGCGTGACTGGGAGGCTTGTGAAGTGGGGTGCATGAGATCTACCTTACATAGTGTGAAGTTAAGGTATCATCGCTACGCAAGGGTCGAACTGAAGACCCTGCAACACCTTGCCCTTTTCGTCAACGCCCTCGAACATAGCCAGGGTTTCCGGCTTCCCAGGCGTAAGAGCGACCTCTTTGGTGCCCTGAACATCTCCCCACCGGATATCCCACCCTAGTTTTCTGGCTTCATCCGGCTTCATGAGCGGGCACTGTGCGAAGAGCTTGGTCCATAGCCGTCTCATGTACCTTGGAGTCAAATCGTGGGGGCTGCTCACAAATCCAGTGCCTCCTGTAATAGTCCCCCTGACAATGCCGGTATTGAACCCCTTTCCATCTGTTGGTGCTCTGCGCGGCACAGGCCCTTTCCATTGCGTCTCCCCAGAAGCCAACCCCCGCAGTCTGTTCCACTCCTTTTCAGGCAAAGGTGGCATAAGTCTATCAATGGCCTCTGCATACCAGCGCTTTTCGAGATTGCGGACTCTCTTGATAGGCATAGGGCGGCCCCAAGCATTTTTCTCGGGTATCAGAGGTTGCTCAGTTGGGCGATTGGACCTTGAAAAGAACGATAATTTCCCATGGGCTTGCACCTTAATGAGTGCCTGTAACTGGCTGGAGTGATATGGAAGCCCCTTGGAAGCCGGATCCGACATTCTCTCCACTGCTGCTTGATCCGTTGGTATATCAGGCACCAAAAGAGGCCCCAACAGCTCATGCCTTCGCGTCCCAATACGGCCATATGTCATAGCAAGAATCTTGCTCAGATGCCGCGCGTGCCCATCGTTGGCACGTTGTAGGAAGACGAGGCCCTTGCGAGCGGTTCTCAGCAGGGTTGATCGGCGTTGTTCAACCAGAAGCACAGACCTTCTGCCTCTGTTCCTAGCTTGTAGAATGTTCCGGGGGTGATATTCTCGGAATCTGGAGACTATGTGGCCGTGGAGAAAGTGGCGCGCTGCCGCGTCTGGAAGATAGGTGCATTGGCGGAGAAGGGCTCGATAGAGATGGACAGTTTCTTTGTCGTGAGTATTATTGAAACCTGCGTATTTGACTTGGGAACGACCTTTGCTTTTACCTAGTCTCCATAATCGCATGCTGCTCTAGTCTCCAGCAATGGAAAGAACTAGAAGGACAGCATTGTTTTAGAGCATTTGTACCATGTTCTTTCCCAAAGCAAACACTCTGTGGTGTTTGGAAATGGAGTCCTGTCCCTAATGTCCTCCAATTACAGAACGATAAGGCTGACTAGCGTCGCACTGGGACGACGCGAAAAGTGACCCCCGCTCTGGCTCGCGACACGTCCACGGAATCACGTCGTTGGTAAATTCAATTGCTGCACACCCCAGTCAGATAAACGAGTCAGGTCGGTCGAGGTGAGTAATTAGGCCATGGGTGTTCGTGTCAGTCGTCTGTGAATCGCATTGTACTGATAGCCATCGTGTGGACAAGGCACCGCCCATATACTAGCGCCTCCACTTCTGTCAGCACCGCATTGTACAACATTATGGCCTCCGCCGTGCACGCCGGCTCATCCTCATACCCTCCGCCGCCAGAGACATACGCTCAAAACAGCATCAATCCCACCATGAATGGCGTTCATGCGTCTCATTCCGCTCTCAACTCCTTCGATGGCTCCCACTCAATAACTTCGACACCTACCCCAACTCCGCCGGCTTCGAGGCACCAACCGAACATGCCTTACAATGCCGCATACGGCCACATGATTGGCGGACACAATCAGCAGAATACACCGAGGCAATATCACGATCTCAAGCCGAACGTACGGCTACAGCAATACCCCCCGGGCCAAAAGCCTCAAATATATACCGTATGCATGCCCGTGGAAACCGTCCTGCCTTTGCTAATGTCTGCTGACACATGACATGATCGAAGGCCGTCTACTCGAGTGTGTCTGTGTACGAAATGGAGGTCAATGCAGTTGCGGTGATGCGTCGGCGAAAAGATTCATGGCTGAATGCAACGCAAATACTCAAAGTCGCAGGTATCGAGAAAGGAAAGCGGACCAAAGTTCTAGAGAAGGAAATTCTTTCTGGAGAGCATGAGAAAGTTCAGGGAGGCTATGGTCGATACCAGGGTACCTGGATCAGCTACTCAAGGGGTGTAGAATTTGCTCGTCAGTATGGTGTCGAGGAATTGCTGCGACCATTGTTTAATTATGACATGGGACAAGAGGGCTTCAATGCAGGTTCTGGAAATCTTGATACCCCCACTAAAGAACAAGCGATGGCAGCACAGCGGAAAAGAAATATGATGAATGGCGGTGCAGAGAATCGCGCTCCAGTTCAATCACCGAACGGAACGTTTTTCAAGAACATCTCAAAATCAGCGGCCAATGCAGTCAACGCAATTAGCAAAGCGAGGTTTGAGGCTCCGGGTCCAAGACCGTCAAGCGTCAATCGTCCAACAAAGCCCATGCGACGTCCCTCACAGCAATTGGGTGGGAGCCAGGATTCAGCGTATGCTGGTAGCAGCCAGCAAAGTATGCAAAGCTTGCACTCGGAGACTAGTTTCGGTACGCAGAACCAATTAGACCCGGCTCTCCGCGATCATAACACAGCATACTACCCGAATGCGCAAAGCTTCCAACAAAATGGTGAGATGAACGAGCCTCCACGCAAGCGCATGCGAGCAACCCCAAAATTGGACCCTTTCAGCCAGAGCATGGACGGTGAGTACGACACATCCATGAGAGGCATGACACCGCCGGAGCTTCCTGAGTCCTTTGTGTACCAGCGCGACGCGTCGCAACCCGAACTTGATTACACGTTCATCGGGCTGCAACCACTTCCCCAGCCTACCACCGACTCAGCCATCGAAAAGCAGCAAATGCTAACATCGCTCTTCCTCGATCCAACACAGACCGATTTCTCAAAACATCCAGCGCTCCTTCGATTATCAGGTGAAGACCTTGACATTCCCATCGACAACGCCGCCCACACAGCTCTTCATTGGGCGGCAACTCTTGCGCGTGCCTCACTACTCAGAGCCTTGATCACCAAAGGCGCTAGCATATACCGACTCAACGGTGGTGGCGAGACCGCCTTGATACGCGCCGCGCTAACCACCAACAACCTCGACCAAGGAAGCTTTCCGGAGCTCCTAGAATTGCTAGGTCCTACTATCGAGATCCGAGATGGACGGGGACGCACCGTTCTACATCACATTGCTGTATCGTCGGCTGTCAAAGGCCGCGGTTCAGCCTGTCGTTACTACCTCGAGTCACTGCTAGAATTCGTCGTCCGACAAGGAAGCGCCGCCAACAGCCAGCAGAATTCGTTCCTTGAGCCCACCGTTGCCCCACCTGCAAAGTCGATCGGGCTTGCTAAATTCATGGCAGAGATCGTCAACGCAGTGGACATGGCGGGAGACACTGCATTGAATCTTGCGGCCAAGATTGGCAATAAGAGCATCATTCAGCAACTCCTCGAAGTAGGCGCAAATCCAACCATACCTAATCGTGCCGGTCTCAAGCCTACGGACTTTGGAGTTGGAGGGAATCCGGATGTTATGGAGTTGCAGCACAGCGGCCAAGCGGCCAAAGCAGAGAAGCACCCAGTCAGCAAAGTAGCTGAAAGCAGTCAAGAACTGATGACTTGTATGTTCCTCTCTTCTCTTATTCGAAGTAAACACTAAATGTTTCCGCAGCATTATCAACGCTTCTCTCAGATACGCAGTCCTCATTTCAATCTGAGCTCCAAACAAAGCAATCTCTGATAGACCAGACACACGCCAAACTCCGCGAATCCACAGCCGCCCTTGCCCAGGAGCGCCGTCGCCTTGAAGACCACCAACGCACACAGGAGGAACGGAGAGCCCTACGTCAACGCGTCGCGAATCTCAAGCTCGCCAACGAACAAAAGCGCGCCCGGTTACTGGCCATGAACACGCCCGCTGTCGACATCCGAAATGACATCAAAATTGGCGAGGCAGATGCGGGTCTTGATATCGACACGAGCATCCTTGGCTCTCCACTGGAGCCTTTTGTCATGACCCCCGAGAAGCGTGCTTACATCGCCACCCTTCCGTCTACGGCCATCCTAAATGCACGAGGGGCTGCTTACCGAAAGCATAATGCTCGCTTGGAAGCCGAGGCGAAGACGCTGCAAAGTCAGAGCGCAGAGTTGGAGAGTCAATTGAGGAAGATTGTGAGCTTGAGTACTGGCATTCCGGAAGACAGAGTCGATGATATGGTCGATGGTCTCATTGCGGCTGTGGCGAGTGAGGGCAGTGATGATGTTGAGGTTGGAAGGGTGAGGGAGTTTCTGAGGAGGGTTGAGGGTGAAGGTGGGGATTAGATCCACGCTTTCACCTTCAATATATCTACAGTCTCGTGGTCCTTTCGATTCCCGATATCAGTCGGCCGAGGATCGTCGGTATAGCCTTTTGTTCATGTGAATATTGAATATTCGATGTCTTGTACCACGTTCTTCGACAATTGGTTGTATGCATAGCGTGGAGGGTTGGGCCTGGAAAATTACAACTATGACTGAATCATGGAGGATTCATGGGTCTCTGTATTCGTTGTTCCACATTCGAGTTCATAGTTTATTTACGATGCAGCATCTGTATTGACCAAAGTCTGGCCTACTGGCCTCGAGTAAGGCACTAAAGATCGTAGTTTTTGAGACTAGATAGACAGCTAAGAAAGCCACTGGCTGGTCTGCGATTCTGATTTTCAATATCCTCTCACCAACACGGCCATGTCTCACTCCGCTAAAGACAAAAAGCTAGATTGGTTAGAAGTCGAGAATTTGGGCCAGGTCGATTTTTCCTGGAGGAAATGGGGAAATGAAAAAGTGGATAGGAAGGATATCAAAGGGAAGAGGGGGAATAAAAGCTAGAGCTATGACCTCCTTGATGACATTTGAGTGCTCAAACCGGACTTCGAAAGGCCAATTTACAAAGCCTACGGGCTTCAATCGACGAAATCGAAGGAGAAGTGTTCGGCATTTTCGGGGACGGAGAAGCTAGAATTACAAGCCGTGAAGGTTCGAGTCTGGAGTGAGAACAGGCGGAGGGGGTAGCTTCGACTTTGGAAGCGTCGAAAGAGCCTTCGGAGGTTACGAAAGTTCTAGAGGACTCTGTGCTGTGTCGAGATTCGTTTTGGGAAAACCTCGAGCAAGATATTCGGGGGGGCTTGTGCAATACCGATGCGGCTGGAACGTATTGGCAGTTCGAGCGCGATGCGAAAGCTCAGTCTTGACCGCTCGTTTTGAATATATCAGGATGGTTAAGGGACATGTAATTGTACTACTGCATCGGCCACTCGACGCTGTCGATGGAAGGGTATCCGTGGCTTCGAAAGTGTACCAATTGGACATTGCTGCATCATTGGGGCAGGCACTCACGTGAGATAACACCCATGGCGGTCACGGACAGGATACTATCCCCAGCAGCGATCATGCTCATATCTTCGTACTTCTATTCCATCATACCTCATGCAGTCTCCATAACGGCCTCTACCATTTCGCCTCCTTTCTCCCCTGAAACTGCTTCAATATGGTCACTTGCTTCTGCAACGCCTCCAACCACTTTCCAGCAGCCTCCTCCACCTTCTTCTGATCATCTCCAAGTTTTGAAAAGAAATCCTTTCGGTATGGGGTAGCGGACATTGCGGCGCTGAAGATCGGCTTGACCATGAAAGAGTGGTGGGGTTTGAGAGTGTTACCGTACGCGTTCCGGAAAGAGACAGAGAGTTCGTCGGAGGGGTTTTGGAGATTGTGCTGGATGGCTTGAGATGTAAAATCGAGGCCGCTATGGTGTTGTTGTCAGCCTTATAGTGACAAGATGCTGCTTTGGTTCCGATGGAGACTGACCGCGTCAGCCACAGTAGGCCTTCTGTTGCGGTATGTTTCTTGGTCTTGAGCTCGTTGATGACGAGGGCTTGTAGTGTTTCTGACTCGTTAGGAGCAGCTAATTGCCGGTCGCGAACTTTCTTGTTTCAGTCAGTCTCAGGACCCAAGGGTTGGAGAAAGGTGGGGAGGGCGAGGGGTGAAACCTTGATATTGCCCACCATATCATTCTTGACGGGTGTAAATGCCATTGAACCTAATACATCTATCCAGATATCAGGGGCCAGACCCATGGTAGTATAGCGGCTCCAGTGGAGTAAGAGACCTACCAAAGAGCGTCGTAAGTGACTCAGCAGCTTCAAGAAAAGCCCCAGTTGGGATGGCATTGTCGCTGTTGGTGTCGACAGAAACATCCACAAATGATTTGTGTAGGGTGTCAAACCACGTCCCTCCAGATGGATACGTGTTATTGGCTGGTACTGCCATGACTGTGCAATGAATGGCAAACGCAATCGAGGAGAGACCTCGAGGTGGAGGGAAGTTTGAGGGGCAAGCGCGCGTTTGCTGGCGGCAAAGCGTCAGCTCAAGCTCTAGGAGTCCGCTTGTGGTATCATGACAGTACAGTTTCCATTATCATTCCTGTATTCAATTTTTGTTCTGTGATATTTTTGCCCTTGTGTCCTTCCTAATTGAAGCTTCTGCGCAAGCTAGATGACCTCTAGGCCGTCTGAGGGGTCTGGCAGCCACTCAGCCCAAGATGTAGAGCCTGGATCTTACACTGCTCTGCGCCTGGTGGGTCTTTCACGTTGGTCCAATAGCAAGGCTTGCGATCAATCTGTTAATCACGCGTCTTTAGCAACATGCGTCCGCCGAGCACATCCACCTTACTACCCGTCGATGCTTCATCGGGCCAATTCCAGAAGGCTGGCTTAAGAGCCACCGCAAGTCTTGGTACAAGCGGTACTTGAATCTTTCTGACTACTCATCGCGAGCTGCTACGTTTTCGGCCAGACCCAGTACATCGCATAAGAGGCAGATCACAGGCTTGGATAGACCTTCCGCTGGCGCTGCCTTTGGATCAAGCTTTCCCCAGCCGGAAGACGTCGATGAGGAGTCGGATGATGATGCTAGCGATAGTGAAGAGGAGTCAGGAAAGGGACGTGGCAAGAGACGGGAAGAGGATGGGGAGGAGGTGCATGATATGGAGCCTCAGTCAACCGCCGAGGATGGCAGAAAAGGCAGTCCAGACGGATTCTCTCCTCATAAAAACGATGCTCCTGGTTCGAAGTCCAGGCAACGGCAGACATTGAAAGACAGGCTCAGTACGAAGGGCTCTAACGATAAGAATAGCACGACGTCCTTTGTTACGGCCCCAACAAAGCCTCGCAAACCACCACAATCACCCTTAGACACTGTCGACTCTGCAGAAATCCCCCAACCATCCTCATTTGTTACAGCTAAAGAAAGGCTCACAAGTGCCATTGGAGCGGCGGGCTCATCAAACCCTCAAGAGTCAGCTAAGGCCTTCAGCCCGACTCCGGTCCAGCCGATTGATAATGCTCCTGACACCCCAACCAGCGGTACGTTACCGAGATTGAGCACCGGCGAAATGGCAGTGCAAGGCAATAATGCGGATTCAACCACACACTTGCTTTCTCACGGAAGCGTTGACACAGCGGCTCCTTCCTCCATCATTCAACCACATGACTCCGCGCATGAGGACATCACAAACCAACCGCAAGCAACATCCCATGGCATGGTCAAGTTCAACATGTCGGATAAACCTCCTCGAGACGAAGCATCTACACTGGCGAAGGTCCGTCAAAAGGGTAGACGCAGGAGCTGGAGACGTATCCGTCAAGGCTCGTCCCACCCGGGAGAGATTGTGAAGGTGGAAAAGATGTTAGTGCGGGTGGACTCGACTATGCAGGAGCTTCCGTCAGATTACAATGAGAACGATAGCCTGAAAACTTCATCCCGAATTGTCGAGAAATGGAGGGAATTTGTGGTTGTTTGCCGTGAAAGTACCACAGAAGATGCAGACTTTTCCATCCAGATGTACAAAACGCGAGTCATACCGTCGAACGAGGACACCAAAGTAAGGAAGCGCTCTACCTATGAAATACCCTTGGCTCGCAAGACCACACATGTAAATCTCTATTCTTCACTAGACAAAACATTGGTAATCTGGGTCCCGTGGAAGATGGGAACAATGATGTACATTCTGCGGACACACTCCATTGCCAGCGCTGTTGAGTGGTATACATTTATTCGCCGCACTCTTGGATCCCATCGAACCAATATTTTACAGGTCAATGTGCCGGACCTAAGCGTGACGTTGCAGCTTGAGAACCCGTTTGGTGAATTAGAGGCGTCAATGAGCGCAATTCAAGCAGCGAAGGGGAACGATGCTGCTATCAACAAGACAAGGGAAGCGGAAAGAGCTGTCGCAAGCACCATCATAAATCGCTCTCTCAAGATGCTAGAGAACAACCCAGAGTGGGCCGATGTCCTAGATTCCTGGCTTGCGAAAGAGAGAATCGGCTTGGCCTGGAAGCGATACGATCGGTTGGAGTGGATACACGGAGCCAATGAGCAGAGGATGTACGGCACGATGGCCATGCAACAGACGCACGAGCTGGAACTTAGGCCAAAGGACCACTACCCTACAAGCAGCAAATCCAAAGGCGAAGCAATGGATGAGCCAGCTCCAGTCGAAGGCTTCTTGATACGGCTGACATCTCAAAAGGGACATGTCAGACGGCTTGGTAAGATGTACTTCAAGCGCCTGTACTTCACGGTACACAACCAGTACTTGTGCTACTGCAGGCCAGCAAAGGCGCTGCCTCCTCCACCACCAAAGTATTTTCTGAAAGACCACGTCTCAGTCCCTAGTGCAAGTGAGATTGTCACGAATACCCCTCTTATCTATGCCGTCAATCCCTATCCGAATAAGGATGGGGGAATCGAGTGGCTCCATCAAGGAACGCCTGCAAGCAAAGAGCGCCACGACGAGGATGCTTACAAAGAAGCAGAACGCAAAGTCAATAGTATGCTGGAGGCGGAGGGTTATGTCAATCTTAGCCATGTAAGCAATTTTCGATAGTGTCTTCGATTCGATTGTAAGACATGTTCGGGGGCAATTTCCCAGAATGCAATCCCTTAAACTTGTCAATTCTCTCAATTCCTGCTTTCAAAACGGCTGCTGACTTCAATACCTCGCAGGTGGTCCGTGTGCAGGATGCCCATAGGGGAAGTTCGCCAGTCGATGCACAAGTGGACCAAGGCCCAGATGTTGACTTCCACGAAGATGTCCAAGACACCAGGACGGAGGACGGGCAGACTAACCAATTCGATGACAAGCGAACCTTTGAGCTTGTGATGAAGAACAAGCTGGTCGTCAGACTGCAAGCATACAACGAGATCACAAAAAGGGAGTGGATGGCTCGTCTTCGAAAGTTGATCCATTACTGGAAGCTTCGGCTAGCGAGCGACACGGACACGCTGAAGACAGTCCGTGGTCTCAACCTGAAGCTGCTCGAAATCGACGAGGAGTCAGAAGCCTACATTGGTCAATTTGGGTCAAAGTGGGAGGTGACTCGATCAGTGGCTTCTCCAAAGTTATTCAATATGTGCGGCATATCCTGTTGTCGCGCTATCACGGTAACATCATCGCTTTTACTGTTGGCATTGGTCTTGACTAATGAGCTTTCCAGATGTCAGGAACCCTTTACCGCAAGCCTAAGCGCCATTCAACCTTCCAACGCTGCGGTGTCATCCTCTGTAACGGCCGCCTCTTGATCTTTCATGGCACTCTCCGTGAAATAAGCGGCAAAGAAGTCGCTCATATCCAGCATGAGCGCCAAGCGGCCATTGATCTCAAAAATTGCTACATTTACAGCGGCTTGGTGACCGAGGGCGATTTGCTTTATCAGAACCAGACTTTCGACAGCAACCATCCAGGTCATCACGCACTTCCGAGAGTCTACCTAGAAGACGGGTGGACGTCTACTGACGAGGACACGATGACTTGTTTCGTGGTGTGGCAGCCTCGGAATAAATCGTTGTTCAAGGCGAACGAGGAGCAGGAATCAGGGAAGACGAGGCAGCGTCTGAGGTACGTGTCCAAATTAGGCGTCTCGGGCAGATCGATCGTGTTCAGGGCGAGGAGCAGAGCTGAGAGGGACCATTGGGTCATGAGCATTGGTATGGAGATCGACCGCCTGCAGGCCGGAGAAGATATTCGGGTTGTCGACACGAAGTCGTAATGGTTCCTTATGTATTAAGTGCTTTAGCGAGGCCTTGGTGGCCTCTATCACTAGCTCTCAGGCTAGTTATCGGAAATGAATGCGGTCAGGGAGGTATGAACCCCAAAACCATCGAATATCACAACTTTGGGAAGCAGGAATCTGGTCCATCAACAATTGAATTGGAAAATCTGCAGATACAATTTTTGAATTCTGTTGGCAAATTCAAATAAGCCCAAGCTCTCCCATATCCTAGCGGCTTGAGCCCTTATTTCAGGGGTTTCTATTACGGCCTCCTAGCTAAAATGAGTGCCCAAGCCGCCAGAACAGAACATAGGCGATGTAATAGCTTTGAAAGTGTGTAACATCTCGAGTACGTTTGTGGCTCTCTCCGATAGTAAGTCTGCTCTAGGGACCGTCAATTGGCAGAAGTGGGATGGTTTCTGGGTGGGGTTGCGGCATACCTTATTTGGCATTTCCGCTAGTATTCGCTCATACCGTGGAGCCCTAATAGCATTCCTGATTCTCTGAACCCGCTGTTGGAAAGTGTGATGAACGAGTTCCTGGAGACTGTGCCCTTCCAGTTGCACGTTGATTTGATAGCTAGCTTGCGGTCCTGTCAGTTGAGAGAGGCAGTTGTTTTCGCTAGAGTTGAACACACCTTTTTGGGCTTCTCCGCGATAGTGGGCTCCCAGTACAGGGCGCATGGCACTACCACTGTACCCATCCGAGATCAGTAAAACTGAATAGGCTCAACCTTGTTTACGCCTTCCATCACTCTCTCGCTCCCCTTCCAGTCCTCCCACCGAATCCACCTGCTCCGCCCCAACGGCCAAACCACCCCAACCACCCTCCCTACAATCAGACTCTTTGAAACAGGCCCATAAAAATTACTATCATAACTCCCCTCTCCCTTCTTTTCCATATTATCACCCTCAACCCACACATGCCCCACCGGCACATCCTCATACTCAGACGGATACCTTCCCCTCGTCTTTACCCTATCACCCTCCACCGCCACGATCCTCTTGACAGCCATCCCCTCAGGGTCATGAGGCTTCCAGAACGATACTACCATGCCGCGCTTGAGGTTTTTGTAAGGGTTCCACATGTTCATCCATACGCGGTCTTTGACGATGCTGGTGTTGTAGGATGTGTTGAGGAATGGGTACATGCTGGCACCGTCAACGGTCGAGATTTGGAAGATGTGGGTCCAGCAGAAGCTAGCGACGGGGATCCAGGATGCGAATATGCCGAGAGTGAAGAGGAGGCGCCAGTAGGGCCCGGTAAAGCGGGTGCGGGGGAAGAGGGTGGGAGGGTTGGCATGGTGGCGGAGGTGGGGACGAAGAGGTGGACGACGGCGATGAAGGGAGAGGTGTTTGGGGATGAGGCTGAGACGTAGAGGTAGGCCAAGGGGCGGCATCAGACGTGGTATAATGGTACAGGAGGGAAGTATCGTAGTTCGCTTCAAGTTGGAGGATGAGATCAAAGTCACGTGTTTGGCGCTAGTCTGCCGCGCGTTTAATCTGTAGGATATCACGCCCTCGAAATTTCGTCCTCTGTTATGACCCACAACAACTCAAGCCTTCCTGTTACTAGCTCTCGGGAGTCTCGGCGACTGTGCATGCAACTTTTGCTCTGCGATCTGGATATCGATATCGCCATTGCCAAGATCATCCCTTCTCTCGAACCTCTCCCTTGCGACGTCCGTCTCAATACCCACTGTTTCGTTCACGTTCTGGTCGACCTTTTTTCAGTCTTGGTTTGACATGCCCTGAACCCTCATATTCCATATGAATCTTGTGGGCGTCCCCTCTTCAGAACCTTAAAACCCGGTCCTGAATGGTTTGGCGGAAGCTTGCGTTCTCATATTGCGTCGACATGCACGGAAAGCGTTGCACAAATCGCTTTTGTCTCGTGTTGGGGAGCCGTTAACATAGGTAACGGGAGGCAAAGTATTGTCCGTGCATCCGGTAACGTCCCATGGCTAGAATATACCACTGAGGAATCTGATCTTGCGTTTCTCCGCATCTTCCCCGCTTTTTCGCTTCCCATCTCTGTTTTAATTCTAGCCTATCCACGTCTGCCAAGAAGAAAACCTCGAGGAGAAGATACTATGCACGTACCCTTTCTTATTCCATGGACTTTGCTGTCTCCATGTCAATTCGGCTTTCTCGACAATGGCTGCAGGACTAATTCCAAGCGCATTCGCGCTTCTATCATGTTGTACTATTTTAGTATTGTCCCAGCAGAATGGTGTCCTTTTGCCATGTGGAGATGCCTTTTATCGCGCGTCTGAGGTAGGTATACAGGTACATTCCATGCAAGATTATCGGATTAACGCTGTGACAGTACACCTGCTATCCCAGCAATTTCTTGTGTCCAGTGATCAACACCACCCCAACACTGAAGTGCGGACGCGACTGCTACCTCTCTGATTCCTATTCGTATGTCAAGGTCTAGCCGGTGAATCTCAAATTGCCGATTAACAGTGTTGCAGATGCCATAACGATCGTTTAGGGCCTCCAACCAATCAAGCTGCTAGCAAGTCGGCCGCCATCCCTGGCAACAACGTACCTCCATGTCAAGGTCCCCCAACGACGCAGCATCTCAGCGCTCCTCCATATGAGAATTACTTCTACTCCGACTGCAATGTTGACGCTCAAGCCGTAGTCACTAGTCCACTTCCAGACAGCAATCTTTCAATCATTGGTCCACGATTGATCATCGCTTGGCCAGCTGGTAACAGTGGTGTTTGTGCATTCTTTGCTCCTCAAAATGCCATTAATGGCTCTTTGGGCATTGGGCTTGTCAATTCGACAGCAGGGAAGACCTTGCAGCCAGTGTATATGCCCGCAAATGGCGGCAGTGTGCCCAGAGTAGGAGTCAGTGGTACCATCAGCTTCAATTCATCTGCCACATTGACCGTGCCGATATTGGGTAGTATTCGCACGATTCGCGATTTCACTGAGGGGCCGTCACTGCTTGTGCCGAGCATACAGAATATGATTAAGATCAATTCCACTGCAAACGGAGGTGTAAGCATGAGTAGGCTCTGGCTTGATAATATTACCACGACCGAGTTTGCTTTCATTCCACTGAACTCAACTGGAGCAAGCCCACCAACGGTAAATAACCAGACCGTCAATTTTACGGCTGGGGATTACGTCTTCTATGCCGACTACAATTACCCGCAACTAACCCAGCTAAACGCTTCCACCGTGCTCAATCCAGGATCTCAAGGCTTGATTGGCCAGCAACCAGACCAGACTACTTCACTGCAATTTCTGTCGTACACCGGAAAACTCCTCGCTGGGGCTTGGCGCTTCCTTACCTACTTTGGGCGAGACTCAATGATAGCTACGCTCTTACTGCAACCAGTACTGAGCGACCAGGCTATCGAGGCCGTCATAGGTGCTGTACTGGAGCGTATCAACAATACTGACGGTAGCGTATGCCATGAAGAGACGATCGGAGATTACGCAACCTATCTCAACGGGAAGATGAATATGACCAGCACAGATCCCTCGTACAGCTATATCATGATCGACTCGGATTACTACCTCCCAATTCTCATGGATCGGTACTTCCTGCAAGCGCCAAATTACACTGCTAGGGGCGCAGCCCTCTTGAACACCAACGCAGGGCACATAGACCCTAATAATACCCAATTTACCTACGCGCAACTCGCCAATCTCAATGCCGAGAAGCTTATGTTAATCGCAGCTCAGTACGCAGCACCAGGTAACCAAACTATCGAGAACCTCGCGCACTTAAAACCCAGCCAAATAGTTGGCGAGTGGCGTGATAGTACCTACGGCATCGGCGGCGGCCGCATCCCCTACGATGTCAACACAGCCCTTATGCCAGCTGCACTCCGCTCCATCGCTGCTCTCTCCGCAGCGGGCCTCTACGCCAACCACTCTGACTGGGCTACCTTAGCCTCTAAATACGCGCAAATCTGGGAGGACACTACCCTCGACTTCTTCTCCATCACGATCCCAGCCGGGGAAGCCAAATCGCGGATCGGAACCTACGTCCAACGAAGTAACTTCCCTGGTCCCAATAATACAGACCAAATAGACGGAGACGTCAAGTTTCACGCTCTGGCACTTGATGCGAATAACAACCTTTCCCAGGTCTCAGTTATGAATACAGATGACTGTTTCAGGCATTTCCTGCTCACGAGCACCACGCACCAACCCCAGCTCACCGCCTTTCTGAACCAAACAGCTAACAACATCCGCCGCACCTTCCCTGCAGGACTGCTCACGAGCGTGGGCATGGTGGTGGCAAACCCAGCCTTTGGTACAGATCCAGTATATGCTGCCAACTGGACCACGGGCGCCTGTAAGTTCTAGACTCGCTGTTGCTCAATAAGTATGAAGCTGACCGAGATATAGACCACGGTACCGTAATCTGGAGCTGGCCACTAGCAATGATGGCCCGCGGTCTCGAAGTTCAACTCCTGCGCTGCGCCAACACGACCCCGGCCCCGGATTACTGCAATGATCAGACTGTATACGCGAACGTGAAGGCAGCATACAACACCCTGTGGGACAGCATCGAAGGTAATAGCGCACACCTTTCTTCTGAGGTCTGGAGCTGGACGTATGCGGATGTTGGGTTTCAGTTTGCGGAGCTGGGGACGCTGACGCCGGCGCCGGGGAATAGTGTTACGGAGAGTGATATTAGGCAATTATGGAGCTTAACGTTTTTGGGGGTGGTGAGAGATAAGGGGTTGGTGTGAGCGGGAATGTGAGGATGTAACATGATTGGGTTGCACCTTCAAGGCTGATCTTCAAGCTTTGAGGGCTATTTCCGCTAGTGTGTATAAGCTGTTTTGTAAACCTCAAAAGAAGACCAAACAGCCATTCGTCCGTGACGAGTTTGGACTCCCACTCCGATTCCAAGATGTACTGTTATTGTAGCCTTTGTGATGAATTTCATGAGATTGGGGTCTTCCACTCGCCTCTCTTGCCCTAGCAACAACTTATAGTTCTGGCGTACTGGCTTTTAGATGAAAGGTCCAATAGTAGAAATCTGAGACCTTTCTGAACCTGCACTTTACATGGGAGAGTGGCAAGAGGAGTTTTTTCGTCACCGAAGGTGCAATTTTCGTTGTTCATTGGGATGTGGCGATGTCTAAGCACCAGACGGAGCTGAATATATCGAGGGCAGCTCAAGCGGATATCAATAGAGCCAGGTCAGGCTCCCACTGCTGCGCCCCTGTACTGACCCATTATGTTCCCCCCCCCCCGGGGCCCCGGGCTCCCTCGTTGCTCCCTC
>JAABUK010005928.1_pt1 | contig 18595 bp, 19 predicted proteins | sample 5559141 | NCBI WGS metagenome assembly JAABUK01 (sample SAMN10711869, study PRJNA513367) | rock metagenome | isolation source: Antarctica rocks | place: Antarctica: Victoria Land, Pudding Butte nord | collected 2016-01-03 | reverse complement strand
CATGTCGGCGAAGACCTTGGCAGTGAGATAGCCCGTCTGCTCGGCGGGCTTGACCACCACCGGGATACCGGCCAGGAAAGCGGGGGCAAACTTCTCGAGCATGCCCCAGACCGGAAAGTTGAAGGCGTTGACGAACAGCGCCACACCGTGGCGGGACGTGTAGATGTGCTGGGCCACGAACGAGCCGTCCTTGGCGAACTGCTCCACCGGACCGTCGAGGTAGACGGTGGAGTCGGGCAACTCGCGGCGGCCGCGGGAGGCATAGGCGAACAGCACTCCGATGCCGCCGTCGACGTCGAACTTCGAGTCGAACAGGGTCGCGCCGGTGGCATAGGACAGCGGGTAGTAGTCCGCTTCGCGCCGCTCGTTGAGGTGGCCGGCGAGCTGGCGAAGGATGGCCGCTCGCTCGGTAAAGGTGAGTCGGCGCAGCACCGGACCGCCGACCGACCGGGCGTAGTCATACATACCGGCGACATCCACCGGCTCCTCCGACCAGCGCGCCACCGGCTCGGAGGTCGAGGCGTCCAGCAACGGCAGGCCGTCGTCCTTGGCGGTGAACCACTCGTCACGCAGGTAGGAACGCAGCAACTCGGCCATGGCGAACACCTCTCAGTCCTTTTCGTTCTGTCGGCGAACCCGACTCGCTGCGGCCTTGCCAGCGACCTGGGGCAAGCATAGACTAACCGAACGATCATTCGGTTTTGGGAGATGTCGTCTTGGGAGATGTCATGGACACCGATCAGCAGCAAGCCGGCTTCGACGCCCTGATCGCCTCGGACGGCCGGGTCGAGCCGCGCGACTGGATGCCCGAGGGTTACCGCAAGACACTGATCCGGCAGATCGCCCAGCACGGCCACTCCGAGATCATCGGCATGCAGCCGGAAGGCAACTGGATCACCCGGGCACCTTCGCTGCGCCGCAAGGCGATCCTGCTGGCCAAGGTGCAGGACGAAGCGGGCCATGGGCTCTACCTGTACTCGGCCGCCGAGACGCTGGGCATGAGCCGCGAAGAGATGCTGGACCTGTTGCACGCCGGCCGGCAGCGCTACTCCTCCATCTTCAACTACCCGACCCCGACCTGGGCCGACGTGGCGGCGATCGGCTGGTTGGTCGACGGCGCCGCCATCACCAATCAGGTGCCGCTGACGCGATGCTCCTACGGGCCGTACGCCCGCGCGATGATCCGGATCTGCAAAGAGGAGTCGTTTCACCAGCGGCAGGGATTCGAGTCGCTGCTGACGCTGTCGCAGGGCACGCTTGCGCAGCACGCGATGGCCCAGGACGCGATCGACCGCTGGTGGTGGCCGTCGCTGATGATGTTCGGGCCGCCCGATGACGACTCGCCGAACTCGGCGCAGTCCACGGCCTGGGGAATCAAGCGATTCTCCAACGACGAATTGCGCCAGCGCTTCGTCGACATCTGCGTTCCGCAGGCCGAGGCGTTGGGCCTGACGCTGCCCGATCCGGACCTGGCGTGGAACTCCGAGCGTGGTCATTACGACTTCGGCGTCATCGACTGGACTGAGTTCCAGGAGGTTCTCAAGGGCAACGGTCCGTGCAACCGGCAGCGGGTCGCCACCCGCCGGCAGGCACATGAGGACGGCGCCTGGGTGCGAGAGGCCGCCGCGGCATATGCGGCCAAGCAGGCGGCTCGCACCGACGGGCCGGTGCGGCAGGGAGTCGCGGCGTGAGCACCCCGACCACCCCGCTGTGGGAGGTTTTCGTGCGACCGGCCCGCGGCACCAACCACGTGCACGTCGGCTCACTGCACGCCACCGATGCCATCCTGGCGCTGCAGAACGCCCGCGACCTCTACACCCGCCGCAGCGAGGGCGTCTCCATCTGGGTGGTGCAGTCCAGCGACATCACGGCCAGTTCGCCGCAGGAAAAGGACTCGTTCTTCGAGCCTTCGGCAGACAAGCCGTACCGGCACCCGACGTTCTACGCGATCCCGGACGGAGTCGAGCACCTGTGAGTGAGGCTCAGCCGGTGAGCGCGCCCGTCAACGCCGATGTCGCCGAGTACGCGATCCGGCTCGGTGACGACGCCCTGATCCTGTCGCACCGGCTCTCGGAGTGGTCGGCCCGCTCGCCGCAGATCGAAGAAGACCTGGCGCTGATGAACATCGCGCTGGATCTGCTCGGCCAGGCGCGGACGCTGCTGGCCTACGGCGGCGGCTACAGCGGTCGCTCCGAGGACGAGCTGGCCTACCTGCGCGAAGAACGCCAGTTCACCAACCTGCAGCTGACCGAGATCGACAACGGCGACTTCGCCGTCACGATGATCCGGCAACTGCTGTTCTCCTGCTACCAGTACGAGCTCTACCGCGACCTGGAGTCCTCCCAGGACGCTCAACTGGCCGCCATCGCCGCCAAGGCGGTCAAAGAGGTCGCCTATCACGTCGAACACGCCAGCACCTGGGTGATCCGGCTCGGCGATGGTACCGACGACAGCCAGGTCCGTAGCCAGGCCGCGCTGGAGATGGTGTGGCCGTTCAGCCACGAGCTGTTCGCCGACGACGAGCTGTCCCACCGGATAGCCGACCTGGGCGTCGGCCCGCTCCCGTCCATGCTTCACCAGGCCTGGCACTGGTCGGTGAGCGACGTCCTGCGGCAGGCCACGCTGGCACTGCCCGCTGACAACTGGAAGCCCACCGGCGGACGACGGGGTTTGCACACCGAGGGTTTCGGCTTTCTGCTGGCCGAGCTGCAGCACCTGCACAGATCACATCCCGGTGCCCGATGGTGAGCACGCTGGCCGGCTCGGACGCCGAGCGGCTGGCCGCACTCCGGCTGGCCGCCGCGACGGTGGCCGACCCCGAGATACCAGTGGTCACGATCGCCGAGCTCGGCATTCTGCGCGATGTCCGCTTCGCCGCCGACGGTCTGCCCGAAGTGGTGCTCACGCCGACCTACTCGGGGTGCCCCGCGACCGAGGCGATCCGGCAGGACGTCCTGGCCAAGACCCGGACGGTGGATCCGCGGGCGCGGGTGGTCGTCGAACTGGCGCCGGCCTGGACCACCGACTGGATCACCGACGACGGCCGGACGAAGCTGCGGGACTACGGCATCGCGCCACCGCGCCCGACCAGAAGCGGACCGGTCGCGGTCCGGTTCGGGCCCCGTCCGGGGTCGCCGGCCGACCGCGCCGCCGCCGTGCGCTGCCCGCGCTGCGACTCGGTCGACACCCAGCTCATCAGCCAGTTCGGTTCGACGCCGTGCAAGTCGCTGCGCCGGTGCCTCAGCTGCGCCGAGCCCTTCGACGAATTCAAGGCGCTGTGACCAGCTTTCATCAGCTCGCCGTCGCCCGCGTCGAGCCGCTCACCGACGAGGCCTGTGCGGTGCAGTTCTCGGTGCCACCCGAGCTGCGTGCCGACTATGCCTTCTCCCCGGGCCAGCACCTGACGCTGCGCCGCGCCGGCAGCGGCGGGCTGATCGCGAGCCAGCCAGCCGGCCAGACCGACGGCCAGACGGCGAGCCAGACAGCCGACGAAAAGCGGCGCACGTACTCCATCTGCTCGACTCCTGCCGAACTCGCCGGCCGGGGCGAGCTGCGCATCGGGGTCAAGCGGATCGCCAACGGCCTGTTCTCCGGCTGGCTGACCGGCGGCCTGCAACCAGGCAGCCTGGTCGACGTGCTGACCCCGGCCGGCCGGTTCGGCACACCGCTCGACCCGGACAACGCCCGCCACGTCGGCTGCCTGGCCGCCGGCTCGGGAATCACGCCGATGCTGTCGATCGTCACCTCGATCCTGCAGGCCGAACCGAACAGCCAGCTGAGCCTCGTCTATGGCAACCGGACCTCCAACGACGTGATGTTCCTGGAGCAGCTAGCCGACCTGAAGAACAGCTATCCGAGCCTGTTCACGTTGCTGCACGTGCTGTCGGCCGAACCGCAGCTGTCAGACCTGCTGACCGGACGCATCGACGAGACCAAGATCGCCATCTTGCTGGACGGCCTGTGCAAGGACGTGGACGAGTGGTACCTGTGCGGCCCGCTCGGCATGGTCACCGTCGCCCGCGAGGCCCTGCTGGCCGGCGGCGTAGCGAGCACCGCCGTGCACGCGGAGCTTTTCTATGTCGGCGACGAGCCGCCCGCTCCGGTGCCCGCCCAGCCCGGCCGGGCCGCATCCGAGCGCAGCCAGGTCACGGTCACCCTGTCGGGACGCACCTCCACCGTGCCGGTCGGCTACGCCGGCGGCAGCATTCTCGACGCGGTGCTGGCCAACCGTCCGGATGCGCCCTATGCCTGCAAGGGCGGGGTCTGCGGCACCTGCCGGGCGCGGGTGACCGCGGGCGAGGTCGCGATGACCCGTAATTACGCACTCGAGCCGGAGGAGATCGCCGCCGGGCTGGTACTGGCCTGCCAGTCGCATCCGGTCACCCCCGAGGTGAGCCTGGAATTTCAGTAGCCGGCTGGCGGCCTCCCGGTGAGGGCGGTGCGCACCCACGGTTGCCGAACCTCCACTAGCCTTGCCTGAATGGATGCTAAGGGCGCGATCCCCATCGGTGCGCAGCCGGTCGAGCAGGTAGTGACGGTCCGCCGTCCCCGCTCGGTAATCGCGTTCGCGTGCTGGTTCGCTTTCGGGGTCGGCGTCGCCTACCTGGGCTTCCGGATCTTCGAGCAGCTCCGCACCATCCTCTACCTGCTGGGGTTCTCGCTGTTGATCGGGCTGACCCTGGACCCGCTGGTCGGATTTCTGCAGCGGCGCGGTATGCGGCGCTGGGTGGCCGCGTTGCTGACCTGGCTCGGTGTGGTGGTGCTGCTGACCGCACCGGTCGTGCTGGCAATCGACGCCGCCAGCACCCAGTTGCCTGCGCTCATCAAGTCCGGCCCGGACCTGATCCGCAACGCCGAGCAGCACCTGGGCTCCCTCGGTGACCGACTGGCCGCCGCCACCAACTCCTCCACCGGCACCGGCGGCAGCCTCAACCCGACCGAGGTCCTCGACTACATCCTCACCGGCGGTGCACTGCTGTTCAACGCGGTCACCGACATCGTGGTGGTGGCATTCCTATCGCTGTACTTCGCCATCGAACTGCCGCACCTGCGGGAGCTGACGCTCAAGGCGGTGCCGGCCTCCCGCCGGCTCCGGACCGCCCGGATCCTGGACGAGCTGACCCAGCAGGTCGGGCGATTCATGCTGTCGACGATACTGATCGCCATCCTCTGCGGCCTCGGCACCTCGATCTGGGCGCTGGCCTGGGGCATTCCGTACGCGGTCATGCTGGGCGCGCTGGTGACCGTGGTCTCGCAGGTACCGGTGATCGGCTCCACCATCGGCGGGGCGATCGTGACGCTGGTGTCGCTCAGCGTGAGCCTCCCCTGTGCTGTGGCCACCCTGGTTTTCTACATCGGCTACCGGATGGCCGAGGACTACCTGATCCAGCCTCGGGTGATGAAGTACTCGGTCGAGCTGCCGGGCGTGATCACGGTGCCGTCGGTGATCCTGGGCGGCGCGGTGCTCGGCATTCCCGGCGCGCTGTTCGGGGTGCCGGTGGCGCTGGTGGTGCGGTTGCTGGTACGCGAGCTGGTGTTTCCGGCTACCGACCGGGCCTGACGGAGTACCGACCGGGCCTGACGGAGTACCGACCGGGCCTGGGCTAGCGGGCGGGCGGTGTCGGCTGGGCGCCGAACCGCTCGGGCCGCAGAAAGCCGATGTCGTGCCGGGTCACCCCGTCCACGACCAGGTCGGCCACGATCTCGCCCACCACCGGCACGAACTTGAAGCCATGACCGGCGAAGCCCAGGGCAAGCACCACCCGGCCGGCCGAGCCGGGGTGCACGCCCAGCACGAAGTCGTCGTCCGGGGTGGCCGGGTAGAGGCAGGCCGCACTGGCCACGCACTCCTCCGTCAGCCCGGGCAGGCCGCCGGCCAGCAGCCGGCTGACGGCGCGGCACTCCGACTCGTCCACCGTCCGGCGCATGGTGTCGGGATCGACGTCCGGCTCCAGGCCGTCGTGATACAGCGCGACCTTGACTCCGGCATCACCGGGCTGGTGCGGAAATCCGTACAGCTCGACCGACGCGGCGCCGGGCGGCACCGGCTGGCTCCACAGGTAGACCGGAAACCGGTCCGCGTCGAACTCGGTGACGGAGGTGCCTGGCCGCAACCAGTGCACGGTCTGACGCTGGGCGCTGATCTGATAGCGGTCGAAGTCCGCCAGCCGGTTCGCCCAGGCGCCGGTGGCAATCACCACTCGGGACGCGGCCAGCTCCGCGCCGCCGGCCACCAGGTGCACCCCGTCAGGCCCGACTTCGAGCTGCTCGACCACGGTGTCGAACCACAGCTCGGCTCCGGCGTCGGCGGCGAGTTCGAGATTGGCCAGGATGGCGATCTCCGGGCGGACGAAACCGGCGTCGGCCTCATAGACCGCCACCTGGTCGGCGGGCAACGCGAACTGCGGAAAGCTGGCGCGCAGGCCGGGCCGGTCGAACACCTCGTGCGGCAGCGACCAGCGGCGCGCCGAGGCCAGCGTTCCGGAGACCACCGCACTGGTCGGCGTGCCGATCATCAGCGCACCGCACCGGGTGAACAGCGCGCTGCCGAACGAGGCCGACAGCTCGTCCCACAGCTGATAGGAGCGAACCAGCAACGGCACGTAGTCCGGCTTCTCGAAGTAGGCCTTGCGCACGATTCGGGTGCCGCCGTGCGACGAACCGAGCGCGTGCGCCGGCGTGAACTGCTCGATGCCCAGCACCCGCTGGCCGCGCGCCGCGAGGTGGTAGGCCGCTGATGAGCCCATAGCGCCCAACCCGACGACGATCACGTCGTATTCGCTCATCGACCCATGATGGCGCAGCCATCCATCGCAAGCGTGCTGCGGCGCGGCTGACCGGCCTTCGGCAGCGCCGGTTACCGTGTGTGCGTGAGTTGGCTGACCGACCCGGATGAGGACTGGCAACGCCCGGACGACCCCTACGCCGGCGACCAGGACGAGCAGGACGACCCGCCGCGCAGCCGGCTGAAGCTGGTCGCGCTGCTGCTGGGTGGCTGGCTGGCGGTCAGCCTGCTCGTCCTGCTGGGCCTGCTGGCCTTCAGCGGTCACGGCCGGTCGAACGCTCCGCCCACCACGCCACCGGCGGCAGCCGGCTCACCAACCGGTGACGCCAGCAGCTCAGCCCGGGCCGGGGCGCCCGCCGGGTGGGTTCGGCGGGCCGCGGACGAACAGCGCAACTGCGCGGCACACTCCTACGGCCAGGTACAGATCTTCTTCGCCAGGACACCGTGCACCTCGGTGCGGCGGGCGCTGCTCACCACCGAGAGAGGCGGCCGGACGGTGCTGGTGGCGACCAGCGAGGTGAGCTTCGGCACCGCCGGGGACGCCGCCCGCTACCTCGACCTGGTCACCGCGGACGGCACCGGCAACATCGACGACCTGCTGCGCGAGGGAACGCGCTATGCCGGCTCGCCCAGCAAGCTGCCGACGACCGCCTTCGCGTCCCGGCTGGACCGAACCCGGGTGCTGGTCGCCGAAGCGGGCTTCACCGACGGCACCTCGGCCGCCGAGGACGCCACCCTGCAGGCGATCGCGAAGCAGGGCGTCGGCACCGGCTGAGCCCGGCCAGCCGCCGACGGCGCGGGCCGCCTCGCTCGGGCGGTGCCAGCTTCGACCTGGGCCGCCTCGGCGAGGCCTGCCGCGTCGAGTCCTAAGGTCTCGCCGTGCATCTCGCGCGCGATGCCAGTCAACCGGAAGCCACCCGCGGCGTCCGGACCGAGTGACACCCGCGCGGTGACCTCAAGGCTCTGCGGCGTGCCGCAGAGCCTTGAGGTATCAGGCAGACAGCTGCATCGCGTAGCAGGACGAGTGCGCCGCCGCGATCAGCTACTCGGGGGCTGGTGGTGCCATCGGCGTCGTCGGCGGCACGCTTGGGAAACGAGACCTGATAGGTGCGCACCTTGGAACTGCTCAGTTCGACCTGACCCGAGCCCTGCTCCAGGGTTGTGCCGGTCCAGTCGGTTGCGCCTGATGCGAGTGGGCATCGTGATCTCCGTTCCAGCACTGCTGGATCGTGGGACAAGTCAGTGCAACGTAGCCGATTGGATCGTGCACGACCTACAAGCCGAGACCTACGCTGGTGGCCGTAGCCGAACCGTCGCAGCAGCCGGACCGCCGGCACCGCCGGCGCAAGCCGAACCGCCGCCGTCCGACCGCCGCCTGACCGCACAGCGCAGCCCAGTGCCCGCGGCGACTGCCGCCCGGCTCAGTCCCGCTGCTTGCTCTCCAGATCCGCTGTCAGCTTCCGGAGCTTCTTCACCAGCCGCGCGCGGCCGGCCGCATCGAGCTCGGTCGCCTCGCAGACGTGGGTCGGCACGCCGGCAGCGCGCCGGCGCATCGCCTTGCCCTGCCTGGTCAGCTGCACGTCAACCGTCCGCTCGTCGCCGGCCCGTCGCTGTCGGCTCACCAGCTCCATGGCTTCCAGTCGTTTGACCAGCGGCGACAGCGTGTTCGATTCCAGATGCAGCCGCAAGCCGATCTCGCCGACCGATGAGATGCCCTGCTCCCACAGCAGCGTCAGCACCAGGTACTGGGGGTAGGTCAGCCCCAGGTCATCGAGCACCGGGCGGTAGGTGGCGGTCATGGCCCGGGAGGCCAGATACAGCGCCAGGCACAGCTGGTCGTCCAAGCCTTCGGTCAGCTCCTCGGAGCGCATCGCCGTCATGACCGTCAGCGTAATCCGGCATGCCGCATTTGGATGCCTTCGAAGTAGCCCATTGCCCGGTCCGCCGCTCCGGGCGCTCGCTCGGGACGCCTCGAACGACCGGAAACGATCACCGTCAGGGGCGGGCGGGCGCCACCGGGAGCACGCCGGTCAAGCTCGGGAGCACATCGGCAATATGCAGAGAAGCCCCGCCGCGACTCGGTACCCCCGTACCATCGCGACGGGGCTTCCACTACTCTTGCGTCCCCTCGTGTACCCCCGTACTCAAAGAACGATACTGATGGCTACGCCTGCCACACAAGCCGCAATATAGTTACCGACCGACTACGGGCAGTGGTTGGATTGGTCGAGTTTCTGCCGCAGTCGCCATGCCATTCTCTACCGGCGACGATAGAGTCGGCTGTCGTGGCCTCGAATTCCGACACCGGTGCGCACAGCGCCGACGAAGGCCGCCGGCCGGAGCAAGAACCGCCCTCGGACAACCCGTCGGGGTCGGCCCCCTGCCAGAACTGCGCCTTCTGCGGCGTCGTCTGGATGCACCCGCTGGCAACCGATCGGGTGCAGTTCCGCAGGTTCGGCAAGGCCCAGCCGCTGGCTAGCTCCTGGACGCTGTGCGACAGCTGCGAGCGGCTCTACCAGGACTGCGACGACGACCGGTTGATACAGATGCTCAAGTTTGCCTGCGACTGGCTCTGGCTGGGCACCGACGTCCAGGACATGCTGAGCAAGCCGATCGACGCGATCCGCGAAGCCGACCCCGGCCGCCGGCCGATGGGCTCGACCGGGGGCGCCGGCCTGCCTGACGGCACGCGCCTGCCGAGCTTGCGGTAACTCGGCCACCGTCGCGGCCGCACGTGGCGCATCCCGATCGGCTGGTTGCGCCCCGATCGCGTCGTAGGCCGCCGGACAGCACTATGTTGTGGATGTCGCCGCCAGCCAGCTCGACGGACTAGGCGAGAAGGTCGAGGGCGACCCAGGGCCGCCCGCTGCCGGAGCGGGCCGAGGCCGCGATCCGGTTCACCCCGCGGTGCCTCCGGAGCCACCGATGCGGCGGTGACAGCACCGGCTCACGGCACCAGCGACAAGGGGGCGGCCGGTCTCGCTCGGTTGCCGCCGGGCAGTTCCACGATCAACGAGAACAAGACCACGACTACCAGGACGGGTTCCAGCGCGGTCACCACCACCCAAGACCGGCACCAAGACCGGAACTGTTACGGCCTCTACTACCGCGCAGGCGTTCACGCTCAGCATTACTTAGTCACCAACTAACTGGGCAACAGTACAGTTCGCCTATACGCCGATGAGGATGTGGCTAACCGGATTACTTGACCCGACAGGCCAGTCGGTATAGAACATGCGTGGGAATCGTCGCCGAGGATCCGCGGCTGCGGTGACAGTATCCGTCACACAGGTGACCGGTACATCCCTGAGGAGGGGAACACCCGAGGGCGCCACCCCGGTAACCGGGCCATTGCGGTTCCGTTTCCATCAAGGCCGTAGCTGGCACCGTCGCACTATCCGAGTCAGGCCTGAGGAGAAACTGGCCTGAACCTCGGTCAAGCCAACCAGCGGCCAGCGCTATGCACGCTGCGTCGAGGCAGCTGGCTCCACAAACCTGGCTCCACAAACTTAGGATGGTTCGATCATGCTCAGATACGCCAAGGAAGCCGCAATCGCGGTCGCTGCCGCCGGAACGCTCATCGTGGTCGCCGCTCCGGCGGTGGCCACGACCAACTCGTTCGGCCCGCAGAGCTGGGGAAACGGAACCCAGACCGGGCGGTACCGCGCTCACACCGGAAATCACTACATCACCCTCGGTTGCAGTAGCGGCCGGTACAGCATTGACCTTCGTGTCGATGTGATCAACGATCCAGACGTCAGCGACGGCTACTACAGCTTCGCCTGCAATTCGACAGGAGTCGTCAGCGGAAACTACGACAGTTACCTCGGCAATTACCGGGGCCACTACATGCAAAGTCACTCGTCCTGGTACGGCTCTCTGAAAGACACTCATTCGTGAGTGAAGCGCCGGTGGTGTCGATTGCCGCGGGCTCCGTCGAACTCGGTGGTCAGGTCATTCTTTCCGATATCAACTTCGAGGTTGCCGCCGGACAGGTTGTGGCAATCGTCGGGGCTAACGGCAGCGGCAAATCGACGCTGCTGCGAGTGATCGTCGGACTGGTCCGCCCGCGCACCGGCTCGGTGCGCCTGTTCGGCAGCACACCGCACGACCTCGACGCTGTTCGCCGCGTCGGCGCGGCGATCGACACCCCGGCGCTGTATCCGTGGATGAGTGGCAAGGCAGTTCTGCAGACCCTGCTGAACCTCTCCGGTGAGCCGGACCGGGGCCGGGCGCGCGCCGCTCTGGAGCGGTTCGGCCTGAGCCAAGCCGGTCGCAAGCCGGTGGTGCGCTATTCCCAGGGCATGCGCAAGCGGTTGGCGCTGGCGGCCGCCTCGCTGGGCCAGCCCGAGCTTCTGGTGCTCGACGAGCCGACCAACGCCCTGGACGCCGATGGCCGAGCCCTGTTCGGCGACTGGCTGCAGCAGCACCGCTCCGCCGGTGGGTCGGCGGTGATCGCCACCCACCGTCCGAGTGATGCCGAACTCTGCGATCGGGTGCACCTGCTGGCCGACGGGGGCCTGTCAGAAATCACCGTTTCGGAGTGGGCTCATGATCCGGGAGCGGAGGTCTGATGCGCTGGACGGTGGCGGCGGAACTGCGCAAGCTGGTGCATCCCGTCGCGATCGTCGTGGTGCTGGTGATCTTTGCCTTTCTGTGGGCGGACGTCCGCACCACCTACCACTACGCGCGGCTGCAGAGCCCGGTCGCGGTGAGCGCCACGGCGGCGCTGAAGGCGGCCGGCGATCCGCGCTGCGTGACCACCTCGGCCCAGATGACTGAGCAGTGCCAGCAGCAACTGGCCGACTCGGCGCTCAACGACCACTTCGCCGAGAACGGGATCGCGCTCGGCCGCGTCACCAACGCCCTGTCGACCTGGCCCGGCCTGCTGAGATTCGTCACCCACCAACTCGCCACTGGAATGGGCTGGATCCTGCTTGCCGTCCTGCTGAGCCTGCATGTGGCGGGCGAGTGGAAGTCCAGGACGATCGGCGCGACCCTGCTGGCGACGGGCACCATGCGGCGCTTGCTGGCGGCCAAGATCGTGAGTGTCTGGCTGTCCATGATCCTGCTGGCGTTGGCGGGCACCACGCTGCTCTACCTGGTCAAGTCCACTTTCACCGCGGCCGTCGGCATCCCGTCCCCACCGCTTCAGCAAGGCGATCCATCGACCTGGCATGTGACGGCGTTGCGAGCGGACCGGCAGTGGGCGTCGTGGCCGGCGAGCTTCGGAGTTCTCGGGGTGGCCTGCCTGATCTGGCTGACGCTGAGCATCGCCGGCACCAGCCTGGCGGCACTGCTGCGCCGGCCGTTTGCGATGCTCATCGTCTCGATAGCGGCCTTGTCCTCGGCGCTCTCGCTGGCGCACTGGGGGCACCGGCCGGACTGGACGCTGCTGCCGGCCATCGGTGGATTGATGAAGCTGTCGAACACGCCGTTCGGGGTACGCGACACCCGGCTCTGGTACGTACCCGGCGCCCCGACCTTCATCCAGGACGTGCGCGTCCCCACCGCGACGGACCCGGCGGCGGTCCTGCTGTGGGCGGCGGTTGCCCTGGCGCTGAGCGTGCTGTTCCTGCTGGCATTTCGCCTTCGCCGCCTCGTCGGCTGAGGTGGGCCGTTGACGTTCTTCTGGCAACTTCGTGGCGAACTGCGCAAGTTGTGGCATCCAGTGGTGGCGCTGGCGATCATTGTCGCAGCCGGCGCGATCTGCTCGCTGCAGGCCTCGCATGCCCGAGATCCCTACCCGGGGCCATCGCTGGTAGACCTCACCGGCTGTCTCAGGATTGCCGCCCTGCAGCACGCGACCACGATCGGGTTCGTGCTTGCCGGAGTGCTGGCAGGGCTCGGCACCGCCGACGAGGCGGGCAGCGGGGCGATCGCGGACACCATTCTTCGCGAGCCACGACGGCCACGGGTGGTGCTTCTGAAGCTGGTGACCAGCTGTGCCGCGCTGTTCGGCTCCGTCCTGCTCACGACACTGGCGCTGCGGATCACCGGAATGCTGCTGCGAGCCCAGTCCGTTCCGCTGTCAGCCCGATCCGGTTCCGGAGCCGGCGACACGGTACTGGATGTGGCCTGCGCCGCCCCGGCGATCATTCTGGCTGCCGTGCTTGGCCTGACGTTCGCGCTGCTGACCCGCTCGGCACTGGCGACCATCGTGCTCACCACTGCACTCTTCGTGCTGCCTCTGACGATCCTGCAAGACAGTGTTCTCTGGCTCAGCCCGACCCGCTGGATCGTGGAGTGGCTGCACCTAGACCCGTTCGGCCAAGGGGTCGACTACCTCGCCGACAACTCGCCCTTCGACCATCGCGGGCTCGCGGCGCTGGTCTCCGGCCTGCTCATTGCCGCCACGATAGCCATCCTGTCCGCCATGGCCGGGCCGCTGCTGAGCTGGGCGATCGTCCGGCCGACCGAGCACGACTGACCGCGGCCCTAACCGCGGAATGAGGGCGGCGCGGACGTACTGTGAGGGCATGGTTGACAGCACCCCGACATTGGGTAAGCGTCCGCAGCGCGGCCCGTTCGCGTGGGTCGGCGCGTTCACCGGTTTCTATCCCGCCGAGGCCGCCGAGTTCAGCGATCTCGACCCGGTCACCCGGTTCCTGTACGCCTCGCGCAGCGTCATCCTGGTCATCTCCGCCCAGTCCGCGGTGATCGCCGGGCTGCTCGCGCTGACCGACCGAGGCCTGCAGGTGTTGCCGTTTATGCTGGTACTGCTGGGATATCTCGTACTGCACGCGATCAGCAACCTGTCGAATGACTACTTCGGATACCGGCGCGGCCATGACACCGCCGACTCGCCGCGGCGCCGCTACACCCTGCACCCGATCGCCAGCGGCGCGGTGACGCCGCAACTGCTGGCCGGTGGTCTCGCGGTGCTCGCCGTGCTGGCGCTGGGCATCGCGGCGTACTTCATCGCGCTGCGCGGCTGGCCGGCGGTGCTGCTGACGGCCATCGGTGCGGTGCTGCTCTATGCCTATGACGCCGCGCCGCGGGCACTGAAAGAGCTCGGCCTCGGCGAGGTCGCCGCGTTCGCGGTCTGGGGCCCGCTGATGATCGGCGGCGGTTACTACGTCATCACCGGCCATGCTTCGGCAGCGGCCTACCTGGCCTCGGTGCCGTCCGGGCTCGGCGTTGCCTCGATCCTGATCGGCAAGCACATCGACCAGCGGATCTTCGACACCTCGCAGGCTCAGCGGACGCTGCCGGTGCTGCTCGGCGAGCGATGGGCCCGCACCCTCAACCAGGTGGCGGTCGTGGCGATGTACGTGGTGACCGCCGTTGCGGTGCTCGCCGGCGCGCTGAGCCCGTTCGCGCTGGTAGTGGTGCTGGCGCTGCCGCGGGCCGCGCACGCGCTGCGGGTGATGAGCAGGCCGGCACCGGCCGAGCCGCCGGCCGGCTACCTCGGCTGGCCGCTCTGGTATCACCGGGTCTGCCTGGTGCACAACCGACTGTTCGGCTGGTTGTTCATCGCGGGTCTGGCCATCGGCGCAGCCTTTCCGGGTTCGCGGCTCGGCTGAGCCCGTCCGGTTGCTGGCAGGTCGGGTGTCGCCGACCCCTGTCGTGCCGAAGTTGGGCGCCCGGCGGTGCCGATCCCCGGCTCTTTGAAGGCCCACCGGAACTGACGTAACTTGGCAGCAGGTTGAATAGTCAGCCCACCTGGCTCCGGAGGATCCACCCATGGCCGACTACCTCGCCCGCGCCGACGTCGCCGCACCGGCGAGCGAACTCTTCGAGTACCTGTCCGCGGTCGAGAACCTGCCGCACTACTTCGAGCGGATGACCTCTGTCACCGACAATGACGACGGCACCATCTCGGTGACGGCCGATCTCGGTGACCGGATGGTCGAGGGCGAGACCTGGTTCGAAGTCGACGACGACGCCAAGTCGTTATCGTGGGGCTCGGAGGGCCCGAACGACTATTCCGGACGCCTGCAGGTGACCGGCGGCGCCACCGACTCGGTGGTCGAGGTGACCCTGACGACCGAACGCGCCGCCGGTGCGGAGCTCCAGGAGGGTCTGGAGCAGACCGTGGCGGTCATCAAGCTGATGGTTGAGGGACGTTGACCCAACAGCGGCGCGCCAAGCCTGCCGACGCGGCGGCAGCCGACAAGCCGTTGACCGTCCAGGAGATCCACGAACTGCACGCCGACGTACAGAAGTGCGCCGAGGTCGCCGGATTGCTCTACGTCGCAGGCGAGGAGCCGGGCATGCGCCGCATCCGGCGGGGCAAGGGCTTCAGCTACCTCGACCACCTTGAGCAGCCGCTGACCGACGCCGAAGTCAAGGCCCGGATCGCTCAGCTGGCAATCCCGCCCGCCTGGACGAAGGTGTGGATCTGCCCGAACCCCGACGGTCACATCCTGGCCACCGGCCAGGATGACCGGGGCCGCAAGCAGTACATATACCACCCGAAGTGGCGGGCGGTTCGCGACATGTTGAACTTCTACCGGCTGATCCTGTTTTCGGGCCACCTTGCCGAGATCCGCGAGCACACCGCCCGGCAGTTGCGCCGGCGGACGTTCGACCGTGACCGGATGCTGGCCGCGATGATCCGCATCATCGACCTGACCAACATCCGGATCGGCAACGAGGTCTACGCCGAGGAGAACGACAGCTACGGGCTCACTACCTTGACGCACAAACACGTCAGCGTCCGGGGCGACGAGGTCACCTTCGCCTTTCCCGCGAAGTCCGGCAAGGCCTGGGACGTCAGCATCAGTGATCCGGGGGTGGCCAGGGTGGTGCAGCGGCTGCTGGCCCAGCGCGGCCGACGGCTGTTCAGCCTGGACGGGAAGGCGGTCAGCTCCGACGAGCTCAACCAGCTGCTGTTCGAGCTGACCGGCGAGCACATCACCGCTAAGAACTTTCGCACCTGGGGTGGCACCCTGGCCGCTTTCACGTACCTGAAGAACCGCCTGGACAGCGAGCGGTCGGTAGAAAAGATCGTGATCGAGGCGGTGGATGAGGCGGCCGAGGCGCTCGGAAACACCCGCACCGTGGCTCGCGCCCACTACGTGCATCCGCACGTGCTGGAGACCTATGCCGAGCACACGTTCGGCAGCTACCTGGCGCAGGCAAAGCCCCGGCCGGTCGCGGGGCTGCATTCGGACGAGCAGTTGCTCGCCGCCTTCCTCGCCGAGCTGTTCGAAGCGGAGTTCTCGCTGCTGGCCACCCAGAGCTGAGCCAGACCGAAGACTGAGCCAGACCGAAGACTGAGCCAGACCGAAGACTGAGCCGGACCGAAGACTGAGCCGGACCGGAGACCGGCGCGGCGCTGCTGCCTGGTAGAACTCTGTCGGTGAGCGAATCCAGATCCGCATGGACCGAAGCCGCCCCGCAGGATCTGGGCGGTGGGGTTCACCGGATCGCCCTGCCGCTGCCGAACGACGGCCTGCGCGCGGTCAACGTCTACGCATTGGAGGCCGACGACGGCCTGGTGCTGATCGACGGCGGCTGGGCGCTGGCCGAGAGCGAGCAGCGGCTGGTCACCTCGCTCGGCGAGCTGGGATACGGCCTCGGCGACATCAAGACCTTTCTGGTGACCCACATCCACCGTGACCATTACACGCAGGCGGTGGCGGTGCGCCGCAAGGTCGGCTCGAGGGTCAGCCTGGGCATCGGCGAGCAGCCGAACCTGGAGATGACCCTGGACTGGGTCGCCACCGGAAACCGCGACGCCCACTTCCGGTACCTGCGCCGCACCGGCGCGGCTGACTTGCTGAGCCGGCTGAAGGCATCGCCGGATCCACAACCCGGTTCCGCCGGCGACTGGGAGCTGCCCGACACCTGGCTGCCTGACGGTGCCGAGGTGCTGGCCGGTGACCGGCGGCTGCAGGTGATCGCGACTCCCGGCCACACCCGTGGCCATGTGGTGTTTCACGACGCCGAGGCGAACCTGTTGTTCGCCGGTGACCATGTGCTGCCCCAGATCACCCCGTCCATCGGCCTGGAAGCCGCGCCGGTGCCACTCCCGCTGCGGAACTATCTCGATTCGCTGCGGCTGATGTTCGGCCTGCCGGACGCGACGCTGCTGCCGGCGCACGGGCCGGTGACCGCCAGCGTGCACCACCGGGTCACAGAGCTGCTCGCCCACCACGCCGACCGGCTGACCGCCTCCGGGGTGGAAGTCACCAGCGGCGCCGACACCGCCTACGAGGTCGCGCTGGCGCTGCCGTGGACCAGGCACAGCAAGGCCTTCGGCGACCTGGACTCGCAGAACCAGCTACTGGCGGTGGCCGAGACAGCCGCGCACCTGGATGTGCTGGTGTTGCAGGGCCGACTGACGAGCAGCACCACGCCGGACGGGGTGGAGCTCTACCGGCACCTATAGGGGCGCCGCGCGGTCTGCAGCCGCTTGAGCCGTTCGCCGGCACTGCGCGGGCTGCGGCGGTTCGGCCGTCATCTTGACCCCGGCCGCTGAGCCGTGGGCAGCGTGGCTGTCAAACGAGTTCGATCACGTCCTGGATCGAGTTGAGCACCTTACTTGGCCGGTAGGGGTATCGCTCGATCTGCTCCGGACGGGTGGAGCCAGTCAGCACCAGAATCGTTTCCAGGCCCGCCTCGATGCCGGCGACCACGTCGGTGTCCATCCGGTCACCGACCATGGCGGTGTTCTCCGAGTGCGCCTCGATGCGGTTTAGCGCGCTTCGGAACATCATCGGGTTCGGCTTGCCGATGAAGTAGGGATGCTTGCCGGTCGCCTTGGTGATCAGGGCGGCGACCGACCCGGTCGCCGGCAGCGGGCCTTCGGCCGACGGGCCGGTCACGTCCGGGTTGGTGGCGATGAATCGCGCCCCGGCCTCGATCAGCCGGATCGCCTTGGTGATCGCCTCGAACGAGTACGTCCGGGTCTCGCCGAGCACCACGAAATCCGGGTCGGTGTCGGTGAGGGTGTAGCCGACCTCGTGCAGTGCTGTGGTCAGGCCCGCTTCGCCGATGACATAGGCCGAGCCGTGCGCCAGCTGGTCGGACAGGAACACCGCGGTGGCCAGCGCTGAGGTCCAGATGGCGGTTTCGGGAACCCGCAGTCCGGCCCGCACCAGCCGGGCGGCCAGGTCGCGCGGGGTGTAGATGGAGTTGTTGGTGAGCACCAGGAACGGCCGCTGCCGGTCGACCAGCCGCTGCAAGAAGTCGGCGGCGCCGGGCAGCGCCTGATGTTCGTGGACCAGCACCCCGTCCATGTCGGTCAGCCAGCATTCGATAGGCGGCCGGACGGTCATCGGGTCTCCCTGACATCGGTCGTCGATAAGGCGGTTGAAGGGCCCAGCCGGCACCATCGCCGCCTGCATCAGCCTACAAACCGCACGGCAGAACGCACGTCGCGTCTGGACACGGCCCGTTCCAGCGTCGGCGAACCGCTCGCCCCGTTTCTGCGGACTTCGTCGAGGTGTCCCTTGGCGGCAGTTTGTTGCCAGCCGCAACGTTGCTCCACGGCGCATCCCCCGAGCGCCCACCTGGGGTTCCTCGTCCCGATGACAAGTTCCCGCCAGCTGCCCGGCCGCGTCCTGGCCGCCGCCCGGCAGCGCCGGTGGGCCCCCGAGTCGTCCTGGATGGTGGGTGTAGGAAGGAAGGACACCTATTGAGGGGATCCCCATGCACTATCGGCTACTCGGACGCAGCGGAACCGCCGTCTCCAACCTTGCCCTGGGCACCATGACCTTCGGAACGGAAACCGACGAGGACGGCGCGCATGCGCAGTTGGCCCGGTTCCTGGACGCCGGCGGCAACCTTGTCGACACCGCGAACGTCTACAGCTCCGGTACGAGCGAGGAGATCATCGGACGGTGGCTGGCAGCCAACCCC
>JAABUK010005927.1_pt1 | contig 18596 bp, 21 predicted proteins | sample 5559141 | NCBI WGS metagenome assembly JAABUK01 (sample SAMN10711869, study PRJNA513367) | rock metagenome | isolation source: Antarctica rocks | place: Antarctica: Victoria Land, Pudding Butte nord | collected 2016-01-03 | reverse complement strand
CCATACAGGCCAGGAAGCCTTTCCTGCCACTTCCAACCCTTGAGGCTGCACAGCACAAGCTGCCATGGCAGTTGGCTTTCTCTCAAAGGTTGGGCAGGCATGCCATTGCCAGCCAAGACATAGCTGCCGGCCAGTGCGTTTTGGCAGAAGCAGCAATATGTGCTGTACCAGCTCAAACATGTGAAGCAAGCACCTGCCATACCTGTTTTAGTCCATTACCAGAGGGTTCAGATGAATATCTCATTACACAAGGTGTCATCCTTGACAAGCCTTCCAGACACTACAAGAGATACTGCAGTCAGAAATGTTCTGATGCAGACATCACTGTCAGCATGACAGCACCAGTGCATGCCTTGGTCTCGCAGATATCCCTGCAGACTAAATGCGATCCTGTTCTCTTGCGCTTCATATTGGAGCTAGATGCTCACACAAAGCATGCACCGGCTGCTGATACACCTTCTCCAGGCAAAGCACCCTGCTCAGATGACCAGACAGAGAGTGACCAGATCTCTCATGGGACACAACAAGTTCCTGGTGACAGTCTAGATGTCATAACATGCACCCTTGCGGATGTGGATGCACTGCTATCGCCCTGGGACAGGAACTAAAAGAATTGGCGAGAAGCCCTAACGGAAGGTATGTCATTGCACCTTGTCAGCACCTACTGCCTGTCAGGCAATCTTGGCAACAACAATGCTGAGCACAAACCAAGCTGTTAAACTGACTTTGTGCAGACAATGCTTGCGTCGGTTCACTGCAGACATGGCATCATTTTGCAGATGATAGAACAGCACAGCGGCATCAACTTGCCTACAAGCAGAGCATCAATTTGTCGAAGCCTGATGACAGCACAGCACAGCACACACATGCTTTACATACTGCCACTGGTGTGCAGGTTGCAAAGAGCTACAGCAGGCCATAACAAAAGCAGGCAAATACAAGCCTGGTACCCTGCAGCAGTTGCAGTTCCTGGCAGCTTGCATCAATGCTAATGCCCATGCAACTGGGCATCAGGAAGACACCAATTCAGAGACAGGATTGGGCTTGTACCCAGTGCTATCTATGTTCAATCACTCCTGCCTTCCAAACTTGGCACATTCAAGTGTTGGTGAGCACAGTTCCTTGCTGTGCCTGATCCATAAATGCTTATATGCAATGCTGACGTGCGTTGTGCTCTGTAAATTGATGCGTGACTAGCAAGCTTTGTTGTGCATCAGCTGAATGAATTTCCACATTGTGCATGCGAAGGAATCAAAGGGACAGCCAGATTTACCTGTTCTGCCAGACATGTCCTGCTGCATTCACTTTTTGCATAGACTCTTGGCATCACACAAGCAAGGATACTTTGGTGACATGAAGCCTTGTTCAAAATTCTGCTGTCCTGCCTTCTTGTGAAAAGCAACACACCAGCAAACATTATTACATGATTCACCGTGGTCCTGCTGTACAGCTTTACATGAGCCATGCAACATGGTGTTGCAGGGACTGTGCAGTATGTGTATGCTGTGCATGACATCAAAAAGGGAGAGCAGCTGTGTGTGCATTACACTAGCTTGTATGAACCCAGGAGGGTACGACAGCAGGCACTGCTGCAAGAAAAGTTCTTCACCTGTGCCTGTGATCGTTGCTCTACTCCCATAGAGCAGTCCATCGACCGTTTCCTGGAGGTGAGAAGCAGCACACAGCATGCTGCTTTTGTCTGCAAGTACATGTGATTCATGGGGTGTGTGCTGTGCTGCTTTTTCAGAGCTGCTTTCACAGAGCAAAATTACTAAATATTGCTCGGCACATGAGATGCAAGCAGCGCAATGCAACTTGTGTTTTCTGTGCTGGTTGTGTACCATGCTGCACAGGTGATATCACTAGATATGTCGGCAGCTTTCTGAAGGTGATCACGACTCACAGAGCCTTGCCTTGTTTCCGCTGATGATTGTGCTGATCTGTACCTAGCTCATCATGAGCTGGAAAGCATAATTGTTGTTGTTATTAACATTGTTACTATTATTTTTGGTGTTGTTGTTATTATTGTTGTTACTATTGTTATCATTATCATTATTGCTTTTTTTCTACTATTATGATTACTATCTTGCTGCATGGATGCTGGATGCAAAACTGCACAGTGATGATGGCTAAGGTCTGCTGTGCCTTGTAGGGGTTCAGCTGTGGTAAGGGACAGTGCAGAGAAGTCATGCTTATGGATAAACAGGAAGGTGCAGAAGAAGACATGTTCCAATGCGTCGGTTGTGGTCATACAACACCAGCCAGGACTGTTGACGGAAGTGGTCCGTTGGATGTTGAGAAGCAGGCAGATGATATGTACCATCATGCTGTCAATGTGCTACGCCAGCAGGTATGACACCTTCACATTTGAAAAGGAGGCATGCATGTCAGGATGTACTGATGATGATGAAACACTTGCTGGCGCGGAGCAAATGCTGTTGAGCAGAGTTGCTGCATACAGAGAGTCCTGAACAGGTTATGTGTTGACAGTTGGAAGCTGCTTTTGCTTTGTAGATTAACGCAGAGCTACTACATGTCGAGCAGAAGCTGCGTACATGAGAATTTAAAGCTGCATTTGCTTGTGCGAGACACTTGCCAGTATTGAGGCTTTCAAGTACTGACCTCAGTTCAGGGAGGTGATTCGCACAAGCAAATGCAGCTTGGACTTCTCATGTACACAGCTTTTGCTCAAGTCTGCAATGCAAAGCACCTCATGTGGGCACCTTTACTGTGGATTCAGGATGTGTAAGCATTCTCAGCTGGCACACTGCAGGCATCGGTTCTGCTGATGTCCTGCCAACATTTTGCATGCTCGCTTTACTCAGGCATCTCTCATGGCACTTCGCACATGTATAGTGGATGCTGGCTTGCAGGGCAGTGGCGCAGCAAGACCTGTGTTTGAGCAGCTGCTGGATCAGTGTCAAGGGCAGGGCAAGCTAAACTCCATGCATGTCAGAATCATCGACAGCTACATGCCTCTATCCAATGGTTGTCGCCGCACCGGGGAGACCGTCAGCGCTGTCAGGAATGTCAACAACATAATCAGTGCAATGGGCTTTTACTATCCCCATCCTTGCATTGAGCTGACTAACCTGTACAGATACCTGGTAGAACTGTATGCTGACTGGGCAGGCAGCGCACCTTCTCCTAAGCTAGCTGCTCGTCCTAAACGACAGGCTAGGGAGACATACCAAAAGTACTGTGCTTTGCGATTAGTTTGTCAGGGACGTAGACGTGGTCATGATGACCTAGCAACAAAACTGCGGATGATGTAAAGGCTTGAGATATCACCTAACAATTGTGAAGTGAATGTTCAGGAGTGCTAATAAGCAACATTTACATTGGCAATTTCTTTAGTCTTTTGGGCTTTTCACAATGGATGTAATGAGTGCATGCATGTCTCTGCAGGTGCCAGTCTTCAGTGCAGCTGCGCCAGTTGACTTGAACTACTGACATTTGTCTATGGAGTCTCCCTCAGATATGGTGCACATTAGTAATATTGTCTCCCAGCTGCAGCTTTGACATCTTCAACGAAGACGGATGACATGAAGCAAAGGCCATGCTAGAGCGGGATGCGAGGCTGCTTATTTTTGACGGCCTTGGTATGCGGTTCTTGCTTACTTGTCTCAGCTGAGCTGCTGCGTGATCCTTACAAGGTGGGTACCGATCATGCATCTGCACTTGCAGTCCTGATTTTGCAGACATGCGGAGTGAGCGCATATGCATTGTATGCCTGTGATAGAGTTGAAACTTTGCAACATTGTCGTGCGTACCGGATGCAGGTCTTGGGCGTTGCAAGGGGGTCAAGCGAGAGCGACATTCGCAGGGCTTACCGACAGCTAGCTGTCAGGCTACATCCTGACAAGGTAGCAGACTCCAAATTCAAGCTCCTTCTGTGCATCGTTAAATTTATAGCAACAAACGATTGAAGCATGCTTGTACACTGCAGAACACAGCCTCAGGCTCAAAAGCTAAATTTCTTGAGTTACAGGTGAGTTTTGACTGATACCCCTTGATCTGCAGCACATTGTGCATGCAGAAGGTGTGAGTGCTTATTCTGACCTGCAGCAAGACTCCTGCATCAAACTGCACAGCCTCAACTCATTTCTGCAACATCAAACTTACTGCTGCTCATGCACTCACATGTATGCAGGAAGCATATGAGCTGTTAAGCAATCCTGCAACCAAGTCAAGGTATGATGCCTCAGGCAGTGTATCAGGACAACCCCGCAGGCAGCAGGTAAGCGGTGGCAGGCCATGACAACCAGAGCTTGATATATTATGCTGGCATGACCTGCATGCCACCATTGTATTGCACAGTTTCACCACTTGATGTCTGACATGTCTGCTCACATGCAGAGCCAAGATTGGCGTTTCCAGCATCCTTTCTACCAGCATCATGCAACAGAGCAAATCCCAAGTAGTACAATGCGCTTCACTTATCTCAATTTTCAGCAGGAGCTGCTGCAAGAGACCAGTCCTCTTCTTGTCCAGGTATTGCTATTGACATCAGAAATCATGTGCATAATCAGGTATTCACATAAATAATGTGTCCGTCCCAACATCCTGTGTCCTGGTGTCCAACAACACTCACAACTATGTGACAAATTCTGGTCTCTGATGAAATCTGACCTGTAGTGGAGTCTGACCTGCACGCAATCTGCACAATTGATGTCATTGTTGCTCTGTCCGCTCTTGGTTGAATGTCAAACCACATCCTACAATCACACCCATGCAATCAAGCATCTCTGATCTGTCCGCTCTTGGTCCAATGTCAAACCACATCCTACATTCACACCCATGCAATCAAGCATCTCTGATCTGTCCGCTCTTGGTCCAATGTCAAACCACATCCTACATTCACGTTCACGCAATCAGGCATCTCTTGACCTATGCTCTCCTACCTGGTGACGCAGGTATACTATGACTACAGCCCAGTATGCAAGGCTGCAGCAAGCGAATGGGAACAGGCGGCAAAGGACCTATCCCAGTGGGCCAGGCTGGGCCGCATTGAGTGGAATCAGCAGTACCTGCTCAGCAACCTGAGGTCCTTCATGGGGCTGGCAATCAGGCCTGATGACCTGCCTGTTGTGTTTGGCTTCCCAACCAAATGCCATAGCATGGCCTGCGCAGTCAGGTGCACATGCTATCGCCCAACCCATGCTATGCCAATGCATGTTTACCCCAAACACATGCATGCATGCATGTTCATGATCCAAGAGGCAAGGGTGTATTGGCAATGTTGTGTTCAACAGACCATGCAAATCTTATACGCATCAACTATTGCTGTGCCAGGAGACTCTTGGCAACCTTTTGCACACCTCTTACAGACCATGCAAACTCGTTATGTACCCAGTACTGCAGTGCCTGGTGTCCCTCTGCCAGCTATTGCATCGTGCCATGCATCTATTGTTTTCAAACTGCCTTGGTGGCTGCAGATTCAGCCACAGTACATGATTGACAGTTGTGAGTTGTCCGTCCCCTTGTCCAGTGCTGCTGGCACATCTACACAGCATGCGTGCGAGTGGAGCACGTTCAACTGCCTGGGCAGCCCGGTATGATACTTGGCTTCTCATCAAATTGACGCCAAAAAGTGTAGTATTTTCTTGTCTTTGATTTCTGCCTTTCACTGCCTGTGGTCTGTTGCAGGCATTCTGGGCCACTCAAGGCAGATTTGCTGCAGCAGTTTGTGGCAGACCGGCTGCTGGAGCTGCCCCCAGCGCCTGCTGTTGATCCTGAAACCATAGACAGATTCCTTGCTCGTGTGCCACACCACAAAGTCGCAGTGCTCGCCTTCTCCACTGCGACCAAGGCGTCCATACCGTTGCGGCATGCTGCTGAGCAACACAAGGACCATGTTGTGGCTGGGAGGGTGCAGTGGAAAGCTGAGGTGCTTGGTTCTTGCCTCTTGGGAGTGTTTGAGAGAGCATGACAGGCTCTTGCTGTCCTGTATAGATTGCGCACTGTGTTTTTGGCATATTTGTGTTTATGGCATGCAAGTTTGGCATTAGCACGATGCAAACATGCCAAAACTTGATGTGCCATGTGCGCAGAACAGCACAGGTCTGAGATGACCTTTTTCATTGGTGCAAATGCCTATGATGACACTTCCTGCTGTTGCACTTCCTGCCGGCGCTGGTCCCACTGCATCATGCTGTTATCAAGCTCTCCTCTGCTTCTTGTACATACCTGGCAGTAGACTGTGCAGCATGCATGACCATGTGCAACCTCCTATCATCAGTGTCGTACAAATCTGGCATGAATGTGCAACTGCAGGATCTGGTCTTCTGGCAAGGGAAGCTTGGGGTACAAAGAGCCCCTTCAGTAGCGTTTCTGAGGGGCCCTGGAGCCCTTCCAGCTGTCTATGATGCCTCCAACACCAAACGCCTGGACATTGCCAAACTCATTGCAGACAATGCTTGGCAGGTAATGTAATGCATGTATGTATGCAATATGATGCTGTCAGTCATACACATGACCCCCCTAAGGCTTGGTCATACACTCTCCAAAGTACTATCCCAGGATACAAGGTGTCATAGCTCTTACATAGCTCGTGCACAGCCAATGCTTGTTGTCTTGATGTTGCTGTTGCATGCTGCATTCATGTCCCCATGCTTTCACACGGTTTAGCCTAAGGTTGCCTCCTGCACATTTGCAATAAGTAAGTTGTCAACCTTTGCAACCAGCGCAAACCACACTCTCTCCATAGACACGTTTAATCTGATGTTTTAGCATACTTTGGAAGCCCATGTTGCAGCTAGTCTGGTTACATAGCTAAACAGCAGGTTGCCTTGCACTGCCAGACAGACACAGTTACAATCTACATGCATGATATTCAGGTTCCGGGCTCAAGAGCATTGTTGCAAATGTGCAGGTAGTCCAACCCCTGCGGCAGCGAACTGCAGATCCCCTGGGATGCAGTTGGGGTGCTCATGCAGAGCGCACGCCTCTGGTCAGCCTCTGTGTTGTGCTGGTGAGCATTCTTACTTTGTGCACTTGTATCCCTACTGACGCCTACTTTGCAGTGGCAGTACAGAATGGAGCTGGTGTATTATAGCAATGAGCATGCCAACAACTGCAATGCACCACAACACTGCTGCCTTATCTGTTGAGCTGCCCTGCATTGCGCAGTGAGCATGCAGCACTGCTGTATCGGCTGTGATTGCTGTGCTTTAGCAATTAGCTACACTGCCTCCTGGACCCCGTGGTGTATGTTACTTCGTGCTGTGCTGCCTTAGTGACCACAGACTGCTGTGTTGTGCTGTGCCAGGCTGTCTAGGCTGTGCTATGCTGTGCTGACCATGCTGTGCTGACCATGCTGTGCTGTGCTGTGCTGTGCTGTGCTGTGCTGTGCTGTGCTGTGCTGTGCTGTGCTGTGCTGTGCGGTGCTGTATGCTAGCTTATCATTGCCCAGCCTGTCTGGTTGCACAGGCTTGTGCCTGTATTGAATGCAGACTGGCAGGCAAGGCCAGCACTCACTCAGGCAAGGGCGGGAAACGCTAGCCCAGTTCAGTGAGTGGATGCTCAACAGAGGGTTCCTGTTTCCAAGGAGTGCTCTACCAGCTGCCAAGTCATATTCAGCAGGCCAAGTGCGTCTGACATGGCTAGATGCAGGTCCGGCTGCATCCATTCAGACCTTTTTGCAATTGCATAAATGTGCCTTTGCTAGTGCGGCTCACTTGCAAAGGTTGCTGGGACCTTCCAACAACAACAGCAGTGAACAGCTGTTGCATGTTTGATAGACTATGACATGTGGATGGCTTGATGGCCGCTGTGCCTTGCATCTCATCATCATTGCCAGGCAGTGCAGACTTAGATGCTCAACACATTTTGGAGTGACGAGTTGTCTTTCATCATGATAGCAAAGCTTCCATACAATGCACCCTAGGCGTTTACACACTGCGGCCTTGACTTATGTGAGCCTTGTGACATGCAGATACTCAGCAGGCTTTCTGCAAGACCCATAGGCATTTACGCAATACAGCCTTGACTTATGTGAGCCTGTGACGTGCAGGTACTCAGCAGGCTTTCTGCAAGGCCCACTTGAGCGGTGTGGGCCCTGAGGTGACAGCTTCAGTGTGTGGACCAGACTGGCCTGCAAGCCTCTTCCCTTGGGACGTTGTACCAGCCACTGCACAAGAGCTGCCTCAAGTGCAGTTGCTTGCATACAAGCCTGGAGCTGGTCAGTTGCCTGCCTGGTGGACCACTCCACACAGGTATCCCATGCATGTCATGGTTGACTCCCTCTGTTATCAAGCCAAATCATCGTGAGTATGCTAAGGATTACAGTATCAATAGGCTGAATGCTCAGATAGCAAGCTGGCCAGATGTTCAGTTGCACAAGTTACTCATTTTTGTTTCAGCCTTCGATTGCGCATGTCATCTGCTGTCTTCTTGCATTCCCTGCTGCTGTAGGCTTGCATTGCCTGCTGCCGTATGCTTGCGTGACATGCTGCTGTATGCTGGAAATGCTACCTGTGTGAGCTAGGAAGCAAGGCTGTGCAGGAAAGTCAATGCAAGGTAGACACTCAAGGTGTGAAGGTGCAAAAAGTATGAACACCAATTGCTATTCAGGTTTGCCTTGTATAACACAACAGATGTGACCACCATCCACAACCACAGCAGCTTCACTTCCATTGCTAGCTGGATGTCACAGTGTCTATCAGAGAAGCATCTGCAGCACACCATTGACACGCCTGAGCAGTTGGCAGATGATGAAAGCCTAGGTTGGCTGGGGATTGGGATGAGCTGGGTTTCAACGAGTGCCAGGTCAGCATCATTGATCCAATTGAAGCCAAATCGTAGCTTTTGACAAATGGGCCAATGCTCGTGTTGCTGTGATAGCGGTTGATATTGTGCTTCACCCTGTGTCTTTTGCATGCTGCAGTGTTTTCTGATGCTGCAAGCAGCAACAGCCAGCATATCTCAGCTAGCACTCCTATTTGCTCCGTACAAAAAGACTCAATGCAATCTGCAATCTCAGCTATCACTCCTGCTTGCTCCATGTAAAAAGACTCACTGCCATCTGCAACCTCAGCCTCATGACAAGACCTAGACACTGCGCATACTTAAATCACACGCCCAAAACAGGTTTCAGCTTGCCACTGAGATGTAGCAGATGCGGTGTCCCTTGCCAGCACTGAAGCATTCCACCTATGTTGAGTCCTGTGTTGAGTCAGCAACTGCATCTTCAAATCCTAGTGTACATGTGAGGCACATTGCCAGCGCTGCAATTGCAGGTGGTTACAGCAACAGCTACCAGTGGACATGCCATCTATAGTTTCATGGGAGTCAGCTCAATTACTGCTGCCCATGTTGCTGTGCGGCCTGCTGGCAGTCTGCGTGCAAGCATGCTCGGGCTCCAATGCGGCGGATGCTAGACCAGGTGCTCAGCGTCGACACAGCCGGCCAGCAGCAGCTGCACAACAAGCAGGCGATGATGGTGATGGCGATGATGACATGCAGGATAGGTCAAGCTACAACTGATCAGATGCATGCAATGTGCCATGCCATGCCTTTCCATGCTGTGCTGTGCTGGGTTGAGCTGCGTTTTCCAGCTGGCCTATCGAGCTGTGATCATGCTGATTGGAGTGTAAGCTCAGATCCTACAAGCTTGTTAGTTCCAACACCACAGATGTGGAGTCAGTGCTAGTCTTGACATGCAGTTGCCTTGGCATACAGGTTTCTCAAGACGCTTTGGCAGCTGGATACAGAGGCATGTCTTTTTGATCCTGCAGTCCACAGCAGACTTGACACGGGCAAATTTTTGATCATGCTGCTGATAAGAAGGGAAAGGTTGCTGTCACCTCAAACACGGACACAGCATGGCAGCACTCCTGGGCAATCCATGTCTGGCAGCACTCCTGGACAACTAAGGACGGACCGTGTCTGCCGTGATTATCTGCTGCAATTTGCACAGTTGAGGCAGAACCTAAAAGAGGAAAAGCGGATGTTGTTTGTCATTGCTGAGCTGCATGCCTTGGAAAATGCGGCCTGGCAGAGATTCTATGTTGAAGCTGTCAAACTGGTCAGCTCCTCGTGTCCTATGGTTGTCTGGCATCCCAAACGCAATAGATGTCAGGTTCTTGACTGCAACTATGTGCAGACTACACAGCATGCACTAGAACAAACGCTTGATGGCAATGTAAAAAGCTGGGTGCCCAGGCCCTGGCCTGGGTCACAGCATCAGTAGCAATGCAAGCTTGAATCTCGCTTAATAAGTAGCCTTGCTGATGCATACTTCACACTTTCTTTCAACATCTGTCTGTGAGACTTGACGTAACTTGTGTACGAGATGGTCGGAAAAGTGCAAGCAAAGCAGTAGAGCCCCCCATGATAAGCGTGGTTTGTTGCGGGAAAGCAGTTGCGATCGTCTCGGTCTGCAGCTTTGTTCTTGGGTTATTCTGCTTGCGGCATACCCAGTCAAGTCTGCTGCTGGAGCCTCGGATCAGTCACCCTCCTAAGACGACTTTGAGCGCTGATACCGTGTGCGCCATCGGAGACCTGCACGGAGACCTTGAGCAAGGCTACACTGCTCTTCGCTTGGCTGGCGTTGTAGATGTCCAAGGCTCTTGGTCTGGTGGGCAGGCCACTTTAGTACAGACTGGTGATCTGCTGGACAGAGGACCAAACAGCCTAGACTTGGTGGAATTGTTCGAAAGACTCAAGGTGCTAGCTTTTTACGTCAACTGCACATCCTGCCAAGCACACACGCAGCATACCATGTAGCAGTGAGCAAAGACACCAGCGCACCAAACAACCGACTCTCCTGTCATGTTGTGGTTAGGTTGAAGCAAGCAAAGCAGGCGGGACTATCCACACTTTGCTAGGCAACCATGAAGCCATGAATCTACTGGGAGATTACAGATATGTCAGCCCTACAGAGCTACAAGCACTGGGGTACCTTCAGGAGCCGCACCCGCGCACCCTCTAGGGTGCAGCAGAGGCTGGTCTTGCAGCTTGGCGACGGCGCATGCGCAAGGTGCAGAGGCCTCTTGGAGTTCTCAGTGCTGCAAGGGCAACTTTTGCACGGTCGTCATTTCTCTGCATGTTATAGCCCTTGTTCATCACACTTATGCACACCCAGCTGCATGGGGCAGTTACAAGCACCATCCATCATGCGCCGAGTATGATGTCCCATTATCCAGTAGGATTCGCATCCCCAACTTGTTACAAATCATCTGTCTAATAGGAAAGAAAAGAAAAGAAAAGACTACACCTTTTGGCGTCAATTTTGTGGGAAGCCCAGTATTGTACTGAGCTGCCCAGGCATCTGTCCAATACAACAAGGGGAACTTCAGTGGACTCAAGCTGGTGCCTTTCATGCAGTGCAGGGTAGCATCATTGGCATTACCCTAAGACAGCGACCGGCTGCTGTCATATCAGGGCAGGGTCAGTGCAAGACTCTGTTCATACATGCTGGTCTACCGCTGCAGCTGCTTCTGAGCCTGGTGAAGAGCTTGGACAAGCCAGAGCCTGATGCCATACTTGCCAAGCTCAATGAGGTTGTGTCAGGTACATCTTGCATACGCACAGTAGTACTGACATCCTGGAGAAGCAAGAAGGCCTTGCACAAATCTAGCAGATGTTGGCAAGGTTGTCAGGTATTGCTGCTCTGTATGTTGTTGCTGTAACTCATTGTTACATGTGTGCAGCATCCAACATGCAGACTATCAGTACTAGGTGCTAACAATAGAACAGCATGCTGTAGTCCCCCATGTTAGCCCTTTGAAAAGTCTTCAGTGCATGGTTGTTGTGTCTTGCACTTGCATGAGCCATGAGGTGCCTGTCTATTGCACGTTGTGATGAGGCTCAGTACCCAGGGAAGAAGAGCAAAGTATGCCTGGCAAGCAGTATGCTGGCTGCTGCTGCAGGTGCTGTCCACGCCTGCTCAGCGGGGCACTGTACAAAAGATCAAATGAACCTGTTGTCAGATGCCAGCAGCCCTGTCTGGTACCGAGCGTATGTGCAACAGTATGAGGCAGAGATCTGCCCTGAAGTGCAGCAAGTTGTACAGGCACTTCAGGTGCAGCGAATCGTCAGCGGCCACAACATAATGCAGAACGGCAAGATTAAGAGCCTTTGTGGGGGGCGAATCAATTTGATTGATGTTGGCATGTCTCGTGCGTACTTTGGAAATATGGCTGTCTGGAAGTGCTCCAATGACAGTGCATACGCTGTACACTCAGACAAGTCACATAAGCTTCCCATGCCCAATACTGCTTCTGCCTCCTTGTCAGGTTTGTGATGCTTGGACTGACCTAGACACAATGTCAAGCTGCGCAACCTGTGTGTCTCAATTTGATGACTTGTTTGCAGCTCATTCCTATGAATTACAAATCCACCCGTTTGCCTAGTGGCTGGTCATTGTGCAGATAAGAGCACGTCAATAGCAGCAATTCGTGTGTAAGTGGGCATCAAGTAAGCCTAGCGCTAGCAATTTGATAGCTCTGCACTGACTTTGGTCCCCTTTGTATTTGAACATTGCCCTGCTTCACTGAAGAGCTTCTGACCATCTCGTCTTTGTATGTGTACTCGAAGCTTTTTCTTCTGGCGATATCATATATGGCTATCTACATCTGATATGATAAACCTGCATGTCATAGCTGAATGTTCTGGAAACAATACAAGCCTGGACCAAGCGCCAGTCACCCATGGGAGTAATTTGCAGAACTGCAATCGCCGTTCTGGAGCTGCAGCATGGTGGGGTATCTTGATGTACTTAAAGTTTTAACTCAGGCATGCCCCAGCCCCCCCTCCTCGGGTTCCATCATGGGGGGTTGGGTCTTAACCCTGGTCTCAAACCTAAATGTACGTGTTTCAAATATGCAGGTGTCGACGTTGACCGGCGAGCTTTGGCAAGGCGCACGATGCAAATGTACCCTTCGATAACGGACATCGACTGTAGCCACTCCATACTTTGACTGTTTGTGCGCAAAGCAGCTCGTTTCAGACAGTTGGCACTTGACCAGCCATGTGCGGTATCACCCCATAATGCAACTTGTCGCTTCTGTGCCAAGCAACGAGCTTTCACACTCGTGCAACTGTACAGCGCCAATATCATGCGCGTGACCTTACGTCGTCCGCCATTACTTCCGAGCATGTTGCTGAGGCGAAGCAGACCTCTGCATGTTCAGCTCCGACACCTGCGTCGGGTGGCAGTGGAGGACGCAAGCTGCTTTTTTGCTTCGCCGGTACAGCCAACAAATCGTTACTCCGTTGCACTTCCATAAATCCGATTTACAACAAGTCTCTCTGCGCCAGGCACTTTCCAGTCTGTCCACGACAAAGGGCTTGCAAGCCAGAGACTTGGCTTTCAGAGGATACCATAGGTATACAGTCTGGCAATCATGGAAGCATGTGCTGCATCCACCGGAATGCATATTGAAAGCTGAGATGCTGTAAGGCAGGAGTCAGTGGGCACGGCCACTTGGCACTCACGCTTTGGTGCCTCGGAGCAGTGATGTTCAGCCCGACTCGGCTGACTTTGCTGTGCAGCAACTGCAAGCTGCTCTCCATTGGGAAGCACGCCATCAGTACACCAATGCTCAGGCAAGCTCACGCTGCTGAGCACCAAGTTCTGGGAGTTACTGTGAAATGCTGACTTGGCCAATTTGATCTGCAGGGCCAGCAGCAAGCCTTTGCCGGTTTTGCCGCCGTGCAGTTTCTGCAAGTGCAGCAGCATCTGCTCATGCCACTCCAAAAGAGCGCATGCCTGAAGCTTGTGACAGGCAAGCAACCTGCAGGCATTATTGCTGCCTGCATCCCCATGCACAAAGACACTTATCATCACATGCTATTTGAGCGCATGCGCTGTGACACATGTCAACTTCCTCACATTTTCTGACATACATCATTGCAGTCTGTCCATCAGCTCACATACCATGTTGCAGTCTGTCCAGTTATTAACCTTATTTTTCCTACGGCGCCAGGTTTTCAGGCCTATGAAGGACTGAGACGCTACCAGAGGGCAGATCTGGTGCAGTCAGCTTCCAACTGCTTATCTGCATGGCTGGCCATGGCCAATCCCAGTCTGGTCAATCGCCAGCCCTCCGGCCTCCCACCCCCTGCTCAGACGCAGACTCTTGCTTCTGCATCAACAGCTGAGCAGCAGCAGCAGCTGGACGACAGGCGCAGCTCTAGCATGACTGCTTCAACATCTCAAGCAGCTTCCGCACCTGCTGCCTTCTCTACTGCTGCTGCTGCTGCTAGCACAGGCACTGGAAGTACTCACAGACAGTCCTTTCATGCTCAGTCAGCTTACGGCAATGCCTCCTCCTCCTCCTCAGGATTAGATGCACTGCATGAGGTTGCGCTGAACGGTGTGTCACACCAGGCACCTGCTGAGGACACAAGTGCTGGTCTGCCTGCTGAACAGACTTCAAAACAGGCTGCTTCCACTGCTGGCGTCCCGCTTTCTCAGCTTCTCGCAGATCCTTTGAAAATTTTGGGTGAAGAGCCAGACCCAATAGCCACCCAGCATGCGTCATCACCCACAACAGCTGAGTCACTAGTCTCAGACGCATCTCCCCCTGGTGCACCTGATAGCAGCTCACGTGACCAACATCCAGACAAGGTTGGCACAACTCATCCTACAGAGCATGCTGATCTGGATAGTGTACCACACGACTCCCCCTTGTCCTCTGCTGCTCAAAATGATGACCCCTTTCATGGTCAGTCGCCTTCCTCAGATGGGTCGGATGTGGATGGCAAGAAAGCTAAGCTGCTGGCATTTGAGACCAGCTTTGCACAGGCAGCAGCAGCTGCAGAAGCAGCTGACACCAAAGTGGATGTAGAGGCTGGGGGTCAGTTGTCTGAAGAGTGGCATGCGCTCAGACAGGGCCGCCTCACAGCCAGCACTTTTGCCAATGCCCTTGGGTAATGCCCTTGGCCCCGTTCAAGCATGGGTGTCATCCATCACACTTATCAATGCAGTGCAAGTACCACTGCATGGGCCTGCTTCTTACCAGGATGTATTTTCACCCCAGCTTCAATGGTGGCTTAATATGCTGATCATCCACAGGCAAGGCCAGAGGTACAAGAGCCATGCTTCACTTCACCAGCTGACTTCTCACTCAAAATGTAAACAATAGCTGTTTCCTTGCAGAATGTTCCCGGGTGGGCGACAGGCATTATGGGAGGAGAAGCTAGGCCTTGCTCCAAAGTTTGCCGGCAATGCTGCCACTCGATGGGGCACCAGACAAGAAGCTGATGCTCTCCTCAGGCAAGCAGCCACTCACGCTCATGCTCAAATGTACTGTATGCACAATTTGTTGGCCTCAACATACAAGTCACCTGCAAACCTTGTCCAGCTTTTTTTAAATAAATATTAATAAGTCAGATTTTGGTAATATAAAGAATATCAGGTTCAAAAGATATATGCACTATATAGTTTTTAAATGACAATTTTTTTAAGATAGTCCACATGTGTCCCTTCAGCTCTGCTGTCGGATAGCTTGGCCGTCAGCAGCTGACCTGGCGTGTCATACAGCTCTGAAGGGCTGTCAAAAGCAGCAAGTCATACATCAAGTAGTTGCAGCAACAGCACCTTCAGTGCTTGATGTTGATGACACACTATTTGTACTCCAAACATTTGCAGCAAGAGTAGTACAGTGCTTGATGCTGATGACAAGCTGTTCAAACCAATGCTGCAGACTACATGTATGATGTGCACCTGCTGGACCTGCTCAAGCCTGACTTGCAGCCGCCAGCTTGCATGCCTGAATTGCTGCATGACAGATGGGCGCACTGGTGCAGGTATGGAGAGATTACAGGGCACAGCATTGACAAGTGCAGCTTCAAGATGGCAAAGGATGATGAGGTGCATGGCTGGCTGGGTGCCTCCCCTGATGGTCTTGTGCAGAGCCTAGGTAAGTCTTTATCCCAATGACCCCCCTTGCCCCCCTTCCCCCCCCTCTGAACATCATTGGGGTACTGTAGAGTGCATTATCATCACATATGCCCCTGTGTAGTGCACAATGTAAGCATGTGTCCTGAAACATGCACGTTGACTGTCAAAACCCACTCACTTTCTTGCACAACAGTTTGGCATACCATTTGGCATGTGCCAGCAAGAGTGAGGGCTTTCTCCGCCTGGTTGTGCATGAATAGCAGTAACAATGACCCAAAAAATGCAGCTGCTGACTCACTTGCTCTGCAGCTCCTGAGATAACTTTATGAATTTTTGTGTTCATTATAAGTGCAACAGGCTCTGTGGTGGCACCATATGCTTGAGGTTGCTTTGCTGACAGGTCTGGAAGCATCCCAGGGAGCTGCAGTGCTAGGCATGGGGTCAGGGGTGATTGCTGGGCAGGGTCCTGGGGTGCTGGAGATCAAATGCCCTTTCAACAAGGGGGACCCCAACAGGGCTGCCCCTCCCAAGATGGCCCAGTGGTACTACATGCCTCAGGTCAGCTGAAGCATGCTGATTTGGTGAATGCTGGTGTGCCTGTATACCTGCTTTTGGGCGTCCTCTAAAGATCCCAATGCTGTGTAAGGCTGTGTAAGGGGACCATGCAATGTGGGTGCCTATTGGTTGGTAACAGCATGCTGTGTCAAAGTGCGTCTGGACCTAATCTGATGCTTTGCCTTGGCATCAAAGTCAAGTAATCATGGGGCAATTTGAGCAAGTTCAGCGTCTTTGAGCTGTTTGTCTACACTGCAAGGCCTGCCAGTGCTCAGCAGCTCAACACCTTTGAAAGCAGCTTGCTGTAGCAAACCACTGTTGCTATGCCCAGAAGCACCTTGCTGCACTGCCACCTCTGCTGCTGCTCCATGCACTCATACATCTGGGCAGGCATCCCTTGCATGGCATGTATGACATCCGTGCAAGTGTGGCTGTGTGTCTGTATAGGTGCAAGGCTTGATGGACATTTTCGATCGCGAATGGTGTAACCTATTCGTGTGGACTGTGAATGGCAGCAGCGTGTTCCATATCAAACGCGACCGGGAGTACTGGTGCGTGTGCTTCCAAGCCCTGGCTGAGTTCTGGTGGAGCCATGTCGTTCCTGCCAAACACGCGTTGGCCGGAAGCGAGCCAGACCTTGCTGCTATCTTCAGGTATGGGCTCAATGTATCGAGTCTGCAATGGCTTACTGTGTTTTTGGATGCAGACTATTATGTTGCTTGTTTTTGTTGGCTGGCAATGCGCCTTGGCAATGCCAGTCCTGCCAAGCAAACATGCAGCTTGTCAGCCACATGTCAACACATGATTGTCCTCTTTCTAGAAGACTAGGTATGTATTGCTGTGGCTCTTGCTAGGTTCCTTGCCTAAAACTAGTCCTGTACCTACATCAGATTAGTGACATTCAAGCTGTGAGTTATTCTTTGCCGTCAGCCCTGCATGCATCATGCTGTCTTGTTTCGCAGGCCTGACAAGGCGCATGCAACCACTGCACAAATCATTGCGCTGAGCAAACAAATGGCTAGAGACGCTCCAAGCACAAGCTTTCCGCCAGCAAAGCAAAGGGTACAGCTTACGCAGAGACGGAGGGCACCCATCTCAATGTAGCAGTACTGTCACTAGTGCATGCACTGATTGTGGGGACGATCCCAGTGCAGAAACGAGCTTGTAGGGATTGTGTGATGGAAAAACAAAGCTACACACGTGTGTATGTCCTGTCACCATTCGAGCACGCATCTAAAGAAGTGATGCTGTTCACACTCAGATCTTCATGCCTAGCTCTAAGCCTCTATTCAGGCTCCCAGCTGAGGGATGTCTACACCTGTCTATGTCACCAGGCAGAGCCACGACTCTTCGTGTAAGTGAATCTGATCAGGCTGCAAACAGCCATGCCATTCAGCAGCTGTGCAGTCACCAGGGACTTTCATCATTACACTTCTAACTCCAATTTTCTCAGTGAGTACTCCCCCCACTAGTAGTGTGTTATCGAGGCTTTCCCCACTCACATTTTACAGAGGTGTGGAGCCAGCTGTGACTCGTCAGACATCGATATATCCTGGCTTGAATTCAAAAGCACAGTTGAATGTGGTGTGAAAAGCACTGTCTCTAACACTGCTATAGAAAGGGCAGTCAAACAGAAAATGTTGCTCTTCTTCATTCTAGAATCTTCAACCACTTGCATGCTGCAATGTCGGCACAGATGCTGCTCGCTAGGTGGGGGCCCTTGTTGAGTGATGAACTCTAAACACCTGGCAGACAGGAAGAAGAGCATTGCATGCTCAGGCTTGTTGACACTAGAGCAACTTCGCAACTGCGAACAGTCGGCCTGTGCGGTGTCTGTGGTTTACAACGTGACCTGTCGATTCGAAATTTCTCAACACCCTACAGGACGGTCCTGCTGCTCACAAGTGGGAGCGCCAGACGATTTAGACTAGCGTCTATTACTTTGCAGGCTGTAGTAGCGGCGCTTACTTCTCTGCTGCAGCGAGGCTTACTCATATTGCTATCTTACTGTACGGTTGTTAGATACATTGGTTTTGAGCACGGCTTTTATGACTGACCAGCAGCCAGAGACGGACCCCACTTTGATCAATATCCTTGAGCATACTAAACTCAAGTGGATCTTCGTTGGAGGCAAGGGGGGTGTCGGCAAGACAACAACGTCATGCAGCCTTGCTGTCCAGTTGGCAGCTGT
>JAABUK010005926.1_pt1 | contig 18597 bp, 29 predicted proteins | sample 5559141 | NCBI WGS metagenome assembly JAABUK01 (sample SAMN10711869, study PRJNA513367) | rock metagenome | isolation source: Antarctica rocks | place: Antarctica: Victoria Land, Pudding Butte nord | collected 2016-01-03 | reverse complement strand
AAGCATCATCTGTGGTTTCTCTCAATGAGAGGTGGATGGCTTCTGACTCAGGCTTAAAAGGGCAACCTCTGACTGGTGCGTCACACTTGATTGTACATGCCAACATTGCCAACATTGCCAACATTGCGTCTATGACTTGAGACCGAGGCAACATGGCTGTTAAAAGCTTTTGGATTGCAGTCATTGCACACTTTGCAAGGAGAATAGATGGCTTGAACATGGTTTGCAAACATCCCTTGGGTTTCATAGGTCAAGATGCTTTAGCTACACTGCATAGGCAGTTGAAAAAGGGTACAGCAGTTTAGCCAATGGCCAGTAACTATTTGGGATGATGTTGCATTCTTCCAGCCCTTCTAGCAACCCAAAGTGTGCCTATTACACCATGCAGACTTGCTTAGGCATGTATTGATCACTGGGGATAACAGCGAGCGGCCAGATCCCACCTCTGTGAATCTCTTTGCAGCTTGCTTGTACTTCTTGGCTTGTAGGAATGCCAGGCCTGCGGCTGCTTTTAGCTTTCCTGCCACCACAGGGTCCTACACAGCACACACGAACACTTTTTTGTGAATTGAGAAAGAGACCAGAATTTTGATCAGATTTGATGGCGATGACACCATTGTTGCACACGCAGTTTTGCAACCTGACGCTCTATGGGCAGGCTTTCATAACAACCTTGCAGTAGGCTGTCACAAACAAAGATTGCAGTGTACTGTCATGAACAGCTTTCCAGTCAAGTCTATTTGTGCTGTACATGTGTGATGCACAGTGTGGATGCATGCCGAAAAGTTAGCTGCCATTACAAGCTCTGTCATGCCATCAGATAATGCACTATACAGCACATGCGCAAGTATACAGCATATACGCACTATCCAGCACCTATGCATGTTCATGCAAAGGTCAATTTTGTCCTCGCCCCCCCCAACGCCCCAATGTATAGGCCACCCCCCCATGCTACCCCCCACAAGGTGTAAACTGAGCTTCCTGATGCCAGGACAGTTAGCAGTGACACAGCAAGAGAAAGCAGCTATGCATTCACGTTGTGCTCCATCTGTTATGCAGAGCCACGATGCAGTGTGGTTGCGCACTGATATGGTGCTACATGGGTATCTGGAACTCTGTCAAAGCTATGCAGTGGCTGCAGGCATAACGAACGCTCATGACCAATGGAGCATCCGTATATCCAGTGTTTGTTGAAAAGGGCAGCCTTCAACGGCAGCATGACGGATGCCCACGACCCACGCAGCATCTGCGTATTAAGTGTTTTTGGAAGCAAACAGCCTTGAGCAGCAGCATACCTGCACTTCTGGAGTTTGCTCTGCTTTGGAGATGTAGTTGTTGACGTGCACATAGTTGCCCAGCTCAATGCTGACCTTGATGACGTTCAGACACATCTGGATGACATGCTTGCCGGTGGTGCAATAGTCCCTGGTCCTCACATAGCTCTTGAATGCATTCTGCAGGCATGGCAAGCTTTTGAGTGCATGGCAAGCTTTTGAATGCATTCTGCAAGCGTGGCAAGCTTTTGAGTGCCTTGTGCAGAGAAATCTTGTGAACAGTGAAGATGCTCTTGTTGGCATGCTGCGTGCATGCTGGAGGCATGGGAAGCTTTTATGAAGTCTGTATGATTGTGTTGATACACTTTATGCACAATCATGTCTTGAGCAGCCTCACATAGCTGTTGAGTGCATTCTGCAGGCAGGGCAAGCTTTGAACACATCCTGCAGAGAAGTCTTGTAGACAGTAGACAGTCTCTTGATGTAATCCTGTATATGTACTGGAGACATGCTGTAGACATATCAAGCAGGAAATCTGTATGCTTCTGTTGCTATGCTCTATGCACATACATGTCTTGGTCATCCCCAAACTGCCTTTGAATGCATTTGCCAGGCACAGCAAGCTTTCAGAATGTCTGTAGGCTCTTGGTGCTATCCTCTGTGTACATACATGTTTACGTCAACCTCACATGTGGAGGCATGTCTGTGCATGTGCTTGCTGCTTGATGCAAAGTTGGAGCAAGCCCTTTATGCACATTATGGCAATAGTATGTAAGGTGGACAGGAAATTGCTGATGTCATACAATCATGATTTGAGGCAAAGACAGTGCCTCTGCTATCCTGAATAAACAGTCTTCATCAACTGCTGACATATGCTGCAGAATTGTTTTGGCCAATGCTGACAAGATTGATTGTGGGCATTTTGAGATTCAGACCTGCAAGTCTCCTCTGCCATAGTAGAAATCCCCCATGTCATTATGACCCATGCGTATGCTCTCCTTGATGAGGTTTGTCTTGTAGTTGTTAAGTTCAGCCTCCAGCCTGTCATGGCGCTGAGCTGCTTTGCGCTCTTTCTGATCTATCTGCGCCCTGAAGCATTTACGGAAAATAGACTGACAGCTTTGGAAAAACTTTGTCACGCCATTGACCAGGCAAGGCCTTTGCGTTTGGAACATACCGGTTGGCAGTATCCCTCCCAAACTTCAGCGCCACCTCCTGATATCTTTGTGTGTCGTCACTCTGCAAGGCAAGATGACCTCAGATACAGGATAGCACAGGGGTCAGGCGAATTTCTCTGTCTGTGATGTACCTGACTCAGCTCCTCTAAAGCCAGCCGCAGAGCGTCTTCTCCGAAGGCAGTGCCTTGTTTGGATCTGGCGATAAACAACAAGCGATCCACCCTGGCATGGCTCACATAGTTGCCGGCATATGCCTGCAAAATAGGCCGGTCCGTTTGTGGTTCATATGCAAGTTCTTGCGTTCGCCGGCAGACGCTATATAGCGCACCTCTAACTCGAAAGGCTGGTCTTCCTCCATAGCATCCATGACGAGACGCACGTTTACTCAGCTCGTCCGACAAGTCGATCAAGACCCTATGATCTGCAAGCTCGAGCTCATTGCAGAGGTCAAGAGCTTCTGCGACAATACTTGGATGTGTGACAACTATCGTCACCGAGAAATGGTGCTGTGCAGAACGCTTGTGTCCAGGGAATGAAAGAAGAAGAAGAAGAAGAAGATTACAAGCTTTGGCCAGCCAACAAGTCTGATCGCTCGTGGCAGAGCCTCAGCAACCCTGCCAAACGTCATTCATTTGTGTCAAACTAAATGTCAGTGACCTCCAGATAGAGATGCCCTGTCAACTCCACGGGAATGTCTAACAAGCAAGCTAGCAGGCAGACACGAGCGAACGTGCTGGAGAGTGTCCACCAATTTGGTGGACACGGTAATCACTGGGCCATGGTCTGCAAAAAACCCAGCAAGCAATCAGCTAAGATCCCCTCAGCAGAGTCGCAGTCTAACAATCAAGCACTGCCCATTGAGGGAGCGCCGTTCAGTTGAATGCATGCGGACAGAGGATGTAAAGACTGATCATTTGTATCTGTAAAGTGAATTGTGACTGGTATCAAACGGCCAAAAGTTCTGTCTTAAGAGGCTGTTGATCTTCTTGATACTCATTGTGCTGTCCATTGTTGATCACTTGATAATGAGGTACGCTGTGAGTGATAGAAACACCAAGCAGGAGACTCTAGAAGGCTGATTGCTTGTCAGTAATGCTTTCTGTATATACACTGCAATGGTGCCAATTTACTGTACTACGATTCTTCAACAGTGTTCCTTCTGTTTGGTGACATGTATATGTATAACTTCAAACGACTGGAAGTAACCTGCTTAGGCATGCAATGGCCAGAATCATGAGACAAGCTGCCACAAAGTCTTTGACAGCCTATACTCTATGAGGCCCAGTAGGACAGCCTAGAGCCCGATGAGAGACCACAGATATGCTGTGCAAGTGCTCCAGGCACGCATGATGCTAGGTAGCTTGCCTGGGTGTGATTCACACATGTGCACCTGGTATATCTGTATCAAGTCCTTTGGCACACGTCACAGACTTCATCAATAAACATTGCTGTTGCTGTTGACTGTCAATGCACCATCTTCAGGCTGCCGTCGTCACACAGGGTCCAATGTTAAGCTTGCAGAAAGGCACAGGTGCTCCACAACTTGTGCTGAGCATTTCTGCTGGGCCTTTTTGACATGTCATGACCTCCTCAGACGACAGCGCATCATGTTCAGAAGGGGAATCGCTGTGCACTACGTCTGACGCTCATATGGCCTCATGCTGTGCGATGCCTGGTATACTCAGCCACGTACTCAGGGACAGACACCCCACTTTTGAGCTTGGGGTCATCTAAAGGCTTTCCCACAGTCTGCTGCAGTGGGATTTCTCCCGCCCAAACATCCAGTTCGTAGTCCTCTTTGTCATCTATGGGTGGCCCTGTTCTGACCTTTGCTGAAGCTTCATCTAGAGAGAGAGAAACTATCACAGTGGAGGTGAGCTCTGATTTGTTGTTGGGTCTGACACCATCAGCGCTTCTGCCTGGTATGATATGCTCTACTAGGGCTTCCAGAGCTGCGTCTTTCTCTTTAGGGTCTGAGATTACCTGCATGGCAGTGGCACGTGCAGTTTGCGTTGACTTGGTTTACATGAGTCAAAGCAGCTTGCCTGAACAATCAGCGCAAGGCTGCTTGCAGGGTGGCGTATCTTGTTGAGAGTTGAATACTGAACACCTGAGAACTCTGGCATGAAAGTTGTTGACGAAATGGTATGATTGGCACAGATCATAATACTGGCGGATTTTCCTACAGCTAGCAATCTGCAGCATCTGGTAACACCTATGTTACCTGAGGGCGTCCAAAGGCAACTACCGATCGGTAATTCATGGAGTGATGGAAAGCTGATCGGGCCAGCACAAGTCCATCCAGCACAGTCACGGTCACGCACACATCTGTTCCTGCCTTCATTGCCTGCAAACTTCAGATTCCGTGTAAGGCAAGGTGAGCGCTAACACCAGGGCAGATGCCCAGCAAGCCTGTATACAGCTGGCGGTCGAAAGTACAGGTGACGTGCAGAAGCTCACCTTCATGAGCCGACTGCTGATTGAGCCGTGGAGCAGCAAGTCGTTGCCCATGCGAGCGTAGCCCATGGGAATGACGACTGGCAGTCCGTCCTGGACAATTCCGACATGGGCTACGAGTCCCTCATCCAGTATAGTGTAAACATGATCTTGGTCGTAGATTGCACGCTGAGCCGCTCGCTTGACCTTAGTACGCTGAGACGGTGCAGAGTCACCCATCTCAGGTGGAGTGCACGCGTGGTGTCAAGTGTGCAGTGGTCCACACAGTTGGCAGGCCTCTGCAGAACGACGAGTGCTGGTCTAAACGATAGTCCTGGCAGCTGACAATAGCCTCAAATGGGGGCAACGGATACGCGCGCACAGTCAAAATGTTGCCGTGGGAAGCTGCGCAAGTATATAGTAAACCTTGATCTCAGACTGGATGTCGGAGACATCCCGACGGTTTCTAGGGATTTTTATTCACGTAATTGAGATAACCAAAAATCCCCAAAGCATCCTGTGTTTTGTGATCTGTCGTCCTTGCACCTACAGGCTAACAACCTGTTTGATGCCAGCCCAAAAGTATAGGCAAGAACAAACACAAGAAGATTGCTGGTATTGCTGCAATACACAGCAAACCTGGACCTGTTACAAGACAGGAGCTAAAACTTCAATGCCAGCAACAGGCATCCAAAATCATATGTTATTGGGCCCAAGAGCTACAGGTTTAACGCCAGCATGTACAGGTGCATACTATTTAAGCTGTCAAAAGACCAACAAGGAAACATCAAGCAAATAAGGTCAAAGGATGCCGGATGGTTCTGACATGCAGCAGAGCTGAGTAACACCCCAGTCTCCTATCATGATAAGACTTGCTGCAGCCTCAGAACGCATATGCAGCACAGCCTAGCTGATTGTGACTAAACAGTTGTAAAAATGAGAGTGTCCGATGGTCTAAAGGCACAATTCGTATGATGGCCAGCGACATTTTGTACAAAGCCTACCAAACCCTGAGCCTGCCATTTAGCCCTAACCCTTATGCCACTGCCATATACAACACACACCAAATTGGGCTCTACTGGATGCTGATGGCTAAAAAAGCCAAAAAACAAGGTAACAAAAGGGAATGAATGTCCCAACAATTCATTGCAAGACGTGTACCTTATGAAAATAATCTTTTGTGGACCTGATCTGGGCAGCAGGGGCCATCTTGTAAACATACAAAGACTGCTCTAGTCTGGTGCTGATGTTGTCTACCCTGCAAATTGCTGCATGACATCTTCTGTTTCATTGTCGTAACTTGTTTGTGGCATGACATTACCATTGGTCATTGCCCACAAAGGAGTCTTAGTAAGCTGAGCAGCGAGCCTCTACTGTCTGAGCGCTTCAGCTTTCCCTGAGCTGGTTTTCAAATCTAGTCGCTGCATGGCTTGGGTCAGATTCTGAGCAGGGTTTCGGACCACAGGCCCTGTGGGCATGGTCGAATTGGAGCTTATGGTACTATTTAGTCGGCGAGTTGGCCCCTGCAGATCTACCCCCTGAAGAACCCCCCCTGATTCAGAATCCAAGTTGTCACTCATTCCTCCAGAAGAAGCTGCCTCAAGCAGCCGATCAAAATCTGAGCTGTCAAAAGCTGCGCTGGACTTTGCAGACTTTCCCTCCACCTCATCAGATGATGCACTGAGGGTTTGAATTTCAGATTGATCCTGACTTGTAAAGGCCTGTTCTGTCCCTCCTGCAGCAAAAAGTTGCATGATGTCATGCACTCGTCACAATCATGATCGTCATGACGACAATAGCAGGATGGCAATAATTTTGTGCTGTTGTTGCATCTTTGCAATTATTGATTGTCTGAAAAGCCACCGGTTTAAAAGCAATGACTGCAGAATGAGTCATGCCTGATAGCAGAGCAAAGCAGAAACAGCAGTTCTGCCAATTATAGAGAGATTTGTTTTAGACACAAGAAGAGAACGAAGAAGAAGAAGAATGCCGTGCATAAGCAAATGGTGTCCTTACTCGATTTTTTTGCCTCACAATCGACGCCACCATGATACACAAGCAGTCAAATGATGAGTAAGATGTACACCTGTTATGTCATGTTATCATGCAGCCAGCACAATGTTGACTCAGGCATGATGAAGCATGTCTGTGCAACTAACTTTGGGTCAGTGAAGATGTCATGATGACTCACCTATATCTTCATCATCAGCCTCTTCCTCTTCTGCTTCGACTTCCCGCTGCATGGCCAGATTGTCATCATCCTCATCTATGACTTTCAGAAAGCCCTGAGGTGCTGTTTCCCGCCGCGCCAAACTCCCGCCAACAAAGCCCTGTGCTGATTCCAGGTCCTCGTAGTCATCGCTGCTAGGCTCTTGGAAAGTGTCAAACCCTAAGGCCTGCTGTTCTGCGGCCACATCTTGGATAATCTCATCTGCTGACATGTCATTGACATCTGTGAGCAAGCTGCTGCTTGTTTGTAAGTCAGCATGATTGGGAGCCCTTTTGGGGATGCCTTTTGGGATGCTCTTGGGGATTGCATTGGGGATGGTCATGCCCAAATCTGCATCAGAGATCGTTTCATCCTGAGGGTCCATTTTCTGAGTCATCTGCTGGGATCTGAAGGAAGAAGAGGGGAAGGAATGCTTTGAAGCAGCTGTGCTTTTGGGTTTAGACTCCGACATGATGGAATGTAGCCTGACACGCCACCTGTCATATAGGTCTGTGAGTGTGTGCATGACCTGAATGGACTCTTCTGTCCCTTGCGCTATGGCCCTGATATGAGTCGTTGCAATGTGACTAAGTACCTCCTGCATGACAAATCATTCATCTCATGAGTACACATCCATGTACAGGCAGTTACAGCATGCAAGTTGCTTTGTGACTGACTGTGTTTTGCCTCAATGCTGGGGATTGGACCAGGGCTTTCTGGTGGACATGCGCCACTGCTGGGGATTGTACCAGGGATTCTGGGCATGCGCCAACGCCGGGGGTTCACCAGGGATTCAGGTGGGCTTGCACCGATGCTGGAGATTGTACCACACATTCTGACAGACATGCACCAGTGATGTACGTGTACAATAGTTCTTCTTCTTCTTCTCCTGGGGATCTCACTGGGGTTTCCAGCGGGCATGCAGCAGGCCTGGGAATCTCACCAGGGATTCTGGTGGGCATGCCCCAAGAAGAGCAGTGCGCAAGTCCTGCACCAGCTGGCGACTGGATTCTGGACCAGGATCGAAACTTTTGGCCTCCCAGTGATAAAAGCTGTAACCTGGGTCCGCAAATGCATATCCTGCTTTCCATATGCACCTTGAAAGAAAAGCATCTCCACCTGCACATTGCATTTTCCTATTTTGGCTCTTGCCATTTGCTGTTTTTGCAGTTTGACATGTGAAACGGGTGCAAAAAAGCCAAGTGTCATGCTCAGCAGAATGAGACAAAGTTGAGGTTGGCACACTGATTGCACTTTTGGCTCAAGAGCACTTTATTGAGCCTAGTGAGGTCTGACTCAATGCAAATCATATTCTTAATCTCAAATGTTTGCATGCAGAGTTTGCGCTGAAAGAGACGCTTGTCATGTGGTGCAAGACTCACCTGCCTGCAAAAATGGTGGTCGTCAGGGCAGGGCAGGGCAGGGCAGGTCAGGGCAGGGCAGGGCAGGGAAGGGCAGGGCGGGGCAGGGCTGGGCAGGTAGGGAAGGAAATGGCAGGGCAGGGCAGGGCAGGGCAGGGCAGGGCAGGGCAGGGCAGGGCAGGACAGGGCAGGGCAGGGCAGGGCAGGGCAGGGCAGGGCAGGGCAGGGCAGGGCAGTCTCACCAGTGCCAGTCATGGTAGCCATGCAGTCCTCCATGAACTTGAGGGGCAGCCTTTGCATCAGCCCTATGCTGAAAATAGCCCCAGCTCCGCCATGAATACTGCAGCCACCACAGAAGACATGACTAAGCAGTGAACCCTAATGTCTTTACATATGAGTAACTGTAAACAGACCCAGATCCTTTTGATCAGGTGAATGAGTGAGCGAGAAGCGAGCGAGCGAGCGAACAAATGAGTGAGGGACATGTGAGTGAGTGAATGAGGCAGTGAGTGAACAAATGAGTGAATATACGAATGACAGCTGAGCATGTGAGCATGTGAGCCGACCTGTACGCTCACTACACGTGAGTGAGTGAAACAAGTGAGAACGCCAAGTGTGAAGCAGACCGTCAAGCCAGGGGTCCAGACGCCTACTGCAGTGCCTAAACAGACTTCTGCGAAGCCTGCCACTCAACCAACCTAAGAGTGAATATATGTATGACAGCTGACTCACCTGTATGCTCGATGTGGGTGCACAGGCATGTTGCATGACTCATCAAAGAATCCTCGTGCATCATGTCTACAGATGTGCTCTGCAGTGCAAGGGCAGGCCGGAAGGCCAACAAAGGGCTGGTAGCCATCAGCCCTGAAGGACCGGTCTTCGTCTTCTTGGGTCCAGTGGCAGGGTAGGCAGCGGGGGGCCCTCTCATGGGGGTGGAAATGATTTTCAGAATCTGGCTCATCTGCCCACCAATAATGATCTGCAGTCACATGCCATTTTTTTGCATTGCAACTTCGAAGAGGAGGGGGGGGGGAAGAGGGGGAAGTGAACGAGGGGAGGGGTGGGGAAGGGGGCGAAGCAGTGAACGAGGGGAGGGGTGGAGAAGGGGGCTGGGCAGTGAATGAGGGGGGGGGGAAGAGGGGGGCATAGAAGAGAGGCTGGGAAGCAGACAGCCCCAGAATTTATTGTTAAGACACTCTGACACAGGGGAGACGATCCACTTGATCTAGGGGAGATGATCCAATTTGTCTGCCCGCCAGTCATGATGCTTAGTGACAAGCCATGATTGTTAGATGACCCCATGGTGGAGTTTCAAGGAGGCAGAAGGCCAATGGGGACAAAGGTGTCTGAAATTGTCTCTCTCAGACAAGTAGTTTGATCTGGCTCATGTGTCCAGCTGTCATGTATGTTTGCAGCAGCAATAGTCACCAAATTGCTGCCAATCTTTGTTGCAACATGCAATGATGCTTCAACTTGTCTGCAAAAGTTCAGCAATAAAGCAGAGCAAGGAATCTGAATTGGCACACAATCTCATAGCACAGCAAGTGCTTTTCATTCACAAAGACCAGCATGATGGCATTGGGAAGCATACATATAACACCTGAGACTAGCTGTAACTAGAAGAAGACGCAGTAACTAGCAGCTGTTTAGACGAACTTGGGTGGACAATATTCCTTGTGTCTTTTTCGAGCAATGCATGCAAAACAAAGAAAAGATGCTGAGGATGAGTCATACCTTGTGACCATCAAAAGCGTGAATGGTATGATGCAATTCCGCAGCTTAGGGTTTTTTGCTGACCCATACCTGTGATGACGTAGGGCAGGCTGGGGTCAAAGTCTTGCAGCAGCTCACTGACAGAGTCGATAAAGAAGAGGGTGTCATCGTCACCGTACAGCAACCAACTGTACTGTCCTTCATATACCTGCACATTGTGATACATTCATTCATTTGCTGGTTTGTTCGCTCATTCATTCGCTTGCATGTTCATTCATATCTCAATTGTTTGTACTTAGCCAAGTCTCCCAACCATCTATCTGTCCATGCATGCATGCACCTATACACCCATGCATCCAACAGCAACAGCATGCAAAGCCGATCCCCAAAGCTTCCATTATTGCAGAATGATGTCTCTACATACTTTGCATTCCATGACTGACAAATCAATCTGTGTTCAGGCTTGTGGGTGACAGCAACTTTTGGACAGTTGCAGTATTTGTTCACATGGGTAAGTATCTGTGAGTATAGCTTGCGACAGAACTGCTGCTTGGTGCTGAGCACAGAGCAACATATGTAAATGGAACATGCACATTGAAAAGCTTGTGACAGAAGCAATGCTTGATACTCAATGCAACAGAATGCATACAACACTCAATCCTTGCTTATGTAGTGATGCACAGTATCAAAGGTGCTTGAACCGTGACGCACATTATCCCATGAGCAATTACACAATAATACATGCTTCATACAACTGCACATCAAAAGAGGGTAGCTTAGATGTAATTACTAACCTCATGAGCAAGGAAAGGGGTTAGGGCTGCTCTGGTGTCACCAGCATGTAACCCTTTCAGAGGCCAATCATCAGGGTAGTAACCCCAGATCTCTGTTGACCCTGAGAGGTTAGGGTGGGTTGCAGCAAGTGCTGACTCATTCAGTGCCACAAAAGTTTTTATGTCCTGTAACATACACAAAGCTGCTGAGCTGCCAAGTTGTGACATCTCCAAAGCTTTGACAAAGTTTATCAAAAAGCGATCAAATGCCTGGCCATCAGTTTCAACCCAGCTATGAACATAACATTTTGTGACACCAGTTCAGATTCAGCTGTTCTGTATACTGGACTATTGTTGGAATGAATTGCTGAGCTTTGCTAGGGTTTGCTTGGGTAAGCTAGGTTTTCTTTGCTAGAATTTCTTTGGGTATGCTCTGGTCAGTTATGGTCTGCTATAATCAACATGACAATTGACAAGTGCTAAATACACAAAAGCTATGATGCTTTGAAAGTTACGTAATTGCATGACTGCTCAACTGCAGATGGTACATGCAAGCCATGGTCAGCAGATGAAAGTCACTGGGAACAGTGGCGCAACATACAAACAGCCAGACCATGACAGGAATCCAATGACAGGGATTTCTGTAAACAAAAATTGTAGGGGTTGTACACCACAGTAACTAAACAGCGGATATTTCCCAATCTCGACTGATCGACAGCACGAAATCTGGTCAATATACATGTTTCTGCTGGTCCAGGTGGCACAAACAAAGAAGGATATTCAATTTCGAAAAGCTCATTTTGGAAGCTTGATTGTGAGATGCATGAGTCATGCTGACAAACCTTGCGCCAGGACCGCGTTCCCTCCACCAAGGGGAGATGACTACGATCGGATGGCATAGCTACTACCATATGGTCCTTGGTTGCGTTCTGTTTGAACCTGTGCCATGCAGACGGAGGGTTGTATGTCTGTCTGTAAGTTTATGCATGCCAGATATAGAAGACGTGATGCCTATGACACGCAGCAGGACCCCAATCAAGAGGCTGCACAGAACTGTACATTCCTGATTGCAGGGGATGCTGTTTACTGCATGAGCAAATGAGTGAGTATGCACGTGTATGCAACAGCAGCGCCTCATGCTTGATGGGTTGTCTCAACAGGGCATAATTGACAAGTGGCTGCTGTGACAGCACACAAACACCAGCAGGTTGAAGCAATCTCCTGGAGAGTCTGCCTATGACTTGCAATTACTCACTGCTGAACACAGTTTCTGATGCAGCAGATTGCAGATGCACAGACGCATGCTCAGGCAACAAGGCTTGTAGAATGGCAACTCACTTTCCATCAGGGCGAAACAGCCTGGTGCTGGCTGCTACCATGCCGTGCAACTGTTGGCTGCTGTCAAAGCTTGCCGGCTCGACAAGCGCTAGCAAGGCTGGATCATTTGGTCCATCCAAATCTTCAGGGAAATCTAAAATGTCCAGCATGGCCTTGGCCAGATCAGGTGCTTCTGCCTCTTCCTCCTCTTCGTCTGTCTGTGAGTCTGTCTGTGTGTCTGTCCGTGAGGTTGTTGTGGAAGGAGACGAAGAAGAGCTGAGTTTGGAGGTGATGTTGGTGGTGAGGCTGAGGGCTGAGGTGTGAGCTTGAGTGGTTGAGTCTGAGGAAGCTGAGCTGAGAGGAGAGCCAATGGAAATCGATGTACTGCTGACGTCCTGTACATTTTTGGTGTTGTTGGAGAGCCACAGTATAGCCCTGTAAGCCCCTCACAATGTGCATGCTAATGAACTTGCAGCATGAAAATGTGCATTGGCATAACACAGAGGCATGCATGGCTGAATCATGGCCACATGATCTGGGCACATTGGTCAGGGTGCCTGCATGCTCGCTTGAGTGATAAGCACAAAAGGCGCACATGCATGCACAAGATTGACATGAGCAACTTAAATACCTCACACATGGAAACTGCATGCATCGCATGGCCATCAGAGCACAGGTAGCATCATGGGGGGAAAAAAGCTTGGGAGGGGGGATGGGGGGTAGGAAGCGGGAAATTTTGGTGGGGGGGGGGGGGGGAATGTGCTGTACAGGTAGGGGACGGTGTGGCACTTATATGCACGCCTTGTGTACTAATAGTGTACTAATGGTGTACTAATAGCGCAAGACTTGTCATGACTCACCGCAGAGGATGCGCTCCAGACAACCGTGAAGAGGAAGACCAGCACAGGAGCCAGAAGGATCAATCTGCCATGCTTCTGTCTCCACAATTGCAGTACCCTTCGGCGTATCGTCTGCCAGATCCACTGTGTGTCTCTGTTGATGTGATGTATCGTCATTGGGTGCTGTCAGCCCTGTACATGTGCATGCATGCATGCATGCATGTGAGATCACTAGGTATGCTTACTAGGGTTCAATCCTGTCGATAGTGATTGAAGCTTGTGAGCTGGGGACTTTCATCAAGCAAATTCTTAAATGCAAGAGAACATTCATCTACAGTGTCTGATTGTACAAGTGATCACAGTCTGCAGTGTGTGCAGACAGGTTGCATGGCAGGTGCACCCAGTCTTAGCAGCTGTATAGTCCACACAACTCGGCTGTGATTCTCCAGTCGCATTGCAAGTGCAGGCTAACAGGTATTTTGGCAAACTCTGCGCGTGTTCTTACCTGACACAGCTGCGCCGGTCGCAAGTGACACACCAACCTTGCTATGAACCAAATACGCGGACGTCTGGGTCGATCAGCTAACAGAGTCGGCACAGTTGGCTGACTATGCTGCGCGTGAGCCCAGCTGCTCGAAAGCTGTGTTAGCTTGCGAGGCGGTTGTCAGACCGTTTTCGCTCCGTCCAAGAGATGTGTTAGGTAGCCGACGTCGGTCAGCAAGCTTCGCGCGACCGAGAGAGTTCACGAGCGCTTGTAGAAGCTGCAAAGGAACCACGGACGCAGAAGCAAGGACTTCACACGCATCCTTCGATCAGCCAGGGCAGCGTTGTCAGCGAAGCCATGCAAAGTGCGCTATGACGTGACATACGCTTTGGTAACCCGGAAACGTACGAAGTCCTTTCGCACAGGCGCCATGCTCTTTGCGCAAAACTCACCATGCCGCCCGGCAGTATTGTCATGGCCATGAAAGCTCTTTGTCATACCTGATGTAGTAAGTTCACAATGGAGTGCTCATCTGAACTTTGTGTTCACGGCCCATGATACTGAAAAACAATGTCATGCAGTTGCTTCATTACACAGCACACCATCAAATAGCAGCTTCAGCTTTCTGCAGCTAAGCATCTCAGCTTCTAACTAACAAGGTGTTTGCACTTCGTTTGTGCATCTCAGCACCGGAAGATTCGTTTTAACAGAGCACGCGCAGCATCATGTTTCATGCTCATACATTGACTATCCTAAAGATCTCGAGAAAGGCCATACCCACAAAGCTAAAAGAACACCCATTGTGACAAATCGCTAGCCCCAGCAGGTGCTGGTGCAGAGGCAGCCTTCTGCCTGTTGGCAGCAGCAGCATGCTGTGCTGGGATAGGAGGCATCTGTTCAAAGCCAGGCCCAGCAGACTGCCTCTGCTGTGACTGGCTCTGACCATTTTGCTGACCTGAGCTTATGTTCTGCTGCTGCTGTTGCTGCTGGACCCAGCTGAACCCTGGATTGCTCCTGTCAGAATTTGTTGCCCAGAGCTCTTTGTTCCAGTCACCAGCCTTTGGCATTGACTGGGGCTGGTTGTCACTGTGGAACTGGCTTCCACGCTGTGCCTGATTTGGGTCTGGGTGGGCAGCAATGCCATTGCTGTGCTGGATTGGACCAAAGATGTCACTTGGGAAGTCTGCAGCTGCCTGTGCTGCGTACCCATGTGACTGCCCAGAAGGTGGCCTGGAAGCTGCCTGTGCAGCATACCCATGTGACTGCCCAGAAGGTGGCCTGGAAGCTGCAGCAAAAGGTGGCGACTGTTCATAGCCATAGCCATTGCCTGCATCTGACTGGTAGGCAGAAGAAGATAAGCCTGCATGGGCATTAGCACTGCTGCTAGGAGGGGGCTGGCGGGGGGCGCTCCTCTGCTGGAAGGGGGGTGGGGGACCAAGCATGCCCTGTGGTGGGGCCATGGCTGCAAAGCCCTGGGGCTGAGGGGCTGCACGGGGCGGCCCTGAGCCAGAACCCACCCTGCTGGGCGGCACACCCATGACAGCCAGGGAATTCGAGGTAGCAGCAGCTGCCCTAGATGCTGCCCTGGCGGCTGCACCTTCATCAAACCTGCAGAGCGCGACTCTGTCTTGTTTGCACTGGAACTCATGCTGCATTTGATGACATAACAGTTTGTAATACCTTCAGGCACATGATCTGTAACTACTACTGTCACTGTCACAGGCTTGTTGAGGCACCGTACTGGGACTCATACTTCATGGACAGCATCTTCATGCTGCTTACAAGCCAAGTGCCTGGGTGTCGCTTCTGTGTCTGTGTTGTTATGCATAATGTTAACAACAGAGACAAAAGAGCAAGATCCAGGCATTTGGCTTGTAAGCAGCATGAACGTTAGACACACACACACACACACACACAGAATGTCTGCAAAACAACACCAGGACAGAGGAACACGCAATGCTCAGCTTGAAGACATGCATCAGTCCAGGCATGCAACTTGGCAGAAACCATCTGCAAGCCTGTCATCAGTCTCAGCAAGCAACATTACGCTGCCACAGCTAGGAGTTGTTCCTCAACTCTTTCAAAACATTCCTTGCAAGAAGTCTATGTACCACCCCAGAAAGTCATCACATAACCCCAAGAGGTCATCGAGTTTGCGACCCCCAGGAGAGCGACCGTGTACCTGTCAGTCTGAGGCCTGCTGTCAGCAAAAGGAGTTCTGCTGCTGCTACTGGATGACTGCCCCTGCCCCCATGCATAGCTCCGCCCAGGGGGTGTGTCAGCTGAGCCATCTTCTCCCATGGGGCTGCCCTTGGCCCTTTCAGCAGCCATGTGTTGGTAGGCCTCATACCTCAGCTGGTTCTGGTCTGTCTCCAGTTCAAGGCTATCCATATCTGGGAAGCCATCATCGTTCACCTTGACGGCTCTGCCAGTTTTGTCCACCTGCACAGTAACAGAATCTTTGCCTGCCCTGTCCACAAAAGTAGTGGACATGCATGAAAGAGGTTCATGGATGGCTTTGCCGGCCCTGTCCACCTAAAGAGTGGACATGCAGAGGGATCATTTCATGGCTTTGCCTGCCAAGCTCACCTACACAGTACACATGCATCAAAGAGGCTCATGGATGGCTTTGCCTGCATTGTCCACCTGCTAGTAGACATGCATGAAAGAGGTTGGTTAATGGCTTTGCCTGCCTTGTTGACTAGTAGACATGCATGAGAGAGCCATGGATGGTCTTGACTGCCCTGACCACTTCACCAGTGGACATGCAGAGAGCCATTGCTGGTGTTGCCTGCATTGTCCACCTGCCTAGTAGACATCCATGAGAGAGAGAGCCTTGACTGCCCTGTCCACTTTACCAGTGGACATGCATGAAAGAGAGAGAGAGAGAGAGAGCCATTGAAGGTCTTGCCAGCCCTCTCCAATCAAGTAGTAGACATGCATGAGAGAGGCATGTATGGTCTTGACTGCCCTGTCCACTTCACCAGTGGACATGCATGAGAGAGAGAGAGCCATTGATGGTCTTGCCTGCCCTGTCCACCTGCCTAGTAGACAGGCATGAGAGAGAGCCATGGATGGTGTTGCCTGCCCTGTCCACCTGTCTAGTAGACATGCATGAGAAGGGTCCACTGCCTGCCATGTTTGCTTTGATGATACACATGCATGTTGTCTCCAACATTGATGAAATGAGTTCAGCCAAGGCTTGGTAGATCCCATAGTCCAGCTCATCTTGGCCTGACGTTGGCCTGACGTTGAGCCTAGGCAGGTCTAGACCAACAGCAAAAGTTGATGAGGTATCACACAGAAGTTGGATTGGTACAACTTACAGAGATGCGCAAGACAGACTGCTTGGAGAGACAAGACTTGTCTCACACAGAGTTAGCTCATCATGAGCTAGAAAGCAAATCATTAATTATTATTATTATTATTTATTTATTATTATCATTAATGCTACCAATACACCAATACTTAACATAGCATAAACCATTCCTATTACAGAAGGGCAAGTAGCTGATCATACCTGCAAGGCTGCTTCTTCTTGCCAGGGGGTGTGGGGGGTACCCGCCACAGAGGTGGAGGCCTCAGAGCGGGGGGTCTGCCACCCTCCACTGCTTGAGGCTGCAGACTCCACTGCCTGGACTTGCTGCAACACCACAAAGCAGTGTCAAACAAGCAACCAAACATCAACATGCTTTTTGATATGATTATTACTACTTGTGCTGACTAAGCTGATCAAATTGATGATTTGATACTATTTCATGCTGCGTTAAGACCATGCATGCGTTCATTTATTCATTCAGTAAACATGTGTCGTTCCCTAGGGTCAGGCCAACACAGTCCTGAGTCAGTTTGTGTATGGGATCTTGTTTGGGCAGTCGGCGTACTAACAACAATGTGTGTTGATGTGTGTTGGATCCAGCCGGACAACTTCTCCTCAAGGCCTGTAGTCTCCCACATACATGCATTTCATGGTGTTGAAGGCTGAAGAAAGAACTTATCATAGTCGCAAAAGTTGGCGTGATTATGATGAGGACTTCATTAGCCTTCAGCGCGACTGAATGCATGGATGTGACAGCTTATAGGCCCTGAAATTTGCCAGATTTGGAGATTTGCAAAAATTCTCCACTCTCTTAAAATTCACTCTTAGAGCACTGCCGATTGAAGTGTGGAAAAAAGCGTCGTTCAGCAGTTCGTTTTAAGGGTTCTAGCTAATGCGTTCTCTGCCTGAGGAGTGCAGCCGCGTTTTTGATTCGAAAAAAGCCTTTCGTGAATTTCTCATGGGATGCAGTTTTTGGTAGCAGGGCTGACAAACCTCATGGAAGATGGCATTCACGTCGCCCTTGTGCTGCTTGATCTGCTCCTCCAGGTAGGGTAGGCTCCAATTGCTGTCATGGGCCATGGAGATGGCGCTGGCAGTTTCGCCCTGCACATCCACCTCCAGCGCCTGAGCTGGCCTGCTCCTGTCTGCAAGCAACCAAGACGAATGATTTGCAGCTTGTCAGTTATCTGCAGCAGAGGCTTTGTCGGCAAGTTGTCATCCTGCCCTGCGCGTCTTTTTGCCTGCAGATCAACAGGTGTACATGTTGCTGTTTTCAGCTCAGGAAGATTTTTTGTTCAAAAGGTTGATGAGAGAAGATGGCAATGGCAGCTTTTGCCCTGCACACCCACCTGCAGAGCCTGAGCTGGCCTCCACCTGTAAAGACACATCCCACAATTACATATATATATATATATATATATATATACACTTGTGGAGTCGTCCTGACAGGTGGAGGCCAGCTCAGGCTCTGAAGCTAGGTCTGCAGGGCAAAGCTGCCATATGTTCATAAATAAATTAGTACATAAATAAATACATTAATCAATCAACAATCTGGGTATGTGTGTGTATATATCTGTGTATACTTACACATGTTGTATATGGTTGTTTTGTTGTGTGTGTATGGTTGTAGTTATGTGTAAGAAAGATAAGTGCCTTCTATCTGTGTATGCGTCCATGATATGGAGTGTATCAGC
>JAABUK010005925.1_pt1 | contig 18599 bp, 19 predicted proteins | sample 5559141 | NCBI WGS metagenome assembly JAABUK01 (sample SAMN10711869, study PRJNA513367) | rock metagenome | isolation source: Antarctica rocks | place: Antarctica: Victoria Land, Pudding Butte nord | collected 2016-01-03 | reverse complement strand
AGTGGGTGCGGCACCGCTGCCAGGCCGCTCCGGGCAGCGTCGCGCCGACCGCGCCGACCAGCCCGGCGTGGTCGTCGGAGGTGAGCAGGCCCACGCCGGTCAGACCGCGGGCGGTCAGATCCCGGAAGAAACCCAGCCAGCCGGCGCCGTCCTCGGCGGAGGTGACCTGCAGGCCCAGGATCTCCCGGTGCCCGTCAGCGTTGACCCCGGTCGCCAGCAGCGCATGCACCCCGACAACCCGGCCACCCTCACCGACCTTCAGCACCAGCGCATCGGCGGCGACGAACCTATACGGCCCCGCGTCCAGCGGCCGGCTGCGGAACGACTCGACAGCCTCGTCGAGCTCCTTGGCCATCACCGACACCTGCGACTTGGAAAGCCGGGTGATCCCCAGGGTCTCGACCAGCTTCTCCATCCGCCGGGTCGACACCCCTAGCAGGTAGCAGGTCGCGACCACCGTAGTCAGGGCCCGCTCGGCGCGCCGGCGGCGCTCGAGCAGCCAGTCCGGGAAGTAGGAGCCGCTGCGCAGCTTCGGGATCGCCAGTTCCATGCTCCCGGCCCGGGTGTCCCACTCCCGGCCCCGGTAGCCATTACGGGAATTCACCCGCTCCTGGCTGCCGGAGCCGTAGGGGGCGCCGCAGATCGCGTCGGCTTCGGCCCCCATCAACGCCTCGACCAGGGTCTGCAACAACGCCCGAAGAAGATCAGGCTCAGCCCGGTCGATCTGCTCAGCCCACGGCAGTGCCGGGTCAATACTGGACGTGACGGTCATCGCTTGGTTCTCCTTCAGTCCGACTTCGCAAAGGTCTGAAGGATCACGCGGTGGCCGTCTCCCACGACCTCACGACACGCACGCCGTCAAGGCCGTCGTACACCACGCGTCCATGGACTCAACTGTTCCGGCTGGCACTCCAGGGCTTGAGGCTCCCTTGGCCGTTCCAGCGTCAAACGGCCTGCGGAGGGGACGACGAAGGGTAGTGATCTCGCCTCGAGCACATCCCGTCCTGCAACGGAGGGGCCTGGACTGCGGCACCGGCCCGGCGGCCAGAAGACCAGGGATGTTGAATGTTGGCAGTCACCCGCCCGAGACTGACCCTCAGAAGACCCGGCGCCAGACGGCTGCCTTCGAACCGATCCGTCGCCCGGGCGGGTGACCACCTGGCACGGCCGTCCGGTGGAAGTGACCTAGTAGCGCCTCTGTGTGTCAAGCCCTGGTTGGGATGGTTCGTTGATGGTCTGCGAGCAGGCGCTTGTAGATGACGTTCGACAGTTGCCGTTTCAGGCTGCGGCGGGCCTCGGCGGGGGTTTTTGCCTCGCTGAGTTTCCGCCGGTAGTGGTCGCGTCCCGGGCCGGGTCGCGGGCCTGGCAGACAGCGACGATGTGAACGGCGGAGTTGAGCTGTCGGTTGCCGGCGCGGGAGAGCCGGTGCCGGCGCAGGTCGCCGCTGGAAGCTTCGATCGGTGCGGTGCCGCAGTAGCTGGCGTAGTGGTGGCGGCTGGGGAAGCGGGTGACGTCCCCGCTGTGGGCGACGATCTTCGCGGCGAGGACGGTGCCCAGACCGTGGACTTCGGTGAGCGTGCTGCCTTGGGCTTTGAGAGTGGCGCCGATGGTAGTCGTGCTGGTCTTGATGGCGGCGTCGAGCCGGCGCAGATCGGCGAGTAGATCTCGAGCTAGCGCTTTGCGTTGAACGTCGACCGGCGCAAGCGGTCGGATCGTCGTCAGCAACCCGGCCGCCTGCGCGGTGGACAGGTCGCGCTTCACGCCGCCGGGGTGCAGGTCACGCAGCAGCACGTGCAGCCGGTTCAGGGTGCCGGTCCGTTCGGCCACCAGGTCATCGCGCCGGTCGCAGAGCAGTCGCAGCATCACCGTGTCACCTTCGGCGCATACCAGCCGCAGCCGGTCGTTGTGTTGGGCGACAGCGGCCACCGACGCCGCGTCGGTGACGTCGGTCTTACGGGCGCTGCCAGAGCCGAGCAGCCGTGCCGGGCGGCGAGCTTGGCCGGCACATCCAGCACCGTCGCCCCAGTGGCGGCGAGGAGCTGGGCGACGCCGCGGCCCAGCCCGCTGGCGCCCTCGACCGCCCACTGCCGCTGCGGCCAGGCCTGAGCCCAAGCCAACAGTTCATCGCCGACGGTCTTGGTCACCGCCACCCGCAACTGCCCGACCGACACCCCTGCCGGGGTAAGCGCGACGGCGGTAAGCGAACTCTTATGCGGGTCGATACCGATCGTGATCATCCTGGGCCTTCCGTCGTGAGGATGGGGAAGCCGTGACGGGCAGCCTGACTTCAGGAGAAGATCACGCCTCTGTCGAGCCACGCCGCGGCGGGCGCCGAGCGGGCGCGGCAAGCTACAAGTGAGCCAACCCGAAAGCGGCAAGGAGCACTGCGAGCCAGCCCACCCGGCACCCTAGGACGCTAAAGGCTGCAGACCCCGCGACCTGCACCCAGTCAACAAGTCAGGAGCCTGTTGCCCCAGGCCCGTCCCTGGACTGTCCGACCGTCGGCGCACGTGCCCGCCCTGTCAGCCCGAACCAAAGGACGGACATGACCACTGTCGCAGCAAGCCAGTCGCTCGTGACCGGTGGCGTCGACACCCATCTCGACACCCACGTCGCCGCGGCTCTCGACCGCCTCGGCGGCGTGCTGGGGACCGCCCAGTTCCCGACTACGGCCGCCGACTACCGCCGGCTGCTCAGGTGGCTGCGCGGCTTCGGCGAGGTCGGCCGGGTCGGCGTCGAGGGCACCGGCAGCTATGGCGCCGCACTGGCCCGGCACATGACCGGTCACGGCATAACCGTGATCGAGGTGTCCCGGCCCGACCGGCAGGTGCGCCGGCGACACGGCAAGACCGACGTCGTCGACGCGATCGCCGCCGCCCGCGCAGCCATGTCCGGCGAGGCCGCAGCCACGCCCAAGACCCACGACGGGTCCGTCGAAGGCCTGCGCATGCTGAAAGTGCTGCAGTGCAGCGCGAACAAGTCCCGCACCCAAGCCCTGAACCAGCTGCGGAGCCTGCTCGTCACCGCACCACCCGAGCTGCGCGCCAAGCTGCAGCACCTTCCCCGTCGGGACCTGCTCGCGACCAGCGCCGCCTTCCGGGTCACCCCCGACGGCGACAGCCTGCCCGGCCTGACCCGCTTCGCGCTGCGCGACCTAGCCGAGCGCATCCAGTCCCTCGACGAGCGCCTCAAGGAGGTCAACACCCGCCTCCGGCGCATCACAACAGCCGCCGCACCTGACCTCGTCGAGTTACACGGTGTTGGACCCGACACGGCCTCGACGCTGCTGATCACCGCCGGCGATAACCCCGAACGTTTGACCAGCGAGCGGTCCTTCGCCGCCCTCACCGGCTGCTGCCCGATCCCCGCCAGAGCGGCAAGACCCACCGCCACCGCCTCAACCGCGGAGGCGACGGGCAAGCCAACGCCGCCCTCTGGCGCATCGCCATCGTCCGCCTGGCCAGCGACGAACGCAGCCAGACCTACATCGCCGAGCGAAACAGCGAAGGCAAAAGCAAGACCGAAGCGATCCGCTGCCTCAAGCGCTACATCGCCCGCGAAGTCTTCGACGCGCTACCGCAGCCCCGCCGCCGCTTGACGGTAGGAGCGTCGGCTCTGTTCGGTTGGATGTGACTGGGGACGCGCACGCAGCCGTCACTACGCGTCGCCCGGAACGTCCGCTCATGGCACCCGGGCGGAAGCCGGCTCTGTCGAGTGGCCCCGTGGTTGGGGTCAACCATCGCCGGAACACGGGTCTTGTCCGGCCGACCGCAGGGCCCTCGCGTTGGCCGCTTCCCAGCGACGAGACAGTCAAGGAACTGAGGACTTGGCCGCGCCGTTCGTGCGCTGGTGTCACCTGTCGGGAAAGGCGTCATCGCGGCACCGCCGGTCAGACTCGCTGCGTAGCACGTGGCCCAACCGGCGGGCGGCCACGCGAGCACCCGCGACGCCGGTCCCAGTTCACCCGCCCAGGTCCAGGAAGTCCCGGCCCCAGCGCTCCTGGGTGGCGTCCTCGGACAAGTCGAAGTGCCCACAACGGCCCACCTCCGCGCCCGGGACCTGCGGGGCGAACGTGCCGCAGCAACCGCGGGTATCAGCGTAGAACCCGGCACACTCGGCGGATGGGGTCGATCGCGGTACGCCGGGTCAACTTTCGGCTACTTCGCGCGCCCGGCCGATGAAACCGGGATCGGACAGCCTCGGCTGGAGCCTGCCTGGGCTATCTGGTTGTTCACTCACGGGCCAACTGCTGGTCGAAACCGGCATGAAAGCGCATCCCGCCGTCGACGCGCACTGCCGCCCGCGCCGCCGCCACCTGGCCGCCGCACTCGCGGGGGCCGGTGCGCGCACCGAGGAAGTGCAGCTGGTGAGTCAATTGCCGGCTGCACTTCGACCACGACGGCAACAATCTCGGTTGCCCGGCCGCCCGATCCTGACCCAGCGCGTCGAGCTGGAAAGCAGCCCGCAGGGCTGACTACACGCTCCCAGAGCTCATCGAAGCACCCGGGCTGCGCTACGAACCGCTCGACGGCGAGGCGGAGATCCTCCCCAGCGTCCACGTGATCCCGACCCCCAGTCACACCGCCGGCCACCAGTCACGGTCGTCCGCCGCGACGACGGCACCGTCGTCGCGGCTGGACAGAGCCACCACGCGTACACCGCCGACGCCCCGGCCTGGCGCGCTCGCCGCGGCGGGCACGAGGCGCCGCTGCCACCGACGCCTGCGTGGATCGACCGGCTCCAACGCTTCGACCCCGCCCGTGTGGTCATCGCCCACGACCACGCCGTCTGCGAGCCCTGACCGGAGCCACCAGCCCACGGTGGCGATCAGCGAGCAGTAGGTGCGGGCCAGAAAGTACCGATCCGCCGCTGATCGCTGCCTGAGGTCGTCGAGGAACGGGGCGCCCTCCTCGGGCTGAACTGGCCGGCGCGTACGAGCTCGCGACCACCGAGTCGATGAGCCATTCATATGGACGGCGTCGAGGCCGCGGTCACCAGGACCGTCGGTGTGACGGCGACGTGGGCAAGCCGCGGCGGCTCAGCTGCCAGGGCAGCCCAGGGACGATGAGCCCGTTGTGCATGTGGTCGCACAGCAGGTGGGTGAACCGTCGGCCGAGCTCTCGATCCGTGGCAGCAAGGCAGATGCTGTCCCAGTCCCACTCTCCGATTGACACCAACCCACCGGGGCCGAGGATCCGCCGCATTTGGGCCACGGCCGGTCAGAGGTCGTCCAAGTGAAGCAGGACTGGGTGGCGATGACCCGGTCGAAGGACGCGTCGGGGAAGGGCGGCTCGCGGGCATCGCCGCCCTGGAACGAGACGTTGTCCTGTCAAGGGCGGTCCCGCTGAAGCGCCTGAGCGATGAGCGCCGCGCCCAGATCGATACCGACGGCCCGACCTGGAGCGACCAGAGGGGCCCGGAGCCACAGACAGTCCCCCGTACCACAGCGGACATCTAGGACACGCAAACGCAGCCGGCGGGCCCAGTGGGCCGAACACCGCGCCCGGATTGCGGCGCGGCCTAATCGAGCGTGGCTGCTCGCGTTCGCATCCAGCAGTCCCACGTAGAACGAGGGATCGGTGGTCTGGTCGACCCGGCGACTGCTCGCACTGAATTTCGTCGGGCTGATGCTCTCACTCTGTCTGCGTCGACGGCGTGCCGGCCTCGAGTGCTGCAGCCACCGCTTCGAACTCGACCAAGGCGGCGGTGAGGTCCTCGACGATCTCGCGCGCGATGACCGCTGGCGCAGGCAAGTTGTCTAGGTCCTCGAGCGACTTGTCGCGCAGCCAGGTGATGTCGAGGTTGACCTTGTCCCGCGCGATCAGCTCGTCGCGGCCGAAGGAACGGAACCGCTCGCCCTCCACCCGATCGCCTCGGTAGCAATCGACGAACTCCTGCAGATGCTCGCGGCTAAGCGGGTTCTGCTTGAGCGTGAAGTGCTGGTTGGTCCGCAGGTCGTAGACCCACAGCCGCTGGGTCCATGGCCGCTCACTCGCGGGCTTCTTGTCGAAGAACAGCACATTGGCCTTCACGCCTTGCGCGTAGAAGATGCCCGTCGGCAACCGCAGCAACGTGTGCACGTCGAAGTCGGCGAGCAACCGCCGCCGCAGCGTCTCCCCGACCCCACCCTCGAACAGCACGTTGTCCGGTACGACGACCGCGGCGCGCCCGTTGATGTCGAGGATCGTCGCGATGTGCTGCACGAAGTTGAGCTGCTTGTTCGCGGTGGTCACCACAAAGTCTGGGCGTTCGATCTCCCGATCCTCGCGCGCCTCCCGGCCGTCGGCGCCGACCATGGTGATTGAGGACTTTCGGCCGAACGGCGGGTTCGACAGCACGACCGACCAGCGCTCCCCCGGGTCGGCGATCAACGAGTCCTTCACGTCGATCAGACTCGGACCGTTCGGCGTCCCGATGCCATGCAGAAGAAGGTTCATCGCCGCCAACCGCGCGGTGCCGTCCACCAGCTCCACGCCCCGCACGAACCCGTCGCGCAAATGCGACCGTTGATCCGGGTTCAAGTTCTCGGCGTCGCGGGAGGCGTGCTCGTGGGCGACCAGGAGGAAGCCGCCCGTACCGGCGGCCGGGTCGACCACGGTGTCGGCCGGTCCCGGGTCGATACAGTCGATGACCGCCTGGATCAGCGCGCGAGGTGTGAAGTACTGCCCGGCACCGGACTTGATGTCCTCGGCGCCCTTGCTCAACAGCTCCTCGTACGCATCGCCTTTGATATCGACGCCAGCCGCCGACCAGTTTTCCTTGTCGATCAGGTCCACGATCAGGCGCTTGAGCTTCGCCGGATCCTGGATCCGGTTCTGCGCCTTGCGGAACACCACCCCGAGCGTCCCCGGCTGACGGGCAAGCCGCTCCAAGATGTGCCGGTATGTCACCTCCAGTTCGTCGCCGTCGGCATCCAGCAGCCGCTGCCAGGAGCACTCGGGCGGCACGATGCGCTCCGGCTTCAACGGCCGGGTCTCCCGCTCGTGCGCCATCTTCAGGAACAGCAGGTACGTGAGCTGCTCGGTGTACTCGATCGTCGAGACACCGTCGTCGCGCAGCACATTGCAGTACGACCACAACTTGTCGACCAGCCGCCTCGCGTCAGACATCTACGATCTCCGCTCGTCGAACAACTTCATGAGGTTCCGCTTCGGCTTGTGCGCAGCCCACACCTTTGCCAGGTACGGCGCCAAGTCCGCCTCGCGGTCCGCGGCAATAACCAACCGACGCACCCAAGCGATGAGCGCGACGGCTTCGGCGTACGCGTGGCTCTTCTTGATGTACATGACCCCGCTCTATCTCGCCCTGCCAGATCGGAATCACTTCCAGGGGTGCTCCCCTCGCGGCGACGGGCCAGCTCGCGCCACAGGTCTCGCAGGCAGCCGGCTGCGCGTGCCGCGGCCCAGGCCAGTCCGCAGGGACGGTGCGGCGTCGTAGGCATCCCACGCGATGTGTACGGCGTCCGCCCCCCGACCGTCACGGTGGGGCACTCCTCTGCAGCGGCCTCGACCAGTCGCGAATCGGATCCGCCGTGCAACGCCAGCCCCTGCTCCGCCCACGGCAGGGCATCGTCGTACCGTCCCGCCTTCCGGTACAGCTCGGCGAGGCGGACGAACTGGTAAGGCCGACGATTGATCGCGGGTGAGCACCTCCGCGACGGCGTCGACGTCGCCGGCCAACTCGGCAAGGGTCTCCATAATCTGGGTGATCCGGAACCGCCGTGACGAGTAGCTGCGGTCTTCCTGCCCCGGGCCAAGAGGGGGCAGCCCATCCCACTCTGCCTTCGCCACCCGCGGTACTCGGCAATTCCCTCAGCGCCCAGGATCTCCGCGTACACGCGACGGCACCGTGATGAACGTCCAGATCACCCGAGTGCCGCTCCCGCACAAAGAGCGTCCGCGCCAGCGCCACGGGTTCCGGCTGTGCCGCCGCGCACGCGTCTCGGTGCAGCTCCTGCAGCCGTTCGGCGATCCCGGACATGTTCCGTCGGAGTCGTCGACGTAGTCGAGCGCGTCCTCCGCCCGGTCGATGGGGTGCTCCACCAGCGCGATGACCGCCTGCCCGTCGTCGAGTCGCTCCTGCAGCGAACCCAGGGCGGAGTTGATGGTGCTCGCGTAGTCGTACATGTGGCGGTAGTCGACATAGTCGCGAACGACGAAAGCCTCATCCATGGCGTGCCGGCAGACCAGGATCGGCGGCGGTCCAGCCATCGCCCGCGCGGCAGACATCCGCAGCCTCGCATCGAGCACCTCATCCTCAGCTGCGCGCTCGACGAGCAGATCCACCAACCTGTTGTGGTCCAGACCGGCGAGGTACGCGGGGACGTCAATCGCAGCCCCGGCCTGCTGGTCTGGATCGCTCACCGCACCAGTCGCGACAAGTGCCACGGCGACAGCATGCTTGCAGAACCTGCAAAACACCCCGACCGGACACGAGCAGTCGAACGCCGCACGCCCATCGTCGAGCCAGAGCAGCACCTGGTACGACGACGAGCCACGCACCTTCGCCTTCACGCTCGACTCTGTCACCGTCCGCTTGCCGACACGTCGTTCGCCGCGTAGAGCACCCCGCGTTCGAACGATCGCCGATTCGACATCGCCTCAACCGGCCGCCGAGCGAACGCCTTGCCGAACTGCTGGCCGGCCAGCTCGGCGGCCGTCATGCGAGCCGGCCTGAGAACGCGGCACTGAGCAGGGCGCGGCGAAACAGCGCACCACGTTGCCTTGCCACCACAACGTCGTGTTCCAGCCTGAGCGACGCATCGATGACTGCGCGGATCCTCGCGGCAACGGCGTCTTGCTCCTCGCGAGGTGGCACCGATACGGGCATCAGCTTGATCTTCGACAGGCTGATCGACGCCAGGTTGACGCTCTGACGACCATTACGCTCGCACCACCGACCCCCGAAAGAGTTCGCCGCCCACGAGAGCAAGTAGGGGTCAAGCTGGTTGTCGCGAACCCGAGCGCGGAACACATGGTTCTGGTGGATGCATCGCTCAATCTGTCCCTCCCAGACCCAGCCGCGTCCGAGCTTGTTGCGGTCCCCGCCCTCGTTGAGAAGAACGTCTCCGCGCTGTAGCCGCAGCTTGTCAGCGGTGACTTGCGGCACACTGATCGAGCTGACAGTCGCAAGATCCAAGCGGCCACGCTGGACGTTGGCCACTCGAAGGTATGGCACTTCCATCGATGTCGGATCCGACTGACGCTTCGAGTCCTTGGTGATACCGCCCACTACATCAGCGAGCTCGTTGAGTCTCTTCCAATGCCAGCCTGGCGGCATTACCGGTAGGAACCCGTCGTCGACCCCGGCGCCCGCCAGCTCTGCCTTGTCGTGGCCCGAAGGTCCTCGGCCCCCAGTGAGTTCGGTTCGAATTCGGGACTCACGAAGGGAAGCCAATCGACCCAACGCAGTGACGAGGCCGATAGCGGCGACGTCCAGGCGGGACAAGTGGTCTTCGAGCATCTCAACGATCCGCCGCTGCTCGTCGAGAGGCGGAAGCCGGATTGGGATGCCCGTCATCGCCGTCTTCGTCAACTTGAGTCGAGTGGTCCCGTTTGCGAGCCCGTGATAGTCGATCCAGTTGAGGTAATACATGAGGAAGCGCCGTTCCACCAGGCCATCTCGGGCGCGGAGGACATGCGCGTGGTTATTGACCCATGCCGGCCCTTCGATGAGGTACGCCTTCGATTTGGCCGGGTCGAAGAATTGAACCCCGTCCTCACCCAACAGCAGGAGAGGCTCGTTGAACAAAGCCTTGTCGATCCAGCCAACTTGCCCCGCCGCTCCGTAGTAGGGCACGTCTCCGGAGCGGCGTGCACGCTCCTTCGCGCTCACGGGAACTCTCTTGTGATCAAGAACATCGACCAGCTGACCCAAGAGGCGAGGCAGCCAGGGAGACGCCCTCACGCTGTGAGTTCCGCATTTAGCTGGGCTAGATAAGCCGCCGCATCTGTGCCGAGGTCGCGGATCGCCCCGTCGACTCCGCCGCGTTCGGTAAACGGCGCGTTGTCAAGGTCGTCGACGCTCACGCCGGCGGAGGTGGCGATGACGTCGGCGATGCGGTCGAGCCACCAGCGCTGCTGTTCGGTAAAGGTGGCGCCGGCCTGCGCCTGCTGGGCCAGCCAGCTGGCGTACCGCTCCTCGACCTTGCTGGCGTAGGGAACGAGCTCGTCGTCAGCCCCGAGCGCGAACCGGACGAGCGAGACTAGGTCTGTGACGGTGTGCCGGTCAGCATGGCGGACCTTGTCGACCTCGATCGCGGCGTAGGCATTCCATATGAGGTCGGGGGTCCAGTTGTGGGGCGGGCGGTGAATGCGCTCAGCCAGCTCGCGCAGCTCGCCGAACGAGACACGCACCGCACGCGGCTGGGAGTAGAGCAGGTGCAGGGCGGTGATCTCGTCGCGGTGCTCGTCGAGATAGTCGCGCCAGGAATCGACGATCGACCTGGCCCGATTGAGGTCGATGACCCCGCGGGCGTCCAGCAGCAGGTCGACGCTGACCTCGTCGATGACCTGGTCGTGGCTGGCCCGGAGCTCCAGGATGCGCTGCCGCAACGCGGGGTTGGCGGCGAGCGGGCGTACCGCGTCGTTCAGCAACTGCTGCACCGCTGCCTGCGCGTCGACGACGCCGTCCACGAGGGGCGCCTGCGCCATGGCGTGCGACTGGACGTCGGGGTCGACTGCGGCGACGAGTTCACGTACCAGGGCCTTCAGCGGCTGGCCGGCGACCGCGTCGAGCTCGGTGCGCTCGGCCGGGGTGAGCTGCAGCTCCAGCTTGGCCAGCCGCGAGGCCAGCGTCGCCGTCTCGTCCTCGGTGATCGTCAGCGCAGCGGCCTTGTCGAGCAGCTTCTTCAACGAGACGCCTTTGGCCCGCTCCAGCGGGCACGCGTCGACGTAGTCGTGCTCGGTCACCCCGATCGCGTCGACGAGGACGAACCGGGTCTTGGCCGCCGCGTCGGGGGTGACGGACTGGAAGTCGGCGTTGCTGATGGTGCGGGCGCCGCGGCCCTTCATCTGCTCAAAGTACGACGCCGAGCGCACGTCACGCAGGAAGAACACGCACTCCAGCGGCTTGACGTCCGTACCCGTGGCAATCATGTCGACCGTGACGGCGATGCGCAGGCTCGGCGACGTACGGAACTGCTGAAGTAGGGCCTTGGGGTCGCGGGCGGAGTAGGTGATCTTGGCGGCGAAGTCGTTGCCCTTGCCGAAGACCTCGCGGGCGAGGGTGAGGACTTCCTCGGCGTGGTTGTCGTCCTTAGCGAAGATCAGTGTCTTGGGGACCGTCGACCGGCCGGGGAAGATCTCGGTGAATAGCCGGTCCCGGAATGTCTCCAGCACCAGCCGGATCTGCGGGCGTGACGTGACCGCACGGTCGAGCTGCGTGGCGGTGTAGGACAGGTCGTCGTCGAGGGTCTCGTAGCGCTCCCGGCGAGTGCGTCGGTCGCGCACCGGCACGATCGTTCCGGCGTCGACCGTGGAGCCCTGGTCGGTGATCTGGGTCTGGATGCGGTAGACGTCGAAGTCGACGTTGACATTGTCGGCGACCGACTGGGCGTAGGTGTACTCCGAGACCAGGTTCTGCCGGAAAAAGCCGAACGTCTGCTTCACCGGGGTCGCGGTCAGCCCGACAACGTGCGCGTCGAAGTACTCCAGCACCCCACGCCACACCCCGTAGATCGAGCGGTGGGCCTCATCGACGATGACCAGGTCGAAAGCCTCCGGCGGCATCTGCTGGTTGTAGACCACCTCGACAGGGGTGTCCGGGGTGTAGTCGTCGATGTTCGGGTCGTCGACATCGGCGACCTGCCGCCCATGCAGCGCGGCGTAGACCCGTTGGATCGTCGAAATCACCACATGCGACGAGCCGACCATCCCAGCACCGGTGAGTTTGTCCACGTTGTACAGCTCGGTGAACCTGCGGCCGTCGTCTGGTGTGGCGTAGTTCTGGAACTCCCGCAGCGTCTGGTCACCGAGGTTGTTGCGGTCGACGAGGAACAGCACCCGGCGGAACCCGCCGTGCTTGAGCAGCCGATACGACGACGTGACCGCGGTGTAGGTCTTGCCGGCGCCGGTGGCCATCTGCACCAGCGACCGGTCGAAGCGCTGGCCGGCCAGGCAGCGCTCGATCCCGGTGACCGCCTCGATCTGCGCCGGGCGCAGCCCCTCAATGTGCAACCCCGGCATTTGCTTGACCTTCGCCCGCCAGGTCGGCGCGGCCGGGTCGGCTTGGGCATCACGCAACCACCGGGCCAGCGTCTCGGGCCGGGGGAAGGCGAACACGCGCCGGGCCCGGGCCTCGGAGTCGAAGCCGTTGGTCAGGTGCGTTTCCGGGCCCGACGCCTCGAACACGAACGGCAGCCGGCCCTCGACGGTCAGCGCCTTGAGCCGTACCTCTGCCGGAAGGCCCTCGGCGTACATGGCGGACTGCCACTCCACCCCGGACAGCGGGGTGCCCTCGGGCTTGGCCTCGATCACGCCAACGGCCCGCTGGTCGACGTAGAGCAGGTAGTCCGCCCGCCCGTGCCCCGGCTTCATGATTGTCTCGCGGAGGGCGACTCCCTGACCGGCGAACAGGTTGAGGTGCTGGCGATCTTGGACGCTCCACCCGGCCTCTGCGAGCTGGCGGTCGATGAGCACGCGTGCGCGCTGCTCGGCCGCCAGCCGCACCTCATCCACACGCCCGAACCTATCGCCCCGGCTCCTCCTCGGGAGGAAGGTTGGGAAGGCGGCGGCCGGGCGCCATCAACACTGAGCCCCGCTCCGCCGCAGTGGTTCTTGTCGTGCGTTGACCGAAGGCCGGTCGCGGCGAGGTCGGGGATCATCGTGTGCCGGCCCCGGACCCGGACCAGCTGGCCGGTCGCCGGCGGCCGGACGGTCCGGCCGGCGCTATCGGCGGCCGGCTGCCTGCCTCTGCCTGGTGAGGGCTTCGACCCGGCGGTCGGTGCCGGGGTGGGTGGCCAGCGCCCCCGCGACCCAGCCCCTCCTCCCCGGCCGGCGTTCGACGGCCCGCAGCGCGACCGCCAGCTGCGAGCCTGCGCCGCGGTCGGCGGCGTACCGGTCGGCGGCGTACTCGCTGCTGCGGCTCAGGGCGGCGTCGGCCAACGGGCACACGACAGCACCCGCGGCGATCGTTGCGAGCAGCAGGGCGGGGGCCCACTGGTGCTGGGCGATCAGCTGTTGAACGCCGCGGACGACCGCGACGGCGACGACGACCGCGAGCAGCGGTTTCGGCTGCCGCCGGCCAAGGATCGCCAGCGGGATCCCGATCATCAGCCGCGAGGCGATCCGCCAGGGTGCGGCCAGCCATGACGAGGCCGGCGTGTAACGGGTGGCGCCGGTCGCGTGGTGGCCGAGCTCGTGGACGAGGACCGCGACCATCTGATCAGGGCCTACCCGCCGTGCCAGGAAAGTTCTAGCAGTCCGCTGCTGACCGCGAGACTGCGCCGGCCGACGGTGTAGCCGTTGGGCTCGACCCCACGTTTGACGTAAAGGTCGACGTCGCCCGCCGGGATACCGGCCCGGGAGATGGCCGCCGTCCAGACCGGTCTGAGTGTGTCGGCTTGGTGCTGGTGGGCCGGCGGAAGCCGCAGCACAGCCTGACGGCAGCCCGTTCCCCGGCCGGGTCAGCGTGGCCGCGCCGCCGGCAAGCCAGGCCATCAGGACCGGCCCTTCCCACGATCCAAGGCCGCCGAGGAGCACCAAGAGCAGCAGCAGGCTGCCGGCGGCCGCGGGGAGGGCGACGGCCGCCCGCCAGGCGCCGAGATGGCTGCGCCGGCGACCGGCGGGCGGCCGGACGCCGGCCTGACTGTCGCTGCGATGGTGGTCATGGGCTCGCCCTCCTGGGTCGCGGCCTCGCCTCCCGCGAGCGTGACACCGGCCACCGACATCGGGCCGGCCACGACCTGCGCGGCGCGCGGCCGGCGGGCTGGTCGGGGGCGTGGCCGGTGCAACCCTGGTGGGGACGCTGCGGGCATGGCAGGCAGCCGGACCCGCCGCGACGGCACCGACGGGCAGCTGTCATTCGATCTGCTGCTGCGGGGTTCCGGCGCTGGCGTACGGCCGGCCCGCCAGCGGCAGAGGACGGGCTGGGAGGTGGTTGGGTGAACCGGTACGGGCGCCTGGCACAGCAGCACTGGAAGAGGTGGCGGCCTGAGTAGCTGAGCCCGATCCCGGGCCAGGAGATGTTCTTTCCGGCTTGGGCCGCCGCGTCCAGACCCGGGTCGAGGAGCTGGCAGCGGCGTTGGCCGGGGACGGTCCGGGCGGGGAGGTCTACCTGGCGAGGCTGGGGCGGCTGCAGACGGCCCGATTCGACGCCGAAGCGCAGATCCTGCGCCCAGGGGAGTTCGCGAGACTCGGCGAGCTTGCGGTTGGCGGCGGCGATCCACGCGTCGACGTGGGTGTGGTGGGCGGTGTGCAACGCGCAGTCGGCGTCGTAAAGCTGTCGGGCGGCGGCGTGGAGCCGCTGGTCGGTGCCGGGGTCGGCTGCGGTCGCTGTTGTAGGCGTGTCGTTCCTCCTTCGTCGGGTCCGGTGCGCGGATGGGGTGGTGTTCGGATGCGGGCGGCATGTTCATGCGGCGCTGGCAGCGGCTCCGCGGCGGCGGGAGATGGTGCGTTTGGTGGTGGCGAGCTGCTCGGCGATGTCGCGGATGGATGTGCCGCGTTCGGTGAGCCGGCGTACGGCTTCGGCCTGCTCGGCGCCGGTGAGGTCAGCCAGGCGGATACCGTCGCCGGCGACGGCGCGTTCGACGGCGATCTCGTCGACGTCGTCCGGGCCGGCCGGGTGCGGCCAGCTGTCCGGTTGGGGGTGTGGGTCGGTGTCGATGTTGTCCCAGGCCAGCGGTGGTGGCCAGCCGCGGGCGCGGGCATGAGCCCGGGCGGTGTCGGCGGCGTGCCGCTGGGTGGGGGTGGGCTGCGGTGGGACGGTTTGCCAGAGCCGTTCGTAGAGGCGGTTGACCTGCCCGGCGGTGCGGGCGGTGACCTGCTGGCCGGTCATGCTGCGTTTGAGGTTGCCGGTGTTGCGGCCGAGTTCGGCGGCCAGCTGCGGCTGGGTCCAGCCGAGCGCGATCAGGGCTTGTAGCCGCCGGCGGGTGCCGGTGGCGTCGACCTGGCTTCGGGGTGCCCGGTTGGCGTCGACCGGCGCGACGGCGAGGATCCGGGCGGCCGTGTCGGGACGGACCCGTCGGACCGTCGGCCGGTTCCCGGTGCCGGGGTCGGCGAGTTTGCGGATGTGGTTGACCGACGTGCCGGCGAGCTGCGCGATCCGGTCTAGGCCGATACCGGTGCCGCGCAGCATCTGGATGTGGCCGCGGACCGGACCGGCATCGACGTAGGGGTTCCACCGTCCGAACGCCCGCTGCCGGGCGGCCGATCTGGCGGCGGCGGTGTTCGCCGCCGTGCAGCCGGCGCAGCGGCAGCGGTCACGGACGTAGGTGACCCGGCTGCCGTGCGGGTGCGGGGCGCCCGGGTGGGGGCAGTCCCGGGTCGGGCGGCCGGAAGCCCGGGCCGCGCGCCGTTCGGTCGCCGCGGCCTGCTGTTGCTGACGGGTGCAGGAATGCCGCCTGTGGTGGGCGTCGGCGACGCGAGGAGTCGGGTAGGTGCGGGTGTAGCCGCAGGTCGGGCACGAGCGGGTGACGTTCACGGCCGCCGCCGACGCCCGACCTCACCGCACGTTCCGGCCGCGTCACCACCGGTGCGCCGGGGGGCACAGTTGGACAGGTCGGCGGGGTAGCCACAGGGAGGGCGGCGGCCTACGACCCCGGCCTCGGCGAGCCGGTCCTCAATCCAATCGGTGCGGAGGGTGCCGTGGTCACCGACATGGTCATCGAACGCCATCGCGGCGAGCCGGCCGCTGACGGCCGCCCACTCGCGATCGGTGAGGTTGCGCTCGAGGTGCGCCTCGACGATGACCCGGTCGACGTAGGCGAGGCTGACGGCGAGCCGGCCGGCTACGTCGGCCAGCAGCCGGTGGACGTCGCCGGCGTAGGCGGCGATTAGAGCCTGCACCGCGCGGGGCCGACATCCATCCGGCCGCCGGTCGACGACGGGGGTCGGCGCGCGGCCGGCGGCCGGTCCGCCGGCGTCGCGCTGCGGGTCGGGGTCCGATCCGTTGCTGCGCTGTCCGAGCGCGCCGACGCTGAGGCCAGGCCGGTCAGCCCCGCGTACGGGGCCGATCATGCGGCACCCGCCGAGCCGAAGGCGGGCGGGTCGAGCTCGGTGAGTACGTGGACGGCTTCGCAGCCCTGCTCCAGCACCCAGCAACACACCCCGGCGGTGTCTTCCAAGCCGATCAGCCGCCGCGAGCCCATCCGGGCGATGCCTACCCGTCGGAGCCGTTCCCCGCGATGGCCGAGGACAGCGGCGGCGACGGCGCGGACGGCCGGGCTGGTCAGGCGGTCCTGGGCACACGGGCTGTCCGTCCAGCTGGTCCGGGAGACGGCGGTGAGGATCTGCGCCCGCTGAGTCCGGTCGGCGGTGAAGCCCACCCGTACGCCCAGCGCCGTCCAGGACAGCCGCCCGCGGGCCGCTGGGCCGCTCACCGCGGCTGCCCTCCGGCGCCGGCGGCCACCAGGTAGGCCGACCGGCCCGACGTGGTCCAGACGTTGATCACGCCACCCAGGCCGCCGTCGGACGCGTCGACGGCGACCACGTACACGACGCCGTCGTCCGTACGGTGGATCGACAGGATCCGGCCCGCCAAGAAGCGCCCGTAGCGCTGGACGTGGACCCGGTCGCCGACCAGAAGACCGGTCCGGCCGCGGCCGTCGGACTCACTCGTGGTCATCCCGCTCCCCTTCACGCCGCGACACCGTTAGTACACCTTTAGTGTACTAATCCTTTGGTGTACTACGCCAGATGTGTAGTGCGCTGGTTGGGTACGGTCCGGGGTTGTGAGCGGACGTCAGCCGGTGGTGGTGGCCATGGCCGAGCTGATCGACATGCTGGGGTTGAGCAAGTCCTGGGTGGTGCGGCTGGTGAAGGAGCCGGACTTCCCCCAGCCGGTGGAACGGCTGCGGGCCGGGCAGATCTGGTACTACGCCGACATCGCCGAATGGGCGCGGCGCACCGGCCGAACCATTCACCCCATCCCCGACCGCTGACCTGCCGGCCGCGGCCATCCAGCGGCTGGGCACAGACACAGCCGGCGACCGGGCGACCTGACGATGGTGCAGCCGTGGCGGACGGGATGGTCCAGATCGCATGCGAGCTCCCGGTGCTGGTGGGTCGCACCGATAGGGCACCGTCCTCGGGATTCTGGTGACAGGCGGCCGGGAACTTGCGGCACGAACCGGGCGCGACTTCGTGCCGCGGACGGCGGTGAACCGGGGTGCGGGGTCGACAGGTGGCGCAATCGGGCCGGCACAGCGAAAGCCACGTCCGGTGAGGCAGGCGGCGTCCGGGCCTCGGTGAAGGCCCGGGCGGCCCTCCTTGAACCGGCGCCATCTCCAGGCGACCGCCCGGAAGAGGGCCACGGCCGGAACTCGTCCTAGTTCGCGTACGCGTCGTTCGCCGCCGGCGAGTCCGCCTCGGCAGACGTCAGCCGAGATCGACGGTTCGGGCCGCCGCCGGTTCGGCTCCCCGCCCGGGCGGCGAAACCGGCGCCGCGACCGGGCGGCGTTCCGTCAGAGGCTCGTCGTCGACCGGTTCGGCCCGACCCAGGCGACGGACCTCGATGACCGGCAGGTCCAGCAGTGCGGCCGCCCGCTCGGCGCTCACCTGCAGGGCCAGCAGCAGCCGTACCTCCTCCCCGGCCCGGCGGGTCGCCGTCTGCAGGACACGCGCAGCCTGGTTGCGACTTTCCAGGGCCAGCAGGACCGCCGCGGTGGCTTCTTCCAGCCGCTGGTCCTGCTCGTCGCGGGCCCGGTCCAACTCCCGGCGCCGCTGCCGCGCCCTGGCCAGCGCACTGCGGTTCGCGCTCACCGTCCTGATCGCCATCCCGACCTCCCTCACGTCCCTACAGCCGGTCGACCGGATCGTCACACGCAGCTCCGCCACGACGGCGTGAATGAGCGTTGGCCGCGACGTGGTCGCTGCCCGCGACCTGGGCGCGGGCGGGCGGCCGGCCTCGGGTGGTTTCCGGACCGTCGCAAGTGAGATGCCGCTGTTGCTCGCCGCTCGCCCTCCCGGAGACCGGTGGCGACCGCGCTGAGCAGCTCTTCGAAGGCGCCACCGGCGCGGCCGCCGTCGGAGTCCCAGTCGGGACGGGCCACCCTTGCCCCGCCCGGGCTACCGCCGCGACCGCCGGCCCCTCGGGATCTCGGCCACGAACACCGCGCATGGCCGTCACGTGGCTGGCGTCCGGCTCCGGCGTCGCTGCACCGTCCGCGCTCGCTCGACAGCGTTACCCGCCGCCCGGCGAAAGTTTCGAGCTTGCGGACCAACCGCCCGACAGACCCAGTAGCCGACCCGCCTCTCCGTAAACCCGCCGCCGCGCGCGGCCAGCACCGCTCGCCGCTCCTCCGCCACACCACCATTGTCCCGTCCAGTTGAACATTGCGAGAGATCGCCCGCGCGACGGAGTTCCGCAAGGTAGATCTGGACGGTCCAGGCCGAGGTCGTCCACCCCTACCTTGCGAATTCGGCGTCGTTGCGGCTAGCCAT
>JAABUK010005924.1_pt1 | contig 18601 bp, 18 predicted proteins | sample 5559141 | NCBI WGS metagenome assembly JAABUK01 (sample SAMN10711869, study PRJNA513367) | rock metagenome | isolation source: Antarctica rocks | place: Antarctica: Victoria Land, Pudding Butte nord | collected 2016-01-03 | reverse complement strand
ACCATGCGGCAGAATGTCGTCTTCGGCAGCAGTGTCAAATCCTGGCAAGAGTGAGCCCGGCTGCAAAACCAGCACTGGGATCTGAGTAGACTCACCATAGTTCGGGGCATAGTATGTATCAAACTCGAAAGATGTTTCTGTATGGTCAGCTGGCCCGTTGAACCGCTGAAGTGGGCAGATGTAAAGTGGCGCAGATAGAAGTGCCAACTTTACATCACGCCGTTCAACGCGGGCTAAAGGACTGCAAGAATCCCCTGCCTTCAATCCTAATTCCGAAGTGTTTTCGTCCCAACGGTAATTAGGGTAGCGACAGATGCGCTACCTTATTCATGCAGGGCCGAGGAGGGTGATGTTTATGCTTCGGATTGAGAAATGTCCCGGAGTTGCCATAGCAAAGAAAAATGCACACAAAGACACTGGTTGAGCAGCTTGAGACGCAGCGACATCGCGTAGATTTTGATACTTACGACATCACCGTCCAGCAACTCATCTCGATGGTGGAGTCTGGCGCGATTGATGTCGCGCCTGCGTATCAACGACAGTTCCGTTGGGACGATAGCAAGCGCGCCCACCTGATAGAGTCGGTTTTTCTAGGAGTGCCAGTACCAAGTCTTTTCATGGCGACAAACCGAGATGGAAGCTGGGAACTAGTCGACGGGGTACAAAGATTAAGTACTTTGGTTCAATTTGCTGGTTCTGACAAAGCTCGTGGACGTCTTACACTGCCAACTCCTCTCAAAATTGAGGCGCTCGAAAAGCTAAGTAAGTTGAATGGCTTCACTTTCGAGTCTTTGCCTGAAAGCTTAAAACGCCAATTTAGTCTTCGACCGGTCAAGGTTATCACCTTAAGTGACAAGAGTGATCTTGGCGTTCGATTTGACCTTTTCGAGCGCCTAAACACAGGTGGCGTTGCTCTTACCAATCAGGAGATCCGAGCCTGCATATATCGTGGCCCGCTAAATCAATTTCTTGAGCACATCGCAAAGAGGCCAGAATTTCATAAAGTTGTTCTCCTTACGAAGAGACAGGAGGAAGACGGGACACGGGAAGAGTGTGCGTTACGCTTTTTTGCTTTCTTTCATCGCTACAACAGTTTCGAGCATAGCGTAGTTGACTTCTTGAATAGCTACATGAAGGAAGCTCCTGCCTCCTTTGACTATATGGCTGACGAAGCCCGATTTATCGAGACGTTTCAGCAACTGGCAAAAGTTCTTCCCCATGGGCTAGTAAGAAAGGTAGGGCGAAAGATTACGCCAATAAATCTTTACGAAGCTGTAGCTGTTGGTGCGGCCCTCGCCTTACAAAAAAAGAAGAAGCTTGCGTCGTACGGCATCAGTACGTGGTTGAGTTCTGGAGAGCTCAGAAGTCTTACAACAGGTGCGACAAACAACCGAAAGACGGTGATCGATAGAGTTGAATTTTGTCGTGACCGTTTTCTTGGTAAGTAGCGGTGTTTGACATTATCGGCATCGAAATCGATTCCAGAATAGCTCTGAACAAGCAGCTATGTGCTATGGTTCGGTCAATCGAACAGTCGAAGGCACTCGAGTCGGCTGCATGCAAAGGGCTGATATTTGTTAATCTTTATGGTGTTTACGAGTATGCAGTGCGATCAGGCGTCCAAGCTGTCTTAGCAGCAATTCGATCCGATCGATTGTGTCCGCGCGATCTGCACAGTAACCTGCTTGCCCTTGTTTTGAACCCCAAGTTTTCATCCGTGTCAGCCGCCGGACGCTCTAAAATTTGGAAACATCGATTCGACTTGATTCGTGAATTTGAATCATCAACTCCCCTGCAGATGTTAGACGATACTTTGTTTCCGAATGACGGCTCTCATTACCGCGTCGGGCAGCTCCAAACTATTTGGGCAGTATTCGGAATCGATGTACCTCTGTTGTCAGAACTTCGCCTTTTCGGCAGAATAGATGAATTGGTAGAGAACAGAAATGCAATTGCCCATGGCAGAAGAACACCGGAAGAAGTGGGCGGGCGATATAGTCAATCGGAAATCGAGAAGCGCGTTGACGATATCGAAAAGATTGCCAAGCACATAGTGAGGGAAATGGAGATTCACTATCATTCTGGTGGGGTGCGCCGTAAGTAAGTTTGGTCGTTCTGGCCACAGTAGTTCCGTAGTTCTTCCTGTTTAATGATGTGTCGGGGAGTTACGCGTCAACCTCATCCGGCCTGTGAGCATCTCGGATTTGGGCAGTGGCCCCGAACGTAAGCCTTCGCCGCTAAATCCTGCCTAGTCGGCTTGTGTTTAGCTGACACTCTAAACTGCTTGATCTCCTTACCGCCCTAAACACAAGAATGAATTAGCATTTCTTCCCAGTCCCAAATCTCCCAAATTTCTTTCACCCTTTTCCCTCTTCCACTTACGCTGTTTCACCCCCACCCATCGCCCTTCCCCATGCTCCCCTGAAGCCGAGGGCACCACCAAATGAGCACCAGCGCCAAACAGATTCTCGCAAACCAGCAAAATTCCGAACACTCCACCGGTCCCACCACGGCGGAAGGTAAAAAAGCCGTCTCCCTGAACGCACTCCGCCACGGCCTGACCAGCCAACTAGTCGTCCTCCCAAACGAAGATCACGGCCGTTACGTCCGTTTCAGCGGTGCACTGAATCTCGATCTCAAACCCCAAGGCACAGTGGAAAAAATGCTGGCCCAAACCATCTGCGATACCCAATGGCGCTTAGAACGCGGCCGTGCAATGGAAGCCACCATCCTCGCCATGGGCCATCTCGAACCCCAACCCGACATCATCGCCGATCTCGAAATACGCGACGTCCAAACAGCCATGATCGAAGCGGGCGCCTGGGAGCGCCACGAAAGAACGCTCCACAACATCCACTTACAGGAAGCCCGCCTGAACCGCACGCTCTATAAAGCAATGGCCGAGCTCCGAGAGCACCAGGCCCGCCGCAAAAAGGAGGCCAACGACGAACTCGCCGACGCCGTAGCCGCCTTCAACTATCACAAACAAAACCACCTAACCTTCACGCCGTCCGAACTCGGCTTTGTTTTTACAACCTCGGAACTCCGCCAAGCCGCACTCCGCCAGCAATGGAGAAAATCAGCCGCATAACCCCAAAATCTGCTTGACTCCCAACCCCCTCCCCCACGAATCCCCACCCCTTGCTAACCGCCCGCACCCAACTTGTGTCTAACTCAAAAGCGAATGGAGGATTTCCGTGTTTTGGCTGAGCGCCACCACAAAGCCGTATTCCGGCTGGCCTACCGCATGACCGGCAACCAGCACGACGCCGAAGACGTGGTCCAGGAATGCTTCCTCCGCGCCTACAAGCAGTTGAGCAAATTCGATGGCCGCTCCGCCTTCGGAACCTGGCTCCATCGCATCGCCGCCAACTGCGCCATTGACCTCATTCGCAGCCGTAAGAAACGCGATACGCGGCAAGGTGCCGAATTCAATCCCGAAATCACCATGTCCAAAGATCCATCACCCGAACGCCTCACCGGAAGCGTGGAAATCCGCCGCATGCTCGAACCCGCTCTCGCCCAACTCAGCGATATGGAGCGCGCCGCTTTCGTCATGCGCCATTACGAAGGCCTCGCCATCGAAGACATCGGCGCAACGCTCGGCGTCCAACCGAATGCCGCCAAACACACCGTCTTCCGAGCAGTACAGAAACTCAGGCGCGCCCTCCAACCCGCCTTCGGAGTAATGCAATGACCCCTACACATCTCAGTGAAGAACAACTCGTCGATCTCTATTACAACGCGCTGCCCGAAGCCTCCGCCCATCTCGCAAACTGCCGCGAATGCCGCGAGTCTTTCCATGAACTGAAGCAGACGCTCGATGCCTTCACGAATCTGCCCATCCCGGAACCCCCGCCTTTTACATGGCGTGAGCCATGGCTCGCGAAGTGGAAATCCCGCTGGCAAATCCTCGTGTTCACCCCCGCGCTCGCAGCAGCCTTATTCGCATCTTTCTATCTAGGCCGCGCCACTCGCGTCCCCAAACCCCCCGCTCCCCTCTCCGCCCAGCTTGCCGAATCCGGCCGCGAACGCATCCTCGTCGTCACGCTCGGCAATCATCTGGAGCGTTCTCAAATGGTCCTGCTCGAACTCGCGAATGGAGACCGCGCCAGCTTCCCCGCTGCCCAGGAACGCGCCCGCAATCTCATCGGCGAAACGCGCCTGTATCGCCAGACCGCCGTCTATCGCGGTGACCGCAATTATTCCGAACTCCTCGAAGAACTCGATCGTCTGCTAACCGCCGTCGCCAATGGGCAGTCACAATCTTCGACACCGCACGCGGAACAAATTGAACAGCTCTTGTTCAAAATTCGCGTCACCGATTCCAACATCGAAAAAGGTACTGAAAAATTATGAAGCGGCTTTGCACATTACTCTTGTTCGCCGTCACACTCCACGCCCAGTGGAACTCGCGCGATCGCACTTACGACGAAGGCACCCGCGCGCTCGATCGTTCGCGTTGGGAAGATGCCGTCAGGCTCTTCTCTCAGGAAGCCGAACGCAAAGGTGCGCGCGCCGATGCCGCTCTCTACTGGAAAGCCTATGCCGAATCCCGCATGAACCACCGCGATAATGCGCTCGCTGCCATCGCCTCTCTCCGCCGCGATTATTCGTCCAGCCGCTGGCTCAACGATGCCCAGTCGCTCGAAATGGAAATGAAGCAGCAGACAGGCACCCCCGTAAGCCCCGATTCCGAACAGAACGAAGACCTCAAAATGCTCGCGCTCAACGGCCTCCTGCATAACGATCCCGATCAGGCCGTGCCCCTTATCGAAAAGCTCCTCCGCAGGAGCACTTCCCGCAAGCTGAAAGAGCGCGCTCTCTTCGTGCTCACCCAAAGCAAGAGCCCTAAAGCGATGCAGGTGCTGCGTGAAGCGGCCAACGGTTCTTTCAATCCCGATGTCCAGATTCAGGCCATTCACATGTACGGCATCGGCCAGGGCAACAGCGATGAGCTAGCCAAAATCTATGCCTCTGCCAAAGAGCCCGAGGTCAAACGTGAAGTGGTGAATGCTCTCTTCATCCAGCACAACTCGAAAGCCATCATCGAGCTCGCCCGAAAAGAATCGAATCCCGCCATGAAACAAGACCTCGTCCAGAAGCTCTCCCTCATGCGTTCCCCGGAAGCAACAGCTTACTTAGTGGAGATCCTCAACAAATGAAACTCGTAACCCTTGCTCTGTCCGCGGCTCTCGGCCTCACCGCCCAGCAGCCGCGCATCGCAAATGCTCGTGTGGAAACGCGCGCGGCCGGTAACCTCCAGGCAACTTTCCAGTCCGCTGTTGCAGCCGCGGAATTACCGGTGTGGCTCGCTTATGCGGTCCCCGCTGTCAAAGGTCATGGCGAAAGTTGCTACGGCAACAACGGCCTCACCAGAACAGGTCCCGTCATGCTCGAAGGCTCAACCACTCTGGTCGTCCTCTTCCGCCTCGAGCATCACGCGGTAGATAAGATGCGCAACTTCTATAGCGATTGCCAACTTGATGCCGGCGGCCTCCCCGTAATCCTGTTAACCGGAGTACGTCCCGCGGAGAGCGTAGCGCTGCTCGAAACCAGAACAGCTATCGAAGCCATAGCCATGCACGACGATCCCGCAGCCGACACAGCCCTCGAACGTTTCGGCAACCCAAGTCAGCCCGTAAAAGTCCGCGAAAAACTAGGCTTCGCACTAGCAGCCTTTCGGGGCAAGAAAGGCTTCGAGCTCTTAAAGCGCCTTAATACAAACGAAGCCGACGACCGGGTAAGAGAGAAAAACATGTTCGCCTTCAGCGTCAGCAAAGAGCCCCAAGCAATCGATTCCCTCATCGACGCCGCGAAAAACGACAAAAGCCCCAAAGTCCGCTCCCAAGCCCTCTTCTGGATGGCCCACAAAGCTGGCGAACGCCAGAGAGCCGCCATCAAAGACGCCGTCGAAAATGACCCGGAAACCGAAGTGAAAAAGAAAGCCGTCTTCGCAGTAAGCCAACTCCCCCAAGATCAAGCCATCCCAATGCTAATCGAACTCTCAAGGTCGAACAAAAATCAAGAAGTAAGAAAGCAAGCCATGTTCTGGCTAGGCCAATCAAAAGACAAAAGAGCCCTAACCTACTTCCAGGAGGTCCTGGTAGCGCCGGCCCATGGCCGGTAAGCGGGTGCGAAGCGCCCGTGGTGTGACGTTCGAAGCGGTACCCTAAAGACGTGCGGCCAACGCTTTTCCTAACCATCGCAATTAATCTCTACGCCGCCTGCCCCCTCCCGCAACCAGCACCCCCAGGCATCAACCCGCAACTCCACATAGAACAAGGCCGCTTCCAATTAGCCCTAACCGAACTCACAGGCACCGACCCCCACACTTCCTACCTAAAATCCAAAGCCGAAGCAGGCCTGGGCGATCTAGAAGCGTCACTCCACTCCGCCGAACAAGCCCTAGAACAAGAACCAACCAAAGCGGAATACCACGTACAAGTAGCAGCCGCATGCGGACGCCTGGCCGCAAAAGCCAGCCTAATGAAGCAACTAGGTTTAGCCCGCCGCGCCAAAAAGGAGCTCGACGCAGCACTCCAACTCAACCCCGCCGATATAGACGGCCTCTACGGCAACATGCTTTTCTATTACGCAGCTCCCTCCTTCGTAGGCGGCGATAAAGCGAAGGCCGAAGCCGCAGCCGAAGCCATCACCAAATTGAATCCCGCTAGAGGCCACCTGGCTCACGCGCAACTCGCCAAAGATCGCAAAGACGCAACCGCCGAAGATTATTTCTACCGCCAATCCGTAGAAGCCGATCCCAAATTCTACGAAGCGCGCGCCACCTTCGCCGCCCATCTTCTTGAATCGGACCGTAGCGCCGCCGAACAGCACGCCTGCGAAGCCGTCCATCTCGATCCAAACCGCGCGCTCGCCTGGGTCACCCTCGCCGAAGCCGCCGTAGCGGACCAGTGCTGGGACGAAATGTTCCAGGTTCTCGCCGCGGCCAAGGCTGCGGTTCCGGAATCGCACGAACCCGAATACGCCGCCGGAGTCGCGCTAGTCCGCTTGGGAATGCATTACCGTTGGGCAGTACAATTCCTCGAACATTACGATGGTCCCAACGCCGCCATCGCCAAAGCCAAACTGGCCGAAGCAAATGGAAGAATCGAAGCCGCGTTAGCATCTCATTAGGTATGAAACAACTACTGATTTGGGCAGGACTACTGGCTGCGGGCGTCAATGCAGCAAACTTTGCAGAAGCAGCAAACTTTCCAGACGCAACAATCGACGAGCACGTACAAAAAGGTACGGAAACCGCAGTTCTCGCCGGCGGCTGCTTCTGGGGCGTCGATGCCGTCTTCAAAAATATTAAAGGCGTCACTGGAGTAGTCTCCGGTTATGCGGGCGGCGAAAAGAGCACAGCGCAATACGAAACCGTGAGCGGCGGCCGCACTGGCCACGCTGAATCCGTCCAGATTACCTACGATCCCTCGCAGGTCACTTACGGCCAGCTCCTCAAAGTCTACTTCGCCGTCGCGCACGATCCCACCGAAGTCAATCGCCAGGGCCCCGATTCCGGCACGCAATACCGCAGCGCGATTTTCACCACCAGCGACGAGCAGAAGCGCATCGCACAAGCCTATATCGATCAGCTCGATAAGGCCCAAACTTTCCCGAAGAAGATCGCGACCCAGGTAGCTCCGCTCAAGGCCTTCTACGCCGCCGAGGAGTACCATCAAAATTTCCTTGAGAGGAATCCCAATTACCCGTATATTGTTTATAACGATCTTCCAAAGCTGAAGGCGTTGAAACAACAGTTCCCACAGCTTTGCAAGCGCTAATCAAAGATATTTTTTCCACTCTCGGCAACTGGGTCAAGGGTGAACTGCAAATCACGGGAATTCTGATTGTGCTCTATACAATCGGTTTCGCCCTCACTCAGGTCCCCGGCTGGTTTCTCTTAGGTCCGCTCTGCGGGCTGCTGAATCTGGTTCCGGTAATCGGCAGCCCGCTGGGGATGATCCTGACACTCGGAATCTCGTTCATCGCAGGCCGCCCGTTCGGATATTTGCTGGCAACACTCGGCATTTGGGTTTTCCTGCAAGGCTTGGAAGGCTTCTATCTCACGCCCCAGATCCTGGGCCGCAGCACCAAATTAGGCCCGCTTGCGATCTTCGTCGGCGTTATCGGGGCCAGCGCGGTTTTCGGCCCGATCGGCGTCATCTTCGCAGTCCCCATCATGTCCGTCCTCCTGGTCATCTGGCGCTACATCGATCGCACTCCGTCGCGCTAAACTTGTAATTCCAACCCAGGACATTTTAACTAGTGATTTCAGTAAGCAACGTTTCCATGCGCTTCGGCGCCAAAATACTGTTTGATGAAGTAAGCACCGCCTTCGTGGCCGGCCGCAGATACGGCCTAACCGGCCCGAATGGAGCCGGCAAGTCCACCTTCATGAAGCTCCTGACGGGCGAAAACGATCCCCAAAAGGGAACCGTCGTCCGCCCCAAAAAATTGGGCGTCCTCAGTCAGGATCAGTTCGCCTTCGACGAGTTTCGCGTCATCGATACCGTCATCATGGGCAACAAGCCCCTCTGGAAAGCGCTCGCTGAACGCGAAGAGCTCTATTCCAAAGCCGACATGACCGATGAGGACGGCATGCGCCTCGGTGAACTCGAAGGCATCGTCGCCGATGAAGACGGTTACACCGCCGAATCCGACGCCGCCATCCTGCTGCAAGGTCTCGACATTCCCGACGACCGCCATGAACGCAAGATGTCTCAGATGCAGGGCGGTGAAAAGGTCCGCGTCCTTCTTGCTCAGGCGCTTTTCGGCCATCCACAAGCGCTCCTGCTCGATGAGCCGACGAACTATCTCGATCTCGATTCCGTCCACTGGCTGCAGGATTTTCTGGTCCGCTATGAAGGCTGCCTGATCGTCATCTCGCACGATCGCCACTTCCTGAACAGCGTCACCACCCACACCGCCGATATCGATTATCAGACCATCATCACTTACACCGGCGGCTATGACGATATGGTCATGGCGAAGACGCAAGTCCGCAGCCGCATCGAAAGCGATAACGCGCAACGCGAAAAGAAGATCGCGCAGCTCAACGAGTTCATCGCCCGGTTCAGCGCCGGCACCCGCTCTAGCCAGACTACCTCCCGCAAGCGCGAAGTGGAGCGCCTCCAAACAACGGAACTCGCCCGCTCGAACATCCAGCGCCCGTTCATCAAGTTCGATCAGAAGCGCGCCTCCGGTAAGCACATTCTCGAATGCGATGACCTGAACTGGTCGTACGGAAAAAATCACGTGATCAAGAACTTCTCCACCCGCGTGCTGCGCGGCGAGAAGATCGCGCTGATGGGCCGCAACGGCACCGGCAAAACCACCCTGCTGAAAGCGCTCCTCGCGAACGCGCCTGAGATGTCCATCAAGCTCGATGGCGAAGTCTCCGGCAAAGTAGTCTGGGGCCACGAAGCCCAGATCGGCTTCTTTGAACAGGACCACAAAGAGTCGATCAGGAAGGGCATAACGGTTTTCGAATGGCTGAACGAGTTCGATCCGCAAGCCACCCGCGAAGAACTACGCGGACTTCTAGGCCGCATGCTGTTCGCTCAGGAAGAAGGCGCCAAGCCCACCGATGCCCTCTCCGGCGGCGAAGCAGCCCGCCTGATCTTCTGCCGCCTCATGTTGCAGCAGCCGAACTTCCTGGTGCTCGACGAACCGACAAACCATCTGGATCTCGAAGCCATCAACGCTCTCAACGTAGCCATCCAGCGTTACGAAGGCACCGTCTTATTGGTCACTCACGATCACGATCTGATCGATGAAGTAGCCACCAGAATCTGGCACTTCGATCACGAAGGCATCGAAGACTTCCAGGGCACCTACGAGGAATGGAACACGGCCCACAAGGTCTAGATCAGACTCAAACCGCGCCGGACCGTTCTCTTCCACAGAAATAACCGTGATCCTGCTCTCCTGCCCACGGTAAGCGCAATCTGCTCCACATATAACCTCGCCTTCCGCAAACGCAGCCCCGCCTGCGTATGGCCCGTATCGCAAGCCAGCATCGCCAGATCCGTTGAGCCGTAGTGGCCTTTCAAAGTAGCGCGGACATGTTGTCCCGAATGCAATGGCACACTGGAAGAAAGTCTAGTCAGCAATACTGGCCCGCGCAGAAGCCCGAAGCCCATGCCCACTGAAAGTTATAACCGCCCAACCAGCCCGTCACGTCTACGGCTTCCCCGATAAAGTACAACCCCGGCGCGCGCTTCGCCTCAAAGGTCTTCGATGAGAGCTCCGCAGTATCTACGCCGCCCCGCGTCACCTCGGCTTTGGCATATCCTTCTGTGCCCGCGGGCGTGAAACTCCAATCTTCCCGCCATCGTGAAGCAAGCCGCTTCGGCAGCGCCCCCACCGGTTTGACGTGTACCGCCGCACCTCCGTACCAGTAGCTTGAAACCTGCAAGATGGCCGGGCCGCTCAGTCCGCGATGCGTGATTAACATTTGCTCTTTAAACGACGTGCCGCAGCAATGCGCCACCACCTCCGCGCTCACGCCGGCAAGATCCCCGTAGGTCGCAAGATCGTCCGGGTTCATCACCAAGGGTACCAGCGCGGGCTCCGTCTCCACCACTTTCAGCCCAAACTCGCGCGCGGTGCGATACGCAAAATCCGTCGCGCCCATCTTCGGAATCGAAGGCCCGCCGGTCGCCACCACAACGGACGCGCACTCCATCTCTTCCCGATCCGTTCTCACACGCCACCCGCGCTCCAAATGCTCCACACGGCGATTCATCAGCAGGGTCACCCCGGCTGCCCGGCACTCTTCTTCCAGCAAGCGCGTGATGTCGCGCGCGGAACGGTCACAAAACAACTGCCCCAGCGTCTTCTCATGCCAAGGAATGCCGTGAACATCAACCAGCTTGATGAAATCCTGCGGCGTATAACGCGCCAAGGCGCTTTTTGCGAAGTGAGGATTTTGCGAAACGAAGTGAGCGGCCGTTACCACCCGGTTCGTAAAGTTGCAGCGGCCGCCGCCGGAAATCAAGATCTTCTTCCCCGGCTTTTCCGCATGTTCGAGCAGCACCACACGGCGCCCGCGCTTGCCTGCTTCGGCGGCACACATCATCCCCGCCGCGCCCCCACCAATCACAACTACATCCACCATCAAGGCTTCAGATTCCGCACCCGAATGCGCAGCACAGGCCAAGGCTGATTTCCAATCTCAAAAGGACGGCCAAGCGCTTCGTGCTCGCCCCACTTCACGGAGTCCACCACCTGATCCGCTGTAAACGCCTCCACCTTGGCAGCCCAACTGCCAGGCATGATGCCCGGGAACTTGCCCATTGCTGCTTCCGAACGGAATCTGCTCCCCCGCGTTAGTACCGCGCGGACGGGCGCATTCGATTCCACCCGCACAACCCCCATCGGTTGTAACGCAATCTCCGTTTGCGCTTCGTCCGCATCCACTCTCACTTCCGCTGTTCCCCACAGTTGCTTTGCTTCCGCCATTACTACGTAAATCCCTGGGGCCAGTCCAGTAAATAGAAACCGGCCATCGGGCGCAGCGGTAAGGTCCGCTTCCGTAATAGCCAGCATAACGGCGTCAGTGCTTTTGCGCGATAGAATCAGCCGCACTGGCCACGGCCCGTTGACTATTCCCGCAATACTGCCCGGCTTACTTTTGCTGACGCGAAGATCGATATCGCGTGCTTCGCCACCCATGCCAACGCGAACTGGCGACGTACTCTCCCAACCGGCAGCCGCGGGATAAAACGCGGGAAGATACACGTCGCCCAGGGGAGCTGTAGCGCGCGCCGTACGGATTACGTACGTTCCACCAGGCAATCCCGCAAAACGATATTCGCCGATGTCATTCGTGGTTGTGATTGCCGAAAGACTGATTACGCCAGACTGCTCTTTACGCGTGAACGCAGTCACGCTTATACCCTCCACGGGCTCGCCCTCCTCATCAAGGACATGTCCAGTAATGACGGCCGGAGTGGTTATGGCGATGTCTACGCCCTTGCGAACCTCGTCAGCCTTCAACGTTACAACAACGGGGGAAAGCGCAGGCAGAAACCCTGCCCGCCCAGTGGCGACCCGGTACTTACCTTCTGACAACCCCTCTATAAGGTAACGGCCATTTGCGTCAGAAATTGCGCGCTTTATCGGCTCACCATTCAGGGTGCCTACAATTACATCTGCTTTTCGTACAGGTAAGCCCGAGATTGGGTTCCACAACCGGCCTTCAATGGAAGCTGCCCACCAGGACACTAATAGCCACTCTACGGCCCGCATCTTTCGATTTTATCGGACAGAAGGTGGGTCAATGATGTTCTAGCTGGCCAGTTTATTTACCCAATAAACCTTGACTTCACGCTGGCTTGCTATTTTCCATTGGCCGCGAATGGGGCGGAGCACTACTTCCTCACGGGCGGACCCAGACCAGTGGCTTTGGCTCCCGAACTCCCATTCTTTGTCAAACGAAACCACTGCCCACTGCGGTCCCAAGCGATGAAACTTCACGTTACTGATTGTGAATTTCCTGATGGGACCAATTCGTGAGAACACGCTTTCTTCCTGAGTACGTAACCGGCTGGCAGGAACGCTATGCTGCCCGTAATATCGGTCGACCACAGGAGCGTAACAAGCAACTTGCCGTTCTACATCGCGGGTGCGTGTGGCACTTTCCCACTGAGTAAGGAGAGAAGAAATAGCAGTTTGGGGATTCTCAGACTGCACGGGAGCAGGTTGCGGAGACGCAGCAGCCCGCGATGAATCACCAAAAGGGCTGGGCCTTGGCACTTCCGGAGCAACGCTAGGGGCAACGTTTGCGGTAATAGGGTGGATCACCTGTGCATGGGTACGCGCATCAGGCTGAGAGATTTGCGAGTGAACCGTTTGTGAGGAATACACTAATGCCAATACCACCACAACGACGGCAGCGGTAAGCACGCTCAGAACAGTGCGCTTGGGTTGCGGTTCCGGACGACTAATGGGAGTAGCCAACTGTGGGGAGATGGTGCTCTGGTTTACCGCCTGCACCTTCGGAGCCGCTAAAATTTCCAATAAAGTATTAAGACTGGCACGCGCTGCCGGATCTGGATCGAGCGAATCACGCAAAAAATGATTGTACGGGACCGTAATGGATGTCCTATTCAGCGATACGGGACGACTGGGATTCGCTTCGATACCCTCCTGCTCTGCGCGGCGAAGGAACGCCTTGCGCAGCATCGAACCCAGAGACCAGATGTCCCAGGCTTCCGTCACGGAGCCAAGATTTGCCTCCGGTGGAACATCCGCGGCTGGAAGCAACATCATTTTGCGCGTTTCTTCTGGAGAATACTTACCGGCGACTCGCAACTGGGTGTAATCGCCTAATTTCCAGACGTCGCCCACCCGCCACACCGAACCCGCACGCAAAGCACAATAAACAAAATTCTCAGAATGGAGATACTGCAAGGCCGAAATTACTTGTTTCAGCATCTCTGAAATGCCATCCAAACCTATGGGATGCTGTTGCAGTGCTTCGGAAAGATCGGAGCTCGGCATTTCAGTCAGAAGATACGCGAGGGGCACTCCTTTGCAATCCAGGCGTCCTGAGCCGGAAACGCGGATCAGGTTGGGATGGTTGAGGAATGCCGCTTCGCGAAAGCGGTCAAACGTGTCATTACCATCTGGCCCTTCCTCTTCCAACCGAAGCAACCGCTCTCCACCATCATTTTGATCAATCGCACTGAGGAAGGCCGTTCCCCCAACAGATTGCATCACTCGTTCTATTTTGAACCGGGATTCTAAAACCCGGCCCAGTAAAGATTGCAGATCGGTCTGTGTCATGTGAGCCAACCTATATAAAGATATCGACATCCGAAATAGCAGATTTCTGGCCACATTAATGACGATTCAGAGTTTTGGACGCAAAGTTGGAATCCCGGTTGCCTTAGACTGGCGTGAATAGATACACGAATGGTGACAAAGGAGCCAAATGCCTGAACTGAAGAGATTCCCCGTATTCGGAAAAAATGGACGTTTAGGTACGCTTACTGCTGCCGCGCGTTTTCTGGACAACCGGTCAGAGAAGACGATTCAACTTGAGCAGGGAGGCGAGATTTCTGTACCCGCCGAATCGCTGGAAGTGCAAGCGGACGGTTCTTTCTTTTTGCGGGAACCTCCCCAAGCGGAGATTCCGGTTGAGCAAGCGGTTGCGGAGCCGAAAGTGGCAGTAAATCAGCCTGAAGCCGGTCCTGCTGCGCCCATCAACATGGATGGAGTTGGACATGAGTTTTATCAGGAAGGGTACACAATTGAACGAGTGAAGGTTGAGCGGCTAATCCAGGAACCGGTTTCACAGCGGCAAGAGGGAGATACGTTGATTCTTCCGGTGGTGGAAGAAGTGCTGGTGGTGGAAAAGCGCCTCATGCTTCGCGAAGAGATTCGAATCACTCGCAAGCGGGATGCGGTGAAAGAGGTTCGTAGAATTGACAGCTCGCTCCGCTGAAGAAGCGGTTCTTTGGCGGAAGCACAACTAGCTGAACATTCTTAAAAATGGGATGGGCGGCTGCGCGAGGGTGAGAAGGGCGAAGGACTTGCTGAACGGTGCCACTTCGTTGCGCCATACTGACGAAGTGAAACTTCAGTCCGCCCTGCTTCTGTTCGCCGCCTGTCAGATTGTCCACGCGGAGAGTGTAGTGGATGCGCATAATTGTTATCCGTACGATGGCCGCTATGCCGACCGCGTGGAGCGAGCACTCCGCGCGGGTTATCCGGTTTCAATTGAGCAGGACCTGGCGTTTTATCAAGGGCGAGTTGTGCTCTCGCACACTACGCAGACTAAAGGTGCCGAGCCGGATTTTGAGACTTACTTTTTCAAGCGCATCGAACCCCTCATCAAAGATGCGCTGAAGAAAAATGACCGCTCGCACTGGCCCCTGATTTATCTGCATTTTGATTTCAAAGAGAACCGGCCCGAGCTGTTGCGCGCAGTGTGGGAGATTTTGGGCCGCTACCAACCATGGCTGACCACCGCCGTTAAGCCCTCTGACCCGGCGGCTGCCGCAACAGCATCCCCCTATTCCATGGGGCCCATCATGGCACTCACTGAAGATGACGATGCGCAGGAGGCGGTGTTTTATGGGCAGCTTCCGGCGGGTGCCAAGCTTCGTGTTTTCGGGTCTGCCCATGCGCCGCAGCAGCCGAAAGACCTCACCACGCAGCAGCGGATCGATCTTGCGATAAAGACTCCGCCGGAGCGGTTGCTCACGGAACGTCCGACGGCGTACCGGCGTTGGTGGAACAATTCGTGGTTCGTTGTGGAGCGCGGCGGTGCCCGCGGGGCGGGGGAGTGGAACGGGCAGACGAACGCGCGATTGAAATCGCTGGTGGATTATTCGCATAGCCTGGGTTTTCGCATCCGCTTCTATTGCCTGGATGGCTTTACGGCGGAAACCAATCAGGGCTGGGACGCGAATTACAACTTTGGATCGCTGGGGCGGGCACGGACGCGCTGGCTGGCTGCGCGCGATGCGGGCGTCGATTTCATTGCCACGGATCAGTATGAGGATCTGGCGAATGCCATTCGTCCATAGCGATCACTCCCGGTTCCCGCCCACCGGCGGGGTCAAGCCGATCCGGTGTTTTAGCGCCCGAAAGCCGGGATAGTTCTGCATCTTCTGGTAGAACGGGAGCACGGCAAGGTTGAGAACCTGCCACTCGTGCGCCTCTGCCGATCGTTCTAGCCACTTAACGGTATTCACCTCGTCGCCCAATGCGGCATAGACAAGTGCGAACCATTGCCGGGGCGCCTTTACCTTCAGGTCGTTCGCTTCTAACGAACGAATTCTTCGGAGTGCGTCTTCCTGATGACCCGCACCTGCGTGAGCCAGCGCTCTTCCAAAGGGAGTCCACGGGAGCTGCTCATCGGCACTTTCGAGTAGGTGCAAAGCGAGCTCCGGACGGCCTTGCGCGACGAAATTTAACGTCGATATAACTGCGGCTCCAGGCAGCTTTCCAAGGGCAAGGCATCCGGCGAGAGAGCGTTTGTACTCTCCCGCCTGGCTCCAAAACAAAGCGCTGTTCATCAATCCAGAAAAGGAGATGGGGTCTAACTCTTCAGCGCGGCGCCGGTGCAATTTCGCCTCCGAAAACCGGCCCTGATAAAGTAGCAAAAAAGCATAAAAAGATTCGGCACTAGCATCAGGCCCGACCGACAAAATGCGGCGCAACTCACGCTCTGCTTGTTTCCAGTCCCAATCGTACTGCAAGGCAAAGCTCGCAAGCAGAGCACGGGGAGCGCCGTATCGGGGAGATCGTTCCAGAGCCATGCGCAAGTAAGCTTCCGCTTCTTTGCGCTCCTGCTCCGGGCGAAAAGCTTCGCCGCGAATAATGCTGTAGTTCATTGCGATTTGCCCGAGAAGAAGATAGGGACGGGCATATTTTGGATCAATCGCAACTGCCTTCCGGGCATTTTCCCGAGCTTCCTCATATGCGACGGGCGTGCTCACTTGCATCTCCTGCGCGGCGCGGAGTGTCAAATCGTGTGCTTCTTCGTTAATTACAGCAGGGGTTTCGGCTAAGCCGCTCTTCTCTGCTTTCATGAAGGCGGATACAGCGGAAGTGATCTCGGAATGCACACGCGCGAATTCTGAGGTACTGGTATCGTACACGTGCGACCAGAGCAAACTACCATCCGGCGCGCGCTTAAGCTGGGCCGAGATCTTGATCCGGTCTTCAAATCGATCCAAGCGGCCGATCAGCACTAATCCAACATGTAACTGACGATTTGCCTGGCTCAAATCAGGGGCCTTGGCCGAAAAACGCTTGGAAGAAGCCCCATCCACAACGCGCAACGAAGAACCTTGAGCCAAACCCTCAGTAAGTTCCTCCGTCAAGCCATCCACTAAATACTGGTCGTGCACGTTCCCCTTCACATTGACAAACGGCAACACCGCCAGAGTTCGCGATTCAGTCTTCCAGGCACTGAAACGTCGGACCCCGTACCCGCCCAATATTGCGAGTACAACCATCGCAACTACTGCTACGGTCTGCTTTCGCCAACGCCGCCGCTTCCAGAGCGGATTTCCCACCGCTCTATTAGGCGCCTTACCCTCCAGAAACAACTGCAAGTCTGCTGCGAACTCCCCAACCGACCCATACCGTTCTTCCGGCCGCGATTGCATCGATTGCCGGCAGATCCATTCCAACCTGCCCCGCACATCCGCCGCTAATTTCACCCGTGTCGTGGAACGCGCAGCAGCCGCTTCTTCCGTAACTACTTGCTCCACAGCGGCGGGCGCTAAATTATGCACCGCCCGGTCCAGACCCGCTACGATCGATCCCGGGTTCCCGAATGGCCAAGCTCCCGTCACCAACTCATACAGCACCACCCCGAGCGAGTACACGTCCGTCGCCGCCGAAACCGCCTCTCCCTGCAACTGCTCCGGACTCGCATAGCGCAGTGTCATCATCCCGAACGGGCCCGTTGCTGATTCACGGCCACTCTGCGCCAGCAGCTTCGCCGTCCCGAAATCCAGCAGCTTCGGCACCCCTTCGCCGGTAACCAAGATGTTGCCGGGTTTCAAATCGCGATGAACAATCTCCCGCTGATGCGCATGCTCCACAGCGGAACAAACCTGCAGAAATAGCCCGATCCGCTCCCGCACCGTAAGGCGCCGCTCATTGCAATACTGGTCCAGCGAAACCCCGTCAACGTACTCCATCATTAGATAAGGAGCACCGTCCCCACTCACCCCGCCATCCAGAAGCCGGGTAATATTTACATGGTCCAGATCGGCCAGAATCTGCCGCTCGCGCCGGAATCGTTCCGTAAACGATTCTCCAGCCAGGTGCGGACTCATCACCTTCACCGCTACCTTCCGGTCAAAGTGCCCGTCTTCCCGGTAGGCCAGATACACCGAGCTCATCCCACCCTGCCCGATCAACCGATCCAGCCGGTAATTCCCCAAGCGTGTTCCGGATAAAGCCGCGGGAGCGAGCAGTGGCGCTGCGCTGTCCCGGCCCTCTTCATCGAATGCCGCCAGCACCGCCTGCACTTCGTCGAACAGTTCCGCATCGCCCCGGCACAGTTGCCGAACTGTACCCGTGCGCGCCGGCTCCCGCTCAGCGGTCACTTCATGAAAGACCGCCTCGATACGCTGCCATCGTTCCGCGGTCAGTGTCGTCATCAGGGTTTTCGTTTAGTTAGCGTAAACCAGACCGGAGATCCCTCACTCGCTCAATCCCTTTCGCCTGGCCTACCAGCCGATAGCTTGGCACGAAGCCAGCTACGCACCAGCACCAGATCGCGCTCCGCGGTTGCAACGGAAATCTGCAACAGCTCGGCCGCCTCCGAAACGGTGCAACCCAGAAAATAGCGAAGCTCCACAAGCCGCACCTTTCGCAGGTCCAACGCTTCCAGTTCATCCAAGCTGCGGTTCAGGTCGATAAAGTCCGGGCTGTTCAAATCCACCCAGGGGATTTCGCTGTCCAACGGAACGCGATCCAGATTCCCGCCGCGCTTCAAGGCGTTTACGCTTCGCGCGTGGTCGGCAAGAATCATTCGCATCATCTTGGCCGCGAATGTATAAAAATGCGCCCTGTCGTTCCACTCGGCCCTATGCTGGTGCAGCAAGCGTAGATACAA
>JAABUK010005923.1_pt1 | contig 18603 bp, 18 predicted proteins | sample 5559141 | NCBI WGS metagenome assembly JAABUK01 (sample SAMN10711869, study PRJNA513367) | rock metagenome | isolation source: Antarctica rocks | place: Antarctica: Victoria Land, Pudding Butte nord | collected 2016-01-03 | reverse complement strand
AGACCTTCGTTGGCCAGAATAATGTGCAGGGACGTTGTTGACGGAGCCTCATTCCAATCTGGGACCCATGACGGACGCTTAGAGTCAGACGAGCCGATGCCCGACGCGGATAGACTGTCCAGATCACCATGTTCGGTGGCCAAGAATTGAAAGAGGCTTCGATATGTCTCATAAACATCCATGTGGTAGTCAACGGGAAATGCTCCGCTAGAGGTTTCACTAGCTATCCCAAGCATAGCATATACTCTGTCCTTCGGTACAGTACATTCGCGCTCTCGTTGCGATATAAGGAGACGGGAAAGCTTGACGTGCCCATTGAATTTAACTTTTTCGATTCCGCTAGGAGGATTCTCAAGTTTGCTTACTCCTCTTGCGCCGCGCAACTGTTGGACCACAAGAGGAGAACCATTTCTGAGTAGACCGAATCCCCTCAATTCTTCCTCATCAGATTCAGCTGCGTTTCTGAGGACAAGTACTAGTTCTCTCCAATCCACCCAGCTAGCTCCACATGTAACCACAATACGTTTTGCACAAATAAGCTCTTGGAATACCCATACGCGAGTCCAGTATGGGCGATTTAGAAGATCATAAAAGGCGATCCACTGTTTATTTGATCCGTCCTTTTTATAGGCAGCTGCAAGTTTTTGGTCTAATTCTTCTGGACCTTCGAGTGCTAGATAATAATCATATAGGATTCTCGCTGCATCTTCCTGTACATTCCAAGCTGCTTCGTTACTCTCAAATGAGTCGTCGGATGTTTCCGTAAGCTCCCTGATGAGAGACATTGCCAAGGAACTGCCTTGAGCTTCAGGGCCAAGCCAAACCCGAACGTATGAGGCTTGTTCGTAAATTCTGGTCATAATCCGTACTTGGGAGCTTCTTTCATCATCATCATCTTGGTTTATGCAAACAGCGTCTACCCAAATCAGGCGTGCGCTATCTTCCCCGCGTACCTGATATAGGAAGGAACCAAGATTCGGTCTTATACTGAAGGGTAGACCTTCGAGCTCAATAATTTCCGCAGGTTGTGGTTCACCCCATGTATACGATACGACCTCATACTTGAGAGTGCTATCCTTCAAACTAGCGTACAGAAGGGAACATATAAGCTTATCCGAAGCACCACCAGGATGTAAAAGGAGTAATCGAATCTCGTTGATCTCGGTCTTTAGTCGTCGATTATACATAGTACCGTTGGCCAAACCCAGCCTAGAGACTACTTGTGACGTATAGAATTGCGATGAGATGAGTTATCGTTTTGGCAACAAACATGAATTGTTCTCCTGTGAGATGAGGACAAGGGAAATGAGGTTGAAATACCCAGCGAGATTGCGAATACTCTTTCACGTCATGCGGTCACTTTGTCCGACGTTGGAGAAGGAAGCGGCCAGACAACACCTCCGTAACCGATAGCCAAACGGTCCAGGCCAACTATTAGACCAAATGACAATTTCACGTTTAATAGTTCGAGCTTGATCAAGCTCTACCTGTTCCTTTGCCCAATTCTTCTTGTCGCACAAGCTTCGCATTGAATCCCGAGTCAATGACCCAAAGGTCCATATGGACATTTCTCCGTAGCCGGCTACTGTCTACTGAATTCATGCACTCTCTAGTGCTTGCCCCTCGGATTGTGATCGGTTTGATTGGCACAGTATTTTACTCTCCAGGTGTCTCACGGTAATCTCTAAACTTACAGCCCATCGCGACTCGGCCCAAAAACCACATGGGTTTTCGTATTGAGATCGTGAATTTAGTGATGTTGAATATATCAGACGATGCAGCATATGTTGTAATTGGACACCAGTGTCATGCTTGCAAAATGCATGGCAGATGTCATGGGCAGATAATTGTGTATCGAACTTAGTTATGTACGCATGGAGAGTCCACTTCCAAAACCCAATCGTCATGTGAAAATCACACCGAGACGCAAATTTTGAAGCGGCGAGCCAGCAACTCCATGAGAAATGGGGTGAGCCGGTTTCCCTTTAAAAGCCTGCTTCTATCCACCTTCGAATGTCGATGAGAAAGTGCCTCATTGATTTTCGAGTGCGGCCTTTTCAAACAAATTGGCCTCAATCATACAATCCGGGCTTCGGGACCCTTGATCCAGGTACTCGATTCTCACAACGCTCAGACCGACACTGTTTAGCAGCTCCAATCACTGAGTTTCGGTACGCTCCATCCCAATAAAAGCCATCATACTAATACCCATAAAGGTTATACAACTTGAGGCATGGGTGTCTGAGAGAATCATGTCTGCGATGATTAGCCGTGAAGATTGGCCCATGGCTGGGATGGGATTTTGCGGGATCTGTCGACAAGCGCTCTCTGGCCAGTATGGATGGAGAACGTGGCGGAAGAAGTAATATTCGGATCCTTTATATAACCAAACCACAAAGCCCGTATCTTACAATTAACTCTTGTAAGTAGTTACCTTTTATGGGCTGAGGCGTGAAGAAATCATACGCCACAGCTTCCACGCCACCCACAGTCTCTTGCGCCTCAATCACTGTGGGCAAGTGCTGAACAATCACCCATCAGCTGAGACCAGCATCTGCCTACGAACATCTCTAAGAGTCTTCCCACGGCCCGCCATCAACGTCGACGAGAAGCACATCGTCTGAATTGACCGTAGATGGGGATGCAGGATGCAGCCCCATGGCAGACGAAAGGAGTGATTTCAGAATATACTGGAACCTATTTTCATCAATCTCTGCTGTTGCTGGTTGATATTCATTGAAGATCTTGAACTGCTCTGGATGAGCGTAAAACCACCCGAACATGTTAAGATTAGTGTCATTGGCATAGCCGAAGAAGGAGCGGTGTCTATCCATTAGATTCTTGTACTTAATTGATGCAAGAAAGCTTAGAAGCTTTGGCATGATGGTTGTGGCCTCAGCCCTTTTGGTCGTTAGTCTGGCATTGGTCCGAGTCTGAAATTAAATTTGAGACTGTGTCTTGCGTACATTCCAGTGATTAGTTCGTGTGGTAGGATTAGTCAATGCTTTGGACAAGCCATTGTGAAACTAAACAACTTCTTCCTCTTTTTCCTCACGGAAAATGCCGATGCAGACGAGAGCCCTCATAATCCGAACTGGTTCCGAAAGTGAGTACTTGATGTCTCCGCTTGATGACTTTCTCGACGAACATGTCTTCTCGGGTAGTCGCTATGCATTATATCCAGCCCACGTGCCGATTAAGAGACGTTCCGTACTGCAACGCATTGCCAGCTCCTTTGAGGGCATCTTGGAGACGTTAAAATATTCGAGAATCTTCATTTTGAAGGCAACCCTGATGTAGCGTGTCCTACGGGCTGGAGCCAATCTCAACCTGGAAGCTCTATGGCAGAATGCAAATTGAAACGACTTGAAGAACATACTTCCTTGGCTACAGCCATCAGCTTCCCCTCTGGTACCTCGAGTGCTACCACCAGATCTCGAGCTGCAGCCAAGAGCCTCGAACGGTCCTCATCCTGCTGAAGCTTTGACTGCGATGGTTCCGGCAAAGAGCCTTGACGGCGGCCTAGAGTCTTTGTAGCTGATAGCAAGTGTTTTATCAGGGAATCGACATTAATCTATTCGTGGAGAGTGCCAGACATTGTAGGATCTTCCTGAGAGAAATTCGATTAAGGAAACAACAAAGTAGTAGATTGCTGCGATCTCTATTTCTTCCGAATCCTGATGGTAGAGGAAGAGTTAGGGGCATAGCTTCGCGTACTACTGCTCACTTACCTAGTTCACATGGGCGTATCGTTGTTGCTATTGTTCGCAACGTTGAGTTTTTCGCATAGTAAAGTTTGACACCGCAATCTTGCTTGTGATCCTTCCACATGGCGGGATTGAATCTTGTTGGCTGTGTTGGCTGCCGTACATGCACATGGATAAGTAGTAAAGTATATAGTCGACTGAGATTAGCAAGATAGTGTTTGAATACGAGGTCATATGGGGGCATACAGATATTTTGGTTGTTGCTGGATAGGACTCTACTAGCGGGCCCCAGCCCTATCAGCCCTACTCGTATGAAGGCGGAGATTACCATCTCCCCTATCTCCAACAGATAGAACGCATTGATGAACGGTTGCGCCGATGAGCTAACATTAAGCTTGATCATGTTGGAGTGGTAAGGTGGTTTGGGATGGCATCATATGAAACTCCAACCTGGGGAACAGTCGACTTTTTCTTTTTTGTCGGACCACTTATTTTATTACAACATAAGGCACATAGGTGCTAATGGAACGATCGTTTGGGGGTCCATTCTCGTCGGCTCTTAATGCTGTGGAAGTAAATGGGATTGATCTGTTGGAATACGAGGTCATATGGGGCATTTTGGTATATGGGGTTGAAGCTGTTAGGAGTCTATCTAGGAGCGAGCAGGTGAAAACTCTACTAGCGGGCCACAGCCCTAACAGCCCTATGAGGCGGAGGTTACCAACTCCCCTATTTCTAACATGATCAAGGAGTTCACCAGGACCACAGCCCGTCATGGACCAGGTCATTGTAACGGTGTGACGAGGTCAAAGTCACAAAAGTCTCTCTACTCACTCGATCGAGAACGTCGATAGATGCTGCACACGGCCGCACAGCTAGCACCAGTAGTTTAAAGGCTGGACTGTGCAATGTCCGGCACCATACCTTGGTCGTGTACCTTGGCAAAGATGGGAAGGTCATTGACGCATGTGCTTCTCAAAACAACTTCAGATTTGCTCGACTCCAAGGTTGCGTTTCGACCTGCGATTACTTGCGCCAATGCCCACCTTTAGATATATTAGTTGACCTAGCCAGCGTGTAGCTCGACCAAGCAAGCCATCTGTGCTCTGGTTTGTGCCACTAATATATATTATTTCTGCTAACTGTGATATCTTCTCTATTGTATCCTTAACGCCTCGTTGCAATTTAACAAGCTACTCGAGACTCGAGCTTACCTCCGATCACCCTTTATACAATCCAATTCATCTCTAGCAGTGGCTCGTGACTCGTCCTTTCCTAAGTCTTATCGTCACCATTAAGAGCTGATTTCTTTCTTTGAAAATTCTAGTCTTTGCACATCTAAGCATTGGAAATTCGCACCCCGAAGAAGACAAGAGACAATATCTCAGTCAGAGAAGCCGACTATCATCTTCGTTCACGGAGCATGGCACAATCCATCATGCTGGGACGTTACTCGTACAGAACTCGAAAAGCACTCGTAACCATCTGTCGCAGTTTCCCTGCCCAGTATCGGACGAAGCCCGCCCGTTACCTCGCATCATGAGGACACAGCAGTCGTTCGAAAAGAAGTGGAGCGGTTAGTGGTCTCTGCAGGAAAAGAAGTCGTTTTAGTGATGCACTCATACGGCGGCATCATCGGCAGCGAAGCTGTCAACGGGCTTGAAAAGCCGGGAGAAAGGAGAAGGGTGGAGTGGTTCATGCCTTGCTCATAGCTGCTTTCCTGGTTTCCAAAGGCAGCAGTCTACTGGGAATATTTGATAGCCAACTCCCCCCATATCTTCGCGTCAATGTACGTCATTCCCTTCCACTTCCCCCCTAGGGACTACACGCTTAGGCTCTCCACAGCCTAAAGACCCTGAAACCCTCATCGTTGACCCAGAGGTCGTTGACCCAGAGGCCGATACGTTCTACAACGACGTCACACCCGATGGCAGAGAGCCCTGGATCGCTCAGATGAAACGTGAGTCTTATGCGTCTTTCAAGTCTCCAATAGAATCAGTGGTCTGGGAGACTGGTCCGACACCTTGCACATATCTGAAATGCGACATGGACCAAGGAGTTTACCCACCGCTGCAGCAATCGATGATCGACGCGGCCAGCAAAGACTTTAAGCCTTAGAAGGTAGAGACATGCCACTCAGGACACGGTGCGTGGAAGAGTTGGTTTGGGTCAAGGCCAAGAATGGCTATAGATGCTGTGCGCGTCCAAAAATCCAAAGAATATATACATATATCCTGCTACAATCGCTGATCGAAGAAGCATTATTGTCATTGTTGAAGCAATAGGAGCTGTAGTAGGAGTAATAGTAGGAGCAGGAGGAGTAGTCGTCCAATTAGGAACATAGTGCCATTACACTGCCCACTAGCCTAGTTGGGGCTAGCGCCAATTGCGGCACAGAAAATACCTTAGATAGCCTTCTGTTGTAGGTAGAAAACACACCTTTAGTCAATTATCAGATCTACACTTCATCCGTCATTTCCGCATGCCTTTTGGATCTATCCACATTAAGAAGTTCGGAAAGTTTTAGGAGGCAGCAGCGGGACCTTCGGCATAAAACCTCCGACTGCAAAGAACTGAAGATTTGTGGTGGAACTCTTCATTCTGTCGGCTTCCGAAATGCTTCGGTCCTTCTTCGGGGATTCCCCCGACGCTGCAAAGATGCAGAAAAGGTCGAAAGGCCGAGCTTCAGGCGCGCAGTCTAAAAGAAACCAAAGCTTTGGGTCTTAGTCAGTAGATGGATAAGCTTTGGCAAACACTTTGGTGTGTCGAAATCCCCTTCAAATCGCCTCAGTCATATGAACCTTTGAAAGATATGGTTCGAACGAATCGACCAATGAGAAAAATGTGACAAACTTAAAGCAGGCTGGAATTCCGGTCAGCCGTTTTGACCAAGACCATCATTCTTACTATCCAGTAGGGTCGGTATGCAGATGGTGGCACAGCACCATATCTGCAACGTGCCATGCAGGATAGGCTTTTCTTCTACTTCTGTAAGCTGCAATTTTGAATCGCTTGTATGGGCGAATGTGCTACCTCGCTGTCACGCTTCCCTTGTCTCCGTCCCGCCAGTCTACTGACACCATCCGAAAATAGTGGCTGAGGATGCTTATGTATTAGTGTAATAAGGTACCTTTTTTGTCTTGACGCCTTTGGCAACTACTTTGCACACTTTACCCATCGAAGTTTGGCAAAAATACAGTTGCGTAATACGCTGCAATGAAGTCTGGTCGGGGGGAGCCCTACCTTTCTTTTCTAAAGACCTCAATTCCATCTGTCAATATCAACAGGAACCGCCATTTTGATGCTTGTCTTCTTGCGGCTTTGAATCTACTTATTCATCAACATGGCAACTCTAAACCACCTCAGTGATGGCGTCAATCTCCAGGAGAGTCAGGAGGCGCTCACGTTTAGCGACATTACTCCTTTTGCTATTATAGCAATTCTTTCATCTATAAGTCGTTTCACAGCCAGGAAGATACAGAAGTTACGATTTGAGTTCGACGACTGGATGATAGTCGTTGCCCTGGTATGGAACATGAAGCTCCTTGTTGACGAGGCGCATCGGTTGGAATTCATCTTACATAACGCAGGTTTTTATATTGGGGTGTTTCCCCTTCTCCTACCAAAGTAAGGACATCCACAAGTCAGAGACGCCGTAATAATTAAATTATAATTTTTCCAACAGTGGTACATCTTGGATCTGGACGGCATGTAGGTGCAGTCAATCCTGCAAACATACCAACGTACTTCAAAGTGTGCCTATCTTCCCGCAAGCCCGCGATTGTCGCCTAACTCCAGGACAGTGCCCTTTTGCGTCCGATTTTGTCTATGCCTCAGCAATTCTCGCAATAAAGCTTTCAGTCCTTTCATTTTATCGTAGAGTATTCTCAACTCGAACATTCAAGCTGGTACCCAACCTCATCGGCGCTGTCGTCATTGCCTGGTGGATTGCCGTCATCCTCGTCTCGATAATTTCCTGCAACCCTATCAGGGGTTTTTGGGACCACGCGATCAAGTTCAAGTGCATCAATACAGAATCCTTTTTCAATGGTAATGCGGTACCGACGATAGTCACTCAATCCATCTATAACAATACAACAGCGTTAGGGAGGCGCAGATTTTGTAGCGCTGGGAATTAGGTTAGCGTCAGCATGTTGTGTAACATGAGTCCGTGACTTTAAGATTACCTTGCATGTTTTGGTGTTAAATTCTCGCCTCGTTCCCATAGATCACCTCCTGTATCATGTACGATTATGCCGCAAGGGCTCCCAACGCAGGGACTGGGACGGGCTGCATGCTGCAGAGTGGGCCGCAACTGCATCCTCGCTTCTAATGACTACACTGCACTTGATATGCTTTTGGGAACCAGGCAATATAATCTGTCAGCTGAAAGTTCTCCATACCAGACGAAGCTTTTAAGATCGATCAACATCCATACTCCCCAACATACGATTAAGAATTGGTCGGGCAGGTGGAGGTCTGCAGTCTCATGCATTAGCCTAATGCATGGTAAAGTAGTCGGGAATACGACTTTTCGGACCTCCGGTTCTAGCTTTTTCAGTAAGGTACCTGAATGTGCTGATTTGGAGATCAAGGCAATATCGCATAGCCAGGCAAATCATCGCTGGTGTGGCATGGACCCAATGATACTGGGGCCATTTGATAGAATTTTTGAACTTCTCTGCCTTAAGTCTCTATTGTCGTCTCTCGATTGCATCGGTGCAAAATGGGCGTGAACTCATTCTCAATGATCGTCAGAACTATGGCCATAAACCTTTACCCAGCTTGATTGACAAGATTGCGGCTCGAATACCGGACGAACCTTTTGTTTCTTTACCACGAAGCTAGGATCCAGAAGATGGGTTTCCGGACATCACGTTTGGGGATCTCGCGAGAGCTGCGAATAGATGCTCGTGTTTGATTCTACAAGAGCTGAAAAGAAGTCGGAGCTTCGAGACCTTGACGTATGTTGGGCCTCAGGATATCTGCTATATTATAATGCTTCTTGCCACTGCGAAGACGGCCTACAACGTGAGATTTTATTGCGGTGATTTCGATCAAGGCTGACAAGACGAAAATTCCTTATGTTTCATCCTGCGGCGACTTTGGGGTCACATCTCGCGCTTTTGGAATCGACAGGATGCAGAATTCTTCTTCAACCAAGAAACCCTCCTAGGATAGTTCAATTGATTCTGTCGAAAACCGACTTGGCCACTTACACTGCCAGATCTAGCTCACTGGTTACATGAGTAAAAAACTCCAAAATTCGCTTACACAAAGAGTTTTACGGAGGCTTGTGACGATTCACTGCCTGTGGTACACTCGTCTCGAACGACAGGACCCTCGAAGATGATAGGCTTGAGTCATGGATTTTCAACCTCTCAGTACATGTCATATGCTAATATTTCGTACGTCATGAGCGATGTCGTTCTATATGCCCCTTGGCGCGGTTTCAGGGTGTTGTTGGCCTGTCCTCTATCCATCTCTGCCGGACTATATCATCTTCTCGGAAAAACCCCGTGTATGACTTGACTGTCGTACTTCCTCCGCCAGGTCCGATGACTGGTGAGTGATTAAATACGATCCATGTTTACGGAGAAGTACAGGCGAGCAAACTCTGGACTAAACTCTTGTTGGATGTTTCGAAAAGACCTGAGTACCTGGAGAATCTTCGCCGTCTGCACTACCTAGCATATGTCGGTGCCCCATGTCCGCGGTAGCTCTCCAAAGTTCTTGCCTCGAAAACTAGACTTCAGACTCTCTACGGGTCTTCCGAGACTGGCACGGTTGCAACACATTTAATCGATCCTGAGGACGGAGAATATATCAAATTCAATCCTACAATCGCAAAAGAGCTTCGACCATTCTGTAGAAATCTCTATGAGCTGGTAATTGTGCGTCACGTCACGTCCAATTCTTCCCAAGGCATTTTCCTAACATACCCATATTTGAAAGAGTATCGCATGGGTAATGTGTTCTCGAAGCATCCTACGAGAACCGATGTCTGGCTTTTCCACGGAAGAGTGGATGACCTGATTACCTCCCCAGCCTACGATACGTTCCTACCGAAACCGATGGAGAGTATAATGGAATGCAATCCTGAGATCGAAGTAGCAGTCATATGTCAAATTAAGTGCATATTTGTTTGAATGCAAAATCATGCTTTTTTTTTCCTCTTAGAAATTTGACGATCGCAAATCTGGGTCGACATTGCTAGTGGAGCCAAACACGTATCCGCACTCGGACCATGATAGAGCGAAGCTTCTACACAGGATATGGCCTTCGGTACAGTGCGCCAATGTCATCTGCCCAGTCGATGTGCGGATTGAGAAGGGGCTTATCACATTTACCTGCCCTAACAAGCCTATGCCAAGGGCTGCAAAGGGGTTTGTGCAGCGAAAGCAGACGTTTGAGCTTAATCAGACAGCTACTGATAAGCTGAATCAGCAAAGCAATTTGCAACAAAACCCATGAAACTTATTGCAGTGAATTGCACAGCAACAACTGGTAGCCCCTAACGGCTTTCAAGTCATTCAAGACATCCGGACTAAAACGCTAGCATGCCTCCCACTCCTGCACCAGCTGCAGTCCCAAAAACGGCCTCCACTCGTCTCGTAGAGGGAACATTCATTTTCAAGACATGCCGCGCCGCCAAACCTCGCATCGATATCTTGTGCAAACGGAATTCACCAAAGACACGAGGCTATCCTCTCCAGCTTCTACCGTATAGTAGACCGCGCTTCAGCTAAAGGAACGGCACAGCGTCCCAGATTGAGCTGATCCTTAGGATGCCCTATCTGTAAACCTGACCGGGTTGCGAACTCACCACCAATATGGTTTTACTATGAAAATCCTCATTCGTAGAGAAGGGTATCGATCCTCATAAACCCAAACGCCACATACGAACTTGAAACCTCGTCTGGACCCTTCACAGCAGCAGATGCCGATTGCCGGGGAAACGAAAGCTTCAGAGCTGTTGGTTTGACTGAATGGTCGCATTCAATCTTCGGGCTGCAACGTCTTATTTCTCACTCGCAGCTAACAGGTTGGAAAAAGCAAAACGGGTTGGAAGAGGGTCTGCTTCTATTAGAGATGAATTTCACCTTCTGTAAAAAAAAATTCAGAAGCCTTGAACAGAGGCGCAAGTACTAGAGTCAGGGTTGGAATTTTATTATTCCATCGCGAAGACATAGACCGTACCTCACTCAGACATCCAAATATCTTATTCTACTCTGTTGGTATACGAGGTCATAAGGGTAGAGAGGCATGTAGATGTATTGACTGAACTATCTAGTAGGTAGGAACTGTGGAGGAAGGAAGAAGTGGGCGAAGGGTAAATACCCATCCACTAGCGCCGGATCAATGCGGAGATTACTAACCACAGGGGTAACAGTACTGTTCCCTATTTCCAACATACTCTTTCGAACCATTGCCGACCGACGTTGCGCGTTTCATCAATAAGGACGTTTCAGAGGAGTGGGCTGGTAGGCGGGTGGGCGAGCGGCTAAAGCTCGGACCTCACCAGCTTACCTAATCCGTCAAAGCCCATTTCAACCTCACCCCAACATCACCGCCATCCCATCCCCATCCCCAAACGCTTCCTCACCATCACAACCACTCCACTCCATATAAACCAACAATGCCACCTCCTCTTCGCCTCCCCGCCCGCCTTACCCTCACCATCCGCCCCTCACGCTGTCTTCCACCGACTATCAAATCCCTCTCCCACCACCGCAACTCATCCTCCGAACCGCACTACGACCCCCCCGGCGGCTGGCTCTTCGGCGTGCCACCCGGCGAAAAGTACAAGAAAGAAGGGTGGGAGAATATTTGGATGTATGGGTTTTTTGGGAGCTTTGCGGTGGCGATTGTGGGGTATATTTTTAAACCGGATACTTCGTGAGTGCTGTGGTTTTTCCTTGTTTGGGGGTATTGGTTGTGGTTGTTTGGGGGGGTTGGATGGGTTCGGGAGTTGGGGTAGATGTAGGAGAAGAGGGGGATATGATGGGGGGAATTGAGATCTGACGGTGTAGAAAGCTAACACCATGCAGGATACAAACCTGGGCGCTAGAAGAAGCTCGCCGGCGGTTAGAAATCGAGGGAATCCTGCCGGATCCGGAGCTCGAGGGTCAGAAGAAATTATAGACATACCAACAACGTATTGGGTCGCGTGGTAGGCTGGCGAAGTGCTGGAATCGAAGGATGCTTTGGTTTGTCCATGGATGGGGTGTTGAGAGGGGGCTTGGGCGTAGAGAACCGAAGGGTACACGGGCTGAGGAGATGATGGGACGGAAGGGGAGAGCACGGGAGAGGGTTCCGTGTGTGGGGGAGGGTTTGTGTACATAAGCGTACATTGATTGGGCTGCGCTCTTCGCGCGCTGATAAGGTTATCATCAAAGTTGCCTACTTTCTCGCCGCCCTATTTTGTTTCGCAGCTATGTCGGCGGCTGATGTCACACTCGAAAGGGGTTGATGGGTTTAGATTATGTCATTAAAAGGGACGAATCGTGAGTTTCAAGGAATAAGATATAGTGAATCCGGCGTTTTGGATCCATGGGCTGGAGATATCAACCATGCGCTACCAATGGTAAAACCTTGAGGGTATTTATTGGCTATCAGTAACGTGTAACAAAATACGTCTACTTCGTAACGCTAGGTCGTACATTCATCAAACTTATTAACACATCCTCCATGCGCATTCCCCCACGCCCTCACTCCCTCTTACCCACCCCAAAAACACAACCTCCCGTCCTCCTACCCCTCAATCCCTCCACCCCCACCTTCATCTCACCCTCCCCCTTCCCCAAAACCCTCGTTGGCCCAATCTCCCCAATCCGATCGCCTCCGGGCCAATACTTGCCCCCCTCATCCCCCGGCAACGGCAACCCCATGGTCCAATTCACCCAAGCCATAGGACCCCAGCGCTGCCAGAGGGTGGGCTTGACGTAGTAGGGTGCGGCGGGGAATTTGAGGGCGTGGTAGGTGCCGTTGGGGGAGGGGTGCGTGGAGAGGTGGTGGGAGGGAAGGAAGGAGGGGCGAGGAAGGAAGAGGTGGCGAAGGAGGAATCCTCGGAGGGCGAGGAGGTAGTGGGTGGAGTGGGTGTAGAGGGGTGGCGGGGTCGGATACCTAGTTGGGGTTAGCGTTGGATAGTGATGTGGTGGTAGGTGAGGGTGGAGGTGGGTCAGGGTTTGATTAGGGATATGGTGGTAGGTTGGGGGCAAGATGAGAGTAGCGTACATCATGGCTTTTCGCAATCTGTCGTCCATCAAGGCGAGGACGGTTTTTTGTCCTGCTGGCTTTAACGGCTTTGGGACTTTCCATAAGAGGATGTTCACCGTCTGGTCTGCTGTTTTCTTGTTGCTCGGGTGCGGGACCATGTACTTTTTCTCGTAGTCCTCTCCCCATGCTACGATCTCCTCCAGCCACTGCAATCCGTCGACCCATCCCTCGTTCGCAGAGCGCAAGTTCTCATATGATATCCCCATCGCATCACCCAATGACTTCCAAAAGGTCCCAATCGCACACTTTTCGAATGCCTCCAACGTCCGCCATTCATATCTATCTATCCACCGTATGGGCTCTACGACGAACAACGACAACGTATACAACATATCGTCGTTTGAAATCTTCCCACTCTTCTGATATCCGTTATGAATATAGTTCATCCTGCTGATCGCTTCCAGGGTCCTCCCACTGGCAGGCGCATGACCAATGAATTCTCGTATCAGTACCTCCGTGTCAGTATACCGCTTACAGGACGTAGCTTCTTCACTGAATTGAGCAGTCGCAACAAGCAGCTTTGAGATCGAAGGAATGCCATAGGTACGAAATAGCGCGAACTGCAGGGCTTTCTCAAATGTGAAAGGGAACTCGAGCTCGCTGATTTTCTGCTGTATCAGGAAGGCGTCGTTGTCGGTCATGGATGCGAAAGAGCGGCGATCAGTGTAAGGAAATGTTTCTAGGGTAGTGCGGAGGCGGTCGTGACGTAGAAGAGCTACAGCAAGAGGGTAGATGAGAAGGAGAAGAAGGTAGTAAGGCGACCATTCGATGAACGGTGTTTTGTCAAGATCGACGTCGGCAAAGCTGCCTGGACTTGCAGTAGGAATCTCCATTGTCGATCGCAGCCCGAGTTTTTTACAGGTCCGGCCTGGCGAGAGAAGATACGAGAAGCGGATATAAGAGGATTGACGTCGACTGGAGTTGTCGGACCAGATGTTTCATGTTGATAGATCGCATCTGGAGTCAGCAATGACTTAGATTCATATATTATGTCAGTTTGTCATCCATAAAAGCTACCATACTGTATCTATTATTTGTTTGGAGAAGTGGAGACAACCGTGGCAGCGGGAAAGGCTTCGTATCGGCCTTTAGTCGGCCCGTACCAAGCGATTCCCAAATCTCCGCGCGCAAGGCTGTGGTTATCACAACAACCATCAACATCAACCCAACACTTGATTGCCAGTAACGATGAGCGAACCAATCATTGACTTAACAGAATCGAGTCCTCCTCCAGTTGAGCAAGGCAGAATACCAACCGCCAAAGCATTACTGCAATCCGCCATTGACACCGCACAGCCAGCTCGCTTGCGCGAAACTCTGCAAGCAATCTGCAACTCCTCAGCGGACGCAGCGCATATCGCCAGCATCCTTCTACTTGTACCAGAGAATCAGGCCAAGAAAATGGGTCATCGAAAAGCAAGTGAAGAAAGTAGTGATGAAGACGAGGACGACAGCGAGGAAACCAGCGACGAGAACAGCGACGAGTCTGAAGACGAAGATGAAGCAAAGAATGGTACAGAGGATATTGAGGCTGCGTCAACAAATCTGAAACGATTGCGCCCGAGATACGCAATTTGTGAGAATTGCTCCGAAGAGTTCGACGTTACAGATAACGGGAAGAAAGCTTGTTCTTACCATGATGGTAGGCTACTCTTAACAGGCGTTGTTGGAGGCTTATGGCAGGTCAAGATAAACCAGCTAACAATCGCTCAGGAGAGCTTGAGCCAGACTATGAAATGTTCGTTGATCACGACGAAGACTGTCATGGGAGGATTGACTCTTCCGATATGAGGGAGCAATTTCCCGAGAATTTTATGTACACTTGTTGCGATGAAGACGGGTTGTCTGAGGGGTGCAAGACTGGAAGACACGTCGAAGAGAATGTAACGTATAAGAGACCACGGTACTAAATCTACCGTACATCTCCGCGTTACATTGTGTGCTAGTAAGGGCTGAGTTGTTGACATCCGCTACCCTTACAGCTTTGGCTTCCCTATCATTGTGTTAGTAACGGCAACCTCCTGCAAAATATATCTGCGATAGCTTACCCTGCAGAATACCATGACCAGCAAGGCGCTCCCACTTGCGATCCCAATCCTGAATATATCGAGCCATTTGTTGACCTCGAGAAGAAATTTCTTGAGGTTGTCCAGCTAGAAAAGCTCTATAGCGGTCGACTTCACGGAGGTACTCTCCGATGGAAGCAGGATGATCAAGTTGTTGTGCTTGAGATTTATTGGGATGGGACGATCCTGATGCGGCCTTAAGATTTGAGCCCCTAACATTGTTTTAGCCTGCAAAGAATGGGAATTTTCTTAACAGTCGACAATATAAGAAGGTTAGGGATGTGCTCTTGAACTTGAAACATGAACGAGAGACTAAGCGTGAGCAAAAACATGGGACTAGAACAGACGGTACTTGGTACTGGAGTACATGGCAAGCACTTGATACCTGTCCACGAAGACGATATGTGCTCTGCAAAGCGACGAATTGAAAACAGCAGCCCGGGTATTAAGGGGGATAAAGAGAGAGCACGGTGGAAGGAAGGACCAACGTCATGTTCTATGATCCAGCAGGCGAAGACACACTATGAGATAAGGCGGGGTAGGTGGCAGGTAACGCAACAATCAAGAGCTCGTTTCTCTCCAAATCAAGTTGACAAGATTTTGGATGAAGTCACAGTTAGAGAACTCATACTTTGATCGTGCAGACTATGCTCTACTTATGCCCTGAGAAAATTGCAGTGCTGCAAGCTAGCTTTCAAGGCAATGTGCTTTGGCATGCTTGTCGGTGCCTGAGGGAAATGAACTTTCTTCAACCTTGTCCGGACCCGCCATGGCACATCACCCTGTGCTTCGTCAAAGGCGGAAACGGCAGAACGGAACCTTGTTTCTTCTGAAGCTTCATCTGCTTCAGGCCAACAACGGTTCCTCACCACTGATATCGGGCCATCCAATCACAATCTTGGCTCCTACACAGCCTCATAGGAATTGCCGCAGTTCCCGGGGTAGCGTGCCCGTGTGGGCGTGAGGGGTGGACCAAGCGATACAGCGGTGCCCTTGTAGACAGGAATATTACCAGTAGTAAGCGTCTGTTCTGACATGTACATGTGAGCCATCCGAGTCAGGCTTGGTTCCACTGTACCAGAACCGGGAAGCTTCCTCCTGATGATGGGTGTTCACGCCTGTAAACCTGAAGTGAGAGCCATCGTGATGATATGCAGCATCTTGCTGCTTTAACCCATCAAACAATACTCGTCTGTCATCTCTTGTCCATCAGGCTGGCAAGGCCGGTGGAGTAAGAAGTAAAGTACTTCTCAAGGTACTCCCTACCTTGGCACTAAGAGAGGCATTCCAACGGTCGTGCTGTAAAGCAGCATGGTAAAGCTGGCGGCTGCCATCAGTACTTCTGTCCACTCACTATCCATGAAAGGTGTCAGGGGGGCATCAACATCCCAACCTTCATTACTATGTCAAACCTTCATATTTTTCGATTATTCTTGAAGATCTGAATTCAGCTGACTCAGAGCTACAATTATGTCTTTCAAAGTATGTGGGGTAGTCAGCGCGCAGAAATTGATCCGGGCGGGGGAAGGTGATGGCAGCTGGGAGGTTTAGCAGACGAAACAAGCGATATCCAATCACAGACACCCCGATAATCTGAAGAGCTAAGCAGGGTAGGTAGCTACTGACGTGTTCTAGCTTGCTTCGAGAAGAGCCACTAGACCAACACCCGGGCCACGCTAGAACAGCCTTGGGGGTTGTCGGATTCCATGTTGCCTCAGGATCTCAGACGTGCGAGGCTAACCCCCTTCGGGTTAGCTCTGCTTACTTCACGAGCTCAGTGTGTAATCGCAGCTTCCGTAGTAAGCAAAGCGCTAACCCGAAGGGGCTTAGCCCTACACGTTTGAGGTCCTGAGTGGATGGATCCTCAAATCTCACATCGCACAGTCAGGGGCAGTGCGCATACCAAAACGCCAGAACAAGGGCAGGATACAGGCGCGGCCGGAGGGTGTTGACGATACCGATGATCAGGCAGGAGAAGCCATTGCTTAATTTAATGGGTACCCTAGTCCGAGGAGTCGATCCAAGGGATTCGTAACGTCAGCCCTAGACACGCCTTCTGTTTCTTCGTTTCCTTCAGCTATGACCTGTCAAGTACCGCGCGGCCTGCCTCCAAAAATTTCTTGCGCAGCCATCCATTGGGTGTACACTAGACCTCTGGGAAGCATAATGAAAAGAACCGGCGCCGCTCGTGCGGTCTTCGAGGCCATCCCGCCCCGTCAATCGGAATCGATTCGGAATCAGGCTGACATAAATTTTCAATTTGTTGTTTTCCCAACACCTTATTCGACCTGAGTCCTACTGTACTCTGCCTTTTCGTCTATCCACCACCACTAATTCTGGTTCGAGCAAAGTGAGACATATGATGAACTTCAACTCTCCTTCACCACTTTGATGCATCGCCGATCTGTTGTCGTCTCAAGATTGATACACCGCCAGGATCTTAATAACAAGATGCTCTTGGCATTCCAATTAAACTAAGGAAAAGCCAATTTTCGAGGATGGATTCGGATTCCATAGCATAGTTACAGAGCAGCCCCTATTTCCAGACAACACCGAACACCATTTCGTCCAGCTCGCTTGCAAACCCCTTAAATTTATATCCTGGATTCGAAATCTTACAGTATCTATGACAGAGGGTTCATATATCATTGAATCTGCGGATTTACTACGAAGCGCGATGGGGAGTCAAAGATCGTAGAGAAGGGGTGCGACATAGTGAATTATTTCGCTTCCTAGAGTAGTCCAGGTTTGACGCAGGTAGTACCCATGCCCTACCTATTACCAGCAGGGCTAATCACGTTAGCAAATTATCGTGAAAAGATATCCATCATCTCTCACCTTACTCACCTTACTCATCAATACAGTTATAGGGCTTTGAGTGCGTTTACCTGCACATTAGGATCTTGTGCGACCGGCATTTGCCTTTCCTCCTGCAAGGAAACCTCAAGTGAGCCAATCTCACCCCCCCAAAACTCTACGGCGTTAATCCCACGCTTTCAATGCCTTGGGCTTCGGAGCCACCAATCTTTCGGAATAAAGAAGAACGCGGGGAAAGTCACAAGCGCCAAGTCGGCGTTGCTATTCATACATTCTAGACTTTTACTTTCTGTTGGCATGAGATCTACATTATGCTTGCCAGTTCCCTAAGACCTCAATTCGCTCTGGAAAAAGCCACATTTGTTATAAGCTAGTTGTACAAGCTTCGTGGTGAGGACTACCGCGATGCGCTGTGATGACTATTACCTCCGCCATGGCGACTGCCTCCACCATTTAAGCTAGCCTCACGGCGGGACTGGATTCCAGTCTGCACGACATTTTCGTCCTGACGGCTACCCCCATCGTAGGAACTATCTCCGCCACAACGAATTTCTCTGCCATAAGAAGAACCCCGACCATATGACTCGTCTTCGCCACAAGGATCCCCTCGGCCATTGGAACCTGCTCCGCTGTTGGAACCTGCTCCGCTATTGGGACCTCTTCCGCTATTGGCAGTGCCAGTACCGTCAGACCTAACGTGGGCGCAACGATTGCTTGCGGTATCGAGGCGTTTC
>JAABUK010005920.1_pt1 | contig 18609 bp, 14 predicted proteins | sample 5559141 | NCBI WGS metagenome assembly JAABUK01 (sample SAMN10711869, study PRJNA513367) | rock metagenome | isolation source: Antarctica rocks | place: Antarctica: Victoria Land, Pudding Butte nord | collected 2016-01-03 | reverse complement strand
ACGTGTGAAAGATCGTCAATCCGTCATATGTCCGCTCCATATCCTTTTGGCAGATCCCAGCGCTATGCAACATGTCGAAAACAAACACCAGCACAGGAAATATGTCGAAACGCTGCTCACAAAAAGTATATCACAACCAGAGAATGCTGGGACTCCACCGAAGTCAAGCCAAAACCCATTCGCTGCCTCTCTTGATGAATTTATCAAGCATCAGGCTGACATCGTTCAGTGCAAAGCGGCAAACGTAAAAGCCAAAGAATTCTGCCGCATTTCGCGTGCTCAATTCGAGGCCAACGTGGGTTTTGGAAGAGTACTTCAAGCCTGGGTCCTCGACTTGACGTGCTATTTGGTCTGTCATGCACATCAATGGCGGCTTATAACGACAACGGGAGGGATTGCTTACCCAGAATTTGAACGGCATCAAACAATCTTGCTAGGGCTCCCATGTAATGCGCGTTCGGCCCAGTCAACTGTAGCTGGCTAATGTTTCGTTTGTGAGGTCGGCTGCTTGGGATTGAGGTCATTGGCAGTGAACTCATCGACAATGTCTCCTTGTTGCCCTCGCGTGAGGGTAAAGTAGTATATGACGACGTTAGTGCCGCCCCTGAATTCTTCGTTCGCAACTTGCGCCAGCTAGACAGGTAAGACTTGTTGGTAGCATTGCCATTTCTGGACGGAAACGCATCCGCCTGTGCACCTGCATCGTCAGTCGCAGGCGAGGCTTTGAAGAGCACGGCAGAGCTCTGTAACCCAACTTCGCTGCCAAGCTTCTTTTGCAATATGTTGCGCACCTGGTCCAGGACCGTCTCAAACGACTGCATCTCCTCGAGAACAGCATCGGCGTCCAAGGTATCGACCCTTGAGAGCTTGAGCAGAGCAGCGGTAAGAAGATCACAATTCGAGATTTTATCCTCAATACCTTTAATCTTCACGTTTTTGACTCGCCACACATCGCGAGGAACAAAGAGTTTTGGAGATAGATAGCCTCCTCGGGGATGAGCAATGGTCTGATACAGACTCCTCATAAGCCAAAACGGCCGTAATAAAAACGATTCAGGGCACGGCTCCAATTGGAACGGAGCGTTAGAGATGGATGCGTGAGGAGACGAAGGTGTTGTTGGTGAGCAGATCTGATCATCGAACAAGTACATTCCCCCATTTACAGTGAAGACGTTCCCAGTAGGAGTTGGCATGACTGGAGTTGCCGCCGTCATGCCTTTTCGAAGGTCATTGTTTACAGAAAATGTCGCACTCGCTGGAGTAATCGGCGATATTTCCGAGATATCAGCGGTAATGACGGACAAATTACGCATCTTCAGGCTTGAAGATGACATGTTCTTTCGCAAGAGACCATTAGGCAGCGTGGATTTGCCCATAAAGCGCGCAGGAGAAGCGGGGACTGGCTCGTCACCATCTTGCGTCCCTGTCCTCGTCAAAGCAGGAGTAGCAGGAGATTCGCTTTGCATTGAGCTCCCAGAGTGAATCGAAGTCAATGGTGTCAGGGGTGGCGCTTGTATGACTTGAGGTACAGGTGGCCGCGGCGAAGGTACAGCCTTGATAGGATGCGCCTCCGACGAATCTGCAGGAACTACCGACTCTTCATCCACGAGAGGAATCTGCGTCTTGATTGGCAGGTGGTTATTTGCTGCCGATCCAGAGGAGGGCCGAGAGTGCGTTTCAATCTTGAGCTGTTTGGCATGTTGTCTAGAGAGCCGACGGTCTCTTACACCGGGACCAGGGGAGCCTCCAAGGCTAGGAGGCCGTGGTGGCGGCAGTGAGGGGGCTGGTGGAACAGGAGGCACAGAGGCGGAAGCAGGCGGGCGAGGAAGAGCTCCTGCTGGCGGAGGATGAGGCGGAGGATAAGGCGGAGGAATCTTTTGGTGGAAAGTACCTTGGACGCCCTCCACCAACCCGGCGATTGATGGCGCAGTAGCGATAGTTTGAGAACTGTTGGAGCTGCCCCAGGTTCTGCCTGAGAACCCGCTGGAATCTGAGTGATGAGGCACTGCAGACTTTGACTGAATCCCAAACTGGAAATCATCCATTATGTATCCTTTTGTCATTTCCTCCAGCAGTCGCTCCTCCTCTGCAGCTTCTTCATCCAGATAATCCAGTTCTATACTGTTGTTCCTCCTTCTGGTCACCTGCTCGTCTTGTCCTCTTCTTTGTTCTTGTACAAGATCTTCTTGCTCTGCCTCGCGCACTTTCTGCCTTGCTTGTTCAACGTTACGTCTGGCTTTCAACGCCATATCTACCTCTGAGTCATCTTCAGCGATGAGTTCTTCTGGTATGTCGAAGCTATCATCATATGCTGCTTCAACAGCAGCGTCCATGGCAGCGCTGAGTTCTGCCTCACTATCACCAGTCGGTATATCTGTACGCTTCCGATGGACTTTGAAAGAGGAATGCCTGGAGTGAAGGGACGATACCGAAGAGCCTCCAGAGTCGTCAATTGTATCAAGCCAAGAGGTGGTTTCCGTGCTCGTATCGCGCGAATGGTGCGGCACATGGGCCTCTGTTGCGTCAGCAATCGCACGGGTCTCTGTTTCGGACGGCGCTGGTGCTCGCGAGTGAAAGTCGTCAGGGGAAATTGGTTTTCGAGGCGAGATTGATAGAGGTGGAGGCATGCATTCAGGCTCCATGGCGCCTGCATCCATTGATTCACTGCGAGGGACAGACGGCGACCAATCCCCCGGATACAAGCTCTCCGGGCCGAGGAGAGATGCGTGAAAGTCATTACCACTTTCGAAAGCAGAAGGTAGCAAGGACTGCCGGTGGGGAGGAATCTGTGATGCTTCGAGGAAGCGCGTCTGACGCGGTGCTGGTGTATACGTCCCACCCATTATCCTTGTAGCTGTTGCTGTCTCGATCACCGCCGGCTCTTCATCTCCATCATGGGAAGGAAAGGGTTCCGGGCTGAGTGTGTCGTCGCTCAGAGGTCTTTGCGGAAGAGCCTTTCCCCGGGCCTGCTGAACATCGAGATCAAGAGTATGAAGTTCATTTATTCGCGTAGTGTAAGTTTTTCGCTAGGCACGTCAACATTGGGCATACACATTGACAGGCCGCGTCGTACTATAGCTCTGAGCTTCTTCTTGTCCTCCTCCCGCGTACTTCCACGCATGACTTGCTGGAGCAGATGGCAAGCATCAGCGTATGCTTCCATCGCGCCCTCGAAGTTCTGTGCATTGTCGAGCAATACAGCAGTATTCGCCTTCTGCAGCGCCCGCGAGAGCATGGTCGCCTGGGGTGGGCTCTCTCTGCTTGAGGCCTGGCTCCGCGTGTCTCGTCGTTGAAGAAAGGGAACTGCTCCCTGCGGAGTCAGGGGAGGGAGGAAAGCCGCCGGTGGGCGGGTCCCTGAAGCTTCCTAGCGTGGCTTGGCATCTGCTTCGGGCTCTCGTCGGGTTCAATGGTCCGCTTCATGATTACAGATTACACCACCTGTCTCCTCCCCTCTGCCGACCACAGCAAGCAGCTTCGATTCGTCTCCTGCAGATACGGTGCTTCGTGGCGCAGGTTAAAGCAGATACCTCGTCGCTGTAGATCGACTTCGACCGGGGCCACACTCCTCGCTTCCCATCCAAGGATCTCCGTGCCAGCAAGGGGACGATAAGCTGAATCACAGGATCCATCTTCGTCGACTTCGAAGATCCCGTGAAATGCAGCCTTGGATTCCCACTCCATCGCCAGAGAGCGGTTTGTTCGAATCTCGTGGGCTGGCTGACTTGGCTAAGGAGTGCGGGATATGTTCTAATGATTCTTTCCCCTTCCTGACTGCGCCGAATGCTGCTCGCCACCATGGGTGACCTTCGAAGATGGTCTGCGCGAGGAACTTGCATGGCTTTTTTAAAGATCGCTGACGCTACCAGTAATATACAGGCGCTGAACATGATCAGGAGACGACGAGACACTCTGGTCTTCGGTTGATTACTTTCTATTCTGCCACTCTACTTGCTCCTTCATTTGTCAGGAGGGATTAGTGCAGAGAGGCCACCGTGATTATGCCCGCGAGAACCATTGAAAGGCATGGCGAGATCATCCCGAAAGATGTCGCCCTCCGTTCCATTCTCAAGGACCGTTGGCAAAGGATAGCATTCTGGGACTCCCTGACTGCCGAAAGGTAGGTCTTGCGTTTCGCATCCTAGTTTGGAGTAGTCAACACGTCGAGCTTGGAGACCATCCTTGACCATTAGGGAAGGTCTAGTGGTCGTCCTGCATATTTGTGGGAGTATAGGGTTGGTACTATGGCCAAAAGAGTCCGGGACACGTGGTTTTGAAATCTGACCTCTGGGTGCAACTACGGAGCGACTCGCTCGGGGATAACGGCTTGGTAATGTGCCTTTGTTTTGACATCATCAACTTTTCTCAAATCTAGAATCATGAGGTGTCCTCTCCGTCGTCTTTGCAATCTCACAACCATCCCATACTTCAGCAGAATGAGCATTGGCGGTCCCACAACATCCGTCGAGGCTATGGGAGGTAGAAACGATGACTCGGTGTCGCACGAGCAGGATCTGCGTCACGTCTGCAGTGAAACCAGGGACTTTTTTCCAATATTGCGGGCTTCGATACTTATTTTCACCTAGTGGTTGAGCTCAGGTCGTCGCCCTCCTCCTGTGCTCAGTCCACTGCAAGCAGAGCACTGGGAACAGAATCACAGACCCCTAACACAGATTGCGAGCTGGTATCTCCAGTCTCCTGCCAATATAGCTTGTAAACATCGATCAGCTCCGCTTCCATAGGCAATCACTCAGGTCTAAGGGTCTTCGAAACTCCTTGCCATCAATACTTCCTCGTTGCACCAGATCGCCTGTAACGACTACTGTGGAGCCAACACCGATCGTGTAGTCAATCAGCACCTCGGATCACCACCCCTTGTGGCACCAACGATGCATGCTTACCTGGGGACCGCCTTACTATCGACAAGTATCGAACAAGTCACTTGTGACTACAGAACGCACTCCCTCAGCACTCTGCGCGTACAACGACTTAATATTGATCCACCGGGCTATGAACACCTGGGTTTCTACACTGCCTTTCTTCGGACTGCGTTTGTTTCACCTGTAGAAGTGTCTCATGATTTAAAATCATTCAAAAGCCATCCCATCCTGGGGCGTGAAGGCTCTGCGTTGAAACTGCTTCTGGCAGTATCGAAGTCTACATGTTCATACTCCGTTCAATCGTTTTTTCTCTCCTTGACCAGCTTGCTAGCCGTGAGGCGATTGCATCGCTACAGCTGGTCGACAACTATTAAGATCGTTGCCCTGTTCATGGGTCTTGGACCAAGCACCAGTGCGTTACGGCAGTTGGGTTGAAGAGATCAGAGCGGACCTGTTGCGAGATCACGCTTTCCTGCCCCAACCTGTTGCTCTACGATCGTGTAGCAACACGCACACGAACCAATTCACACGACTCATCTATCTCATAAATGCTTTTTCTGTGGTAGACTCCGCAGCGCAAGTGCGCGTTTCAGAACGTACCTATGCCGACTACAAGCGCTCCAGTCATTGAGTGGCCGGGTGGATTCTGTCATCCTAGCAAACGACTTGTGCTACCAAAGAGCAACAAGCTGGACGGACAGATTCTTTCCCATCCCGCCGCTTGGATACCTTCCGTTCGAAGGAAGAACGAGAAGGGTTCAGGAATGCGACTTTGAGCGATTTGTTCTTACGGTGATCTCGAGCTTGCTTTCTTGGTCCAGCTGATTTTACCGAAAGCAGGTTTATGAAAGACTCAGGGCCCCTGCAGAGGGCACTTGAAGATTAATCATTTTACTCAAACCTCTGTGCTCTTGAACGGAGCTCTTACTAACTGCCTCATATCACAACTCAATCTGGCACCTCATCTCCGCAGCATGTCTCCATCACCGCGAACGATCATCGCTTTCGCGTCTGCCTTTTATCTTCTAGCATCGACTTGCAAAGCAGTCGACTTTCCGGAGAACCCAGCGCTGGTTTCCCGGTTGAAAACGACCAACACATACCTCGACCGGATGGCTCTATTCCCTAACCATACGGATTGGGTATATGATTTTACTACCAACCCTCGGTACTCGTGGACCCCCAGCAGCGTCTGCAACGCGAACACTGCAACCTTTCCCGTCCTGACAGATCTTGGAATGACCCTGGCGATGCTGAATCTGGGACCTTGCTCAATACTGCCGCCTCATCTGCATCCCAGAGCGACAAATTCAGTGGTCGCTATGGCGGGCTCCACGAACACGTACATGATTCAAGAAAACGGTGCTCGAACTGTTGCTACCAATCTGACACCAGGAAAGATGACGGTGTTCCCTCAGGGCAGCCTACATACAATGCAGAATATAGGTGAATACCTCCGGTTTGCACTCAAAGTCGGTTTCTAACGAATGCATTAGGTTGTACCGATGCTCAACTCGTGTCTGCCTTATCAAGTGAAGATCCTGGCACTCTCAATGGTCTCTGGAGCTTTCCGCAGGGCATAGTCGAGTCTGTGCTCCACGGAATTCCTGACTACAATGCCACGGCTTCGCGGACTCCTCCAATTGGTTCCGGCAGCAATGATGGGCCCGAGGCTCGTCGCAAGAAATGCGGTCTTTGAGTTCCAAATGTGCCAGCTCTGCTTTCGGCCGAGCGAGTTCGTCTCCCACGAGGCTCTGTTTTGGTTTGCCTGCTACATTTCTGGGATGGCCTTCGCAAGGTTCCCTTAACGTGAGGATGCTTTGCCCGCAATGAAGCATCCTCAACTAAACCGAGAGAGAAGGCTTCAAGGATTACGAATATTCTCCCATAGACATAGTGCCTTTATCTACGATTCCTCTTCTGGGCGGTCAATATTGGTCACATTAGCGCAGAGATATTGGTGCGTCGCAGCTGTCTCGAAGTCATGACTTGTGTAAGACTCATTTTAACCCTATCCTTCTTGTACAAATATGTGCTTTATAGATCATGGAAAGGCCCACACGACCGTTGGACCTATCATTGTTTCGATATCTTGGTAGTTCAAAGAAACAATCACATCTGCACCCTCACCCACATGGCGCCGCTCTAACAACCGCAAAGCGCAAGCAGGGCGAGTCCAGCGGCCCTTTAGGACCTAGTCACCTCGTATTACCGATTGCTTCAGAGCTTGCGACAATCAGAACGTCGAGTGCTGCTTAAATTGGCTAAGACATGAGGCTCCAAATTCGACGAGGATCTCGGCCAGGGGCACCATCTCCGCCAGCCGGGACCCTCCAAGACTGTCTCGAGGGGGTCGCCCGGAATCACTCCGCCAGGAGCCAGCACACCGTTCATAATACCTGCAGTGCCTCAATCAGTACCGCTAATCGACAATGCAACTGTCGGCAGGGAAAGCATAAAACTTATATATTCACCTCCTCAGACTTCATACTCTCGTACCATATTCGGCTGCTCCGGTCTGGAGTGCAAGTGCCGCCGACTAGTACATCGCTGACATGACGGATTTTGGTTTCTGCATTATCTCGTGTCCCTATGTGGCTGTTATCTGTCCATGTTCCTGGTGAAAATGAGACTAATCAAATGCTCACCTTCTATATGACGCTGAAGGCGCTGTCTGGCTGCGGGACCTGTGCCTTTCTTGACGTCGGATACAAGTTCTAGCCACTGAGAGCATCTGATAAGCTCCTGTTTTGGAGGTGCTTGGTTGGACTTGAGGCAGGGCTCGTAACGTATAAGTTTGCACACGATGACGGAAAGGTTAAAAGAAGTAGGTCTAAGGTAGAGTTGGAATCGAGAAGCAATATATCAGAAATGGAAATTTAGATGAATTGACAGGATCAACAGCAATAGACAGGGGAATGAATGGAGAATATATGTTCGCGATAGACGATCCATATCGTACATTACACAACGGCATCTCGATCCCCATAGTGATGCTACATGGTCAGAAACAAACCCCCGACGCTGGTGAGTTGCAGGAGGAAACATTTGAATGTGTTAGGGGTGGACACGGGGATGCGCTCCCCGAACACATCCCAGTACAAACCGTCATGTAACTGGTGACGACTGGAAGTCAATCTGAAGACTTTAGAATTGTACACTCCGTAATTCCCCGTTGTAGTTTGGTCATCTTCAGAAGCAGAAACAGCTCGTGGTTCAGGAGAACGACATGCGATGAGCCCCTGAGCCGGGGAGCAGTGCCAAGAAACTTATCCATTGCAATGAAGCATCGAGGATCTCGACGATTTCACTGCCATCGCTTGTAGCTCGCTCTCAGCCCATCGCAGAGACGCGAATTCTATGCAGCAGCAGAAGATCAAGTTGCAAGACACGCCTCAGGATCCAGTGGACGGAGTGGTCTGGTGCGACTCGGCCACTACACCGAAAGGCACAGCCACACGACCTGCCTCGCGCAGCCTTTTGGCCTCAGACGATGTAGCTGTCTGTCACCGTGGACTGTGATATCTGCATTCCCTTTCCTCCCGTTCCGATCTCCTATTGCGGCTATCCTCCTCTTCCAATTTCATGTTGCTGCCATGTGCTACGTCAATCGGATCTCGAGCGCCAACGCCCCTCCACGATAGGCTGATCCCGCCGCCATGGTCCCCTATGGGTTCGGGGTGGGTAAGTCAACGTCGGTCGGCCTGAACCTATGGACCTGTTGCTGATCGGTGCTTGTGTGTAAAGGTGATATCCTCGCGATCTCAAAGCTCGTCTTCAAGATTGGTCTCGAGTTGAAGAAGAATCCGGAATCTGCACCCGATTACCAGCAACTGCTCATTGAGCTGGAGTCCCTCGATCGAACATTGAAGCAGCTGCAATGTATCAAGCCTGCGCAGCATGAGCTGATACGGCTGGAGGGCATACGCGCTCTAGCTTTCACATGTCAAAGACCACTCGAGGAGTTCCTTGCTAAGATAGAGAAGTTCGAGGAGCACCTAGGATCTTGGCATGCGAAAGGCAATCGCTTCTCGGGTTTCGGTCGGCGACTACAATGGTCAATCAAATACAAGGAGGATGCCAAGGAGCTGAGAGCAAAGCTGGCCCCGAATGTTGCAACCATTACAGTGCTGCTCATGACTCAGACGATTGATACCCTGTCCAAAGCCGAGTCGGACCGCGTCGAAATTGCTCGGGAGCTGAAGCGCAAGCTCCCCTTTCATCGGACCTCCCTGGCAGATTTGAAGCAGACAGCCCTCAACATTGCGGCTGCACAGGCTAGGCTTGAAGCTGGACAGACATGTTTAGCTGCAGGAGGTGCAGCTCAAGCTCAGGAGCTCTCCTCTCTTCGGTCTAACGCCGACGAGTTGCTGAAAGATGGCACTGGGCATGAACTGCATCTACACAACCAGGATGCCATCTTGGCAGACATACGAGACATCGGCATTGCCATCGACACCCAGACCCGAGAAACCCATGAGGTCGCGGCGGCCATACGCCAAGATGTGGCAGAAACGAAAGCGAAGGCTGGCTCTGTTCTCGGCGTGGCGCTCGATATTATGAGTGCCGTTACGGCTGGTATATCCAGGATGCAGGACATCACTGAACTGATCGCTCAGATGATAAGATTGACCACTCGATTCACAGTCGATATGAGGGAAATCATGGGCAGACTACTACAAGCATTTTGGGACATCCAAATGCAGCTTGCACGGCTGGAACATTTTCTGCCGAGACAGATAGACTTGCCGATCGTAAAATTTCGCGATGCATTGAACGAGATGAGATGTCTCCCATATGATCTAAGCAGGCAATGGCAGGTCAGTATGGAAAAGGTTGAGTTTTCCAGTATCTGACAATGCACAGACATTCCAAGGCCTTGTCGCTGTAGTCTTCACGAATCGACAAGGTCTACATCGAGTGAATACGGACCAGTATTTCGTCACAAACGCTCGTCTAGGACAGAGGCTCAATCCGGCATTCTGGACTAACGCTATTGAGCCGGGAGATGAGTTGTCCATGACTATGGTGCTTGATGATATTGAAGCAGAGGATGGCTTCTGTCCGTTCAAGTCGTGCGCCGCCTCGACCAAGCACGTCGAGATGCGAAGAGGCGGCAAGTTCTGGTAAGTCCAGATTCTGTTCAGCCACCTAATACGTCGCACGTCACAGACCAAGATTTCCTATACTGAATTTGATTGTAGTCCAAATTGCTTTCGCTTTGCTGCATTATCGCAGAGGAAGCCAGTGGTCCCGCGAAAGACGAGCCTCAACCACGAGGGGCTTGAATCACGTCACGCGCCTCCTGCTCCATATGCAGACGTGGAGTCGTTGTCGGATTCCTCCGACGAGTGCGAAGCAATCGAATTAGAAAATGCTCCAGTGCACGCGTCAGAGCCAGAAGCCGTTGCTGCCGAAGACATCGAGCTCTACTATTCAATTCAGGTCGTGCAAGCTCTTTTGTCCAGTGCTCGTGATGATGACACAAGCTCTGAACAAATACCATCACAGAGCACCCAATATGGATCGTCTTTGATCGAGTTGGGCATCCCGACTAGCAGCATACAAATTTTCCTGAGGAACTTAGGCGGGAAGACTTCGACTTTGCAGGTCAAAACTTCCGACACCATCGAAACGATCAAGGATAAGATATGGGATAAAGAAGGCGTTCCAAAGGATGAGCAACGACTGATCTATTCCGGCAAGCAACTCGAGGATGGGAGAACGCTTTTCGAATACGGTATCCAAAAAGAGAATACTCTTCACCTGGTATTGCGATTGCGCAGCAAGAATGGCGTGGCTAAAGGCCCCGACTCCACCGAAATCGACTACGAGGAAATGACTGGTACTACCATTGGAAGTAGCCTACAAATATTCATAAAGACTTTGACCGGAAAGACCCATGAACTTCGGGTCAAGAGTAACGAATCTATTAAGGGGCTGAAGAGGAATTTCGAGCGGCACGAAGGTGTACCCGCTGATAGGCAACAACTCATCTATGCCGGGCGACAGCTGGAAGATCGGGTGAAGCTCTTCGAGTACGGCGTTCGGGATGGTAGCTCTCTTCATCTCGTATGAAAATACCCCAAGAACAGCACCAAGAGGACACCAGAGTCTCAAGAATATCCAAGCGCCGGTGACTATTACTATAAGCCCCCGAAGCACGGCACCAAGAGGAGGTCGCCAGATCCGTTCCGTGAGTACCCAAAAGCCGGAGAGTATGATGGGCATCCCCTTCCGGAGTACGATTATCACTACGCGGACCCGCACTTATATTACCCAAAGACGTCTTTGTCTACCAACAAAACCCCCGCTGGCAAGCCCTGGGCTAGACGCTCGCGTTATATTGATCTATCAACAGATTACGAATTGACCCGGATTGGCGAAGTTGAAACTCTGAACTGTTACATGTGCAATGCCGTAGTGACACCAGCCGAATCCTGCAATCATGCGGTATGTAAATGTACTGCTGAATTTTGTACAGCTTGTGGACGGAAGTGGAAGACTTGTAATAGTCCTGGGTTCAAATTTGACGAAGTTCCGAATCATAGATCTGCACTGAGACATGGCGAGGACGGACAAAGCGAAACCAGCCTGTCATCGTACATGAACGAGAAGGCTCCGAGCAAGTACGCAAAGAAGTCGAGGCCAATGCGACATCCACTATCTAAGCAAAAAGATCAATTTTCGGAATCAGTCAAGGCAACCGCAGAGGATGCGATCAAAGCCGGCATCTCTCCTAATTGCTCTCTGAAGTCTTGGGACCCTACAGAGTCACCGATCCTTCTCCTGGGCAGCGTCTTTGACGCCAATTCCTTGGGCAAGTACATTTACGACTGGACTGTCTCTCATCGTGGAAAATCGACGCCAAGTGCGGACATAGCTGGTGACCTTTGGCTACTCCTTATCAAAGTAGCCGGAAGACTCAAGAGAGCAGAGGCTGTTCAAATTGTTCGCAGTAAGGACAATCAAGAGATGATCGAAGATTTCATCGAGTCAGGAAGACGCCTGTGGGACAAGTTCAAGAAGCTGCTCAAAGTATGCGACAAGTTCGTGTTGAGCTCTGTTAAGCGAGAATACAATGGCAAAATAACGTCCATTGGCAGAGATGGCGGTACTGCTCTTGTTGACTCCATCTTCGGGAGGGATCGCGAGCTAATCAATACGGAAAAGGTCATGAGTTCAATGCGCCTGTGGATCATGAGATTTGACGCAAATTGCGAGGATATCCTCAGGCGTCCCTTAGCCCCAGAAACAGTCTACAGTGCAAGTGCCACCACCGACGAACCGATTGACGCAGAAACAACGGTCGATGGCTCGTAGGATGATGGGTGGGCCAGCTGGGCTTTGAATAGAAAAAAGACGAGAAGAAGAGCTACGAGAGCGCGCCCGAAGCATCACCGCATCCAGTGATCATCCATCAAGGCCATGCCCAGGAATCTACAAGCATAGTCTCGAGCTTCCTCTTCATCTCATCGCCTCCACCTGGAGACAACACAGCTTGGGCCTGGCTTGTGGCAACGATGCTGTGCCAATTTCGAAGTCAGCCAGATTGGCACGGTCACATCGTGTATATACTATGACTATTTACATCCCAGCTTCAAGATGTCACTAAGCAATTCGATGCATATTGCGCCAAGTTGTTGCATCTTCGAGCACATACCGATGAAGCATTTAGACAAGATATTCGACCTCAACTTCGATCGAACGTGGAACGGTGACTCCCAAGAAGACAAGACCGGCAAGAATGACCACAGCCCTATGCACAGCTACGGAAGATGATTCGCCGCTTGCGTAGCTTCACCGGTGCCACATCCCATGCAGGCTGATCACCATCGTCCTTGACAGTGTAAGACGAATGGTCCACATAAGTGAAGCTCTTACAGAGTGCAATAATCGTGTGCGTGGAAGATATATGGCCAACTCGTCTTATTTGCTATCTGAAGAAAACAATAGTGCCACCGTCTTTTGTATATTGTTCAACACATCAGTCTGGCAGAACGAACAAGTAGCGAGACTAAAGCAGAGAATATCGGGCTTGCAAATCATTTAGGTAAACAATTAAATCTTAAAAAAGAGTTTGAAGTGTCTAACTACATTCATAAATGATTGAAAGGTTAAACATTGATTGATTGTGACGACATAACCAAAAAAGGTAGAATACCAACCCATGGGAGCATGTTTGCATCATGCTGCAAACAATGTGTCTATCTTCTTAAATACTAAAACTTGTCGAGGTGCATTTCCATGATCTGAGGAGGGCTCAAAAGCCCCCGTTTGCAATTTATAACACATTCCCCCCACTGCGGTTTCGCGGACAGATCAGCAGTCGATATACACCTAAACGGACGTCTTTGGAGGCGCTCCCTCCATTACACGATGGTTAACGCTTCAGGAAAAGGGGTCCGCATCGCGATTGATGTAAGGCTGGCTGCTCTGCTCTGCATTGCTGACCTTGACGGCTTACGACATTAACAGCGTGGTGGCACATTTACGGATTGTGTGGGCAATCCCGGCACAGGGAAGATGAAGGATGATGTTATCATTAAAATTCTATCCGAGGATCCCTCTAACTATGATGACGCGCCTCTGGAGGGGATTCGTCGACTCTTGTCCCAATTTACCGGTCGTGAGATCCCTCGAGGCGAGGCTTTAGACACATCACAGATCGAAAGTATACGAATGGGCACCACTGTTGCCACTAACGCCTTACTCGAGAGGAAAGGTGAGAAGGTGGCAATGGTGGTTACGAAAGGGTTTAAGGATTGCCTGGAGATTGGCAACCAATCCCGTCCTAAGATTTTTGATCTTGCGATTAGCCGACCTGACGTGCTCTATCGCAAGGTCATTGAGATCGACGAGCGTGTGACCCTGGAAGACTATGCGGAAGACCCGGAGAGAAATACCACGGAAGTTGAACCTGATTCCAAGGATAGTGAATTGGTACGAGGTTTGTCCTCCGAGGCCGTACGGATACTGCAACGGCCCTCGGAAGAGACTGTGAAATCACAGCTAAAAGCTTTATATGAAGAAGGTTTCCGCAGCATTGCCGTCTGTCTGATGCATGGATATACATTTCCGCACCACGAAGCTCTCGTAGGGAAGTTGGCCACGGAACTTGGTTTCAAACACGTAAGTCTAAGTCATGAATTGATGCCCATGATCAAGCTAGTACCCCGAGCTACTTCTGCTTGTGCCGACGCATACTTGACTCCTGCCATCAAGAAATACATTTCTGGTTTCCAGGCTGGATTTGAGGGTGGCCTCGGCACCGAAAGCGTCAAGAAGGAAAGTGGAGCCAAAGGCGCCAGATGTGAGTTCATGCAGTCTGATGGTGGTCTTGTCGATGTGGATCGGTTCTCCGGATTGAGGGCTATTCTTTCAGGCCCAGCTGGTGGCGTAGTGGGTTATGCTTTGACCTCGTACGACCCTGAAACGAAGACACCAGTCATCGGTCTTGACATGGGTGGTACAAGCACAGACGTCAGTCGATATGGGTCAGGCAGGTACGAACATGTGTTCGAAACCACAACGGCTGGTGTGACAATACAATCCCCGCAGCTTGACATCAACACTGTGGCGGCTGGAGGAGGATCTCGACTATTCTTCCGCAATGGGCTATTCGTGGTAGGCCCTGAGTCTGCCGGAGCACATCCTGGACCGGCGTGCTATCGCAAAGAAGGTCCCCTGACTGTCACTGATGCGAACTTATTCCTTGGCCGTTTGGTTCCAGACTTCTTCCCAAAGATATTTGGTAAGAACGAAGATGAAGGTCTAGATGGAAAAGCTAGCGAGAAGCTCTTCAAGGCGTTTACAGAAACAATCAACAAGGAGGCCAACAAGAACATGACCGCAGATGAGGTGGCGTATGGATTCATCATGATTGCTAATGAGACCATGACACGACCTATAAGATCATTGACGGAAGCGAAAGGACATGATACCTCACAGCATCGTCTCGCAACATTTGGCGGTGCAGGTGGCCAACATGCTGTTGCTATAGCCGAGAGTCTTGGTATCCGGCAAATACTGGTACACCGCTACTCGTCAGTCTTATCAGCATATGGCATGGCCCTGGCTGATGTGGTCGACGAGAGCCAAGAGCCCGACTCGAAGGTCTGGGATGAGAAAGGCAAGGCGAAAGAAGCGCTAAGCAAGAAAATGGAAGAGCTGAAGAGTAGGTCTACCAAGAAGCTTGAGGATCAAGGGTTCGCGGATGACGCAATAGTCTTCGAGGAGTATCTAAACATGCGCTACCGTGGAACAGAGTCTGCCCTGATGGTCATCCGTCCCAGCTCAGAGGAAGCCGAGAAGGAGTATGATAACGACGATTGGGCTTTTGGCAAAGCTTTTATTAAGCAGCATGAGCAGGAATTCGGATTCACTCTACCAGACCGAGACATAATTGTCGACGATGTGCGTGTACGAGGTATAGGTCGTAGCTTCGAAGGACTAGAGAAGACCGTCGATCAGCAACTCAAAGAGATCAAGCCCAAAGACATAAAGGGCCAGAAGCAATACGGCAAGTCTCAGGTATATTTCGAAGGTGGGCGAAGAGAGACGCCAATATATAAGCTCGAGGATTTAGACGTCGGCGACCAGCTCAAGGGTCCTGCAATCCTTGCAGATGGTACTCAAACCATTGTTGTGACCCCTGAGGCTTCGGCACTGGTGATTGAAACGCATGTCATCATTAACATTGGAGAGGAGAACACGGGGGTCAAGGTCAATGCCAAAGAAGTCGACCCCATCATGCTGAGTATCTTTGCCCATCGGTTCATGGCCATTGCAGAGCAAATGGGACGCGCTTTGCAGAAGACAAGTGTCAGCACAAACGTGAAGGAGCGTCTGGACTATTCTTGCGCATTGTTCGACGCATCGGGAGGCTTGGTTGCAAACGCTCCACATCTACCAGTGCATCTGGGAAGCATGTCGACATGCGTACGTACTCAGGCCGAGATATGGAAGGAGAAGTTGAAGCGCGGTGATGTGATCGTGTCGAACCATCCAGAGTATGGTGGCACACATCTGCCAGACATCACAGTGCTGACACCAGCTTTCTCCGGCGATAAGATCGTCTTCTATGTCGCCTCAAGAGCCCACCACGCCGATATTGGTGGTATCCTGCCGGGTTCAATGCCCCCTCATTCTCGAGAACTCTTCCAGGAGGGCGCCGCCATCAAGTCGGAGAAGCTGGTTTCTGAAGGCATCTTCAATGAGAAGCGCATCACTGAGTTACTGTACGACGAGCCAGCCCAGTTTCCTGAATGCAGCGGCACTCGATGCCTAGCAGACAATCTCAACGACCTCAAAGCACAGATTGCTGCAAACAAGAAAGGCATAAACCTGATATCCACCCTGATCGAGGACTATGGTGAAGAAGTGGTCCAATTCTACATGCGCAGTATCCAAGACAATGCAGAGCTCAGCGTACGAAATCTACTCAAGGATGTCGCGAAGCGTTTCGGAGAAAAGCCGCTTCAGGCGGTTGATTATATGGATGACGGGAGCCCAATCCGGTTGAAGATCACCATTGATGCTGAGAAGGGCGAAGCAGTCTTCGATTTCGAAGGAACAGGACCTGAAGTGTATGGCAATATCAACGCGCCAGAGGCAGTCACATATTCAGCTATCATATATTGCCTCAGATGTCTAATTAGCGAAGACATACCTCTAAACCAAGGCTGCCTAAAGCCGATCGATGTCCGAATCCCCAAGAAATCCTTCTTGAGCCCCTCGGAGAAGGCAGCAGTGGTGGGAGGAAACGTGCTCACCTCGCAGAGAGTCACGGATGTGATCTTCCGCTGCTTCGAGGCCTGCGCTGCCTCGCAGGGAGACTGCAACAACTTGACGTTTGGGTTCGGTGGCAACCAGCCTGGCGAGAAGGAGATGAAGGGATTCGGATATTATGAGACGATCGCTGGAGGGAGTGGAGCTGGGCCTGATTGGGAGGGGACGAGTGGCGTGCATACGCATATGACGAATACGAGGATCACGGATGCTGAGGTCTTTGAGCGGAGATATCCGGTCCTGCTGCGAGAATTTAGTTTGCGTGCTGGGACGGGTGGGAATGGTCAGCATAGAGGTGGGGACGGAGTGATCCGGGATATTGAATTCAGGATACCTGTGCAGGTTTCGATTCTGTCTGAAAGAAGGGTGTTTCACCCTTATGGACTTCATGGTGGTGAAGACGCAGCGTGTGGATTGAACATATGGGTTAGGAAAGTGAGGAAGGGTGGGCGAGGAGAGGACGCCGATGATGCTGAGGAGCGGCATATTAATCTTGGCGCGAAGAATACGGCTAGCATGCAGCCTGGCGAGCGAATCATCGTGATGACCCCGGGCGGCGGTGGCTATGGAAAGGTTGGAGATGAGAGGAAGATCGGGAAGAAGAAGGATCATGAGCAGAATTGGAGGAAGGGCAGTCTTGCCCAGAGGCAAGACACCCAGGAGAGTAGTGTTTGAAAGAGGATCAGGATTCACAATATTTGACTGATATTTCTCGCTTGCTCTTGCTGGCCACAGCGTTGCGTGCAAAATGCCGTCGCAACGGCCAGGTGTCCTCAGAGACGTTGATTTCATTTGCATGTCTCCAGCGGTCGCCATCTTTCCCATAAAGATAGTTAAGATCCATTCCTGGTATGGTTTGCCAGGGGTGACTTCTTCGATTGAAACCAAACGCCATCTCTCAAGCCCTCAAGCATCCTCATCTTCGTCACTCGTTGCCTCGATGTTCGCTTTCTTCCTCTTACCATTCTTGATGTTTGACTTCTCGTTGTCTGTCACTGCATCTCCTTCGCTCTCCCCATGATCTTGCTCTTTCTTATCTTCTGCTGGAGGGTCTACGGTCGTATTATCGTAGTTGGGTCTTGGAACCTTTTCGCCCTTCTTCTCCAGCATCTTCTCGATCTGAGGCATGAGCTCCACAAGCGCTGAGTATTGCTCAACCGGCATGCTGATGCCCTGCAGCTTTCAGTCAATACATTGCACCTGCTCACGGCCTGATCTGTGCAAACCTTCTTTCCAGGCAGGTCCTTGCCGTCCTTCTCGTAGTACTCCCTGATATTCACCATTCTCTTGCCCTTGAATTCGGAGATGGTCACTCTCCTCATTTTGGAGATCTCCCAATATTCGTTGCCATCTGTATCCAGCTGTGCTTGACCCGCGCTGGCAAAGTGCGACGACTCGGTCTCTGATTTCAATGTCTTTGAGCGTTTGTTGGGTCGATCTGAAGTGTCGCTGTCGTTGGCAATGAAACCATCGTCGGATTCGTAGGTTTGGGGACCCGATTTGCGCTTTTGAGTTCGTGGTGGTGCCATGATCGTGATGAAAGGTAAATTCAAGAGCGAGGTTTTCTAGATGATGTAAAATAACCTCATTTACACCGCGCTTCTTCTCATCTCAACAACAGTTAGCTGATGTCGCATCTCGGAGTTAAGATAACCTCGCGTTGAATGCCAAGACCAAGTGGCGCTAGCCGGTCCAAGACAGCGTCATACCGAATGGCAAAGAAATTGAACCTCTCATGATTCTTCAAGCTCAACTTCATCAATCCACACCACGTCAAAGAATCTACACCTAACAACACCATCACACAAAGTTCCAACAAGCTACTATTTCCGAACTACGGTACTACACAGAACTACAGCACGACCCGTCACGATGATGCGCCGCGCTCTCCTCCAGATCCCCCGCACTGCCAACCGAGCTCTCACCTCGACCACCCGACCCA
>JAABUK010005919.1_pt1 | contig 18610 bp, 26 predicted proteins | sample 5559141 | NCBI WGS metagenome assembly JAABUK01 (sample SAMN10711869, study PRJNA513367) | rock metagenome | isolation source: Antarctica rocks | place: Antarctica: Victoria Land, Pudding Butte nord | collected 2016-01-03 | reverse complement strand
CAATGCCAGCAAGACTTGCACCATCAACTGATGGTGTTGCAACCATGATTTAGCCAGCCGTATTTGCCTGAGCGCTAACCACAACCTTATCATTTCTATGTACTTGCAAGAGCGAAGGTGGACGGGGACAGGTTAGGATTGTCTGCCTGGCAGACTCTGCCTACCATGGTCTTCCCAAGTTGAAATCACTGGTCTTTGCTTGTTAGATCCCGGTCCTGTTGTGAGGGTTTCTTCTAGAATAATTTTATCATCAAGATCAGAATTGTCATCAAGATTTCAAAATTAGAATCCGCAGCGTGCAGCAGTGCAAATTGCTTTAGCTTCTGCTGAACTGTTGCCTTGCTGCTTTATCTCAGAACTCATCAGCGAAGAAATAAATGTACTGTAGCTGTTGTGTATCCTCACTTTATAGTGACAGTGGGTCTCTTTGTAGCTTGTATTGTATTCCACTCAAGACACATTATCGTGGCCGCCTGTATTACACACATGTGGGCTTGAAACAAGCATTGCCTGTTGTGCCAGCAAAGCAAGCAAATGAAAATTACATTGGCTGACCTGTCTCGATGTGTAGCAGACTTAATGATGCACTTGGTATGAACCCAACCCAGTCTTGTTCAGATTTCGTTTATGGTTGACCAGCTGTTCCTACCTTCGCTAGACTTGTCACAAGTTGTGCAGAGGAGCAACCACAAGAGCGGACATTGTAGAAGGATTTCGTGGCGAGTGAAGCTGCCGTTGAAAGTCGGTGGCCATACTTCCAACAAAGGGCAAGTCAGCACGGTCTAGCAGATGCATGCCTACTGAGAACCACTCTTGCCGCGACATTTGCCTCTGCTTATCATCCAGTTTAGATTTAGAACTCATCGCTGGCATGCGACCAACATGAGAACATGCGCAAGTCGCTTTAGCTAGCGGCCAATCATACCTGTTTGTGTCATTTCGCTTGGTTGTCCTGGTTGCTGAATAGGTTTAATAGGCACCGTCCAGTGTTTGAACAGCAGCGTTTTCCACTTCTTGAGTGTGTGACATTGTCAGCCAAATCATGCCTGACAGCGCTCCTAAGGTACAATCAGAACCTATGTAGCTGAAGTCAAAGCAAGTCATGGCATCTTCCAGACCATGGCTCACAGTTGCCTTCTGCTCACTCCTTGCCTTGCATGTCATGCATGCTTTGCTCAGTCTAGTGCTTTGAAAACTGCTCTCCTTTGCCTGCAGAGCTGGTGTGGCCGACGCATTGCAACCCCTGCTGGAAGCTTCGGGTATTTCCTACCTCTCTCTCTGTGCTCAAGCGGAGGCCATGCCTACCTTCAGCCACTTCAACACGGAAGTCACACAGATGATATCCCAAGCATTCCCCTACATTCAGAGGTTCTTCTTCTGGCATAGAGCTGGGGACTACAACCATGTAGCTGGAAGAGTGCTTCCAATGCTGCATGGCTTCAGGTGGGCTACTGTGCTTCAGTGTTGATTAATTGCCGTAAGCGGTCACATCTGAACCTGAACCTTTCTTCTCCCACGTGACTGTTAGCCTCCCATGTGACTGTTGGCCTCCCCATGTGACTGTTGGCCTCCCATGTGACTGTTTGACTTCCCCACTTTTGCACACTGCTATCAAACCCATTGGCTCATCAATCAAATCTGCAGACTTACACTCGTTCCTGCAGCAATGTGTCCTCAGCAGTCATGCCTTCATGTGAGTCTTCCAGAACACTCTGTGCCTGGACACTTCATGCTGCGCGTCTTGAAGGATGGTAGCAGGACCTGATACTTTTGTGCTGTGCCTCCAATTGTCTGATCATTGGTTCTTGTGCAAAGCACTTGCTGAGTAAGTATCGACATAGGTGCCATCTTTCCATTTAGGTGTTCCATGCTTGTCAGGCAGATTTAGGCAGCAAATCTGCTAGGTGGATGTCAACAGTGTGGATCAACAAACTTGGCCACACAACTTGTTGATGACAGCATTGTTCAGGCTGACATTTCGAGTCCCATTGAGTCCTGTGATCTGATACGCAAGTGGTGCAATTGCTTTGTCATGCAAGTATCGTGAGACACACAGCCCTGGGCAGCCCGGTACAATTCTTGGCTTGTCATTAAACTGACGCCGAAAGGCGTAGTCTTTTCATTCCTTTTCTTGAGACACACAGCATGCAGTGAGGCACCCAACCTTCTCATCAAACTTTGTGTGACCTGCAGGTGCAGCGAAACCCGAGAGCTATATGTTCTGTACAGCCTGGCTCTCCAGCCGGGCAGGCCTGCTATCACCAGCAGCGTCAAGCGCAATGCAGCTCTTGAGCTCAGGGATGGCGGCAAAAGCAGCATGCTTCATGTGGTGGAGGGTGATGCTGGCAGTTTGCGTGATGCCTTCATAGAGCTGGGCAAGTTCTTCGGCTTGACCTCTGCTGACGCAGACCTCTGTGACTTCCTGCAGGCTCTCACTGTGACTCAGGTGAAAGGGCACTCTTTGCTCTGCTTGGAAAGGAGAGCCTGACTGTCTATTGCCTTTGCTGCTGTAGTGAGCAGCACCTGACAGACTGTTTTGAGGATGATCCCTGAGACAGCGCATGCTGAGATGGCATGGCAAACATCACCGGCATAACCATTGTCACATCATCTTATACTGCTCACTCGTCCTGTGAGACACAGTGCAAAGCAGCTAGCCTGAGTCATGATGTGGGTGCTACTATCATGCTCTTTTGCATGGTACCATTTCATTCATGCCTAAGAGACATGGGCATGTGGGTAGAAATTTGGAGACAGGTGAGGACCTAGAGCCTTGCAGTGATATGCAAGAACCATTACCAGGTGCATTTGCGTCAAGCAGTGCATTCATTTTCATTGGTGCTGGCCAGCTGCCCCTGACCCTGTCTTTGTGAATGTACAGTTGGCAGGCCACAGCACAGAAGCCTTCATGGACAGGCGTGAGTTTCGCGCCCTGCCAGAACATGAGCAAGTATGGGCAGTGCCTGTCTCCAAAGCGCCTGCTGCCTACAATCTGCGCGCCTTGACAGACCTGACTGAGCAGGAGGATGAGGGTAGCATCTCACAGAGCACGGAAGATGGGCAGGCAGGCAGGACAGCAGTAGACAGACCTGTAAAGGCAAAGCAGAAGGTACTGAAGGACATGCGTGTGACAACAAACCCCTACAGAGTCACCTTGCAATGTTTGTATGTGTCTCTGTAACCTGATAGGTTAAGGGGTCAAATAGTGTTGTAGGCTGGCTCATCCTTTTCTTGTCTTTCAATGGTCATGTGAAATCAAATCTACATTGCATGCAACCTGCAAGCAATTGTTTTATTGAAGCTGACCAAACTTGCAAGCAAGCATGGAATGATTTGCTCACAACACAACTTGCTGGCAGCATGCACCACTTATTGCACTGGTTATCGCTGCATCAACAGGTGACATCACCTGTACTAGCAGCCAAGACTAAAGCATGACCCTGTTTGGGATAACACAGGTTGAGGTGTGGCCGCCTGCAGCCCCCCTTGTGCCCCGGGGTACTCTCTCCAGCAGTCAGGCTGTGACAGCCCAACCAGCCTCAGACAGCCCTCGCAACACTTACCTTCATGATGGTCTGCAGCCTCCCGCCAAGCAGGCATCCAATGCACCTTTGTCAGATGGAGCTGCAAGCCAGCTGGACAGTGCCCAGCCTGGGATTGCTGCTGCGTCTAGCACTGGTTGGCAGCAAAGCAGTCAGGCATCCTCCTCATTTAGCTTCCCCAACAGGGTGACAGATGGCGAGGGCAATGCGGCAGGAATGGATCATGATGGTATGCAGAGTCATCCTCAGCGCAGCAGGCATGCTCCAGGTCAGCAAGCAAGGTCAGAGTCAGAGCAATCCCAGCTGGACGGACAGAGAGGCTCAGCATCACATACTGTCTCAGATGAGAACTCTTCTCATGAGGCATCCCAGGATCGGCTTGCACAGGTTGAAGATCCTCTGGAGGCTGGTGCAGCTCAACTGCACAGTGAGGTTCATGGCAACAGCGCTCGGCCTCGGTCAGCAAACCATAAGGCAGACAAGCATAGCAGTATCTTGGAGCCTACAGACTTTGCAGGCAATAACATTGGTAAGACACTCAGTTTCTCACTAGGTAGACTGCATAACGGCAGCTCCAGGCTGAAGGAAAGCGCTATATAAGAGCCATTGTACAGCCATGTTGACACCTCCATACATGCCAGCGTGTTAAATCACTTTTCTCTGAAGTGATTATAGCACAGGGACAGCAATGTGCAATTGACAGCAAGCTGCAGCTGTCTGTGTCTGGGCAAGGTCTTGTGTCTTGCAAGAATCCCACATGAGGCTGCCAGCTGGAAGGGAAGCTGATGGGGTTACATTTGCTGTTACAGGGGTTCCTTTCAGCTTGTCTACAGTGCCTGCTCTGGAGGCTGCTGATGGCATTGAGGAGCTCAGCCTTTCTGAAGCTGTGCTGCATCAGGTTTGGTGGACTTGACTCATGTCTACTTGCAAGCTGACTGCTGCACATCTCTACTTGCTGGGGTGCTCAATGAATGCAAACATAAAATAAATAAAAATAAAAATAAAAAAACCCATTGATCAAACAATCAAAAAGGTAGAACAAATGTCGTCAGTCTTGCCATCACACCTGTCTTGCCTGAACATGTGCGCGTGTGTGCCTGTGTGCCTGTGTGTGTGTGCGTGTGTAATGCTGCGTCTGCACAGCGCTTGCATACTGCCTACATGCATCCCAGCATGTACGCATACAAACTGCAGTGTTTCTGAGACTGCAACATTTGCAGATGACTCACTCATTGCCTAAGCTGACAGCGAGCACTCAGAGCAAGGAGACTGACTTGGAAGTAGGCAGGTGGGGTGAGGAGCTTGTCTACCGGTTTCTGCTGGCACATGCTTCTGCCAACGTTTCTCAGGAGGGTTCGCAGCAAACCCCAGCTGAAAGTGCTTGGCAGATTGAGTGGGTCAACAAGGACTTCAACACATCTCAGCCTTTTGATCTGCGACTCAGGCAAGTTTCGAGGCATGCTTTTGCTTCCTGAATGACCGAACTGGAATCTGGTGTTGTGCAATGATGCGTAGTAGTGATGGAAAAATGCAATTTGCGCGTTCGCGTTGCTCAGTGCCATTGCCAAATCCTTGATCAGCTGTACAGCCTGTCAGACAGCTCCAGAAAATTGGAGCTATACATTGACAGAGAATCCAGCCGTACGTGCTATTCAGCCGTGTGTGCTATCTAGCCATATGTACTGTCCTGCATCTTAAGGATCGATATCCATGCAGGGGACAAGATGGGGCTGAGTAGTTCATTGAGGTCAAGAGCAGCATTTCAAAGTCAAAAGCTTTTTTCGAGATGTCCCATCAAGAGGTCAACGCAGCCCGAAGGCTGGGTGACAAGTATTCTTTGTACAGGGTCTGTGGTGTCGGATCAATGCAACCAACATTGCTGAGGATAGTGAACCCTGTACAAAAATGGGCTGATGGGCAGATCAAAGTGTGTGTGGTATTGTAGAGACGCATTAGTCATGTACCTCACGTGCCCATTGTCTGCTCTGCAGTGCTGGATTCTGTAGTGAGCTGTAGAAAGACTGTGCATGATGTGTGAGTGTGTTCACACAAATGCACATTTTGAGCATTTCTGCAGTACCATTATGGTATATATATGATATATATGCTAAGTATCAACCAGATTCGCTCAACTTGTCCGTCTGGCCAACACTTAGATGAGATGCTATTGTCAGCAGAAGCTGCGGTCAGGTCCATCGAATTGAGTGCATGCAGATGCTGCTTATAAGCGTGACCTTGACTGACATGTATACATGTCACAGAGATTTCTGTGACCTTGACTAACCTGTACAGGCTCGCCCTATATAAGCAGGCTTGCCGTGGCCAGGCAAATATATATATGTGAATTTATGGCACATACGTGTACGTGCCGGGACGGTGAAAGTTACTGCTCTGACTGCCAAAACACTCAAGAAACGGGCTGGCTAGACTTAAGTCCAAGCTTGGTGCTGTAAACACTCCAGCGAGCACTGCAGTTGCAACTCAATTGATGCAGGCTTGTTCACCGATCTGCCATTCTACCAGAGCTGCAGCTTATGCAGCTCACATGCATGCTGCTAGCATTAGACTACTATGCTCACAATGCTGCAATCTTGAGGGTTGCTACACTGTGCTGCTGAGGTTGATGCCATTGACATTCCAGCAACATTGCAGCAAAGCAGTGTGCATGGCATGTCTGGGATCACCATGCACTGTGCAGAAGCTTGATCAAGCAATCAATAGTGTCTTGCAACACATCAAGGCCAACAGCATGTCATTGATCCCACATGCATGTCATGTAGGTGCAACACCTGACTGCATGACAGCGTTCCTGCGTGTCTTGTCTATAATGTTTGGCTTAGTCAGGGCTTCCCTTTGTGCAATCAAAATCATCACCTTCATCATATCTTCATGTTCATCTTCAGCAAAACCTCTGAATCAGCATCTGAATCAACATCTGAATCACAAGCTTGCTGGAGAATTGCGGTGCATGCAGGCCTGTACCTGCAAAGCGTCAAGCAGTTGATGCAGGGCCACTGCTACATCAATCGCACCTGGGAGACTTGCACTCAGATCTTCTTCTTTGCCTGGTAATCACTCTCCATTATCCTGCTCTATGAGTCTCAGTTCTGGTGCACAGCCTGTGGCATATCACTGTGCAATGCTCCTCTTGCATTTATCTGCCAAAACGTGAAGAACTGGCTGCATGCGCGTGACGGCTTGCACTCAATGTGGGAACATGTGCAATTTTGTTGTCAGTGTCCTGCTGCTGTTGTTGCTCACTGCGTAGTATGCGTACTACAGGAATGGGGTGCTGTTGGGGTGTGTGCAGGGGTGGCTCCCCCGCCTGCAGCTGCTGCTCATCTCCCATGCCACCTTCTTTGTTCTGCACTTACAGGCAAGCTCTATGTCTAGATTGGGGATGCGCTTTAGTGAATGTGTGCATGCTGATTTGGCTGAATATGAAGCTGAAACCATGAAGGAACATCACACTCTACACCTAGTGCTTGGCTCAAGGCAGAAAGCAGACTTTGTTTTGTGTGTTGGATGACCCTGCCCAGTTGCACTTCTTGGGACGAGACCATGAAATGGCATTACTGCAGAAGCAATAAGCATCAGCAATTGTGACCAACAAGTGCTTGAAGCCAATGTGCAGAGTTGCTGAGGTGCAATGTGTATTGCTGTGCAGATCTGCTTGAGCCACTTCTCTCAGCCAACTTTTGAAGGGTTGCCTGAAGAGGATCAAGACTGGCTGACAACCCAGGCAAGCTCAGCTGCTGTCACCAGTCTGCATCCTTGCATGCAACTGCATATTGCCTTAAGTCTGCAGGGCAGGCTGCCTGACACAGGCTGCCTGACACTTACAATGCTGACACTGTCTATGCCTCAAGCGCATTCACTTGAACTGCAGTTTTGGCCAATGCATGCAAGGCTATGCATTATGCAAAGGTACAGACATCAAGATGACTGTGTGCCATGCTCCCGTCTCTGTTGCACCTGATGGGCTAAAACAATGCAAAGCACAGGGCAGCTTGTTTTGTTGCAGGGGAGGAAATGAGTAACCAGCATGTGGAGCTGTTCCCTGCATGACTATGCTTTGATAAGGCAGGAAGCTTTCCATACCCCATACATCAGCTTTGCCACATCATGACGGCCACATCATGACGGAAAGTTGCATGCTTGACTCCTTAAGGTCCAGGTTTGTATAGGCAAGTGGGGTGGAGCAGCCCCCTTGGGCAGACTGAGACTTACACATGAAGATGCAGTGGATTTGTTAGATCATGCTGCCAGACTTGCAGTGTGTGTGACAGCTGGTGGTGAGTGCAGGTGAGTGGGACTATGAACTGGAGCTGCCCTGTCTGGCTGGATTGGTTTCACGGGGGGTTGCAGTTCCAGATAGAGCACCACCTGTTCCCGGGGCTGCCCCGCCACAACCTGCGCAAGGCCTCCCTGCTGGTGCACCCCCTCTGCCGGGACCTGGAACTCCACTACCATTCCCCCTCCTTTTTTGGGGTAAGCTCTTCAAGCTCCTTGTTATCCTGCAGAGTTATGCCTCACTTTTCACTGATGCTTATCATGGCGCGTGTTCCTGATGTGCTGCTGCGAAACAGCAGCACGTCTAAATAGGGAAAAAGAATTGAGTGCTTGCTGTTGCTTCTGTCCAGCACCAGAATGTCAAAGTAATGTAGGCTGGGTCAACTTGCTTCAGACCTGCTCGTGTAATTAGGCTGGGAGATGATTAGATGCTGGGTGCATGCCTGGCATGCGGCCAGTGCTTTGTTGAGGGCTGTGTTTGTGGTGGTGCCCCAGCATGACATGAAACGTTGCTGCAATGCAGGCCATTCAGGAGACCATGGCGACCCTACGCAAATCAGCCCTTGCTGCCAGGCGGTTCAATGCAAGCAGATTGTGTCAAGCTTTTACTGACAGCAAAGCATGGGAGGTTATCACTACTGCTGGCTGAGGTCCTCCTACGAATGCATGCATGCAATCAGCTTGGGCTACAGCCTGTCTGCAATGCCCATGAAATGTGTTGCAAAGATGCTGACAAGCAGTGCAGCCTTCAGCACAGGCTCTGCCTACTGTGATCACATAAGCTCTCATGAGCAAGAATCAGATACCAATCGCGCAAGACCCTTTACGCTCATCAGCCTTGCTGTTGCCCTGCCCTAAGTGTAGACATATACCATCTGCTTTTTGATCTGGCACTCTCACCACCAAGTGCTGGCAGCGGAGTAAAAAGTTCAGGTTGCTGGTACCATCGGTGCAGTTGCAAGTGGAGCATACTATTATGATAATCGTTGGCTTGTGTCATCTGTAATTCTGGAGGACTTGCAACACTGGTGTTGTCAGCTGCACCAAGTCTTAGTGTGTAATCTACTCGCGATTGAGATGCACGCTTGCAATGTATGCTTGCAAGAGAGCTGTGCGTATGGAAAGGCATGAGATCATGAGGATGAAATAGCAATGAGACCCTGGTTGGTTGGCCCGGGGGAAAAGGGCCCTCTGGCTTGGGCTCTCTGATGCTCTGAGCTGTTGATGGCGATCTACCCTGCGATCACCGCGCAGCTTCTGCTCACTGGCTGATTGCGGTACGTAATACAAAGCAGACGTGAGAGCACAACTGCCGTCAGCGGGCATCACTTCGTCTATCTCAACCGCCATGCATGCATTGTTGTTACGTTTGTGCGACAGTCAGTCTTACTCTGCGGGGCCACTCATGTAGACTTCATTGCTGCGATATCACAGCAAGTAGCTTGAGCTCCGCCAGGTGGTGCTGAAAGCCACCCAGGCGGGTACACTTGTACACTACAGTGATCTGCAACATCACACCATAACGACAGTAGGCTTGCGCTGAATACTGAGACCCACAGTCCGTAGCAACTGCGGTACAGCCGCTCCTGTTGCCAAATGCCCAGCGAGGAGCAAGGGCACTCATACTATGCTGTACTCAACGTTTCTAGGGATGCTTCTGATGAGGAAATCAAGAGAACATTCCGCAACCTTGCTCAAACCTACCATCCTGACAAACACTCAGACCCCGCCCGCAAAGCTGATGCTTCAGCCAGCTTCACTTTGCTGCAAGAAGCTTACGAGGTTGGACAATTGCTGCAAGTGCATGCACAGCTACTCAACTCCACCTGCTGCCTACACCATCTCTGCTGTGATGACAGGTCCTCAGTGACCCAGCAAAGCGCCAGGTCTATGACATCTACGGCAAGGAAGGTCTGGCATCAGGCTTGGAGGTTGGCACCACAGTCAACACTGTTGATGAGCTGAAACAGAAATGGGCCAAGTTCAAGGCTCAAGAGGTGCTGGCAGCAGTCACAAATGCATCATTGCTTCACATGGAACAGCCCCTGGATCTGAGCAACTCCCATGTGTTGAACTGTGTCGCCAACATGCCACAGCTCATCTCTTACATGCAACTATACATCATCATTCAATTGTGTTCATGCATCAAAGCTGAGATGCCCATGCAGGCAGAGCAGGCAGCGTCATCAAATGTTGTTTCTCGTGGCGTGTATACGTTCAAGTTCAATGCTGAGAACCTGGTCAAGCCATACAGCAAGACTGTGTCGCGCATTCCAGAGTTGACCACAGTGTCTCTGTCACAAGAGATGCATGCCACCCTCACGTCCAAAACTACAGCCATGATAGGAGGTAACCCAATGCTCCATGCCTGATTTGTTTAGCACTTGCTCTTGGGCCGACCTCGTGCCTTGTCAAGTCACCAGTGCACTTCTGACTGTCTTGGCCTTCATGTTCCGCTGGTGCTGATGCATTCGTTCGTTAGGATTTGTTTGTTGCTTGTCTTATTCTTCTGCTTCTTCTTCTTCTTCGTCTTCTCCCCCAGGTGATTTTTGTGTTGCAGGGCGGGTGGCAGTAATGCGCAGCCTGGGGCAGAACAGTATGGTGCTGGGCCTCAGGCATGCCCTGTCTGCCTTCCACACTCTGGAGGCTACAGCCAACATAGGTCAGCCTTGTTGGAATGCTTGCTGCAGCCATTGCACTTCTTGCTTGACACGCCTCTGCAGGATCAGCACCAAAGACATTGGCTCAGATGTCCAAGCAGTCAGAGTTGAGTATGATGGGCCTGATGTGTACATGCACTTACAAAGCTTGGCAAGTGTCAAGACATGGTGACATTTGCTGTTCATACACGCCTTGATTTTGGCAAAAGCCGTCTTCAAGCAGGCCAGTGAGAAGCATGCCATGCTGCAAGGTGGCATGTGCATAAGATATTGTTCTTGAGTTGACGTGTTGGTTGGCATATTGTCATCACCAGTGTTGTGCAATGAAACTTGTGCTCATTTGACATGTTGCCAACATCATCCACTTTTCAAGAAGTTTAATCACATATCAACATCAGACAGATGTCTGTGACTGGGAGGGTCCACAGCAACACGCCAAGTTGACAAAATGCAGCCAGCTGCAAATGCGTGCTGTTACCTCTGGGACACCCTGGGAAGGCTTGAGCATGTTGTGCACTGCATTTTTCACTTCTCAAGCATGGGTCAATCATCAGCTTCGCCATGGTGTCTGGCTTTCTGCTGGTATGAGCAGGTGTGCGCTACCTGTTTAGGGGTTATGTGAGCGCAGTATGCCCTTTGCAGGGCTGCAGTCGCTGCTGAGTGTGCAGAGCAGCTACCAGCTGAGCCAGCACAGTACAGCTGCCCTTGCCCTCACCTACCAGCAAGGTGCTGGCCTGGGCATGCAGGTCACCCTCTGCCTTCCCTTTGCCTTACCTTTGCACTAATGCCTTTGCCTTGCTTTGAATTTACTGCCTTCCTCTTCAAGGGTCAAAACAAAGTCTTTGGTGATTTGGCTTTCACATGTAATTTGCACATGTTCTGTGTCAACCGAACACTTTGTTTTTTGTTTGAGGTGGAAAGCATTTCACAGTCTGATGCACATTATGGTCAGCTCCATCTCGCTTGCGATTGTTGTAAAGACATGAGCTGCATGCAAACTGGTCCCCACTTGACTACGGGCAGCACCAGCGTTGCTGCTGGCGCACAGGACAGCAACTCTTGAGTAAGTGTACTGGAACTATCAACCCCCATGCTGACTATGATGGTGCAGGTGTCAACATCAAGGCAGCTGTCACCCAAGCACAAGGGGGAGCTGACATGGGTTGTGGGGCCCCCTCATGCTCGTGCCATGGTGTTAGGAGTGACCTCCAGATTCAAAACCTTCCAGACAGCAGTTGGTGTTGAGGTATGCAGTCTAGGGGCCAGCAGAAAGCCGAGAAGTGTGTGCATGACTGGCAGCCAACCTTGCTAGTTGTACAGGTTCATTATTGCCTGCTGATGTGTTGCAGCATGATAGGTTGAGCACGCCAGACCTCTGCAGTTCTCAACCACAGCAGCCTTGGGTTGAGGTCATACACAAGCATGACCTTACTCTGACGTGCAAAGCACTGATCATAAAATACAGTATGTAACGCGTTTTGTGAGCACACAGCAGCAGATTTTGTCGGTAAATAGGCCTTCACATGACACTGCTGGCTGCAAGCTGACAGCAGGGCATCATAGATCCCAATCTCTCACGTGCCAGACAAATAGCTCAATCAGTCAAATTTCCTTTCACAGTGTTGGCAGCTTATGCATGCACCATCAAACTCTTGCATGCAACATAGCTTGTGACCACAATGCCTGTCAAGTTTATGAGCAAAGATGCATGCAGGTGGGAGCTTCAACAGCAGCACATGCCAAGGTGGCCTGGAAGTATGACAAGCGCACCACTTTGCATGCCAGCACTCGGGTAAATGCAGGGGGGTACCAGCTGGGGTACCATGTGGAGGCAGGGGGGCGCTACCGGTGGAGCCACAACACCAGCACTGGCTTGGGTCTTGCCTACGGCTCCCAGGTCAGACTCATCTCACACTTCTTGGATGCATGGTGCCATTTCTTACATCAGGCTTGAGATGCATGGTGCCATGGTGCCTGCAGTCCGGCAGTGCTTTGCTGCAGCTCTTATTGTGCATTTGCAGTACCAGCAGCAGCATACATTTCAAAATCACTAGCTAGGGGCTTGCTTCTGGGCTCGCAGGTCATGCTCATATCACATATGAAGGACCAAGGATACAGCATGTCCAAGTACACCTCACGTTATACAATGCACCGGCCATGTTACACAACATTTGCAAATAATGGTATTTAAAGTGCTGCTGACTAGCAGTGAGCCACATGCCTTGGAGGTGCTGCTGCATATAGTATTTGATGAGAGCACATGAATCTGTGTGGGCCCAATGCACGAGTGCTGCTATAGCATGCTGCTGCAGCTCATCTAGTCCAGTTGAGCATGAGTGTACAGCCTCCAGCTGGATGTCACCAGGTCAGTAGATGGCACATGAACAAACAAATGCCAATCTTTTCACTTCAATTCCGTCATCTACTCAATGCTTTGTGTCACATGAGTCCAGGAAGAGCCACACTAGAAGCCTAAGATATCACTTTGCCACCTCACTTGCTACAGAGTGCTCCAGTCTGTTTGCAGTGAAGCGTGTATACACTTGCGGCCTGCAGGGTCTCATAATGAGGGGCTCCTTAGTGCACGCGGAGCATCGATTCGAGTTCCCAGTGCTGCTGACCAGAGACCCAGACCTGAAGACTGTGTTGTTGGCCTGCGTGGCACCTCCTCTGCTATGCTACAGCCTCAACAGGTTTGTGGTGCGACCACTGTGGAGGAGACATCGCCTGCAGAAGGTGAGGCTGCGGCACTGGTATTAGCAGTGGCATGCAAACTTTGCTCGTCCTTTCTGTTGTATAGACAGCCTTAAGGGATGTGGGTACAAGCAAACAGGATATACAGGACATGCACTGTGCATGATGCTGATCAAGCTCCAGTCAAGATGCTGCTATTTCCATTCTGGTGTAGCAACCCGGTGAAGACTGTTGCATGATTGTAGCACGCTTGGCTTTGAGTAGAGGTGAGGTGTGGTGTGCACGTCACATGTGTCATTGACGTGTCCAGCTCATGAGTATCACAATACCTTTGTGGAGCAGGGACAAGAGTTTATGTAATCTTAGCTTTGCATCATGTGTCGTGGCGCAATGGTGATGTGGAGTGTAGGCAGTGGAGGGCAGAAGGGAGGGTGCTGCAGCTCAGAGGAGTGCCTTCCAGCGGGCTCAGGGGGCCATCCATCTCATGGCCCCTGTCGCTGCCAGGAAGCTGCGCCAAGAGCTGGCCAAGGTCAGCAATAATGTCACCTGGAATGCTTGCACTCAGTCTCAGCTGGGATAATTGCATTGCATGTTGCCATGAACACCAGCCTGACTTGTTCAACATGTCAGAGGTTAGAGCATGACAGGGCATAACAAGGCCAACCATTAGGCTGGACATTGGTGCTACCTTTGCACAACGATTGTGACGCGTGTGTAAGCCAGATGGGAAGCATATACAGGACCATGTCACATGCTCATGATTGCATCACAGCATTGTGTGTGACTTTGGCCTTCAGAGCCTCACACTCCTTGAGCGTAGGTTTACTGGAGGTGGTGAGCTTTTCCTGAGACAGGGGTCGCACCTGTTGCATTGTACAGCTATGTGAATCCTGACTTGCGTCATACACACATGCTGACTACAGGGTGGCTTAGTCATTGTCAGTGCCAAGTATGGCACACATGCAGCTATGGAGGAAGGTGACAAAGAAGCCAGGTTGCGGCGGCATATAGAGCAGCAGGACAGTGAGCAGCAGCGGCAGCGTGAAGACCTGGAACATACCGAGGCCCCTCACCATCCACAGCCCCAACAACCCCCACCTGCAGGTGATCCTGCCCTAAAACATCTCCACAATGTAGAAGCGCGTTTTTACTGTCCCCAGATGTTTCTGAGTTTAGAATTCTAGAGTAGGAATGGTGTTTCTGAATTGAAATAGACGTTTCAGGATTGAGAAGAGCTGCTGCTCAGTACGATAGAATAGCTGTTGAGCCCTAAGTACAAGGTCATGTGGTCCTACTTGATTGACACTTACCTGTAGCTGCATCCAACCTTTATTGTTACTGAGCAGGCTAACAAGCAACAGTGCATTAGATAAGCGCATGCAGTGTCAACTAGATGCCTGTTTGATTAGGCCGGTGTCATAGTCTGACTCTGCCAGCACATGATTCCTTGTGAAGGACAATTTGCTGACAGGCTGCATGCAAATCAGATGTGCAATTTTCACCTGGTTTGGCTGTCTGCTTCCTGTGTCGCCACCACTCACAATTGCTCCACGCTGGTCCTGCACTATTCGCCATGCAAATCGATAGGCTTTGGCAATTCTTGTAGGTCAACCTGTGACACTTGGTACGCATGTGTGCTACTTGTGCATCACTATGTGGCGTATGACTCATATAGATAGGTTTGTGTAGGCGAGGGTGAAGAGGACATGGAGGAGAGCGATGAAGAGGAGGCACAGGTGCAGCAGGCAGCAGAGGCCCTGCTGGCGGGGGAGATGGCCCCCCCCTGCCTGGACGTCACCCTGGCCCTGCGCTACATGACTCATAATGGTCGTATCACCTTCCATCAGGTGTGTGCTTGCACCTTTTTTCAACATTTGTGGTGCCATTCATCTGTGGGTTTACTGGCAGTCAATGCTGTTTGTTCCCATGATTACTTCTGTTTGCACTGCACGCTCAACTTGTCAGTCAATCCACTAATGCCTGTGGTAAATGACAAGATGCACAGCCTGACCTTCATGGGCAGGAGAGATAATCAGCATATGCACCTTGTGGCTATTTGTGCAGCCAAAGCCTGTCTTGGACGCTTTGAACTGCACTCTTTTCCAACACATCTTGTGACTGTGCTGTCAACAAATGATTGTGAGGTTTTGGTGTGAGGTTTTGGTGAGATTTGGTGTGACAGCACATGTGTTGAACAGGGTACAGCAAAAAGTGGGCTGATGGGCTTCTGTGACTGTGCACCCGGTGAGACCAAGGTGCTGCGAGTCCTCTTCCTCTTCAACAAGGAGCCACACATGGCCATTCTCTCAGATCAGGTATACTCAGACCCTCTGCATCAGCTGCCCAACGAACAGGTAACCATTGCACAGTCATAGTGCTTCCTTGAACAGTAACTATTCCATTGTGTACCAGGTGTGCTGCTGCCGTCAATACAAAGTATCACGTCGCAGAGCAACTTGCACAGACCTGGTAGCACAAAAGTTTGAGTGCTGCGAGCTGCAAGCTATGCCAGATTGGGTGACGTTGCAGCTGCTCAGCTGTCCATCCAAGATTGGCTGGCTGCCGGCCTGGTGCATGATTGCTCAACAAGCTGATGCAACCTGTAGAAGAGTGCATGCTGGTGGTGTGCACTGGGCTTTTACCTGCTTGCAATCCAAGGTCTCCTGATTGTGATACAGGAGGGGGCAGTGTTACCTGACCGAGGGAAGGCAGTCACAGATCAGCAGATAGCTGAAGACATGTTAGCTGACTTGGAAGAGCAGAGGCCTGACATGGAAGAAAGTCAATGACAATAAATGTTATCTCGCTGTAAAGATAGTGGCAGGAAGCAATACCGGGCCTTGCATGGTATCATCTATCAAATGACTCCAGTGTCACCATGTCATGGCATGCCCATGACGCCCAGCAGCCATTACAGCAACTTGATTGCGTTCAGGTTTCATGAACGGGGCATGGCCTATTTTCAGTTTGCTTGCAGCATGCTCATCCAGTGTTGTAGAAATAACTGCAGCGATCAATCTGGGCAACTACTGCGCAGAGCACAGCTATCTAAATTTCGGCCCCTCGTGACTTTTACTGGCTTTAGATTTAGAGCCGGTCGATCAATCGGCTGCAGCTGCTTCATGCTAGGCTCGCCACACTTGCACTGCACAGGATTTACTCGTGTGACATTTTGCTCACCCAGACTGGTGCACAGTAGCAGACTCATCTCCCGCAACGCATCTAGCAAAGTTGCAAGCATGAGCGTACAGGAGTACATCGACAAGCATGACCTATCAAAAAAAGTTGAGGAAGTCATCAATGCATGCGTAAAGGCAAAGCCAGAGGAGCCAATCTCCTACATGGTGAGCTGAATCTCGTGCACAGGCATGCAATGCAGATCGTTTTGGAGTTCCTGTAGTTTATGAACAAGTCCGACGTTTACATGCCTACAACCGATCGCAGGCCGAGCAGCTCAAGAGGTCCTCACCTCCAGAGATTACCAAGGTGATCGGCAGGCAGATCATCGATTCGCGTGGTAACCCCACCGTCGAGGCCGACGTGTACACGCACAAGGGCTGGTTCCGGGCAGCCGTACCCTCAGGTGCATCGACCGGCAGTCACGAAGCCGTCGAGTTGAGGGATGGTGGTGACAGGTACGCTGTTGCGGCTGGAAATGTCAGGCTGCAGTGCAGTCTGCTAGTCTGCTGGTCTCATGCCGTGTATTGGTCTCACAACGCATATTGATCTCACGTCGTGCACTGAAGCAGGCCTGTTTCTGCAGCTGGATGGGAAAAGGAGTGTCCAAGGCTGTTGAAAATATCAACAAGGTCATTGCACCTGCAGTCATCGTAAGTCCTATAGCATTTGCCATGGAGCCTAGTTGCTTGTGACATGCATCATTAGGCAATGGTCGCTGAAGCTGTCACAATGCTGCAGGGCATGAACCCTGTCAACCAGAAGGAGGTTGACCAAAAGATGTTTGACCTGGATGGCTCAGACAACAAGGGCAAGCTTGGAGCTAATGCAATCCTTGCTGTCTCCATGGCTGCCTGTAAGGTATGTCTCATGCATCACAGCCTGCCACCCTCATACAGGCATGCTAATGAGCCCATCATCATACTGCTATACCACACCATGATGTTCCATGCACATTCTTCCAATGTGAGCAAGGTGCCATGCAGTGCAAGCCAAACGAGATGTTTAAACTGGGTCCCTTTGTGCAATGAGGCTGCCCAGTCACGTGGAAGAAATTAGCATTGTTGGCGCATTTGTGGAAGCAATGTTGATGCGCTTGTGGTGCATGGTACAGGCTGGAGCTGCAGAGAAGGATGTGCCTCTGTACAAGCACTTGGCAGACCTGGCTGGCAATGCAAAGCTGGTGACCAATCTACCCACTCTTGCTACTTGACACTTGTACACTGATACCTTTCACTGCAGTATTGCAATGTGGCATGCTCGCAGGAAATGCTTCTTGCTGCATCAGTCATGTTTGGTTTCCTGGCTACAGCTAGCATTTTTCTCTGTCAGCTGTACTCTATGTGGTGTATGTATGTTGATATTTACCTGATGATGCCTGATAATTTTGTTCATGTGAATGCATTTGTCAGTTTGATTACACGCAATCCATTCAGCAGCAAGAAAGGCAGCAAAAGTAAGCATCTTTATCAGCAGTGTGTGTGCTGCAGATCCTGCCAGTTCCGTCTTTCAACATCATCAACGGAGGCAGCCATGCTGGAAATGCCCTGGCCATGCAGGTCACACATTCCTCCACCTCCTCTAGGCTGCAAGTCTTACATGTGCTGAGTTGTGTTTTGCATGGCAGACGCAGCAACTGGTGTCAAAGCCTGGTTTGCACAAGCATTGATAGGTTGGCTTGCTTGATTGACTGTTCAGCTGACTGCTTTTGCTCTGATCTTTGGACAAGTTAGATCTGCAGCTGAGAAGTTGCATCTGCAATTGGGCCAATGCAGTGGTCTGATTAAGTGACAATACAGAAGTATCAATGGCCACTGCCTGTGCTGGATGACACTTTACAATTGTATCATAGCTGTTGCGTCTCCAGCCTGCAATGTGTCATTTGAATGTACAGTTCTGCCTTTGGGAAACCCTTTTCTAAAAGAACCATGAGTTATTTGATGACATGTTCTGCCTTTGTGCATGACATTTTTGAGTCGATTTTTGAGCCTTGAGGCTGGCTGTAAGTGTAGAAGGCATGTTCATCTTGAGCATGTTTCCAGATGCTGAGTTGAGGCTGCCACGCTGCATGCCTCACTTGCCTGCCACGCTGCATGCCTCACTTGTGCCTGCCACGCTGCATGCCTCACTTGTAACTGTTGCTGTTTGCAGGAGTTCATGATTCTGCCAGTGGGTGTGTCCTCCTTCAAGGAGGCCATGCGTGCTGGCACTGAGGTCTACCACAACCTCAAGGGCATCATCAAG
>JAABUK010005918.1_pt1 | contig 18610 bp, 19 predicted proteins | sample 5559141 | NCBI WGS metagenome assembly JAABUK01 (sample SAMN10711869, study PRJNA513367) | rock metagenome | isolation source: Antarctica rocks | place: Antarctica: Victoria Land, Pudding Butte nord | collected 2016-01-03 | reverse complement strand
TCCTGCCAAACCCAGCGTGAAGGCTCCACCCGAAGCCAGTGCATGTATGACAAAAGGGACAGCAGGCTGCAAGAAAGCACCTGTCTGACCTGCAAGAGCCCTGCGACACAGAGGTAGCTTTGCAATGGAATGATGCATAAGACTGAAGAGATTGCGGAACAAGTCGCTTCCCAAGACGCACCGCAACTGACCCTCAACAGAGTGGACCGGCATGCTGGCCCACCCTGAGAGTCGCCTTTGCAGTCAAAGGCTATTCACTTCTCGACGATTGATCTAGCCGGTTACTGCGCAACGCTGAGCATGATAGCTGCACCTGTGCGTGCAGCAGAGCTTCACAGGCTTAAGTCCAAACACTGCGTACAGGAAGTAACTACAAGTCCTGCCGAGGCTACAGTCAGGGCTACAGTAGGTGTTTTGTACGTCGATGGCCAATCCGACTGCTGATGCAGATACATAAACGAGCAGACGACCTGGAATGGCAAAGGTCGCGATTTGCCATAGCCGAGCCAAGCATGCACTGCATGACAAGCGTTGACTTTTGCATGCTAGTCGAGCTGAGCAACAGCATGCCCGACTTCTCGAGCTGACCCCTCTTCATTCAAAGCACGATGTGCGCGCCATGCTGCAGCATGCATCAAAGCCTGCCCCGCAGCTTGCTGTTCAAGTCTGGACCTCTGCGTCGGTCAGTTGTGCAGAATCACCGTTCAAGGTGCGAGGCGCATAGAGCTGTTTCCAAGTGCGCTGTTCTATCTACAAGCATATCATGCTACATGCAATACAGATTGGTACTGTGCAGGGAATGTAGAAGTGATCGCGTTCACACGGCAGCCAGTCAGCAGAGGAGTGACCACTGTCTGTCTCGACGAGCTTTGCAAGCGGAGCTCGTAGCTGCGTTCGCTTTTGCCATCCCTCTACGCGCCTGCTCTGCTGAAGTCGAAAGCAAGTCACCAGCTGCAAATGCAGACAACGAGCTGGACCTGACAGTGACAGAAAAGGTGACGTATAGCTGTGATCAATCTTTACCTTGTACAGCTTCTCACCCATACCAATCTGCAGGTTTTCCTGGATATTGGATTGTGTCCAGAAGGTCTGAGGAGTGGCAGAACTCTGGGGGATGCCTCTGCCATTTGTACTGATGCAACTCCTCTTGGTCGAGTGACAATAGGTGTTAGTTGTGATATATTGTGACTGGCAAGGCCTCCCCATTCAAACCTAGCTGAGGCATGCTGATTTCCTCCACAACGTTATACGTTGATGCACAGGACTATATGGCAGGCTTGTTCCACAGACGGTTGCAAACTTTTCCTCTGCCATCAAGGCCGGTATATACACTGGCACACTCTGGAGTAAGGTGTTGCCCGGGGAATACATGCAAGCAGGCCAGCAAGGCTCAAAGCGAACAGGAGCTGTAGACATACGTCTTCCTGAATCTGTGCTATCACGCAATCAAGAAGTGCTGTCAAGCAAATCCTTCAGGTAGCTTTGCAAACCTCAACTCTACTGCAATCACCAGCCAGCCTTGGTTTCAATGAACGCATATGCCATGATTGTTGCAAAGCATATGTTGGGACCTTGCAGGATGTCACATTCACGACCTGGGACTGTGTCTCTGAGTATAGGAACCAATGATGATGATCCTGGCATCAGGCAACGGCCAGGATACCGAAACACCGAGTTCGTCATCACAACCGGTACTGCCCACAGTCTATGTCTGCATTCTATATCACACTTTACACCTTGAAATGCCTGCAGATTCTTACTTCTCACCACAGGATATGTACGTTTGTCACTGCTGGTATTCCATGAGCTTTACCTCCATTCTCATCTGTGTCCTTGCCAAAGACAGAAAAATCATTGTCTTGCCTAAGCGTTGCTGGTGCAATGGCTCAGCTCATGGCCAGCGTATTGACCACTACCCTGGTCATGCTCATTGCCAGAGCAATGTCATGTTGTGTGGCCCTGTTTTAGCTTCTCAACTATCAGTGGCACTCGCCCTGTCAGCTCACGCCCTTTGGGTGCAACTCAGTGCCTCATGTAAGTGCATGTAGGCTCACAGGACAAAAGTTGAGGCACACCTAGCAAGAATGATTAGCTGGAACGCCTGTAAGTTATTACAATTATTATGATTTCAACCATCAGTGTGACATGCAGGCCCAGGTCCAGCATCAGCTCTAGATGGTGAGAACATAGTCTTTGGTAGAGTCCTGCAAGGCTATGACACCATGACTGCTATCCAATCCATTCCCACATTCAGGCCCTTCAATGAGAGGGTCTCATCCTTCAACAAGCTTGCATCTTTTCTGAAGGATGAGAGGGCAGATAGAGTAAGGGCAAAGTGGGGCAAACCTCTCAAAGCCATAGTCATCACGGGGGCTGGAATGGCTTAGCTTTACATCGAAAAGAAATTTTTAGGGTTTCCAGCGATCATAACGGGATCCTCCTGAGGCAGCAGCCCGGAGCGGCTTAGCTTTAAGTATATGAGCATGAGTCCCTTCTGTCAACATCTTGCGCTGGAAGTGCACTGTGAGCAAGTCATGCGCTAAAGTTTCTTTTTCGAAGCAAGTCATGCAAGGCACAGGAGGTCAGTGTCCCGCCAAGGAAGTTCTGATGAGTTACAGGTCTAACTGTGCTTCTGCTGTCTGGCTGCCAGTGACACATTTTTCGCGACACATTTTTCGCACTTGGACAAATCGTCCACTTTCCCTCTTGAAAGTTTTCAAAAGATACAATGCAAAAACGCACATGCAACAACAAATAGTACAGGACACCATGAATCAATGGTAAGAGCGTGAGTTTCAATTCGATGACATATAGCTATGTAACACATATGTGACTTTACTTGGCAGCTGTTGGCCGGACACCCATCTTGGCTCGAAGAGCCTGCAGAGCGTCTGCACCACGCTGCTCCCGCCCAAAAGCAGCTGGAATCACCAACAACTTGGTGTTCCTCTGGCGCAAATCCTTCTTCACCCTGGACCTATTCAAAGCAGCGTCCAAGGCTTGCTCTTCTGCCATCTGCCTGGATATCTTGACTGGCTTGCGTGACTGCGCTGCACCTACTGCCTGACCCGTTTTCCTGCTTTTCTTGGTTGCTTGCTGAGCTGCAGCAGCTTTGCGGTGCTCCTGAACTTTGTTGGCGTAATCCACAGCCTGCTGGACAACTGGCGCCTGGTTTGGGCCTTCAGTCTCAGAGTCTGCTGCTACAGATGTGGAGACAGTAGCCTGTTGTGCACCGACTGCTGCAGCAGCTCCTCCAGTGAAGAATCTATGACTAAACTTGGGCACCAGGGGATCGGCAAGAGCTTCTGCCAGCTCCTGCAAATAAGGCAAGAGTCATCACACCAGTGTAACCTGGGCAGTCCTTGATAGTAACAAGCCCCTGATGACGACAGTGTGTGTATGACCATTCATACTTGTGTCTGTGTATGCACAATGTACACACACAGTTATACATGTATCTGGCATCACCACCAAATGTATGAGCAATGTATGACACCCACAAAATGTACCAGCCTAGGTGAGCAACCACAGGGCTTGCTGCAGTACCTTCTGCAGCTGTTTTGCAGCAACAGCAGCATCCGCAGTACCAGTCTGTCTGCCTCCTGTCTTGCGGCCCCCCTTACCCCTGATAGCCAGGTCATCCTCAAAGGGGTCCAGGTCCCCCTCATCTTCGCTCAGCTCAATCCCAATCTGCATCAGCCCACCTGGCAATGTTGCCCCAATAGCTTTCACACAAATTGCCTGTCCCAACCACAATTTACCTTTACAGGTCAAGCGCATGATAGACATTGACTAATCATCAGCGTAATGGACGATGACTGATTTTCAGCATGATAAACACTGACAAAACTTCGGCACGATGCCGCCATCTCGCGCTGTTGCTATTGTCTGTCACACTTGCATGCTCTGGATGCAACAGTTGCTGATAGGAGAATGTCTCCCTTGCCTCTGCATGATAAAAGGGGTGCGGCCAATGGCGTGTTTGCCTTAGCGATATGTGGCTTTGATGCATTGTTCTGTGCTTGCTGAGACAGCAGCAGTTGGCAAATTGATATGCCATACAATGCAAACGAAGGGCATTGCAAATGAAGGGAATTGCCAATGAAGGGAATTGCAAATGAAGGGAATTGCAAATGAAGGGAGTTGGGCAAAGGCACCTCATCAGCAGTGCGCTGCCGCCAGCTTTGCTCAGCCTTCTCCTTCGTCTGTATGCGCTGCACCTCATCCAGGCGGATCGCCAGCCGCACACGCTTGTGCACCTGAATGCAGACAGCTCAATTTGATTGCAGACAAGTTAATCTGATTGCAGACAGCTCAATCAAGATTGCCAGCTATAGAGGAAACATGATATTAATTCAAGTTAAACCGCTACACCCGTGATGCTCTGAACAAGCCTGTCTGGAGGGAACTGACAGGCATCGCACGTCCCTGATGCCTGCTGGCTAAGTACACGTTTTAATTATTATTATTATTATGGTACTAAACTCCAAAACAAGGCAAGCTTAACATTAGCAACAAAAAAGGGATGGATGACTGGTTATTGCAGCAGTGAGGTGGGGGCAGCAGGCAAGTCCAAACCTTCAACAAGCTGCAATGGCCCAATTTGCATTGAAGGCACATGCAAGGAACGTAAGAGGAAGCGGATTTGAAGGGTATCATGACTGGCCTGTCAAATGCTGCACACAGAAGGCACAGCAGCCTTGAGAGGCAATTGCAGCAGGCGTGAGAGTACTGATGGCCGAAAAGTGAGAAAGTACAGCAGTTGCTGAGAGCGCTGGCAGCAAAAAGCGAGCGTTGTCACATGAAGAGCTCATAGGCACAGATCCCTCAACAAGCCCTCAAAGCACACATGAGATCATTGTTGAAAGGAGAGTCATAACACATGACGACATTGATAGGCAGATACAGCGGGCATGTGAGTGTTGTTGACTGAAGAGTTGAAGGGCAGCATGACTTTTGAACAGGCTCCAACAGCAGGCAGGAGGGTACTGTCAAAGGGGGAATCATGAGCAGAATAGTCTGGATAGGCACTTACAGCAGGCATGAGGGTGTTGTCGACTGGGAAGTCAGAAGGCACAGGCCGGTCCATGGCCTTCTGAAGGCCCTGGTAGCGTGCTGCCTCCTTGGGGGTGACCAGGGCAATGGTGATGCCATCCTGTGCCCCCCTGGCTGTGCGCCCACTGCGGTGTATGTACACATCTGCCGATGCAGGCAGCTGGTAGTGTATCACACATCTCACATCCTGCAATATATATATTTGCGTAACTGACTACTGACCATAAGGTTTTCTCTGTGAATTGTCAGATGCAATGTCATGAGCATGCCAGGCGTGGAGTGAAAGTGTGCAATCATGCACAGAACCTAGCGCTTCACAATAGCTCAGTGAGGCAACAGGTGAGGTCAAGGTGTAGTGGGCATTTCGAAACTGCACACATTCATGTCATGTTCATGCAGGGGGGTTGTCAAACTGCATGCTGTGGGTGCCACACAAAAAGCTGGCAATCATGCACATCTGTGAAAATATGACGCATGCGGTAGTTTCAGGGGCTGTAGCCCAAGCAATGTGCATAGCCTCACAATTGCTGCACCCAGCACCTTGCAGATTTGGCTAGCAGGTACGCAACACTCCACTGTGCATCAGCAGCTGTACGGGGGTAATGCACAGTCATGACACCAACCGTGATGTCAAGGCCTCTTGCTGCCACGTCAGTGGCAACCAGAACCCCGGTAGGGTCTGCCTTGAACCTATCCAGGGCCTTGAGGCGCTGCCTTTGCTGCATAGAAGCATGCAGGGCTACAGCGGGCAGCCCCAGCAGCTTCAGCAGAGCTGCCACTCGCCGCACTGCACTGATGGCATTCACGAAGACCAGGGTGCGGCCTGGGTGCTGTGCAAGGATGTAGTACAGGAACTCATCGCGCTGAGCATCACTGCACTCCAGGCAGGCCTCCTCCACCTGGACATCACCAAGAATTCAGGGTTCAGCAGGAAATTTGAGTTCCAGCAAGGACTTTGGACTTCAGTTACAATCTGGATTTCAGAAACGATTTGGATTTCGGTGACAATCTGGATTTCAGCAAGGATTTGAATTTCAGCAAAAATTGGGACAACAAATTGGATTTTAGCAAAAATTTGGCACAAGAATTTGCATTTCAGCATAGAATGGTTGACACCTGATGTGCTGCTCTGGCAGCCGGCAAAGGCTAGACTGAATGCAATCCGTATGTAGCTTGTCGTTGGTTGCAATGGTTACATGTTTGACTGGCTGTGAGCTTGCAGCTCAACTCCCAGTCATGAGACAAAACACACGGAGATTATCAATGGACATATAAGAACCAATGCCCCCTCAAGGGGCAGGGCCTTAGCCTTGGCAGGAGTGTAATGTCATGCCGGCAACCATCAAGTACGCCATGTAAGTAGGCCTATCACGACAAACTAGTAATCATTATGAATGGACATGCTGTGATGATCAGACCTTATCTGCAAGCTTGCGCTCACTTGTGAGGTCCACAACCTTGGGCTTGGGGCCAAAGGGAATCTGCTCCATTAGTCTGTCCAGTGTAGCGCTGCCACTGGAGCCGCCGCCTCCTGTGCGACAACAGCATTTGTGACCAACAAGTGTGGCGGCAAAGGTGGGTGCACTTTCTCAAAGCTTACACTTTCTGTGCATGAAGGAGCGTGCACATGTTGAAATCTCAAACAATGAAATTTGATGGCCTCTATCAACTGTTGCCAGAAGTAGGCAAGTAGCTTTGGTTGTCTCTACAGGAGCATATACTATGTGACGATGCATATACAGTATGGCTTGGCTGGAGGTCATGGTGTCTGCAATGATTTGTTGCAACAGGCTCCTTATGTCAGCAAGGCAGCACAAAACTAAGATCCTATGACGTGACATAGGGCAATCAGCACATCTTTCAATACAGAATGTACCAAATGCCGTCAAAACCTACCGGCAACTCATTTGCATGAAGGCACTGAGCCTACAAACACCGGCAAGAGTTGCAGCAAAGCAGCTGACCTTTCTTGAGACGCTTCCGGAGATGCTGTGGTAGTGTCAGGGTTGCTGAGAACACCATGGTCTGCAAGCGCTTCTGTCTCCCAGGCTTTGCTGACTGATGTTCCTCAGGCACACCTACTAGCTCATCTGCTGCTGCACCATCATTCTCATCATCATCCTCATCATCAATGTCATCATTACCTGAGCCTCTAGAAGACAGCTTCTGCCTGTGGTCAAACTCATCCGGCTGGCTGTTGTCCACAGCTCGGCTGCCCTTGATGTGCTCCAGGATATGCTCCATTTCCTGCAAGGACTCAACACTTGCAATGCTGAAGCTTGTCGGCTGCCACACTAGGTATCTCTGCCTTGATGATTTCGTCAAAATGATTCTTTCGCCAGATTCAGATGTGTACAGTCCTGTGGCATGCCAGTGACTCACAGTCATGACAACCTGACCGAACGGCAAGCAAAAGCAGACACAGCGTCTCAGCATTTTAGCAGCTGAGGCATAAGTGATGCATCGAATGCTATGTTTGGACAGGTTATTGCTGTGTGTATCATGCAATATGAGTCAGATACTGAGTGTAGATAGAGCTGTGCTGCGAGCAAAGCCAAGCAGGATGGGCAGCATGAACAGTGGTGACCTGGAAATGGCCTTGTTGCACCATGCGATCTGCCTCATCAAGGACAAAGAAATTGAGACCTGACATGTCTGTCAGATGTGCGTGCCCCTCCTGCATCAGCTCCCACAGCCGACCAGGGGTGGCCACCACTATCTGCAATACACACAAAATGAGCCACACCACACATGTTGACTTGGCCGTCACCCAAGTTTGGACAAGAGTCGATAGTGGGGTTGCTGTCCAGTAAAGCAGAGCAAGGAGAATTGGTATGCGCATCCACAGATGGCACGTTCTTTCATAAACTGGAGCATGATTAAGACCAGAAGCCTTGGCAAAAGGGTATATGCATGATGCAGTGGCTTGCATGAGTACTGGACCTGTATCATCAAATCTGCAGTGCCATGCGTGCATTGGTAGCGATGACTGACCTCTGGCAGTTTCTTGAGCAGGCGTTCCTGCTTGATAGGTGAAATGCCTCCCACAATGGGGACTGCCCAGACACCACAAACCTTACCAACACGCTGCAAATGGTCACACACCTGCACATGCATAGGAAATGCATTTTGGTACCTGCCATTGCATGTTCAGATGCTTAACCTCCTGGTGAGCAGGCACTGCATCTGTCAGGTAACCCGTGTTGATTTGTTCAGCAAACCATAACATTATAGGCACCAAGTGCAATTGACGTAGAGCCTTCGTGCCTGCCTTTTGTATTCAACTCAATGCATGCTGCAAGCCACAAGATTTGCGCAACATCCGCTCAGCATGCTATACATACTGCAAAGTACAAGCTGTGCACCGGCCTCAAGCAGTACTTGCATAGTACTGCACATGCTATAGTACACGCCAAAGTGTCGATCTGGGAGACTCAGCAATGGAAGGGAGCATGCAAGCACCTGCAAAGCTAGCTCCCTGGTGGGCGCCAAGATGAGGGCTCTCAGCTTTGTTGGTTCATCAGCTGCCAACCCTTCCTTGTTCAGCATGAGTCGCTGTAATATAGGCAACCCAAATGCAAGTGTCTTGCCTGAGCCCTGCAGACAGAAGCACGCTTGACACGGTGCCCTCTTTGGCATGATGCACTTGCACATGTTGCGTGATGTCTCACAGAGATGCCATGCAATGGAAGAGCTCTTCGGTTGCATACGTGTGATGAGCCACAAAAGCATGGTGTCGTGGGTGTGTACTCTGTTCATCTCACCGTCTGTGCTGCCCCAATGACATCTCTTCTGTCCCTGATGGCTGGCAGCAAACACTGCTCTTGAATGGGGGTTGGCTGAGTGAAGCCTGCTTGCGCAATGGCTTCAGCAATCTTTGGATGAAGGTCAAAGTCAGACCACGCACTGATGTCCACAGTCTCAGCAATGTTTGTAGGTTCTGTAGGCTTTGATACAGCTGCAGCGCTAGACTTGGTTGCTTTTGAGTCCTTCTTCTTTCGCTTGGCTGGCTTGGCAGATTCCAAGGTTCCTTGCGATTTTAGAGCTGAGTTCTCTGCTTCAAGGGCAGCAATTTTGGCTGTCAGCAGAGCTAATTTATTGCCGCTAGGCGCCGATGAGGTTGATCTCGCAGGCGTGTGGTCTTGTGTTTTGGCAGACGAAGGCACTGCGACCTTTGCTTTCTTCCTTTTAGGAGCTGAGACTGCCGCTGGCTCCTCGTTTGCTTCCAGTATAGCCTCCAGCTCAGCACCCTCATCGTCGCCGGGCTCAGAAGACGGTTCAGCCTGACGTTTGTGATTGCCAAATAGCAGTGTTTCCTCAGGCTCCAAGACCTCAAGGCCCATGAAGCCGCTTTCCGTGGACCCCAACATAAGGTCGTCACCAACTTTGACAGACTTCCAACCCTTGCTTTTGTCCCATGGAGCGGCTTTACGTTTCCTGCCCGCACCCATAACGACGTGTTGAGTTGTCTATACTTGATCTCAAGTGAAGTTCATGCTCTGCGGCCGTCTGCAGTTGTAAAGGGCTGACTGAGCGCACTTTCTGTGGCGAGGGTTTCATGTATAGGGCTTGCAGCCTAGCATGCATGCTGTGCTGTTTCATCTCCCGTCCTTGCGGCCTCAAGCCCAAGTCAACGCAAAGCGCTGCATTGCTTCGGGGTCAGGATCGTAGCAGGCATGGAAAGTCAATGCAAAGGTTCGCCGTCAGTGCAGCATATCCAGCGTATCCGAAACAGTGGCAGATCACTCGCTTGCCCGAAGCAGTCACGCAAGCCCTTCAGCAGCGCCCGAAAGGTCAAGTCTACACGATGCTGCACGTCAAGCCAAGACGCAGCGGACGCGCGTATCAAGGTCGATATGTATTATTACTCAGCAGTACTACATAAAATCCGCACTGGACAAATATCAATCAACTCTTTGACTGCAGAGCAGCGAAGGTACGAGCAGCAGCGGCAGGGGCTCTGACACTGGCTCAGTCACCTGCAGCCGAAGGTCAGTCCAGATTGCAATCGCGGCTGCAGCAGCTGGGTTAGCATCTGCACACTCGCCGGCACAGGCACTGACTTTACAAGATGTCACCCCTCAAGTGCTTCCAGCAGGACCTTTGTCCGCCAGGTGGGTGGATTTAGTGCACTTATCAAAAGCTCCCCTGTTGTAGCTTCTTTGTCTGCAGCTCTCTACCAACTCAATCTGCATGCAGGGAGGAAGCAATCATTGACATCTTTGAACGCAACACAAATTCAGTGGCGAATGTGTTTGATATCACGCTACAGGTCAAGCCCTGACCTAAACATCATTGCTCAGCAACAAGACTACATGCATCCACAGCCTAGTTGTCAATGTATTCTGCCACACACGCAGCATGTTTGGATCTGCTGTTGTTCCACCTGCAACATCCGCGCAGTTACCATACCTTTGCTGCTGCATATTACATACTGTTGCATTGGCTGCAATGAGCCTGCTGACACACAGCACACTTGCTGCAGGGAGGGGCAAGGAGGAAGGGGGAAGTAGACACGCCAGAAGGCAACGGCACAGGCTTTGTCTGGGACAATGAAGGACATGTGGTCACCAACTTCCATGTGCTTGCCAGTGCCCTGAGACAGCTAAGACCAAACCAGCTGCAGGGGGAGGGCTCTCCTAAAGTCGCCAAGCTTACTCTTTTCAGTGAGTCCTGCTATGCATGCTCCACGCATGTTGTGATATTGCGTGTGCAAGTCTTCCACACATGCAATATTGGCAACACATGCAATGTTGGCAACTGCGTCTTAAGTTATTGCCTTGTGCCTACCGTGTGCTGTTCATAGGCACACAAGGCAATAGCGTTCTCAGTGATGGTTTCAGGACAGCTGCATCAAACTATCATGACTGCATTGTGTACTGCTGTTGTCTCTGCTGCATCTGCATGACCTCAATGCTGTTGTCTACAATTCTGAGCCCTGCTTGCATGCCTTGGAACTGCAAATCAACCTGGTGCATTGCATGAGCTTGAAGCCTTGCTCAATGGGGCAATCTGCTGACAATCATGTGTGTATTCTTCAGACAAGCAAGGGTACCAGCAGTCTTACGATGCGGCCTTGGTTGGAGCAGATCGCAGCAAGGACATAGTTGTGCTCAGGCTTCTGAACCTACAGGTATGACCTGTTTCTCATTCTTGCAAACCCATGCTCTGGCTTGTCAGTTGCCTGCTGGCAGATGATACTCTTTGCCAAGAGATTACTGCACAAACTTGCTTCAGTCTGTGAATGGCGTACTGATTGGTTACCGCTGACTGCAAGAAGCTAGTTGTTGACTGCCTGAGATGCTGCTTGTATTGAGTCAATCCTTGCAAATGCTTTGTTTCGATGTGCAGGAAGCTTTACAGCCGATGCAGATAGGGGAGTCTGGTAAGGTGCGCATAGGGCAGCAGGTGCTGGCCATAGGCAACCCCTTTGGCTTTGACCACACTCTCACTACAGGTCAGTTGCCTCCTGCACCTCTTGACTGCCTCCCTCTTCTTCTTCATCTTCGTCAAGGTGTCCCTGGTACCTTTCTTCAGAAGGTTGTAGTTCTATATATGTGATTGTGTGATACTCCACACATGGAGCATTGTTGTGCCGTGGGTCTGTGGTGAGCTTGAGCACAACAGTGCGGCCTGCTTTCAAAGACTGGAGCTTGTTGCTGTTCCACGATAAGTTCATTATCATGTGTGGTAAGTTCCTTATCATGTGCAATGGAGGAGTCACCCAAAGCACTCTAGAACTTAGGCATACTGGACTGATCATGGCTGCTGACATGAAACTTGTTTCTTAGTCAGCAGCAGTGCAGCTTGATGCCAGAGTCCTGGTTGAAGCCATGTTCGGGTCGGTGTCAGGGACCCCAAACAGAACCTACCAAGCAAATCAGTGCTGCACATAAGGGCAACTTTCACAGGGTGCCTTCCCTGTGACTGTTCGGCTGTGTGAGGCCTTTCTGGAGCCACAATGGAGCCGAAAATGGCCGTATCTCCCACGCTAAGCACCCCAACCTGTCTCCTACCCTATGACTGCGTCTGCCTGACATTGTAATCCTCGCCCATGATGCCCTTTGCAGGTGTGGTGAGTGGGTTAGGCCGAGAAATTCAAAGCCAGGCAGGTGCAGTCATAGGGGGCGGAATCCAGACAGATGCTGCCATCAATCCTGGCAATAGCGGGGGACCCTTGCTAGACTCCCAGGTGGGTTCACCTCCTTCCTTGCATCATTGCAAATCAACACACCTGTGACTGCTACTCTTACGTTGCTGCTGTCATGACCAATAAAAAAGTATTTGAATTGATTGCTGCTCCTGCACAATTGATACACCCACCATGCTCTGCATCGTTGGAACACTGTGTGTCCTCAGCATGCCTATGCTGTGCTGGCAACAGTCCCTCGTTTGTTCTCTTCTGCTATACTGTGCTTGCTGTTTCACGCTGCCAGTTAGGCAGTGCAGGTTGAGCTGCTGATCCTGGGCAGCCCGGTGTAATACTTGCTTTCTCATTGAATCGACGCCGAAAGGTGCAGACTTTCCTTTTCCTTTTCTCGAGCTGCTGATGAGGGTGGCTTCACACTGACATACCATGGTTTGTGTGACAGGGTCGGGTGATTGGGGTCAACACTGCCATCTTCACTAACACAGGCACCTCTGCTGGAGTCGGTTTTGCCATCCCCATTGACATTGTGCGCTCTGTTGTTCCTGAGCTCATACAGTATGGCAAGGTGGTGCGCCCTGCCCTCAACATCCAGGTGGGGCTTCTGCACTTTTTCTCATTACTTCTTCTTCTGCCTGAGTTGTGTGAAACTGCACAAAAGAAGTCAAAAGTTTGGCAAGCAGACAGGCAGGCAGGCAGGCAGACAGACAGACAGACACATGGACAGACAGACAGATTGATGCACACAGTGTAATCTTGTCAGACATCCCATTGACATCAGTGTTTCAAGACTTGCAGCAATCCACATGAGAATGAACACTGATTGCCATCACAATCTATCACAAACCAACACAAGCAGAGGAATCAGCAAAGGCCACTTCTCATACAACGATGATCACACTTATTCATGGGTCAATACAGCAATGCTGCATGTGCACATCATTTTGACCAGGGCATAGACTGCACCCATTGGTGTACTGGTGTCTGCAGCTGTCCACAGATCAAGTAGCAAAGGCTCTGAGGGTGTCCTCTGGAGCGCTGGTGCAGTCAGTGGGCCCAAACTCTGCTGCAGCCAAGGCTGGCTTGTTACCCACAAGGAGAGGCCTCACTGGAATTGTCACAGGTGCTGCTGCTATGAGCAGTCTTTACTAGTATACCTTTCTTCACCCCTTGCTGCATCCAGAAGCAGGCTTTTCACATAGAGCATTCCCAAGTGTGCCTTGCACATCTACCAGACCAAACGATTTTTGAGACAGGCTGCTGGTATGTTGGCTGGGCAGCAATTCTGTTTTGAGCTGTGCTGCCCCAACAGATGACAGGGCAGGGCTGAGCATACAACTCGCATGTCTAAACATACGCTACAACCTCACCTAGCTTTTGCCAGCACATATGTCCTTTGTGTTGTATCATGTTCTGTGCCCTGGCACTTGTACAGTGGCAAACGCTGATGTGTACTGCAGGTGATGTGATCACAGGTATCAATGCTCGCAAGGTCACCAAAGCAGCTGACCTTGCAATTGCACTGGATGACTTCAAGGTAGGGGATAAGGTGACTTTGAAGGTGCGCAGAGGTGAAGAAGGCTCACAGGTCAGCAGTCCTGCCTCAACATCATGCTGCCTCATTTGTGTGCTGGCAAGGCAGCATGTGGCAAGGCAGGGTATGCCACACATGCTGCCAATGCCAGCAATGATGGATGCCTTGATGCAAGGTCTTGCTTGGCTACCAGAAACAGTGGTTACCATGCTGCAAGACCATGCATGTATGTACTTCTCATTGCCAAGTTCATGCTGGTGGTGCAAGCATGATGCGAGATTGCTGACGACAAACGCAACTCTGTACAACAGCTCAAAATGCTCAGCCATGACGGTGGAAGAGAAAGGTTACAACTGATTGTCGGAGCCTCCCGCAGCGGCAGCCTGGGCCTATGGGGGTGGGAAGCTTGACTTATTTTGTTGCCAAGAAAAGCTAAGAAAACTGACTTTGTTGTCAGTGCAGGGTGCACAAGAGCTCTCACTTTCCTTGATGCTAGAGGAGGGCAGCACGAACTGACACTGTTGATGGTGCGCTTTTGGGCTTGCAGCGGCATCTGTCAAGACAAATTTCTGCTGTCGTAGGGCGTGTCATGTCATCTACTTGACCATTGCTGCCCATTCTTCTGCTGCCCTCCTACTTCCTGCCCTTTCATCTGCAGCTTGCATACTTACATGAGACACAGAAATGACTCTGAGCAAGATCATAGACACTGTAGATTTGTTAGTCTAGCTGATGGTTGGATGTTGTCATGTCATTGCATGTTGAAGAGGGGTCCAAGCTCAGTCTGTGTTCCAGCACACAATTTCGATGGGATTGTTGATGTGACACCCTTGCACCTAGCATGTGACACCCTTGTTGCGGTGACGCGTTCATAAGACCCACAACAACGCGCCTGCAACGCCCTGCTTACTAGGACACAATGCATTTGGACTCGACAATTGTCTTGCAAGTGCATGCGCTATCATAGTATATTTATTCATCGTGCGTGTATGGTCGAATATTACTTCAAATCACAATGATGGTTGATTTAGTTGAAAACCTTTTTCTGGTGACTGTGGAGGGGATTTTATGCCAGGTAACGTACATGTTGATGTTGTTTATAGACCACACCGGACCCCAGCTTGTAAATTACCTGTACTACAGCACTAGTGTACATGTAAACATGTTTGCTCTGCCAGTTGCCATTGCCAAGCCACTGAAATGGTCAGATTGCTAAGAACTCACGAGGAAAACATGCAGGTGTTGCAGTCAGAGTCAAAAGTGTGGTCCATCATAATGAGCACTTGTACGGCAGGGGCTTCTCCATTGCAGCTTGGCACAGTCTCCAGTAGACTATCTCTGTAAATCAAGTTAAACTGGATGCCCTATACACACATGCAAGTTTGGACAATTGTTGTCAGTCAACAAAGTATGTCTTCTGAATTTGCAAGTTACATGCACCAAATACGTAGTACATACACCGTAGTGCATACATGTACGGCGTAGTGCGGGGTATCAGAAATTTTAGGGTGCGGGATGATTTCTAGCAGGTACGGTAATACGGTCGGCGGAAATTGACTGGAGGTGGAGGAAGGCTGCTGATTGCAAGTGCTGGTGTTGCACTTGGGAGAGAATGATTGATGCAGCAGCATGCCTGATGGTTGGTGTTAGTGAAGGGTGCTTTGATGATATAACCCCAACCTCAGATGAAGGGAGCGAGTGTAACGATACCGTCACAATACCACCGTAATGATAGTATTACGGATGACTAAACCGTAGCCGCACTTTTGGCTATCATTGGTTAAACAAGCCGGCGTGCCCGCGCTTCGCGCGGGCTAGTCCGTCTGATGGTGCGTGACACTGTGAAACTTCCCGTGTTGCACTGATTAGCTTGAAACATTTGGCATTGCTTGGCTCGCCACTGCGATGATGCACCATATGGCTTGGCTTCAAGCTTGGATGATCAAACTTTCAGTTGGAGTCTGTTTAAGCATGTGTCATGACTTTGTCTTAAGCCCGTGCAATGGCTTTTTGTCAAATTTTGGCCAGCCTACATAAGACATTAAGCGCAAAAATCTGTGTGATGGTTTTGTCTTAAGCCCGTGTGCTGGCTTTGTCTTGAGCCAGGCCAGCTGTAGCTGAGACACAAACCAAAGCAGATTTTCAGCCAGAACCTGTTAAGCTCAATTGTTGAGTTTGCACTGAGCCTGTGTGCTGGCTCTGCTTCAAGCCTGTATGAGATCTTTGCCATGTGCCCGTGTGATGGCTTAGCCTTGAGCCAGCCTAGCTGAGACACATGTGTACACCTAAGCAGGTTTTCAGCCACAGTTGCATGTTAGCTTTGCCTCAAGCTTGATTGCTGGGTTTGCATTAGTCTTGTGTCATGGCTTTGCCTCACGCCCGCTTGATGGCTTTGCCTTATGCCCATGTGTTGGCTATGTCTTGAGATAGTCTAGCTGTGACATGACGCAAGAGTGCAAGCTCATTTTCGTCCAAAGCCGTGTGTTAGCTTTGCCTTCAGCCCCTGTGCTGGCTTTGCCTCGACTTGTGTGATGGCTTCGCACTAATCCCATGTGATGGCTTTGACTTAAACCTGTGTGTTGGCTTTGTCTTGAGCCAGCCTAGCTGAGACACAAAGTAAGTGTGCAAGCAGACTTTCAGCCAAAGCCTCTTACGCCTGAATGCTGACTTTGCCTCGAGGCCGTGCGCTGGCTCTGCCTCATACCCGTGTGATGACTTTGCTGCAAGCCCATGTGATGGTTTTGCCTTGAGCCAGCCTAGCTGAGATCTCTGTCTAAGCACGCTTAAGGTTGTAAGCAGATTTTCAGACATAACCCTAAACCCTAAGCCTTAAGTCCCTGTGCTGGCTTTGCCTTAAACTTGTGTGATGGCTTTGCCCTAAGCCCATGTGATGGCTTTGACACAAACTAAGTGTGCAAGCAGGCTCTCAGCCAATGCCTCTTAAGCCAGAGTGCTGACTTTGCCTTGAGCCCGTGCGCTGGCTCTGCCTCATACCCGTGTGATGACTTTGCTGCAAGGCCGTGTAATGGCTTCGCCTTAAGCCAGCCTAGCTGAGATCTCTGCCTAGACACGCTTAAGGTAGCAAGCAAACTTTCAGCTAAGAAACGCCCGCTTCGATTCTGAGGAAGCGGCAACAGATAAGTCGTTGTTGATACACAGACTGTATAATACAGCACCACCGCGTTTGAGTGCGAGGAACGGTGAGCAAACGGTCAGGCCGGTCGGTCAACAGGTCGCAGGTCGAAAGTCAAGCTGTGCGCGCCTGTGAAGTTCTGCGCGCCTGTACCGTGTATGTGACGGGGCCATGTTTGCTGACGCACTGCAGGCTGCTAACTCGACGCTATCAGCCGTTGCGGCAAACACTGTAGACCGAGGTTGGTATGTCCTCACATGAACTGGCTGGTCCTAGACTACCATATGCATGACGGCGTCAGGACGCTGCACTGGCTTTGTCTTGAGCCAGCCCAGCTGCAGCTGAGACACAAAACAATGCAGGTTTTTGGCTGCAAGCCTATAAGGAACAGTGGGTCTTTTGTCTTAGTCATCAGTTGTCCGTCCGTCGCCATTTTAGATTCCTGAACAATAGCGAAGCGAGCGGAGCTCGACACCGCGCAATGGTGGTGGGTTCGGCGACAATGTAGTAGCTGTGACGATGGAGAAGCGCATAAATTTGCTGCTGCTGACAGCCTTACATATACACTCGCCCTAGCAGTAGCGGGCTTGCAGCCGTTTTCCTAGTCCCGAAGGGACTTTACTTGTCAGCCAATAGCTGTTAAGCCCAATATTTGAGTTTGCACTGAGCCCATGTGCTGGCTCTGCCTCAAGCCCGTGTGATGCCTTTGCCATGTGCTCGTTTGATGGCTTAGCCTTCGCGGATCACGTGAAGGGAACACTGATGGCTTAGCCTTGAGCCAGCCTAGCTGAGACACAACTGAGCAGATTTTCAGCCAAAGTTGTATGTTATCTTTGCCTTAAGTGTGTGCTGGTTTTGCATTACACTTGAGTGATGGCTTTGTCTCAAGCCTGTGTGCTGGCTTTGCCTTATGCCCATGTGTTGGCTTTGTCTTGAGCTGGTCTAACTGTGACACAAATCAAGAGTGCAAGCTCATGTTCAGCCAAAGCCGTGTTCAGCCATAGCCCTAAGCCCCTGTGCTGGCTTTGCCTTAACCTGTGTGATGGCTGTGATGGCTTTGACTTAAACTTTTGTGTTGGCTTTGTCTTGAGCCAGCCTAGCTGAGACACAAACTAAGTGTGCAAGCAGATTTTCAGCCAAAGCCTCTTAAGCCTGACTGCTGACTTTGCCTTGAGCCCGTGCGCTGGCTCTGCCTCATACCCGTGCGATATCTTTGCTGCAAGCCCGTGAAATGGCTTGGCCGTAAGCCAGCCTAGCTGAGATCTCTGTCTAGACACGCTCAAGGTAGCAAGCAGATATTTAGCTAAGAAACGGCCGCTGAATCTGCGGCAACAGATAAGTCGTGTTTGATATACGGCACCACCGCATTTGAGTGCGAAGAACGGTGAGCAAAGGGTCAGGGCAAACCGTCGGTAGGTCGCAGGTCGAAAGTCAAGCTGTGCGCGCCTGTGAAGCTCTGCGCGGTCGTACTGTGTATGTGACGGCGCCATGTTCGCTGAAGCACTGCAGGCTGCTAAGCCGACGCTATCAGCTGTTGCGGCAACAGACAGACCGTGTCGGAACAATGATAGGGTCTGGACGGGGATCAGGGTAAATCAACAGAAAAGCGACATAAGCACTACTTATTGCTCAGGGCGAGGACGGGGGCTACCGCAGGAATATGGCCGCGAGGACACCAGATTCCTAGGGCACCGTCCTCGAGGACACCGTAAGTGTCCCAAATAAGTGGCATGCACGTCCT
>JAABUK010005917.1_pt1 | contig 18611 bp, 15 predicted proteins | sample 5559141 | NCBI WGS metagenome assembly JAABUK01 (sample SAMN10711869, study PRJNA513367) | rock metagenome | isolation source: Antarctica rocks | place: Antarctica: Victoria Land, Pudding Butte nord | collected 2016-01-03 | reverse complement strand
CCCGCGTGCGTGGGGACGATGCATTGAAGCGCCCACAGACCGACGCCTTCGTCGGTTCACCCCCGCGTGCGTGGGGACGATGGTCGTGTCGGGGCACAAAGGTAGCGATCTACGGTTCACCCCCGCGTGCGTGGGGACGATGTGTTGGTGTTGACGGTCGGCGCGGTCGCCTCCGGTTCACCCCCGCGTGCGTGGGGACGATGTGGCCTGAATAACCGTGACGACCTCGCGCAACGGTTCACCCCCGCGTGCGTGGGGACGATATCGTGATCTGCTCGTGCGAGCGATACGCGGACGGTTCACCCCCGCGTGCGTGGGGACGATTACGGGCAACTCGCCAGCATCGCCTTCGTCGGCGGTTCACCCCCGCGTGCGTGGGGACGATCGCTGCCACAGACGACGATTATGCGCATCAGCCGGTTCACCCCCGCGTGCGTGGGGACGATGCGAGGAAAGTTGTCATGCACCACCGCCCCCTCGGTTCACCCCCGCGTGCGTGGGGACGATATGAGGCCATCGTGCAGCGGTGCAAGGCGGTTCGGTTCACCCCCGCGTGCGTGGGGACGATTTTACCCTCCCTGTCAATAGACGGCGATTTGCCGGTTCACCCCCGCGTGCGTGGGGACGATCGTGATCCTCAGCCGCTGCGGTCTGATGAGCGCGGTTCACCCCCGCGTGCGTGGGGACGATAGGACGACGGAGGGGCGTTTGACATCGACGATCGGTTCACCCCCGCGTGCGTGGGGACGATACTGACATTCTCGCCGCTATACGGGGATCTGCACCAGCGAAAGGCCCTCGAAGTCTACGATCCGCTTCGTCGTGTTGCCCCAGTACCGGATTGCGAATCCCTGCTCGTTGTCGGCGCTGTAGAAGAGCATCCCGGCCCCGTCGCCCATGCCTGCGCAGAGCTTTTCCCATAGCCGCTCGCGCACCATCGCCGAGAGTTTGCCCACGAAGATCCCCGCTTTCGGTTCGAGCATCCAGCGTGTCAGTTCGCCCCGCAGGCTGGTCGGGACACGCTCGAGGATCAATACCACCATTGTTACACCTCCTCCAGTTCGTCGGCGAAATTCACGCCGCCCGCGACTTCGCCCTTGTCGGGATCCCACAGCCCGCCGGGCGCGGCGAAATCCGCATCGAAGTCCGGCGCCTCGATGGCCGGGATCGTGAGCACCGCGTCGATATCATCCACGATCCGCGCGAGCAATCGTTTGGCGTAGAAGATGTCCCGACAGGCGTGGCGCGTGCGGCTCTCCAGTTTCTCCTTCCCGGCGGCCGCGACCTTGAAGGCGAGCGGGATCGTCATGTCCGCTTTGTAGAGATCGGCGATGTCGTAAACGAACGAGAGCATCTTGCCGGTGTGGATGAAGCCGAGGGCGGGCGAGAACCCAGCGGAGACAATCGCGGCGTGGCAGATGCCGTAGAGGCAACTATTGGCGCACGAGAGCGCGCGATTGACGGGATCGGCGCTCGCCCAGGAATCGCGCCGGTACGACCGGCCCTGCCATTCGACACCCGCCTCGCGGCTGGCGCGCGCGTACGACTCCCGGACGCGGATGCCCTCCTTGCCGCGAATCTGCTGCAGGGTCAGATCGGGATCGAGGGGATCCGGGAAACGGCGCTCGTACATCTGCCGCACGACCGCGAGCCGTCGCGCGGGGTCGGAGACGAGCCACGCCTGCCGCAGCAGACGCGCGGCGGAGCGCGTCTCGCCCATCCCCTGTGCATAGAAGCGGACGCCCTCCTCGCCCGCCCAGACGACGAGGCAGCCGTTGTCCGCGAGGGCACGGATCGCGGCGTGGCTGACGTTCGTGCCGGGGCCGAGCATGAGGAGGGCGAGGGAGGCGCAGGGGACCGGCGCCTTGCCGTTCGCGTCGTAGATCGCGATCCCTTTGGCCTCCTGCTCGATCTTGGCGTGCTCGACGTAGAGGTAACTCCAGCCATCCCGAATTTTGGGCAGCAGATGCAAATCCATGCTCGTGCTCATGTCGTGCTCCTCGGTTGTGAAGGTGCGGCGGCTCGGTGGTCGGCGGTAGACTCTGGGCGATTATTTCCCCATGGCGGCCTCTCGACGTGCCGGGGCGATGGAGAGCAGGCCGAAACCGTACGCCTTGCCGCGCCCGACGCCGTCCGCGAGCGTGCGGCGGAATTGATCGGCGTCGCGCACAATGAGGCGTCCCTCGAAGCGGACAGATCCGAGGGTGCGGCCACCATCCCCCCGGACAGCGGGCTCCGGCACGATGCGGACATCCGGCACGTCCACGGTGTCAATCACCGCACCGTCCACGGCGCGACGGGCGACGCGGACAGAGATCGGTTCGAAGCCGCCGCGCCCGCCCGCGCGGATGAGCCACTCGACCTGGCTCACCGGATCGCGCAGCACCTTCCGGTGGGCATTTACCAAATGTCCACCTTCGGGGCGATCGCCCGCGATCTTGGTCGGATTGGCGCGCAGGCGGAAGGTGAGCGTCTTCCCCGGTTCGATGCGGTCATAGAACGCGGCGACGGGCTTGGTCTCGTCCTCGACGCACCACATGGGCAGGCGGGACCAATCCGGCTCGGTGACGGACTGGGCAAGAATACAGATGCGGGCCTCTCGCGACGGCTCGACGCGGTAGAGAAGCCCGACCGCCGCGCGCGGGTTCGGCTCCCCTGGCAGGGTAGGGAAGGCGCGCATCAGCGTCGTGTGCAGCAGATGGCAATCGCCGAGCGCGCGGCGAGCGTCACGGTCGCGCAGGTCAGCGTGCAACTGAGAGAGGAACATCGGGTTTGCCCCCTTTCTCTAAGAATGACGGATTCGGAATCGTGGTAATCGCGACAGTTCGGTCGCGGTACTCACGACGCGAGATAGCGAAAGAGATCGGTACGTCCTGCCGCTGCGCCTGCACGGCGGTCTCGTCCACCTCCCGCGCGCCATTCGCGTCGAGATCGTAGGCGAGACGAAGACGATCCGGCACCGGCTCATCGCCGCGTCGGACGCGCCACGGTTCACCATGCAGTACCTCCATCAGCGATTCGTTGCGGAGCGGTGGACCGTAATACTCCGGGGCGTTTGGTACATGGATGGGCAGGCTCGGGACGAAGGATTTGCGCCCCAGCGACAGTTGCCAGCATGGCGATTGCAGCGCAGCGTGGAGGTGCGCGAGCAAGTCTGCGTCCCCCTCCAATCCGACGAGGAAATCCGCGTCCGCAAGGTAGAACCGCTCAGACTCGACTGTGCGGACGCCGCCACCCGCCTGGGCGACTCCGTACCCACGGGACTTATCCGCGAGCAGATGGGTGCCACCGGCGGTGTGGTAGTCGCGCTCGACCGTGCCTGCGCGTTCGACTCGGACGCCCATCGGCAGCGCAGCTAGTTCTGCAAGCGCGATGCGTCGCCCATCATGCTCCGCGTCGTCTGCATCACGCGGCATCCCCAACGCGGCGCAGATGAGACCGATGATGCCGCTCTTCGACGGCTCCATACCGGTGTCGCGCTGCGTGAAGCGGGATTGCGTCCCCCACGACTGCATCGGCCCTGCCAGCCGCAGCAGCAGCGTCGTCATACCGCCACCACCTGCGTCGCATCGAGGACATGCGACACGAGCGCATCGAGGCTGACCACGCGGGACTCCTTGAGGGTGGCGACAGCGGGTGTGCCGACAGCGGCATACCACTGCCCGCTGATGCCTTGCCTGCCATACATCGCCGTGAGATCGCCCCAGTAGGCATCGAGGGCGGCGATGGAGCCGGAGACGAGGTCGGCGTTCGGCTTTGGTGCGACGGGCTGTACGAAGGCATTGGCGAGCGACCAGTTGCCGCCATCCCGCGCGACCGCGAGGATGAATGAGGGCGGGTTGTGCGCCGCCATGCTGTTCTGTTTGCCGGTGGGGATGGCGGTGACGAAGGCGCGGACGAATGCCTCCACCGTCCGCCTCGTGAGGTCCGCAACTGACGCCGTGACGGGCTGCTCGTCCCCTGCAAGGTTACGCGCTAGTTGATCCACGTCCACGCTGGCGTAACGGTAGAAACAGGCTGAATTGAACTCCACTGTGCCGATCATGCCCGCGCCTGTCTCCGCGCCCGGTTGCAGATCGTCCACGGCGGTGAAGTAGTCGAACTCGATGTCCACTTTATTTGTGGAGACGGCATGAGCGACTTGCGCGGCAGCATTGACATTGATCTCCGGGAGGTCGGCGATCATGCGCCCGAAGAGGGCAATGTCCGCCGCGTGCCCCCGTTTCATCGCGTCGCGGATTGCACTGCCAATCTCAGCAGAGACGCCGCTATCGGCCTGTCGCCTACCGCGCGCGGCGGGCTTCGCGGCGTCATCAGTGGGTGTAACGGTGGAACGCAGCGCACGGCATTGCGCGGTCAGGGCATCCAACTGCTCCGGGCTGAGGAAGAGCAGATAGTCCGTGCGACCGTCCGGCTTAACGGCGAGTTTGAGGGCCGAGAGCGCACGGGTGACGAGTTCGCGCCCCTCTTCGAGGGGAATGGCATCGGGAGCCTTGGGATCTGCGAGCCGTGTAGCAATCACCTCCACGACGCGCAATGTACGGGAGCCGAGAGTGGTTGATGGCAGCACGCCGCCCGTGCGGAAGGCATCGCGCATGGCGCGCTTGAAGCTCTGGCTGGAGATGCGGGCGCGACGGTAGCCGCCGAAGTAGCAGTTCTTCGGGGTACCGGTGTCGTCTCGGTTGAGATTGGCAGGGACGAAGTTCTGGAGAGCGTGCAGTTCGATCTTCATGGTAGTACCGTTCCTTCCTAAATGCTGGGTTCGGCTGCTGCCGCAACGGATGCGGCGGGTTCACGCTCATCATCGAACGCGGGCAAGACGACGGGCGGGCGGTAGAACTCACCCGCCCAGCGGTGCGGGACGTTGCCGCGCCACGACCGCAGATCGCGCAGTAGGGAGTGCCAGTCGATCTCCTGCTCCGCGAGGAGCGTCGTCATGTGACGAAGATGGTCGGGCAATTCCTCGCGGTCGCATTCGAGCAGGGCGACGAAGCGGCGGTTGACGCTGTCGCGCACATCGTTGTCCGCCGCAACTTGCCGCTCGACGTAGCGGCGCAGCGCCGTGCCAAAGTTCGTGTACGGCGGAGGATCGCGCCACGGTGTGAGGTGCGCGGCGAAGAGCGAGGCGACGAGGTAGAGACGCTCAGCCTCCCAGCGCGGTGCGTCGTGTGGCAAGTACTGCTCAACGATTGGGTAAAGCTCGACCGACTCGTCGAGGGTCTTACCACGCCCGCGGCGCAGGATCGCGAGATTTGCCCGCGCCCGCGCACCGTCGCGTGTCGGCTGGTCGCGCACCGCCGCCCAGCCGTAAAGCGTTTCAATGAACCGCTCCTCATGCATCATCGTTCGCCTCCTCCTCGGCGGTCACACCCGCCGCGTCGCGCGCCCGCTTGAGCGCGCCATAGAACACCTGCTCCGCGACGACACGGGCGCGCAGCACACGCGTCGTGGCGTCCTGACTGCCGACTATGGTGCGGAAGTCAATGACTGCTGCCTGGCGCGCTGCATCCGCCCAAGCGCGAAAGGCAGGACCAACAGAGATTTGTCCCGTCGCACCGGATGCCGCATGCTCCTCCGCCTGCGCGACAAGGAAAGCGGCGAAGGCCGTATCCAGTGCAGGCCAGTACCGACGCCCCGGACCAAGTGCGCGGACATGTGGGTTCTCATCCCGTTTGCCGCGTGACTCTGGCAGTGATGGAAAGGCTTCCTCAACGAATCTCCGTGTCGCGCTCCGCAGCGCATTTCCAACCTGTTCTGCGTATTTGATCGCGCTATCCATCGTAGCGAGCAATGACGCGTCGTCCAGATACACGAGCGGTAACGGTAGTTTCTCATGCCGCCAGAAGGTGATCTGGGCAGCGCGACCGTCTTCGGTCGCGAATCCGAAGGCATCAATCCGATATACAGGCAGTGTTTTAACCATCCCGTCTTGTCGCCTCTGATCGACGCGAACAAGATGCTCGAACAACTGTGGTCGCGTAGTCGTGATGCGTTTATCTCTCGTTGAGTAATATTGCCGATGGAAGAGCACTTGGGCATCGCGCCATAACGAGCGCTCTGCATTGAAGCCGACGACGCTACGTCCTGTCGCCTCATTGAACCGGTAGCAGCGGAATGGGTCAGTGACGTCTACCGCAAGAAAGAAGTTCTGCTGAATTTGGCAGTGAGTAATCTCCGACGCACTATTGGACGAAATCAGGTGTACGCGACGGCTTTGCCAGGTGAGGTAGTCGAGGTATCCGCGCGCGGTTGTTCCCGTCTCGCTTGGTTCGCGCGGCGTTTCTTCTTCCCAAGCTGGCCGGTCGCTGTCCGACAAATGCGGGATTGGCCGCTGGGCGTTATATGGCACAAGATTGAGTGCGAGCGTTTCGAACAAGGAGTGGCCGACACAGAGCACCGAATATCCGCGAGTTAGTGACGCATCCTTCAAGTAGAAAGGTTGGCTCTTGCCAAAGCCGATAGCAAACATTTGTGTTGCCAGCAGTTGTTGGGTTGCTACCGGAAGGGAAAGCGGAACCGGATCGCCATCGACTTGGTGATCGAAGAGCGTAGCATTATTCCCCGTTGCGTGTTCTTGGGCCAAGCGTGCGGCGGGTGAACTCTTTTTCAGCGCATCCTTACCTTGGATGAGTGGCGGAACCTGATAGAACGGCTTGGACGGATCGAGGAGGTCAAATCGTTGCTCCCATATCGTGAAATAGGCGCTCAGAGCATCCACGTCCCATTGACCACGATTCCACAGATCGCACCAAGCGTCGAGATTCCTTGGGCCGAACACGCGATGGAGGATCGCAAGCAACAAGCGATGCAGTGCAACGGTCGCCAGCGGTGAAGAGGTTCTGATTTCCCGAATAGTATGTGCGTCTGCGAGGGCAGCGCGAATACCGAGTAAGATCGCTCCATCGCTTGTCTCACAAGGTATCCACGGTTCATTCAGAAGATTGTACCCTGTCATATTCGTCATCCTCTCTGCAGGTTGCGCTCAATCACGATTCCTACCTCGTGATCGAGCGTAATCGAAAACCGACCTGATTCATCCTCATTCTGGTTCTGTGCGGAGAGCACCACGAGGCGACAATGACGCAAGAGAGAATTCTCTTTCCATGAAGTTGGCGGCTTACGAACTAAGAGGACCGAAGCAGCAAGCGAATTCGTGATGGCGACTGATCGCTGCAACAGAGCGCGGACATGTTCTCCTCCTTGCGGATCATTCGCGTACAGCAGGACGTCACTATCCTCGTCAGTATGGAGAATGATAGCGGTCACATTGATGTCCGATAATCGTGTCAACGCTTGAAGTGCGGGTGTTATCTCTGGCGCATCCTCCTCCAAAGCGATATTGAAGTCGGAGAAAAGATCGTCATCGTATTGCGGCGGGAGGATGGTATTCTTGCTTGCGCGAGAAAAATATTCGTCCTGTCGCTCTCGTAGCGTCTGCTTTGTCTCGCTCCAGTATGCTTGAATGGCTGGATTGTCTGAGGAGCAGACAAGGTCCTCGCTGTAGACGGATTCGATCAGCGGTTCTACGTCGTCAGGAATGACGAGTTTCTTGCGAGTATTGCCGTCGCGTCTATCGAGCGCGAGCCACGAGCACAGGAGGATGTGCGGATCGTAGACGTAGCGGGAAGGTCCGAAGCGGGGCACGCCGTCCGCATTCACCGACTCGGGTGGCGCGAGGAGAAGCACGGGGTCATTGACCAGCGTCGGACGTTCGCCACGTTTGTGCCGATGAAGCCTGCCCGCGCGTTGCAGCACGAGGTCCGCTGGGGCGAGTTCGCTTACCATCAGGTCGAAGTCGAGATCCAAACTCTGCTCGATCACCTGCGTGGCGACGAGGACCGAGCGCGGGGGGCGATGCGGCGATGTGCCGTCCGGTCCGGGCTTGCCGTAGTGGTCGAGGACGCGCTTCTCTCGCTCGGCGCGCTCGATGAAGCGGTAGCGGGCGTGGAACAGGTCGAGCGCGGGTCGTTCGGCGTCCGGCAATGCGGCGAAGCGGGCTTTGAGAGTGCGGTACACTTCCTGCGCGCGCCGCACGGTGTTGCAGATGACCGCCGCGCAGCCGCCCCCCGTGAGCCGTTCGATCAGCCGGGCCGCGAGGAGGGCGCAATCCCCGCCCACGATGAGCGGCGTGGGGAGCCACCGGAGCGCGATCTCTTTCGGACCTTCCTCCCTTGGAACTGCGATTGCACCGACCGCATCGCCGATGAGCGAGGTGAGACGCGGATAGTCGACATCTGGGATCGCGAGTGTGTCGGCGTCCGGTACTCGCGCGCCGCGTGCGTAAGCGCGAATCAAGTCAACGCGTCGTTTTCTAGGAAGGGTTGCAGAGAGGATGATGACGGTGCAGCCGAGGGCGGAGAGCCATTCCAGGAGGCGCTCAAGGAGGGTCGTCATGTAGGTGTCGTAGGCGTGGGCCTCGTCAATGACGATAACTTTGTGGGCGAGGCCGAAGAGGCGGACGAAGACATGGCGCGTCTGGAGGACGGCGAGTAGCCCCTGATCCACGGTGCCGACGCCCCACGGCGCAAGCAGGCCGCGCTTGCGATATGTGAACCACACCGCCGCCATGACCGCGAGCGCATTGCCTCGCTCGTCTTCCGCGAGACCCGTGGGAGAGATGTCCGGTGCCGGATCGGCTGCGGTCGCCTTCTTGAGGTCATCGAAGTTTTCAGAGAGGGCGGCATGCCCGTGTAGGAGCATGAGATTCACCCGCTCGCCATGTTCCCGAAGGCGGCGTTCGAGGTGTTCGCGCACGCGCTTGAACATCTGGTTACTCGTCGCCTGTGTGGGGAGGGCGATGTACGCGCCACCGAGGCCCTGCCGGATCGTCGCGTGTTCGAGGAGGGCAAGGGCGGCCTCGGTCTTTCCCTGCCCCATCGGGGCTTCGATGATGATGAGACCGGGGGAATCGAGGCGCGGGCCAATCGCTTCGTCCGCGAGCAGTTGCATTGCATTCGGCGTTTCGATCTCAAACCGCGTGGCGAAATCCGGCATATCTTCCAGTATAGGCGGCGCGTACCATTGGAGACGGGCGAACGCCCTCATCGCCTTCCCATTGACATCGCGAAGATACGACGCGATTGCGGCATCCCAGCCCACGTCGGGGATCGCGATGAACGGAAAGAATCGGTCGGTAGAACCGATCCAGTCCGCGACGGAGACGAATCCCGCGAGGGCCATCACCGCCGCCGCATCAAGCCGCACGGGGCGGAATGGCGGGACGCCACCAAGGGCATCCCGCAGCCGCATAACAAGGGACGCTTGCGCCTCTGCCCACGCTACTTCTGCGGCAGGATCACCCAATCTTCGGCCTGCCGCATACGCGATGATCTCTTTGCTGAATGTATCTGCACTGGGGAATGTACCGTGATGGCCACCGATGGCGACGGCCATCACCTGCGCGTCGGTGCTGCTCCATCCGTAGTCATTCTTGAGAAGATCGCGCAGAAGGAGTGCGCTGATCGTGCCGTGGCGCGTTGGGTTATCCGGGTGCGGCTTCGAAAAGCCCGCATCGCACACTCGCTTCTTGACCACCGCCGACTGCGCGCAGAATTGGAAGACGGGCGACGCCTTGCCGAGATCATGCAGCCCCGCGAGGAAGGGAATCCACGCCGCCGCGTCGATGTCATCCATACCCAGTCCAGCCGCGATGCCCCGCCGTGCTGCTGGAGAGAGCAGGCGGGTATAGAGCACGTGCGTTACCATGGCGACATCAAGAAGGTGATAGAGGAGGGCGTGCGTTGCGTCGGGACCGTAGCGCGCAATCTCGTCCATAGTGCGCGGTGTCTTGGCCCACAGAGCAAGCGCGGGTGGGAACGGCTCAGTCGCAGTCATAGTCTGCTCCAATGTCAGCGGCATAGTGCGCGGTGATGTGCTCGGCCTCGTCATGCACCCATGCGCGCAGCGATGCGGGGGCAAGGACTTCGACCTCACTGCCATAATGAAAGACCCAGCGGCGAAGTTCGGGAGTCACCGGCACATGGACCACGAATCGGACATGCCCGTCTGCCTCGTCGGTGATCTCCTGCGTCGTGTGCCAGCGCTCTTCCCGCACCCAACGGCCCGCCAGCGCGGAGAAGCGGAGGATCACGTCCTGTGCGGGTTCGCCGGTGTCGCGCATCAATCCCCACCCCGCGCCGAGGAAATCGGCGACATTGAAATCGGCCGGAATCTTGTAGAGGGTCACACGCGAGGCGACGGCGGCGATGCGATCCGCTTTGAAGTCGCGGATGGCGTCGCGGAGATGGCAGTGCCCGATCACATGCCACGAGCGACCATAGGGGAAGATCGCGTAGGGGTCGAAGTCGCGCTCGGTTACCGCCCCACCACGAGACGCGGTCTCATAGGTCAGATGGACGCGGCGCCGCTGACCAAGCGCGAGTTGCAGCGTGCGAAGGGTTTGTTCCCGCGGCGATGTTGGCGACTCCGGCAGAGCCACGAGCGCTTGGATTTGCGGCGGCACGAGCGATGCAAGGCGGGCGATTGCAGCCGTCAGTTCAACGGAGCCGACACCGGGGAGCGCCATGCTTGCGCGCACGGCGAGGAGGAGCGCGAGCGCTTCGGGCAGCGTGAACTGCACGCCGGGGACGGATGGCACGGGATCGAAGTAGTATCCGCTATGGCAGGTGCGCACCTGCCAGAGGAGGCCGTGCCGCATGACAGTAAGATCGCTCGTAATCTGCCGCTCACTGACCTCGTAGAGTGCGGCCAGTCGCTTGCGCGTCCAGTGGCGCGGCGCGGCGGCAATGCGCCACGCGATATCGAGCAGGCGGGAGACGCGGCGGGTCTCGTCGATACGCCCCACGGGAATCTCGCTTTCTCTCCTACCAGGGAGGACGGGAAACTATCAATGGCGTGCTCTCTGAGAGCAGTTTACCTGATACAAAGGGAAGGCAGTGCTTCCCCTTACAAAGAGAGGAGCATCGTCTGAAATATCTCACGGAGGAAAAGGAAAGATACCCGACCGGAGAAGAGAACTCGGTGAGCAAATATCCGTACGGATTCAGTTGTCGCATAAGGGCGGTTATCCGACATGAGTAGGATAAAACATATCCTTTCTGATTCAACATCTCTCCGCAGTTCTCACCAACCAAAGCCATGGCAGGGAAAGATAACGTGGGGTAGGCCATATGCAGCTATCAATCGAGATGGATCATCAGCCCCAAGTGGCGCGCCGCAGCGATCAGATCCACGTCATCCGCCCGCACCGCCCGCGCGGGCAGCTGCTCCCCAACGAGCCGATCCGCGAAGAGCGCCCAACACTCCCACATCGCTCCATGGCGCGAGAGATAGCGGATCCCACCATAAATCGGCACACCGGTCGCATCCGTCCGCTCGTAGACAGCGCGCGCAATGCGCTGCGTGAGACGCCGATCGCCGCTCGTCAGGGAACTGAAATCGATATCGCGGTGGCCGAGATCTACCGCGAGCCGGGCGAACGTGGCGCGCATCTCGGCGAGGGTGTCGGGATGCGTGACATCCACGAAGCGGAGCGCGGAGTCGAGGCGCAGTCGGCCGATGCCGCGCAGTTGTTGCCATCGCACAGGAACAACGCCGGTGAGTGGCTGCGGTTCCGATGCTGGGGTCCGAGTAGTAACGGAACAGAAAGTCGGGGTATGCCCACGTTCCGGTCCTATGTCCATGATACTCTCAGCTGACACGGTTCGGTCGTCGGTACAAAGAAGCAGCGATGCCGAGAGGATTACGCCGGTGTGCGCAAGATAATCATCCTTATCCCGGACAACGTGGCGGAGTCGTCGGGACGCTTGACGGGGTTGCATGTTGCGGGGAGGTTCCCGTGGCAGGTACCGCGCGATTGACCGCATCGGACTGATCGCCCCACTTGATTCCCCGGTATGCAGGGGGTCGGCTGGCTGTCCAGTTGCATGAGAGAGACTCCCGACGCCCTTCCCCCGACTTTCTGTTCCATTGCTCTTCATGGCCCAAAATGAACGCATTTGAATGCGTCCTTAACTCCCGTACCGCATCCCGTTGCGTTCTCCGCACTCATTGCGGTGTCCCTTAGTTCCCCCTTCCCCATCGGCAATTTCGGATAGAATGGGCGCGCGGCAGGCCGATAGGGGCGTGTTGCGTGTCGTTGGCAGGAAGGGGAGGACATGATGGGCGACGGAGATGTTTCTGTATCGCTTCGCGACGTGCGGGAGCGGGAGTTCCCGATTGTGCGGGAATACACCTATCTCAACGGGGCGGAGCATGCGCCGTTGCCAACGCGGACATTGCAGACGATGCAGGATGTGACGGCGGCGACTCAATGGCCGCGCCTGCCGCGCATGACCACACTGCCGCCGTATGAGCAGATCGCTCGCGAGCGCCTCGCACGATTAATCGGCGCGGATCCGGGCGATATCGCCTTCACGAGCAACACGACGCACGGCATGAACATCGCTGTGCAGGGCATTGCCTGGCGGGAGGGCGACAATCTCGTCGTGCCGCAGCAGGAGTTCCCGTCGCTCACCACTGCGATGCTCCATCTCCGAGAACGCGGTGTCGACGTGCGCATCGTACCCTTTGCGGGGGCGGGGCCATCGGTGGACGAGGTCATGGCACATGTCGACGGCCGGACGCGTGCGGTTGCGTGCAGCGCGATCACATGGAACACCGGCTACCGCACCGACCTCGAAGCGCTCGGCGCACGTTGCGCCAACGCGGGCTGTCTGCTGATCGTGGACGGCATTCAACTCGTCGGCGCGGACCACGTCGATGTCAAAGCAGCGCGTGTGTCGACCTTCGCGACGGCCGGATATAAGTGGCTGCTCGCGTGCTTCGGCATCGGCGCGCTCTATGTCGCACCGGAGGCGGTGGACCAGGTTTCCCCCACATTCGTCGGCGAGCAATCGGTATCTGCAACGTCGGATGCCTCCAATGGCGCTCTGAACTGGAAACCGGGCGCGGCGCGGTATCAGGCAGGGGGTGTCAACCGGATCGGCCTGGCCGCACTTGCTACCTCGCTCGGGCTGATCGAGGAAGTTGGTATTGCGGCAATCGGGGAGCGGAACCGTGCGCTCTCAGAATATCTCTATGCCGGCCTGGCTCACAAAGAGAGCGTCGAGATCGTCAGCTCACCCGACCCGGCGCGTCGCTCTCAGATTATCGTCTTCACACTGGGCAGCAAAGAGCGGAACGCGGCGATGGAGAAGGAATTGGAGGCGCAGCGGATCATCGTTGCTAACCGCCCCCTCGGTCTACGCGCCTCCCCGAACTTCTACAACACCGAGGAGGAAATAGACCGCCTCCTCGCCGCCCTACCGGACTGATTGGGGTCGATTGACGAAAAGGAAATGAAAGTACGCTAAGCGTCGGATATCGATCGCACAGAACCGGATTCTCCTCGCTCCACAAGCTTTTTCGTCGCCGAGCGTCACCGTCGGTCAAATCGACGCGGTATCCATGCCGCGCGGTGAAAGACCCTGGTCAATCCCCGACTCTCAGCTCTCAGCGCGCAGCACCGCGAATGCTCGCGTCGCATTGGGTGACAGCCGGAGTGCCGCGACGACCACATGCAGCGCACCGGTGCAGCGACTTTGCCAGTCACCGATCGTGACCGGAACACCGCTCATCCGCCCTCCCATCTTGCTCTTTCCTTGCCGTGTCAGGAAAGAGCCTGTAACCTATCGCGAGGACTGTCAGCCAATCGAGAAAGGAATGCTATTCTGACAGGCTTGGTGGGGAATGGCTGATATCAGGATCGGGCAGACCCCAACCGGACATCCCGCCGCGTTTTTCACCACGCTCGCCTGTCCCGATAGGGTCACTGATAGCCTTCTCAGGCAATTGACTACGAGCTATCGTGGCACCGATCCACAAGCGAGGGCGGATGCGGCAGTTGATCGGCCAAGTGTCCCTGTAGATTTCGTATTTGGGACGGCCCCCGCTATATCCTCATTGCGGCCGTATCACGGCAGGAACAAATGCCGCCACCCGAAGGCGGCGGCGAACGTGAATAACCGGGATCAAGCGTTCCCTATCCGTCGCCGAGGCGGCGGATGTCATGGCCCCCCGCCTGGGACAGCACGCCACTGAAGGTGTCCACCGCCGTCCCGTTAGCCAGGTCGATGGTCGCGGTGATCGTTCCGCTGCCGCTCACGCCGCTGAATCTGCCGGTGCCGCCCGTCACCACGTAGGAATCCACCGCGGTCAGGGTCGTCGGGCCGGTGGGGCAGCTGTACCCGGTGCCGACCAGCGTGATCTGGTCGCCGTTGGCCGCGAACAGTGTCGTCGCCCGCGTCTCGGCGTGGCCGTCCGTCGCGCAGCCGGGCCCGGGCTTGCTCGCGAGGTCCAACACGGTGACCGTGGATTCGCGGACGTTCCCGAGGTGGGCGGCCTGGCCGCTGCCCGTGCTCGTCACGCAGAGGCTGGGGATCGGGGGGCACGGGCCCGCCGTGAAGGTCTCGGCCACCGTCGCGCGGAAGGGGACCAGACTCGCCGCCGATACCTGCTGCGGGAGAGCGACCATCACCGCGCACAAGACAGCCACCGCCAGGATGGCCCACCGACCGCTGACTGTCGCCGCTCCCTCGCTCCACCTACCAGTGTTCGTGCTCGTTGCCATGATTGATCTCCCTCCATGAGGCGCGCTGCGCGCCGTTGATACGTTTCTCTCTTCCATCAGGGCCGGCCGCGTCGGGGCTGCACATGCGCCGCCCCGAGCTGCCGTGTCGCCAGCGGACGGGGCGTGCCCGTCATACAGCTCAGTTCCGCCAGCACCGCGTACCGTTGGATGCGGAACTGCGTGAACGCGGTGTTCGCGGTCAAATCCGCCATCAGGTCGCCCGCGAGGTACTCCTCGGCGGCCCGGCGACTCGCGAAGACGTAGAACCGACCCAGCGCCGGCCCATCCTGGATCCACGTCGCCAGGACGAGGCCTTCCGCCCCTCGGAGCGCCCGCGCATATTCGGTGAACTGCCCCGCCAGGCTATCGAGGTCGGTCGCCGAATGGAACGTGATCAGCATCGCGTACATCGCGACACCCCCTGGCGCAGATGGCTCGGCGCCCAACTGACGCCGCAGCATGTCATCGCTTCCCTCCTTGTTTCGTGCTGTTTCCGCGCCGCATGTCCCTCATGCACCGTGGACTCAGCATAGGGGGCGGGGGGCGCGTCGCCATCGTCGAAATGAGGCAATTCGCGCGGGCATCGCGGCAGGGAGCCACTAGTCAGTTTTGACTACCGGGGATGGAAAAGATGCGCGGGGCCGTCGCGCCGCGCCTCAGGCAAGGTCGTGTCGGCGGGCGAAGGCGGCGGCGGCGGTGCGGTTGTCGGCGCCCGTCTTCGCGAGGATCGCGCGGACATGGGCGCTCACGGTGTGCACGCTGAGGAAGAGCGCATCCGCGATCTCCCGGTTCGTGTGGCCGTCGGCCATGAGGCGCAGCACCTCGATCTCGCGGGTGGAGAGGCCGGCGGGAGAGGCTGGTGGGGTACCCTCCGTCGCCGCGATCCGGGCGGCGAGGGCATCCGCCCGCGCGAGCGCGGGTCGCGCGCCGAGGGGTTCGCAGATGGCGCGCACCGCGTCCAGCCCGCTTCCCGCCGCAGCATCGCCCGAGGCGGCGCGGAGCTCCGCCAGGGCGAGCAGCGTGAGGGCGCGCTCATACGGTGCTTGGCAGGCTTCCGCGAGTTTGCGTGATGCTTCGAGATAGCGGGCCGCACCCACGTACCTGCCCGCGTCGGTATCCAGTTCGCCGAGCAGGCGGTGTGCGGCGAGCAGGGCGAGGGGTTGCCGCAGTTCGGTGGCATGGGCGAGGGCGTGTTCGGCGTGCGTATAGGCGGCGGAGGCGTCTCGTATCTGCCGGTAGTAGTGCGCCCAGAGCGCCACGCCCTCCGATTGGCCGAGCGCCGCCCCGGTCCACGCCAGCCAGCGATCATGCGCCTCGATCCACTCCTTCGCCGATGGCAGGTCGCCTTCGTCGAGCGCGAGCGCGGCGGCAACCCGCTGCACGGCCATCGCCCAATCGACGTAGACGACAGTCCCCGGTTCGGCCGCGCTGCCCGCGGGCAACACCGCCCGCACCGCCCACCATGCTTGGGCGACATCACCGCGCAGTCGGGCGAGCGTGGCGAGGTACCCGAGCGCGAGCACGCGGAAGGCGGTATCCCCCCGCTCCTCGGCGCTCCCCGCCGATGCGAGCCGTTCCGCCTCCGCCCAGTGCCCTTCCAGCACGAGGAGCGGCAGGAGCGTGAAGCGCTGCGGGAGACTGGCCGGGACGGTCTGACTCGCCCGCGCCCACTCCGCCGCCGACCGCTCTGCCAGCCGTCGTCGCCCCGCGATGTCCTCGGTGCGGTATGGCAGCGCGACCGCCTCCATCTCGCGCGACGACATGATGGCGGCGAGGAAATGATGCCCCGCACGCCGGTAGGCGTCGTGGGCGCGGGCATACATCGCCGCCGCCTCGTCCGGCATCCCCAGTGCGGCGTAGGCATCGGCGAGGCCGAAATAGCCGCTGCCGACGCCCTGCGGCAGCGCCTCTCCCCCCGCCGCCAACTCCGCAAGCAGCCGTTCCCCCAGTTCCCGCGCCTCACGGTATCGCCCGACGGTCGCGCGCCACAACACCACCGTCCCGCGCCCTTCCGGCAGCAGTGCCGGGGCGTCGATCGCGGTAGCCTGCGCTGCGAGGCGCCCCCGCTCCGCGTCGGGGAGCGCCGCCAACGTGGCAGTGCCCGCCTCCATCTCCGGCAGGCCGTACGCGACGTCGCCCGCGTGGCAGGCGAGGGAGCCGCGCTGCAGTCGGGCGAGGGCGGCGAGCGCCCCGTCGTTCGCGACCGTCGCCAGCGCGACTGCCTCGTCCGCCGCAGCGCGGGCCTTCGCGACATCGACGTAGCCGAGCAGGCCGGAGAGGCGCAGCAGCAACCAGCCGCGCTCCCTCGCGTCGCTGTCCCCCTGCTCCATCAGCGCGAGCGCCGCCTCGAAGCGCGCCGCCGCCGTCGACCACGCATAGGCCGCCTGCGCCCGCTCGCCCGCTCGCAGCAGCCACGGCAAGGCCCGCACGTCGCCCGCCCGCTGGAAGTGGGAGGCGACGGCGTCCGGGTCGGGATTGCGCCCCGCCGTGAGCGTTTCCCCCGCCGTGCGATGCATCGCGCGGCGCACCGGCGGGGATATCCCCTCGTAGAGCGCCTCCCGAATCAGTGCGTGCACGAAGCGGATGGCCATCCCGTCCTCGGTCGCCTCGGCAAGCCGCGCGGCGGCCGCCTGCGCGATGGCGGGTAGCAAAGTATCCTCAGTCACCGCCGCCACAGCGGCCCAGAGGGGCAGCGGCACCTCCTGCCCCAGCACCGCCGCGATCCCCAGCAGCCGCCGCGCCTCCCCGCCCACGCGCGCGGACCGGCCCTCGATCATCTGGCGCAGCAGCGGCGGGACGCGGACCTGCGCCAGGAAGCCGAGCGTCCACCCGGCGCTCGTGCGCTGCACCACCTCGTCATCCTCCAAGGTCCGCAGCAATTCGCCGAGGAAGAGCGGGTTGCCCTCGGATCGCCGGTGCGCGTAGGCGGCCAGCCGTGCCGTGCCCTCGTCCGTCAGGTGGTAGCGACCGGCGACGAGCGTCGCCACATCTGCGGCGCGGAGCGGCCGGAGGTCGAGCCGCCCCGCCGACGACTCGCGCACGATGGCGGGGAGCAGGCGCGTCAGCGGGTGGGCGGGTGACAGCTCGTCGGTGCGGTAGGTCGCCAGCAGCAGGAGCGGCAGCGCGGGGAGGGAACGGGCGAGGGCGCGCAGGAGGTCGAGCGAGGCGGGATCGGCCCAGTGGATGTCCTCGAAGAGGAGGAGAAGCGGCAGGACATCCCCCGAGCGGGAGATCGCCAGCGTCGCGAAGAAATCCCGCACCTCCCGGAAGAGTGTCGTCTGGCTCGCGACGGCGCCGACGGTGCCGGGCCGGACGAACGCATCGGGGAGCGGCGGGCCGTCCCCCCGCCGATAGCACCCGAGAAGGTCCACCCACGGCCCGTACGGTGGCGTCTCCGTGAGGTCGTAACACCGACCGACGAGGACCAGCGTCCCCCGCGTCTCGGCATCCCGGCACACCGTCTCGGCCAGCGCGGTCTTGCCGATGCCCGCCTCGCCGCCGATCAGCACCAGGCTGCCCCTCCCTACGAGAGCGGCATCGAGATGCTCGCTCAGGGTGGCGAGTTCACGCTCGCGCCCGACGAGGATCGGCGATGGCAGAGTCGGCAACACCGGGACCTCCCGAGCGGGACGGTGGGACGATGCACCGATTATAGCCGGAGCATCCCCTGCGCGCCTGCGGCACGGTCGCGTCACTCGAGTGCCAATAACGGCCCCGACAGACTCACGTACGAACTATTGGGTTCAGCCACTATCAGAGAGTGAGGTGTGTGCCCCTCGTCACGATTCGATTCAGGACCGATTCTGCTCAGTGACTCTGTCGGGGGCGATTACCGGAACGAGAACTGCGCATTGACAGTAGTATCCGTCGTGCTCCCGAATGTGTGCCGCTGATCATGCTGGGGTAGACCCCAGACTGACACATCGCCGCGTTATTCACCATCCTCGGCCCTTTTTGAGCCGGTACCCGGAACGAACTGCGACGCTCAGCGCGCGGCATCCCGCCCGTCGCCCGCCGCGTCGGCGGCCACCGTCGCGACCGG
>JAABUK010005913.1_pt1 | contig 18616 bp, 21 predicted proteins | sample 5559141 | NCBI WGS metagenome assembly JAABUK01 (sample SAMN10711869, study PRJNA513367) | rock metagenome | isolation source: Antarctica rocks | place: Antarctica: Victoria Land, Pudding Butte nord | collected 2016-01-03 | reverse complement strand
AGGGGGGTGCACTGAAACAAGGGGGGTGCACAAAAGCCGATGCCCCCTCATGGGGCAGGGCCTTTGCCTCAGCAGGACATCTAATCTATGCTGGCAATCATCACGGTATGCCTTGTACAACAGGCCTATCAAAACTAGGGGGGGTGCAGTGGGCGCATGAGGGGTGCAGTAACGCGAGAGGGGGGGTGCAGTGACGCACTGTGCATAGCTGATGTCGCCGTTGTGCACCAGCAGGGTACCCTTGTTGGGGTCTGCAATCATGGCGTTGGCCACCTCCCGGGCAGCGCAGAAGCTCAGCCAGTTGCCCTCCCATGCATTGTCAAACTGCATACAAAACACACTTTTTGTGCATTCCAGCCACAGCACTGCAAGTGCAAAGTGCAATCGTGTCCGCACAAAACAAGGGGCAACTCATGCATTGTCAAATTGCACACAAAACATTTTGTGCAGTCCAACACCAACGTTGCACACCAGCAAATGCAAACTGCAACAATGTCTGCGCCTGCATTATGCACGAAACAAGGGGCAGCTCAGACTGGCCACAGCACTGCGCACCAGCAGCTGTGAAATGCAGCAATGTGTAGGCAGCCATGAGCAGATCAGCAGATGAGGCATGCGTTAACAGAATGCGTGGAATGGAAGATCGCTTATTGTTGAATGTCCACCTCTGCATTGTTTCCATGCACGCAAAGTCCCGCAACAACCGAAACTGAAAAGACCATACAAGTATGCATACAAAGTCCCACAACAATCGAAACTGAAGAGACCATACAAGTATGCATACAAAGTCCCACAACAATAGAATTTGAAAAGATCATAGTTGGCCTCTACACACTGAATTCTCGGCTGGAAGACAATGGCATTGGTGGTGCTGCTCTCACATGTTCTTGACAATCCAAGTAGCAAGAGCTCTCTATGCATGGTACTTTGCACATCATCTCACACATCAAAAGACTCGTGCAACCTGATCTGATGCCCAAACAGCAGTCCTTCACAGTCCCACCCCTGGCAGTGCTTCTCACTACAGCATGCCTCATTGACCAATTCTGGGCCAGGGGACAAGCAGACTGCCTTGATGGGTCTTGAGTCAAAGGCTCCAGCAAGGCTCACCTCAACTTTGAGGGCAGCAAGGGTGCCGGGGGGGTGTAGGTGATGGGGTTGGGGTAGTCAGATTCCCACTCCAGGCTGGAGTCAGTCTCACAGTAGCCCAGGTCAGCAATGGCCAGGAACTGCACAGGGCCCTGCCCATCCACTGGGGCTGTTGTGAAGTTGTACTCGGCACTAAAGTTGCTGGCCTACATGAACAAGACAGAGTGTGAGCAGCTCTTGACTGTCATGAATACATTCAGTGCACAGACAGGGAGCAATGGGGGTCCTGCCTGTCACAGTGTTCCCTGGGGCTGCTGCGACACTGTTTGCAGAGCAGAGCAGGAATGGGGTGGGGTGGGGTGGGAGGGGATTCTGCCGAGGGCTCTGGCAGTTGCCCTCAGCACTGCGCATTTGTGCCTGTCTTTTGCATATTGACAGATGCCCAGCGCAGCATTCAACAGTCGCAGCAATAGGCATTGCAGAGAGCGCTGATTTGTCTAATCAGCTACACAGAGTGCTGGCTACACATACAGGACACTCTTTTCACCATATAAGAAGAGCTGCAGAGTATGTGCTGCAGTCAAGACGCTCCCAGCATTAAAGTCGCTGCCGCAGCAGGCAGCATTCTGCAATATTTGCATGATGCAAACTGGCAATCATTTGTCACATTTGGTTGCTTGCAAAGACAACAGGCTTTCTGCACAGCATGCAGATGGTGTTGCTCACAAAACAAGCTGCACTCCTGCTTGCTTGAGCACGCTTTGAGAGCAGCAGGTCCTCCCAGCAGCAAACAGCTATGCATCCAATGAAGCCAGAATGCTGTATGTTTTTGGCATGCAATACAAGAAGAGGCAGAGGAGTGGTGTACCGGGTTGCCGACCCTATAGAAGTACTGGGTGCTTGCAGACAGGTTAGTCATCAGTGCATTGTTGAAGACACCTGCATGCAGGGAAGACTGGCCTCAGTCATCAGCTCCAACTATACGCATAGAGGCATGCAGATGGCAAACAAGTGAACAGCTGTCAAGCTGGAACACAAACAATGGGCGACGGAGTGATGATTGATGAATGGTGACCAGGCGCAATCACACTCACAGCCACAGTGCAGGTGGTACACCACAATTTTTTCATTTTTTTCATTTCATTTTATAACTTACAGTCTGGGGTGTGGAGCCAGTAGTGACTCATCAGACACAAGAAAACCCAAGAACAGCGCATGTAGCTTCTCCTTGGCAGCACCAGCGGCCTCTTGGAAGCCATGTGGATCCCATATGGATACCTAGTTTTCAGGATACCTAATTTTCATCTAAGAGCAACCCAAGGCAGTGCTGAGTGACAGGTGTCCTGAGTAACACACACAATGGCTATTACTCACCGGGGAACAAGTAGCCCGTGGTGGCAGCCTCTCCACCACACATCTGAGAAGCAGTGTATGTGTCAAAGGTAGCATTGGCTGAGCCCGTGTATTGGCCAGAGGTTGTGCCGTATTGCATAACCGCTCCTGCCGCCTGCTGAAGGGTGGTCCATTGTACTGCAACCTGCCTGCACATGATACATAGCAGTTGAGTAATCGTACCAGTGCAGCATCCCTGAGACCTAGCATCAGATTTGGAATGAGAAAACTCCAGATCTGAACTGAGAAAATTCCACAGTTGTTCAATGCTGGACTGCTGGAGCCCATCGCGTGCCAGGTGTTGTCACAGGCTGGTCCACTGTACTGCAACACGACACATAGCAGACGAGTTGTCAGAACTGGTGCAGCATGACAGAGACCAATGATGCATCAGGTCTTGAACTGAGAAATTAACAGACTTATTCAATGCAGGACTGTTGTTGCCCATCCTGTGCCAGGTGTTGTCACAGGGTGACAATGGTCGCTACATCTAAGCTTGTACTTTCAGACAGCTTGCTGCAGATCACATGATAGATCATGACCTGCCAGACGACCAATGCAGATGCTGTGAAGCGCTGCAGTGGGCAAATATGTTTGTGCCAAAGAATATGTAGACCAAGACTCGACAGTTCTAACCCTGTGATGTTTGTCAGCAAAAGGTGAATCTGGCCGGGCAGCTGAGGGTTGGCAATGGGGATTGCTGAAGTCTCTGCTGCCACTGTGAAATTGCCTGTGCTCCATTCTTGGACGTTTCTGGCCAGAATGAATTTGAAGTCTGAGTGAGAGTTGTATATTTGAAACCTGCATTGTCACAGTGAATGAGGGAGGGTCTGCAGAGTGAGGGTCTGCAGATGCTCAGCACCAGGTGAGAGAGGCTACTGCAGGACCAGTCACATGGTTTGGCACATTTATGTCTGGTCAATGAGGATGCCAATAACTACAGCAAGCAGAATGCAAACAGGAATCACTTACGTGACGGAGCCCGTGCCGGAGGACAAGTAACCAGAGTCACTTTGAATCCACTTGAACTTCTGGGGAGGCGTTGCTGTATAGTTAGTGGTGTTTGCAGGAATAACAAGAGCGATGGCATCATTTGCAGCCGGGGAGGTGACGTTGATGGCGGACACAATGACAGCTTGAGAGTTGCTGGTGAGCGACGTGATGTTCGTTTGAAGGGTGGGTGCGGCGCTCGCGCTTAATCCACCAATCGCAAGGAAGACAACGAGCAGCATCATCGTTTTGCCAGATGCCTGCAGAGCAGCAAAATCTTGAAGCAAACATTGGGCGGTCGGGCTAGCGGTTGGGCAATCCAAGAAACCTCGAACTAGGCTGCAGAGCTGCAGACAGCTACGCCCAAGACAGTGCTCGTATCAATGCGATGAATCATGGAAGAGCCGCTCGGCCTCTTTCAACACTGTGACGGCTAGCTTGCAATATATGTATGCTGGCCAGACCACATGAAAAGCTATTCCTGTACCTTTGCCATGCCGGAGGGCGATCACTCCGGTCGTGTCAGGTCCTGCAGTGCTCTTAGGCCGCAAATACAGTGACCAGCCGGTGCAGAGGCTGGTTGGCGCACCAATTTCGGATTGTGACTGTGACGTCGGGCAGTTGATGTAATCGTTGAGGTGTTGCAAAACGGCAGAGGCATATTCTGTTGCCGGTCAAGTCGTGTGGCATTTGACGTAAAGGGTCAGCGAACCGGTTCTTAGTCATCTGATCTGCTTCAAGTAGTAAATGACAAACAAAATTTTGTGACTTGTCAACTGCAACAAGAAGTGAATGCTAGATCAGGGTCCCAAAAAATGTCAAAATATGGGGAGTGAGACAAACATGTCAAAAAATATTGGAAAAAGTGTTAAAATGCTGGGTCATTAACCATGGTATGCTTGGACGTCTCCTATGGGTAGCCACACAGGTACATGCATTAGGTCGTGGAACGTACCGTGCAGATTGCTCTACGAGTTTGTGCATCCCAAAACAACATTGGAAACAACATTGACTAACTTGATTCGCTTAGGTACGTAAATTAGACTGGAATTGGGTGGTATTAGGGCTACGTCTCGCGGCCCTAATAACAGACACACTGGATTGATCTTGTTGAGTTCAGCACCGTCTGTTGCGATTGCAGTACAGGTGCTTGCCGTGTGCAGTGTTATTGGTTAAGCCTTTGACCTTGTGCTGCTGGTTTCGTCGATCTTTCAAAGCCTCAAGTGCCTGCTGTCACGGTTAGCATGCTGACTGCGTCACCCGCTAGCCCTGTCTGCCACCGAACCTCATCGTCAGCCAATGCTAGCACGTCCAGTCCTTCAGTGTCTGCACACAGTGGCTGTCGGTGGCACAGCTACAGTAGTGGCACAAGGCTGCAAATAAACCCGCCTACTGTCAGGCGAAAACAACGAAGCCACAAAGCCTTTGCAGGTGACCGTCTCACACCCAGGGCTTCCTTGCAGGTGTTAGTGTACATACCTGTCCAGGTGGTACTATGTACAGTTCCTTGCAGGGAGTCGAGCTGTGGTATTTACAGCCACAGCAGAAAGTTTAGAACTGACCACAGAAAATGTGGAAGCTGTCCTAGACGAGGTAATGACTGCCAAGCTGCTGACCATAAACATGACAAGCTTGGTCATACCCTGTTGAACCCGAATGTATGCTTATCAATAAAGGTCTTGCTGCCTGCAGATACGGCCGTATCTCGTATCAGATGGTGGTAATGTAGAGCTTTCTGAAATAGATGGACCTGTTGTGTATCTAAAACTGCAAGGGGCCTGTGGGTCCTGTCCTAGCAGTATGACAACCATGACCATGGGAATCCGGAGACGACTCATGGAGAAGATACCGGTAGATACCCACCCTGCTGTGATAGTCCAGATTGTGCGCTGTAATGTCAAGCAAAGTATACATGTGTATGTGACTACAGCAGAGTGCACAAGTTACTGCTGGTGCGCAGCCAGGGGAGCGCTGTAGGAAAGCATTGTGTGCTGAGTCTTGAATTCACATGCTGTTTGTAGTTGGCCATTGCATGTGACGCCCTTGCTCACAATGCAACATTGGCAGTACAGCGTTGGCACCTACACCCAACAGCATATAGAGTGTCTTGCTCTTTGTCTATAGTGTCAGTCATGATTGTGATTGAGATCCTTAGCAAAGTAGCAGCAAGGCCAGAGCTACAAAGACCAACAGTTGCATGTTTCCAGACAGTGACAGGTCTACCTGGTGCAGGAAATATTGGAGGTTGAGCAGCTCATGGGGGATGAAGACGTAGGGCTGGAGTTGACAGCAGACAATGTGGAGAAGTCTCTTGATGAGATCAGGTCAGTAACAGACTCGACAGTCACTGCTTGAAGAGCCGAGCAGCGTTTTCTGGGAGTTTTTGTACAGCCATAGCCTGCTGACATGCTTTTCAATCCAATAGTTGCCCTGCACACTGCATAAGCAGTACTGTAGTATGATGCACAACTTAGTTATGGACAGTGTGATGTTGGCGTCCAGTACTGCAAGCACAGCTATGCAAAAGGATGTGTTTGTAGCTAAGGCTGCACAACGTTTCTACTAACCACAAGGATGGTCGTGAAAACGGCGCGCTGAGCATCGGCATGATTGCATTGCTGGCCTTTGAAGCTGCGTTGCTAAAGCCCTTACAGTGATCAACCCAGCACAGCTTCCTGGGTGCATGGAAGTAAAACATCTCCACAATTTAAAAATGCTTTTTCATTGTCCCCCCCTGGCAATTTTAAGTTGGATTTCCGCTGGACAGTGGTTGTTTCTGTGCAACTTTAGATGTTTCGGTATTGAGAAGAGCAATCAAGTCAGAAACACAAGTCAAGCACCAATCTGCATGCATAGCAAAGACCATGGCATGATTGAGTAGACCTGGTGGGCAAACAACATGCCCAGCATGGTATGGTTAACATGCCTATAGTAACTGCCAGCCTGGTGTGCAAGCAGCCTGGCTCTGGTTTCAGGATGCACCTCATTGGGCTGCGCACATTGCCTGTGTGTATTTTCCTTACTGCTCTTGCCCTCTGCTTTTACCTTCCAGCATCCGTGTGGGTGCTCTGCAGTGGTCAATCTTCAGAGTGACTGCGTTTCAGCATCATTTTATGAACTTTTACAGCAGACTCATTCTGCTGGTGGTGCTGTTCTTGTGCACAAACCAACAACATGTGCAAAGCTTTTCTTTAGTACCCCAATCTAGTAAGAAGCAGGCTTTAGAGCAAGGTATGTATGTATGGCTCCTTCGGATATTGTTCCTGTTCAGACCTGGGCAGCCAAGTATAACACTTGGTTTCTCATTAGATTGACGCCGAAAGGAGTAGTCGTTTTCGTTTCTTCCTGTGAAGTGAAGTGAAGTGTGTGTGTCTGTGCCTTCAGGCCATACCTGGTGGGGTCTGCGGGGGGCGGGCTGGAGCTCGTGGAAGTGGACGGCCCCATTGTGAAAGTGCGCATCACAGGTCCTGCTGCAAAGGTGATGACTGTGAGGGTGGCAGTCACCCAGAAGCTGCGAGAGAAGATCCCAGCCATTGCTGCTGTGCAATTAGTTAATTAGAAGGCATGACGTGTGGGATTGTACACTAATGATTTGTTTTCAACACATGTTCTGTGTTGCCTATGATGCTTGCTGCATGTAGAGCACCATGACATTTAGTTGGCAAAAGTGCTTGAATTGTTGGATAAAATTACATTTCATGAGGGAAGAATCATACATTCATTTGTGTTGCTAGGACAGCGCTGCGCTGGTTTTGAGTACTTTGCAGTGTGAGGCTGTGACTGTGACTTTGGGTCAAATGTAAAACACTAGGCGATCCTGCTGGAATGCATGTGTTTGACCTGGCTACTGGCCTGGCAGACAAATCTGGTTTCAGAGCGCCTTACTACAGCACCAACGAGAGAACTAAGCGACAATGAGACGTATGCTGAGAGCTTGTCTTCTGTGCACAAGTCTTCATTGAGATGTAACAAGGACCTCGAATTTGCGCTGCGCCATTCTCTAGCCAGAAATGCTGAGTCAACATAAGTGTTTACCAAGTACGCCTGCCGCTGCGTTGTCGGGTCAGCTGCGAGTACATCTGACGCGATCCCGGATCAGTTTGCCACGAAGACAGAGTGGCCTCGAGCCAGTTGCCTCCACTCGGCGAGACCTACTCGTGGGTATGCTTACTTTTTCAACAAGCAGAACTGACATTTGCTGACGCGCAAGCACTCAGACGCTCTTCAGGTCGCAGGGAGCTGCGGCAATGTCTGTGCCTGCACAACCCGTACTAAATCAGGGCGGTGGCACTGGTATGACCGGTACTTTGCTTATAACATGGCTTATGGCATGCAAGACTATGAAGAACAAATAGCAGGCTTCAAAACAGGGCTGTTTGCTGATCTGTTTTCGTCCCAAATACACAGCATGCTGGAAGTAGGCATGGGCACCGGTCCTAATCTGAGGTACTTGGCAGCACAAAAGGTCAGTATCTGACCGACAGAGCACTTGCTCACGTTGTCAATCTTGGTTGCTGCATTGCATGTAATGGCGTGATCACAACTGCATGATATGCGCCTATTCACAGTCTTACAGGAACGAGTTGCATGAACTGCTACGTGAATCTGCCCCTCAACAGCTGCATCTTCATATTTCAGAGACAAGATGTTATGATGAACTCAAATCCTTCCAGCAATGTAAGCTGCTGCACGCTGCAGAGTGTCAACATTATTGGTGTGGATCCCAATCCGGAGATGGCTCCTTATGCTATAGAGGCAGCAAGCAGGGCTGGATTGGCCAGAGACCAGCTGCAAATGCTTGATGGCACAGCTGAGCAACTCCCTGTTGCAGGTCAATCTCAGGATGCTGTCATTTGCACACTGGTGGGCATACCTCTTCACCGCTGCTGATCACAGTGTCATGTTGAGCTATCCTGTGCCATGGTCCATGAGCAACTGCCAATCTTCACATCCAGATGGGTGCAGATTTGAGCCAACTTACCAAGGCTGCCAGATTGTGCCTGTGCTTTCAGCGCTTTGTCATGCGCTTTATAGCATGTTGCGTTCACTGCATCAAGACGCGGAAACAAAAGCACACACTTGCTTGCATGACCAAAACTGTGTGTGTTTGTTTCATCAGCCTGGAAGCATCAGCCCCAAGCAGTTGCAAGTCTGCCTCATGCATGGCATGGTGTAGGTATGTACGTGTGTCTGTGAAAGCGCATAAGGTCCCCTGACAGAATGGATCTCAGATACATGTCCCCGAGGATGCACTGATTTGCAGAGCCCGGTGAAATGCCTGAATCATAGGTGTTAGGTTAGATACAGTATGCAGTCATGCAAGGCTGTGTTGAGCTGCGCAACACACATAAGTTGCTTGGCATTTCTGCTGATACAACAGGTCAAAAGTTTAAGACAGCATGCCTGCAGGTGTTATGTTCTGTTCCAAATGTTGAGAGTGCATTGGCTGAGGTGAAGCGGGTACTAAAGCCTGGTGGCAAGTTCCTCTTCACAGAGCATGTCTTGGCACCAGAACCTGACAGGAAGCTGAGGCTGCTTCAGCACATCCTGAACCCCTTACAGCAAGCAACTGCAGACGGCTGTCACCTGGATAGGGATACCCTGAAATCTATCCAGTCTGCTGGTTTTGCAAATGTGGATGCAAGCAGCTTTGTGGTGCCTGGTCTGGGCTTGATAGGCCCACACGTTGCAGGAATAGCAACGGTCAACTAATGGCGCTTGGGTGATTGACACACAAGACGGCATGGAATGAGTCTTACCACTGACTGAGCGTTTGACATGGGACTTTGTGACGGGCAAAGGACAAGCATTGTGGCACCTCAAAGTAGACCACAGACAACAAGACAAGCCCATCAACGGTCCTCCAGCTGTATTGCTGAATCTCTGCACATGCAGCTGTGAAAATGGATGCTTTCATGCCTGGTGGCACTCATGAGGATTGACTCAGTAGCTGTAATCTGCCAGTCCAAGCTGGTGACTGTAGTGACAAGTGGCTTGGCAGTGCACAGGACAAACTGTTTCATATGCCCCTTTGACGCCTTATTCCAACAAGCAGTTGACGTGAGATTTAGTTGGCTGTCCATCACTGTCATGTTCGCCAGATTTTGTAGGAATGAAAGGCGCTCCATTTTGTAGACCTCAAGGCTCAACTTTTACACTTGTTGCTAAAGTATGTATAAATTCATCCAAGCTACAAGTCATGCACGCTACATTGTCATACCTGTGCAGACACACAGCATTGCAAGGAACCAGAATTACTGCCATGACAAGATGCAGCTCCCAAAATTTGATGTGCTTCATAGCATCAAAAGTCAAGCTCAACCTTGAAGCCAGGATTAAACTTGACACCCTCACCAGGATAGCCAATCTGGTTGGAACACAATCGCATTCCATGCATGTATTGATCATTGCTGAAGTGAGTGTGACCATACATCCACAGCACAATCGGCAGCTTGAACATGAATTCCAGGTCTGTACAAAATGCACTTGACAGAGGGCTGCTCTTATGCTGAGGGGCTGCAGTCCGGTGAAAGCTGGGTGCGTGATGGGTCAAGACTATTGCTAGTTTCTCAGCAGCTTCAACTTTGGCAACCTCAGCCTGCAGCCAGGCTAACTCTGCAGCATGAACTTCGTTGTTGCATACGACAGACCAGCCTTCAATGTGTCGGTGATCTGCTAAAATGGCTGTGACCATTGCACGCTGTTCATCCAAGACATGGCTCCACAAAGTGCAGCCCAACACGACATAGTCTTCGTTTAAGTCAATTGCGGTCTTGTTCAGGTACTTGAGCTTGGTTGGATGTGCAGCACAGACGGCGCTGATTAAAGCGTCAGCTTGTTCTGGTGTTCGTCCATAGCAACTGTGATTGCCTTTTAGCACAAACACTTGATCAAAGCGTTCAGCTTGTGCATGCAGGAAATTTTTGTAGACTGCACTGCTGGGATCGCCAATGTCCCCAAGAAGGCAGAGGTATGGCGCTGTTACAGGGAAGTTGAGGCCCTTGCCGCTGCGCTTGAATTCCAGGTGTATATCAGACAACACCTGCAGCGCCAGCCCAAGACATGTCAGCAGCAGCTTCTGTTTCAGGGCAAGGCAAAATTTGGCAGTTCCTAGGCCAAATTTCTAGGAGCTGTGTGCGCTGCAACACCACAAGGGCGAGGACTGTAAACTTGCGCCAGTATATAAAAAGGTGCAGGGTGAGCTGACCTGTAAGCAAGGTCCTTGACTTGTCGTGACCTGGGATGTTGACATCGACCTGCAGAACAGTCTTCTCCTGTCCGCAGCTGATGGTGTTTGCACTGCTGTCGGCCTGCTTGAGGTCCAGAGAGCTCCTACCTGTGCAGCAAGCTAGCAGTCACAGCTGATGACATGCTCCTTCAAGCAGGAATATTGCGGTATTTATAAGCATCTGACCAACGCTGAAGCTGGCAGCCAGGAAGAGTGACAAGATTCTGACCTGAGAACTCAGGAGTGCAGACATAGACAAGTTTGGTCGACGTCACAAGCCAGCCATGACCCCTTTGCGTAGCTGTTTGAGCGCTTCGAGCGTTTTCCGGAAAGGTGATGACCTAACAGCGATGAGTCAGCTGCCTGCTTGCTGGGCTCATTGTCTTTAGTACTCTGGAATTTGTTGCTGAGGGTTGCCTACACTGTCTTGGTGGGAAAGCTTGTGGTTTTGTACAATCACAACACCTTTCTGTGATTAAATAGGAGTCACTGTACAGCATGCAACCAGTAGACACAGGTGACGCGCTGCGTGCTACTTCCAAGGTGCACTCAGTCAAGGCTAGAAGCCCAGCAGGTGTCACAAACTGCCTAACAACTTTTCCCTTGTCCCTGAATTTAGTGTATCTGCAGTCCAAACTGTCGAATTGCTGAACATGTTGCAACAGACGTCAAATGATACTTGAACTGTTCACAGCGCAAAATCTTTGGCATTTAGGTGTTGCAGCCTGTTTCAACACTTGGACGCCAAAATTAGTGCACTTCGCTGTCAGTGTATAGGGGAGATCAGGCACTGGAAAGGAGACCGCAAGATCAGGCGATATATGCAACAAACCTCAGTCTAGTTGCTGCTTGCAATGAGCTGGTGCTGAAGGTCCGTGAGTTCTTGGCAAATGGGGGCTATCAGCAGCAGCCGTGTTTGGGATGCAGTCAGTGTGATGCAGATCCTCCCTGTGCCTTATAGATAGACGTTGCTGAGGATTAATTATATGCCAGTGTGCAGTCAGTATGATGTGTTTGTATGCAACACATACCACTTGTAGCATGGTGAGAAGCCACTGTACTTAATGCCTGGCTAAAAGCCAGCTTGCAGCAAAGCCGCGTCAACAAATCATGAGTCGTACTATGAGCTCAGAGACGTCTGAGGCTCTGAAGTGAAACTGTTCATGCAATTAGAGGCCCAGGTCAGAGACTGCATGAAATAGAGGTGAAGAAGCTAGTCTCTGCATGAATTAGCTTCTTCAGCTCTAATTCATGCAGCCTCGAACCTTTCTGGGCCTCTAATTGCATGAACTCAACATAAAATACACCAGGGTTACACACAGAAGATTCTGATAGTGCACAACAAAAACCAAAGCTGTTCAAAATTTGAACACGCAGTCCTGGTCCTCTCCTACAGTGGGTGAAAGCTTCCAATAAATGCCGTTGACATGAGTTGCATAGCTCTTCCATGAACTGTAGCTGATAGCTCTGCTGTGTGTTCTGTCAAGACCCGCAGTACAAGACAAACTCCTTCTACCTTGAGGTCTTTTCCCATAATGAACTCCCATAACTTTGCATCATCTGACGCCACTAGTTTGCTGCCACTGCAGTCTTTTGCCATGCCTGCAAACATAAGCTTTGTCGCCTTTCTCACACTCTTCTGCATAACAGCACCCTCACAAGTTTATCATTGACGCAATGGTATGGGAAGCCGCATGTCACCATCACGCAAATGAGCTTCAGGACAGATAGAGCCATGCATGGAAATTTCTCCTTTGATTGAGGGGTTGATTGAGAAGAATGTTGTCTTTCTCATAAGCTGGACAGTGGCCTCAAACCAGCAAGTATACAGTGAACATGGGCAGACACAGGCGCAGTACAGCATGTTGCACTGCAACGCGCAAGAACAACTACAGAACACTGCAATGCAAGCCTGCCGGGCAATTTCAGAAAGCCTATTCGGATCCAAAAGATTACTGGCATTGACACACACCTGCATGACTTTGTCTGGGTCAGGAGCATTGCCACGACTGAACAAGGCAAAACGGCGCTGTGCCATGTACAAGCCTTCTGAATAGTACATGACGGCATCATCACTGTGCGCAGCCCTGCCTGCAGAATTGCAGATGCGGGACAATCCAGACAGAGTGGTCACTATAGCACCCAGAACTGCTATTGCTATACCCAGACCATGGAGCGAGTGCATGAAATGACACATGTGCGCCCAAAACAGCTGCAGCGAAGGATCCTAGCTCTTGCAAAGCAGCTACAAGGTTTCCTGCTGCCAGAAAGCCCTGCCTTGCCTTGCAATGCTGTGTAGTTCTGTCAGCAAGCTCATCAATATGCTGTTTGAGTGCTGGTAGAGGCAGTAGAGGCTGTGCTTGCAGTGTTTGTGCCTGCACAAAACAGATAGTTTGCCAACACTGTCAGTCCCGCTAACTTGAATGTTAGCCTAGTCTACCTGCATCGACGGGCAAACGCAGAGTCTGGCCTTGTATGAGGCTGTTAAAGTCAAGCCCAGGATTAGCTGCCAGAAGTTCTAGTGACGTGATTTCGTGCTGTGCTGCGATCTTTGCCACTGTCTCTCCAAGGATGAAGGTGTGAGTCGTAGGCTTCGTTTTTCCTATGGGTCGGACGTAGAGGGTCTGCCCGTACTTGAGGCGATATGGATTTGGGAGCTCTCCAGTTGCTGTCACCACGTTTGACGAGAAAGTTCCGTACCTCCGCGCGATTCTGACAACTGTGTCGCCACGCTCCACGACATGTTCCACAACATGTCCCATAGCGCGGACAGAAGGTACGAAACGCATTGAACAAGACCAGGTGTCACTGTAGGGCGAAGCCAAGGGTTTCAGAAAACCCTAAGATGTTTGACCGTAGTTCACCGTAAATTAACACATACGTATCGAAATACCTGGTGTTCACACCGTATGTACAGAATATGCGGCCTGACGATGGCATCAAAATTCTGAAGTCAGTATTGTCAATGAACATGCTCTTCCACGATACAGTCTATGTCAAAGTTTAAAGTCAAATTGTTCAACACATTTGCCTGGTTTTTGTGCTTTCCTGAGTGGCAAATTGTTACCCCTGTGCATTTTAATGCTGTAGATGTAACATAAGATGTGCAGATGTAACATGCCATGTGACAACCTGAACAGGTGCACAACCATTCTGCTAGTCATTCGACACCACTCATAGAATCTTCTAGAAATGATGGTGCACGTGCTTCAGGGCTTTTGAGCGCATTTGAAGTCGGTCTTTGGCAATCGGTCAGGCGCATTCGGCTGGTTTACTGCCTGCCAGTATGAGTTGCAACGGTGGCACATGTAGTGATTTGACATCTGCAATTTTCTCGCTCCATACAGGACAGTCATGAGTCTAGACCTAGGTGGGGCTCTGCTGCACCATAGTCATACCGATTAGTGGAAACCAGGCTGTCTGACTTTTTTTAATAATCCACACTGTGTATTTCTACTGCCAACAGTGGATTGCATTGGCATGCTCAGGATCAAGCTTGGAATTCATCAACTCAGTCTCAGACACAGGATCTATCTAGCAGAACACTATCTGAATCAGCGTTAGGTCAACTTATGTAGACATTCAACAGGTCAACTCTGTGGCGACGCGATGACTGCAGCCATCAGCGTAGATAGCAGCAGAAGAGCACGTCAGCGCAAGCAGCATGTTGCAGCTTTCATGGGGGCCAGCAACAGCTCGACCAGGTGCAGCACTTCTCATCTGGTAAAAAAGAAAGCAAGTGTGACACTATCAGCTATTTATGATCGTGTGCCAGCCATGTTACGCTGCTGACTGCGCTTAATGGCCAATTCCTTTGCTAATTCAGCCTCCCATTCCTGATGCTTGGGCATTACTGAACCTGCAAACCCATGACATCGTCATTGTCTGCATGCCAATGTATCATAGGCTCATGGCCACCGTAACGGGTGTGGCAACAGGGCCTCATGTATCTCACAGCATGTAGTCTGACAATTTGTACTTGTGTACGTTCGCAAGGCAAGTAGTTGATGAGCTTACACAGGCTTCCAGATGTGAGCAGCATGCTGGCTTACCGTAAGGTCAATCATCATGTTGTTTCACATGAGCTGCCTTCACAGGATTGTCGTAAGCACTGTGTCACAGCATATTGCATTGTCACTGGCATGGCTTCAGGCAGCTTCTTGTCAAAGCATACACACCTGATTGGTCCTCCAGATCTGTCATGGCTGCTGCTAAGCTGTCTGCATGAACACCACGCTCCAGAAACGGCATGGAGCAACGCAGCGTGTCCTGTCGTGCCTGCAAGTCACATACCCATGCTGGCTGCAACACACACACACACACACACACGCATGATAATCATGTCACAGTCTCAAGGTGGCAACATTATGCTGTCCCTGGCAAGCGTAAGCAGAGTACAGTATCAAGTTTGACATGAAGCGTAATGTACCAGATACACCTGTACCTATATGCACACAACAAGACCACCAGCATTTGGGTAGGGCAACACAGCGGCAGTAGCTTTTCACGGCTGAGACCAGTTTTGCTTTCAGCTGTCACTAGCATCAGCGGGCCGTATACAGTATCAGATTGTGACTCCATGGCGAATAATTATCTACCTGTAATACCAGTATACCTGTACTAGCAGACTGATGATACCAGTATACCTGGAGTGATTGACCTGTATTGTCTTGCAGAGTCAGTGACCAGCATGCACTAGCAAGCAATGCATAGCTGCCCACAAACAGCAATAGCAACGGCAATGTGCTAAAACATCTCCACAATGTAGAAAGGCGTTTTTACTGTCCCCAGACGTTTCTGAGTTTTGATTCCCAGTGTAGGGATGACGTTTCTGAATTGAAATAGACCTTTCGGGATTGGAAAGAGCTGATGCAGCATGCGGACCTTGCTTTGCACATAGCTGAGAATGTCGTTCTCTTCGCCCCAAGCACTATCCTGACCCTGCAGATTCACTTCCACATCATCTGGGTCAACATAGGCTCCACCCTCCTTCCGACCAGCCAAGCCCTCAGCCCTGGCCTGCTTGGGGAAGCCCTCTTGCCCTCTGCCCTGGTGGGCAAATGCCCCAGGCCTGCTTTGCTGACCTGCCCCAGTCCCCAGGTGCATGGAAGTGCTTGGGGACGAGGCTGCTAGGGATTCATGAGAGCCATGGATTTCGGCTCTCCTTGCAACAGGCTCAGCGCTGTCCATGCTGCAAAGCCAACTAGAGTGTGTCATGACAGGCAAGAAGCAACTGGAGGCTGTGTTTTCTTAATTTCAGTTGCTTTCACAGACAGAAAAGCATCTTAGCAATTGTGGAGTATGCTTGTAACCACATTAGAGTGCCAGATGGATGCACACTGTTGTCGATCCACCGTTCCTGTCTTCTACCAATAGGCAAGAGCTGATATAGCATTTGAGTGCTTGCACTTCTGGTACAAGAAAGTTGCATGGTGCTGATGCAATCTCCTGATAGCCTTTCCAGCTATGTGAGGCATCTGTATGTTAGCCAAAACAAAGATGGCTCAAGTGACTATGCATACAGGATGTGAGAAGAAGATTGCTGACCTGTCACAGGCATACATGTCATCAAAGGAATCCGGATCCTCCACTGGATTGAACGCATCGCTCTGCAGGCCAAACAATCTTCCTGAGAGACTTGCTGGAGATTGCAAATGCAGGGGTGGACACATCCACACAATCTGTGACTGTGTGTGAGCATGACACGCTGTGGCTGTATGCAAAGCTGTGACTGTATGCAATAGCATGTGCACGACAGCCTGTATGGGCAAACGCGCCAGATTGACTGCAACCAGTTGCAAATGTGACAGCATTTGCCAGACAAGATGGGCAGTGTTGTGCGCAGCGGAGTTTCAAGTTGATCACTCTGCACTTGCTTCACTGCGCTGCTGCTTGTGCCACTGTGGAGTAGCACACATGCAGGCATCACTAACCACTGAATGACTAACCACCATTTGATAAACCACTAACCCCTCACCACTAGAGTCACTAACCACTCACCAGGCAAACTGTTGATCACAGGGCAGATAGGCAATGCAGGCTGACACCAACTGCTTGCACTGGAGTATTGGGCTGACGTCTCCCAGAGGCAATGCGACTTTAACAAAAGAGAAAAGAAAATAAAAATTTATGCTTTTCGATGATCATAATGGGAGCCTCTTGAGGCGGCAGCTCAGAGCGCAATGCTACTTACTCACACCACTGAGAACTTGTGGTGGTTTGTCAGGCCTGAACGATCTGCTGAGAGCACTGTGATTACTGGATTGCAATGGATCACTCCATGAGTCAAGACAGTAAGCAGTGGGCCATGACAATGCAGAGGATGATGAAAGTGTACTATGAGCCTATGCTGTAGCAGACACTATGGTCAAGAACGGCAGGGGGCGTTTAGATTCCCATATGGCACACTCACCATGGAGGCAGATGACTCAGCAGAGAGCACTGGCACAGCATCAGCCCAGCCTTCGGCATCCCCAACAGCAGGCTTGTTCTGTCCCTGGGCTGCTGGCGGTCCCCAGACAGCATTGTCACCCTCTGCCTGGGGCTGCCCTGGTCTTCTAGGGACAGTCTGCTGCCACTGTGGAGCCCCATAATCCTGAAATCCCAGGGATTCAGATCTTCCATTGTGCTCCTTGACTCTTATCATTAAAAGAAGCTCTTTTCAATCCCAACACGTCTATTTTAATTCAGAAATTGCATCCTTACACTGGAGATCTGAACTCAGAAACATCTGGGCACAGTAAAAACGCGTTTCTACATTGTGGAGATAGTTTAGTTGTTGTGGAGTCGTGGCTTGAGTCATTCAAGCTTGATGCAGCCATGCAGCAAGTGTGCTTAGCGTGACTGCCTGAGTGAGTGACGTGCTCACCACAGCTTTGGACTGTTGCTGTCCCCAGGGATTGGCTGCCTCCCTTGTTTGGGAAGCAGCTTGTCCCCATTGATGCCGTGCAGGCTGCGGCGGATCCCAGGGATGTTGCTGGGGCTGGATTTGGGCCCAGGGCTTTGCCGGGGGCTGGGGCTGACCCCAGGGCTGCTGTTGGTGAGGGGCCTGGGATGCCCTGAAGGGCTGACGTGGAGGGCTGTTCTGGCGGGGCCCCTCCAGGTTGCCCTTGTTCTCCTTGGCCTCCACCTCCCCTACAATATCAATAAAACATTGAATATGTTGGTATATGAGTCAAGCAACATGCACACACAGACGACAAGGACTTGTGGATTCTAACAAAAGTGGCATAAAGAATTGCATGCACAAAGAATGCCGCTTGTAATGCTGTATATCTTCTGCCCAGTAGCAGTCACAGAGACAGCCTAAAATGCACAAAAGATGAAGATGCTGACAAAACATAAAGCATGAACTGTGGTAGGTGGCAGGTAGCACATGCATTCAGCTTGGACTGTCTGTCATAGGTATGCGTCGAAAATGGAAAATGGGAAGAATTCACAGAAAAAGGTGCTTACTGTGATGTAGAGCTTGTGCCAGGTGGCGCGCTGCCTTCCCCTCCAGGCTCTTCCCTGGGGAGGGCCGGGGGTGGGGGGTCTGGGGGCTCGTGGGGGCTGTGCCCATTTGACTTGGCTCTTCCAGTATGGGCGACGGCAAGTCTCCCAACATCTGCATGCAGCATACTCAAACCATTGTACTCTGCATGCTTTTCTTGTAGACCTTATAGAGATGCGCAAGACAGACTGCTTTGGAGAGACAAAAGTTGTCTTGCACGTACCTGGCTCATCATGAGCTGGAAAGCGATTTTATTCATAATTATAATAATTTAAGAATGATTGTTATAATGATCATGATTATTGTTGTTGTTGTTGTTGTTGTTGTTGTTGTTGTTGTTGTTGTTGTTGTTGTTGTTGTTGTTGTTGTTGTTGTTGTTGTTGTTGTTGTTGTTGTTGTTGTTGTTGTTGTTGTTGTTGTTGTTG
>JAABUK010005912.1_pt1 | contig 18619 bp, 20 predicted proteins | sample 5559141 | NCBI WGS metagenome assembly JAABUK01 (sample SAMN10711869, study PRJNA513367) | rock metagenome | isolation source: Antarctica rocks | place: Antarctica: Victoria Land, Pudding Butte nord | collected 2016-01-03 | reverse complement strand
CGCCTTGAATGAGTGTTATATACTCAAGAAAAACGCTCGAAATAGCCTGTTGGACAGGGCGGTTGGACAGGGCGCAGGCTAGCCGAAACCCTGCCAATGGACGCCCTGAGACCTAGGCTGTTTGACAGTTTCCTTCAGAGCGTTGTTTATTACAAAAAGTTGATCACAATTACCTCATTGAGAAAATGAGCTCGAAGTGATGGATGAGTATCAAAGCTCTCTTCCCAAGAAAAGTCTTCTGAAACTTTTTTTAAGAATCTTAAATGATGAGCCCCGCAAAAATTGAAATTGAAATTGACTCTTTTGAGTTGTATAGCAAGGGGGAAGATTTATTTTCTTAGGTCTCAAGGCGTGGGAAGAAACCCCCTATCTGAACGGCATCAATCTGATTCTGATTGTTTTCTTCTTCTTCTTTGATCTCAGATCATGAGACGTATAACCAAGAAGGTAAGACTCTCCAGTGCCATTTGCATGAGGCACTTCTTGGCGTGAAGCTCTAAAAGCCATAGGTAGCTTGAAAGCAGGACCTGCTTACGTGCTCGCTCGAACGATAATGGCATCTCTCGCTTCGAGAATATCGTTCTCACGGGCAGAAAGCTCTTCTTCCTGCGGGAATAAACGAGCGTTTCTTCGACCGGATCGAGAAAGCTCGCCTCGATCAGGGTCAGACAGACGGATAGAGGCGAAAGCACGAGCGACCGAGTTACTAGGGCTAGGAAAGCTCTGAGGACTGCGAAAGCGACGATCGACCACGATGCTACCTCGATCGATGTAGCCGTCTCTGGCAAAGGCTTTGAGATGTAGCGGAGGAGAGCTAAAGCGGTACCTTGTGCCGCAGACGGGATAACGAGCGTCTTCCATCTTTCGCGATTGTAGCTAAACGTCCAAGATCCGAGACGGGTCTGTCGGGCCGACACACTCCTCTGCGTCCAATACAGATGAAGTTCCGAAACCGCGACGGTCGACAATACGTCAGCAATGGGCTGAAAGTACGTCGGGCGAAATATCGTCGCCCCTAACAAAGCTGCGATCGAAGTTCGAGCAAGATGATACAAAACGGCAACATGGAGGCCTTTGTAGAAGATGCCGATGTCGTGATGACGGTACAAGATGCTCAGAGAATCGACGACTTGGCGAGAAACCGGAACTTCCTTGACATCGACTCCGCCGCCACCATCCATCTCCGAGCCTCTCGTAGCACTGCGAAACCGTAGACTCTGTAGCGTTAGAACGCAGGCCAGCGTGTGGCCCAGCGTGTAGCGGATCTATTTGGGGGCAAAATGAGCTTATGTCGATAGGAAGGATAAGCTTGTACCTACCGTCCCGATCAGCAGCGTACTAACAACGATTATAGGCAGCAGCAACGTGACATTTTGCGATTCTCGGCCCGCACGAGGCATGAAAAGACGTAGCTCGTTCAGCAGGTCGCCCTCACCGGCCGGAGAGGCGAGGATGTTGAGACTTCGGCAGGATATGCGAAAGATATGGTGGCCGATATCTGCCATTCTTTTTATCGTATCCCCGAGTTAGTCATTCCTTGCATGCGGAAAATAGATGGGATGGTGGACAGAAAGTTAGTAACTGGCGCTACAGAGAAAGGCCACGGGTTAAAAGGGGAGTGCTTCGGGCCAGTACCAGTTGGCAGTACCAACTTGGCATCAGTGTTCAGACACTGTTAAACTCCGATCCCACCAAATTTCTATGCGTAGTTAGCACTTAAATGTCGTACGCGTGATTTACTACAAGGAAATTCGTGTACATAGTATAAATCGAATTCCGTGGTATTGCCTAATTGGGGTTCTTGATGATTGCCTACAGGATGCCTCCTGCCTTCCCACGCTTGATACCTGCGGTAGGGTCCTCCTGTGAGTCTCCGAATGCCTCCCTGTAGACCGTGGTATGCTTCCGGGGCCTCTTCCGGCTACCCTCAACGATAGCAGGCGCTGTTAAAGGGGGGGGGGAGCTCATCTTCCGGGGATACCATAGGGCCTAGGCCTACAGCCGCCTTCTCCGCCGCCTTCTCCGCTCGCTGGTCTCTCTCCATGGCCTCCACCGCGGTCATTGCTCTGCGCGTTGTTTTATCATAGGCCTTGAAATCACGCCTCCACCCCTGTTTCTTTACCTGTTCAGGCAATTCTGTAGGTAAAGCTGCCCCCCTCTGGGCCTGCTGGGCCAGCTCCGTAATCTGAGCGTTTGCCTGGAGGATACCCTGATCCACACGAGCCTTGGCCTCGCCCTGTAGGCTATCTCGGAGGTCAATTAACCTCTGGGCGCTCTGGGTCACCTGATTCAGAGGGGGAGAGATAAGTAGGGTGGTAATAATAATAGAGGGTTGCCAGCTACTGAACCGAATAATAGGGCCAAAGATCCAGGAAAGTTTCGGGAGAGTACCATTTCACGGCTTCTCTTTTTATCCACGTCGTCGCTTAGTTTGTTGCGCGCTCAGTCAGCAAATCCTCCTATCAGGAATGATAGATTCATGTTATCGGCGTTGCTGGCAGATGTGCGGTCTTTTCGTGGTCATGTCGTAGCCGGCAGCCGCCGCCAGAGGAGACGACAGCTGCCGCACCATGTTTAAGATGGTTCACGGGCGCTTTGACGTCGTCAGCACTGTCGGATGTCACTGCATTATTAATGGCTGCGGTGATTTTCTAACTGACAAATCAAAACCGTGGACATCATCGTCAGCCAGGCCGGTTGACGAAGGAGGGCGTGACCGTCAGGGTGTCACCACTATCGACCTTTGGACACCTTGTCAGCCACCTCCGATTTGCAGCGCAATCTTCATTCTCCTGGTGCATCAACTTCCCCATCAGGAAATCAGCATATTCCGGCACCTCGACAATACACTAAGAATGTTCAGCACTCCTCACAGAAATTTGGAAAATGAGCTGGAGACACGATATGATTCTTAAAGATCTGCATTAGATCCTTAGTGTATATTATAAGGTGATATATAGTGCCCCACTTAGATTTCGCTTCTCCCTTCCTTCCTAGTCGTACCTTCTTCAAACATACAGGCTCAGCAATTTCCAAAGGGACATCGAGTATTGTCCGACGAGAACAAACTTCGAAAGACGCACTGCGGAAGTAATCAAACGCACTCTCCATAACCCTACTCTTTTTGCATGGCATGATTGTACGCAGGATTGGCTCTATACAACGTCTGAAAACGGCTGGACCTCCAACAATATAGGTTTTCTGAAACCACGGAGTTTGTATCTGCTAGAAATTTACTAGCAGAGATGAACTCTGTGGCTCCAATTCGTGGTCTTTGTTGTACATGTAGTGGATCCATTCTGCAGAGCAAGGCACGTTAAATACATGTTTTAACAATTATCCACTCACAAATAAGTACATAATTTGAATTAAGGTTTATAAGCTAGCTATTTTGGGAAGCTCTACTACCTCTTAAGATAGCCCTATCCCTTATATCACTAAATTGATGTGTTACGCTTTTGGAAATAGCGTTGCCGCGTTTTAGTGTTAAAATCTGCTGCAGTCTTAATAAAAGGAACATCAAAATCTAACGTCACTCAATTATAGTATTTCATCTTTAATTGCCTGCATCACACTAAATATTATAGTTAGAAAGCTAAAAACAGTATTATTAGATAGCTTATAAAGCCCCCGCAGATGCCAAGGCGCCAAGGCCCCACACCGTGGAACATTTATGTCGTCTTTTTCTGCCAAGACTCGGGTACGCGACGCGCGTAAAGAACGCGTGAATTAGAACCACCCAACCAAGGACTTGAACCATGCCAAATGGCATAGTCCGCGGTTTCAAAGTCTGAATGGACGGCGATGAATACCTTGAGCTGAGGGCTACAAGTCCATTTGATATGAGAAGGCATTACGTCCAATTTTCTGGCGCTTTCACATCACCAGGGGCCGTTTGGCACCGTCGTCGCAGAGGGGCATGAGGAGGGTCTTTGGTCCCAGCTAGCTCTGCAATGAGCACCGGTATGAGTAGTACTACTCTATGTCTAAATTGATTGACATATTCTCCAGTCGCAGAAAAGGCATGGCCTCCCAAATCGCCGCATGCTGCACTCCTTAGCTCACCAAGCGGGAGACGGAAATACCAGCAATATCAGGACCGTCGAGATGGTTCTCTTTCCCCAACAAAGCGTTCCACGACTCTGCCAAATCTACAGCGAGTTTCGCGAAAGCTATTTGATGATGACGAAGATATGAATGAGGTGGATGACATGGAGGATGACGAAGAAACTCTGCAGCTCAAACTTGCCGCTATCGAAGCCAAGCTGAAGCTGAAGAAGCTGCAACACAACAGAGGGAAGGTTGATATTGAAGGGGCGGGAAAGGGGCGATCACCTACAAATCAGCCTCGATCTTCTACGAGCAAAATTGCAACAGCTAAGCCAAGCTATAAGGGTCCTGGATTTGGAAGCAAGCCTGTTGAGGTTCCAGTGTCACCAACGAAGAAGACGATCCCTCAAGTTGAGCAGCGATCTCCTGGCAGAGTCTTGCTTGGTATCGACAAGGGTATGAAAGGCACAGATGTTTCGTTACGAAGAGCTAGGAGCATTCGAGAGAAAGGCACTCAAGGCAGCAATGGAGCGAATAGTGGAATAGCCACCGGGAGAGACCATACGCCTGGATCCGAACTCTTTCCAGAGAGCCGCTCGCGGCACAAAGTCGATCGTCCGATCAAGACGTTCAGCGAGAGAATGACGGAGAATCGAGCTCACGAGCAAACTCAGGAAAAGAGACGTGAAGCACTTGCGAGCAAGAGAGGTACTGGTTTCAAGCTGAATCATGCTGAAATGGAGACCTTTCGGAAAGCAGCCGCAGAAGCACGTACGCATAATCCTCCACGCTCGCCATTGAAGGATCGCAAATTTGCGACCTTCTCGAGGGAGGATGTTTTGCGATCACAGGGCGGACGTCTTCCTGATCCAGGGATACTGAAGCGAAGTGCCACCTTGCCAAATCTTCGAGGCCGTAGACCGGACTTATGCCCGACGAATGAGCACAATTCAGAAGCTGCCGACCCGCTCACTCAGGAGTTTCAATCACTAGACGGAGGACGCCATGGCGAAAATGCAGAAGTCCGACAAAAGAGTGATCCTTCATTGTACGACCCTTTCAGTCAGCTACACCTATCATCTCGTGTACTGCCTCATTCGTTCCTACAAAGAACCTTCCCACCAGAAACTCACGCTTGTTTGCGACTCCCACAGCTTCTCAAGCAGGTCACAGCCCCAGCTTACGAGCTTCCAGGTCTTGAGCCAAAAGATGTAGTCATAGTTGGCGTGATTGCATCCAAGTCGACACCGTTGGATCACAAGCAAGGGCAGAGCGCGAATTCTGCAGCGAATGTGAAGAGCAGCAATAACTGGGAACACAAATGGGAAGATGGAAGTCAAAACCAGAAAAGGTTCATGGTTCTACAATTATCTGACTTGACATGGTCTGTCGAGCTCTATCTCTTCGGCACCGCTGTGCCCAGATATCATCGACTCTCTCCAGGAACCGTGGTGGCGATCCTAAATCCTGGAATAATGCCTCCTAGAAAGGGCAAAGAGGACACAGGCGCTTTTAGTTTGACCCTTCACCATGGCGAAGACACACTCCTCGAGGTTGGCACTGCCAGGGATCTAGGCTTTTGTGTCGCAGTCAAGAAGGACGGCCAGGAATGTGGAAGCTGGGTGAATTTGACCAAAACCGAGATTTGCGAATGGCATCTCAATGCGCAGATTACCAAGACTCAAGCTGGTCGTATGGGGGTGAACACTGGTTCAAATGCGATTGGGCGTGGTGTGGCAGGAAGCGGGCTAAGAAAACGCCCCGTCGCCGGTGCCCGAGAGGGAAAAGGTTCAAATCGAGGACTACAATCCAGAAACCGAGGGCACGGATTCGATTCGGAATCACAAAGTCGATACTTTATGACTCCTTCCAGCCATTCCCAGAGGAAGGCGAACTGCTCTAAGCCTGGCGAATTCTTCGAGAGAAGCGCGGCAAGTCTGGTGGACTTAGATGATGACGACCCCTTCATTGCTGAGGGCAGGCTATCGAGAGACACGCAATCACGATTGAAGAAACGACTGCTGACAGAGGAGAAGGAACGCGACATTGCCCGAAAGCTGACATCAATGGGATCGGGCGGAGCGGGCGGCGAATATCTCAGACACCGAATCGCGCCAAACGTAGATGGGTCATATTCTGCTGACAGCACAAACGACGAAGCAGGAAGAAAGAAGTCAGCCATGGCGACCAAAGATAACATCATTGGGCCTGGTAGAAATATAAATGGCAAACGAGCTGCGGATTCAGTTCGATTGTCACCAATGAAGAAGACGCGGTTTCTCACCGACAAGGGCATTCGGGAAGCTGGGCGAGAGAGTCTCAGAGTTAGACAGGTTGATCAAGAAGATGACTTGGATATCGTATGACGGAGGAGCAATTAAAATCCTTATTCAAAGGGAACGCTCCTATGGACAACCCGCTTCCAAGTCGCCCATAAAGTCTATAAATGTTCGTTCCTCTTCTACCCCGTGATGCCGAATTTTTCAGATATTTGGGATGAGGATAACACTGGTGCACTTGGTGATATGTTTATCATACATGATGTATCATGCCGTAGGCAATAAACCCACTCACCAACAAGTCAACTTCAGACGACTCCACGGTCAAAGGCCAACGTCACTCACTATAGCTGCTCTTCATTTCGTTTTTGCGCAACTTTTGTATCGACCGAACAGTCCATGGTCCACTGGGCGAGGTTGAGTGAGCATGAATCTGTACCTCGATTCACGACCATAGGCGCGTCCAGGCTTGGGCAATGATGACATAGATGTTGATCCTACACGGCTATCAATGTCTCTGTCCTTGCTCTACTGCTAGGTACAGCTTTTGCACTCCTTTCCCTCTGACAACAACATCAATTGGGTCCGTTCTCACCTGCAGTGTTCTACAATTTTGCCCTCAAATAGTCGCCTCATCACCTCTTCAGAACCGTGGCGTATCCAGGATCATGGATCTCAGTGCGCTGTCATTGGCTAAAGTCCTGCTCCCAAAGACTCCCCTACTTCTGAAGACCGCCGTCCTCAATACTCTCTCTCTGTCACCAAATGCCTCGAAACAAGATCTACGAACAGAGATCACAGTATCCGTGCTCCGGGAGCTGGTCAAGAAGCCCAACGCGATTGGCAAAAGCCAGAGGGGAAGCCTGAAAGATCCCGGGATCAAAGGGAAGATGTGGATCTCAAAGGTTACGCTGCCGAAACCGGGGGATGACGAGGGTCTCACACCAAGTGCGGCATTGGATATGGCGATCAAGGAGCTGGGAGATGGGTCCGAGACATATCTTCTGCCCGAGATGTCAGCCGTCGAGGCAGAATGGACCGGTTATCGGAGCACAGTAGACGGGAACGCCCCAAGACCTGATATCCCGGAAGAAGAACAATATCAAAAGTTAATGTCTGAGGTAGAATCAGACGTGACAGTCCTCTACTTCCACGGAGGCGTATACTTGTGCGTGACCAACACCCCATCATCTTCCAAACGCTAACCCGAGAAATAGCGCCATGGATCCAGCCTCTCACCGTCTCCCTACCTCACACCTCGCCAAACTAACCACTGGCCGCTGCCTCTCAGTCCGGTACCGCCTCGCCCCTCAACACCCCTTCCCCACCGCCATCCTCGACGGCCTTGTCGCCTACCTATCCCTTCTCTCCCCGCCACCCGGCTCGCTCCATTCCCCCGTCCCACCTTCCAAAATCGTCTTCGCCGGAGACAGCGCCGGCGGAAACCTCGCCCTAGTCCTCTTACAAACCATCCTAACCCTCCAACGAAAAGGCACTTCATCAGTCCGCTTCCACGGCAAAGACGTCCCGCTCTCCCTCCCAGCAGGCCTAGCCCTCAACTCCCCCTGGTGCGACATCTCCCGCACCATGCCCTCCTGCCACACAAATGCGAAATACGACTACATCCCCCCACCAGCGGATTTGGGCTTCACAAAGGACCCTCCTGCTGATGACGTATGGCCCGTCAGTCCTCCCCGGATAGACCTCTACGTCAATGCTACCGCTCTGATTCACCCGTTGGTGTCGCCGCTGGCGGTGAAGGCGGAGGATTGGAGGGGTGCACCCCCTGTGTATATGTGTACGGGGAACGAGGCGTTGGAGGATGAGATTGCGATTGTGGCGAGGAGGATGCATGGGGCGGGGGTGGAGGTGGTGTTTGACGGGTACGAGGGGATGCCGCATTGTTTTGGGATGATCTTTCCGCAGCATGCGGCGGGGAAGGAGTGTATGGGTTCCTGGGGGAGGTTTATCAAGGATGCGGTGGAGGGGAGGTTTGAGGAGGGAAGTGGTAAGGTGAGTTGGGCGAAGGCGTTTTCGAATCCGGTGAGGAAGGAGGAGATGGAGTTTGGGGAGCTGAAGAAGGAATTGGGGGATGAGGAGGTCGAGAGGTTGTTGAGGGCGAAGAGGGAAAGGCGTGTGGAGAAGGAAGAGCGGATGGTGAGGGAGTGGAGGGAGCAGCAGCAGCAGCAGCAGCAGCATCCATCGCTCCCTCACAGATTGAGGATCAGCCAAAGCCGAAATTATGATGTCAGTCATAAGCTTATAGATAGGCTATAGACTATATAACTTACACCCTAGACATAGAGCAGTAGAAGCTAGATATAGAGCAATAGAACCTAGATATAGAGCAGTAGAACCTAGATCATAGAAACCAGTATTCAATCTAGGTCAACGAGTGCAATAAATCAGCCAAGCTTACTAACTCGGGCAGCCATCCCCAATGAGTGGCCCAAAAACACCTTCCTAATAAGGTATATATCCTGCTCAAACCCCCCGAGGTCCAAACAAGTAGTTATTCTTATCACACACACACGACGCTGTGTCGTTCAGCATCTAACTAGGCTGTGAAGTCATCTACCACAATCCGCTCTCTAGATCCACTTTACCGAGAAGAAAAAAAAGACGCGGAACATGTCCACAGTCCGCTGATCCATGGATGATATCCTGCAAATTCATTTCTGGAACTCCAGCCTATGACCTTCGCAGCGTGAGGATAGACGGCGACGCGAGAATGTACAGAGTTGCCAGTGGCGCCCCACTCTTTGGTGATGAATTTGGAAATTCAATTATTAAACTCCCGTGGGATACGCTTGCTCTATCGAAAAGGCTTCTAAAACGTTGCGTGAAATAATTCCCCAGGGTTGGCATAAACGTCGAGTTCTTTCGATTGGGAGAAGCTATTCGATCTCGTCGTGAGCTTGCAGAGGAAACTTGTCCTCTACGTCTTTCCTCTCGAATTCTGTTCCAGACTCTTCAATCCACTGAGCCTTGGTGCTGTTGGCTAGTTCTTTTGCCTCGTCGTATTCGTCGTTGTCTACCCAACCCTCAGGATTCACTCCAACAAAGTTGCGCATTCCCTGCATGTTCCTAGCGACCCCTTCTGCCTTTCATAGCGTACTAAGCAGGTCTTGACCTCGTCTTTCGAGTATTGGAGAGGGCAATCCGGTGCGTCTTTGGAGCTGACATCGGACCAGTGCCATGACCGGAATCAAATGAGCTTTGAGAAAGAAATGTTGTCGCCCTCCCAAGGCGAGCAGGCGGTGATGTACAGCCCGTTCCGATGTGTGTAAAGATCGAAACGCAGAGCATGGTAACGATGAGGATTCATACGGCTGGCTGCGCCAAGGTAGAAGAAGTGTAGTTGGCGTTTGCGATAAATCTCTTCCTCGATCACTTTTTCTTCATCCGAAAGCGAGTCAAAAATTTCCGCGAGCTTTGGCGCACGATGCTTCTTGGTGTCTTCATCTCCGTAGAACTGATATTTCGGCCTGCAGGAAGAGTGGCAGATCCGCGCAATGTTGCCAGTCGATCATGTTTGTTATCTCACCACTCTCAGAGATGAAAATGTTGTCTAGTGCCAGGTACTGATGGCGAATCATGGGTCTGTTCATCTCCTTGTGAGGCACTAGGAAACGAGCAACCTTGAGATAGGCCCGTAGTGACTTGATATGCGGGTCAGGTTTCGCTTTCTCGTAGTTGTTGATAACACGATAGAGAGGGTATTGTGGATATCGAGGCTGACCGGGGTTTTCTAGCCACAAAAGCTCTTTTCTGCCCACGGCTTCCAGTAATTCAGCAGAATTGGACCCTAAAGCTAGTCAACTTCGTCGAGATTCAGAGAAGCACAGGCTCAGCTACTTAGAGGGGCCAATGTTGGCACCTAACTCGGCTCTTTGAGAAAGCCACCATAGATGCTCCGTGGGAGTCCCAATACAGAACTTTGGGGAATCATCATAATTCGAATGAGTTGGAATATCGACGGTACGTGTTCCAGCTGGGAGTGTGTCTTTGAACTGGATGCTACCCACAAGCGGGAAAAGAAATGTCGAAGAGCACCTTTCCAAGCTGCACGATCTTCTCGAAGACATCCAATCTTTGCCCCACAATCTTTGAGTAACAAGCACCGTGCAAATATATGCCCTGTGCCTTTTCCATGATTATATATTCTGAGCCAGCAAAGTTCTCTGCTGTGGCACACCAATCATAGATCTTGGGAACGGGTAGACCGTGTTCTCTGAGAAAGGTCGTAGTAGCTACCTCGCTCAGCGTACGGTAAAATTTGGGAAGGTTACGTGGGAAAAGAAGGCGGGCAATGACTTCGGTACCACCTCTGAGTGTTACTTTGAAGATTCGGTGCCATCCTCCTTCTGCAGCCCTTTTGAATGTAGGAACATCATCCGCTGTTCTGCCACAGGCTTTAGCGATCAGCCTGCATAACTCAGGACGTTGAAGACATGATGTCGCTCGTTGAGCCGAGCTTGTTCGTTGTGTCTGTTCACACGATATGTCAGCAGGGCTCAAGACGTCTGACAAGGATTGGCATGCTGGGCCCTTACAGAAAGCGACCGGAGGTTTCATTGCAGAATTTATGATCTGAAGGATACGAGTTCGGTGCCATTTGCCACTGGGGCCGACACTGTACTTTGGTAGAAGAAAAGGATCTGAGTGAGTATTGGTGGTTACATGGAATGATGAGAGTATATCGTGCTGGCCGTGTTCGGTGTTTTAATACTCGAATCATGATCCGACTTGGGCTACCAAACAGCAAGTAGATGACGATGAGTATAACATTGTGCCTGCGACTGCTTTCGCTTTGTCAGACATAGACCTTTGTTCATCTTCGAAATGACACATCCTACTTTCTTCGTGCGACTCTTTGAAATCTTCGATACTGTATTTGTAGCCGACTCGCTGTGCTGTAGACGCTGGGCCACAGTACTAACTAGTGTACATACTTCATCGAGCTCTTGAGGCTCTGTATAGACAATTGAAGTTGATAGTAAAGTGGCCAGCCACACATATGGTGGTGAAGCGTCGTCGACGTCAAGCTCTTCGTCAGCTGCCACGTCCCTGTTTCTAGCGATGGAGCTTCGTCACTTCCCTTGATGACGCACTGCTCAATTCCAGTCGCTGCGCCCACCCTCCACCAACAAATTCACAGTCGACGATCGATCTTGACGAGAACATCTGTCAATCTGCCTCTCATACCGCGTCTCATCTCTGGAAAATTGTCAATTGATTTCCAAAGGTCCAATTTCGAGTGCTTTCGCTGCTGCTCCTTGCCGAGTGCCACTCCGCGCGAAACATCCGGTATCAGTCAGAAGAAGCGAGGAAGAATTGCGATAAGGCCATTACACAGCACCACATCATAGTGCTCGAGTAGAGAGACGTTCATACAGGCGCGTCTCTTCACACGTCAACAAGGGTAAACCACGATCCCTCAAGATGGATGATATGCCTGCACAGAACAAAGGCTCATGGGGATCGTTTCTCAAGGCAAGCTTTAGACCTTTCCCTCGGTGTCTGCCTGCAGCTGACATTCGTCAGTCAATCGCATCGTTCAATGGCGATCTCTCTTCCTTGACAGCCCCAGCTTTTATTCTTAGCACAACCTCCCTAGTCGAATTCAGCGCCTACTGGGCAGAGCACCCATCTATATTTGTTGCCCCAACTCAGGAGCCAGATCCCGCCAAACGCTCTCTACTCGTGCTGAAGTGGTTTCTCTCAACTTTGAAACAGCAATATTCATCACGGAATGATAAATTAGGAAGCGAGAAGAAACCTCTGAATCCATTCTTGGGCGAGCTTTTCCTTGGCACCTGGCAGGACGATGCTGGCGAGACACAGCTCATCTCCGAACAAGTCAGCCATCATCCGCCAGTGACAGCATATTGCATCACCAACACCAAACATGGCATTCAGGTAGGCTCACCTCGAGAACACCCTCTACTACTCCTTTCCTGACATGTTCCCTTCCAGCTCCAAGGCTACAACGCCCAAAAAGCCTCCTTCTCTCGCACGATCAATGTCAAACAGGTCGGCCACGCACTCCTCACCCTGACCCCACCCAACACCCCCAACCAACCAGAAACCTATCTCATAACCCTTCCCGCCCTACACATCGAATCTCTCATAACTGGATCCCCCTACGTCGAACTCGAAAAATACACGCACATTGCCTCTTCCTCCGGGTACGTCTCCAAAATCGACTACTCAGGCAAAGGCTGGCTCTCCGGCAAAAAGAACACCTTCACCGCTACGATGTGGAAAGAAGGGGAAGGCAATGACAAACACCCCCTATACAGCGTCGAGGGCCAGTGGAACGGCAACTTCGCATTCAGCATGCACGAAGGCGACAAACCGAAGAAAGGCAGGGAAGTCGAATCCTACTACGCCAAGCCCACCACATCCCTCAACGTTGCCCCAATCGAGAAACAAGACTCCTTCGAAAGCCGGCGCGCATGGCGCAACGTCGCGGCCTCGATCGTTAAAGGCGATATGGACGCCGTCTCGCATCACAAGTCGAAAATCGAGAATGCGCAGCGAGAGTTGCGGAAGAAAGAAAAAGAAGAGGGCCGGGATTGGGAGAGAAAGTTTTTCAAGACGGTCAAAGAGAATGAAGATCCCACGGTCGCCAAGTTAGTGAAGATGGTCAGTGGGGTCACGGCTTGGGCGGGGGTGGAGAGCGAGAAGACGGGTGGAGTGTGGAGGTTTGATCCTGAGAGGGCGGGGAGAGTGAGACCACCGTTTCATCCTGAGGTCGGGGAGAAGGGTTTGGGTGAGGACAGGAGTGAGCCCGTGAGTAAGGTTAGTACGAGGACTGAGGGGGGGGGAAAGGGGAAATGATTGAGCAGACGCTGAATAGGAAAGTAGCGAGAGTTTGTTTCCACTGTGTTAGTATGACCAATAAGTCGTTCGTAATCACATAGCTCGCAAAGACCTCCAACTGCGGGAGTGAAGTCTTCTTCGGCCCAACTGTACCAGGCCTTTAGTCAATTACGGCAACAAGTTATGGGCTGAGCAGAGCTGTCTCGAAAGGGATGGAAGCGTAGCGAAAACGATGCAAGTAATCCGCACGCAAAGAAATCAGTGATCTCACCTTTACCATATTGGGCTTTTGGGTTGGGGGGGGGTAAACTAGTTGTAGCTATTATAGAAAGAGACGGAAAAGGGAGTCAACTAACTAATTAATTAACCAATAACTAAATATTGAACTCTTGATGAAGAACAATATTAGTTCTTGCTAAAGACAAATTGGGCATTCATCGACAGATACAGCTGTGTAAAGTTCTGAAACATGATGATGTCAAATAATGTACGCTTCTGCTGTATGTTGAATATGTGACAGATCAGTTGTCGAATTATATAGAGGCCGTGTTTTAAACAAAAGCCTACACTATATCGGATATGTCTGTCAACCAAAAAAAAAAAAGACAAACAGGCTAGATATACAGATAAGGCTATACATAGGTCACTCCGAATTTTCTAGCGACTGTTTCTAGCAGCTTTGATCTTGTTCATGGGAGGCCCGAGTCTTGCCTCACTCGTCTGCTCGCCATTTCAGCCATTGATCCTCGGGGGGCGTAATCAGACTCGCCTCTGTCAGGTTGCTGATGTAGCATCAAGAGACTGGGCGAAGACACATCTTATGATACAGCCCCTGCTGTCGGTGTGAAGCTCTTCATGTGTCCCCCCAATATCCCTGATCCTACCTTGGTTTGCGAATCGTCGATAAAGCTATGAGCGACGGCGAAGGTGCGTCACATCAGCAGCCGCAGCAGCAGCAGCCAAAAGATGCTTGGACTAGTCGTTCTTTTCCGAGTCCAGAGCGGAGACGTCGCTTCGTCGAGGAGCAGAAGTCGTGGGCTTTCTGAATGAGCGCTCGAGCAGTTGCAATACGTTTGACGCTGACCTCCTGAAGATTGCAATCCTCGGGAGCCACAGCAAAGTTTCGAGACCCTCGGGTGATGAAAGAACGGGAAATTCCCATGCATTGGCCCTTTCACAATGCCGCACGAATCTGGTCTTCAGATGGCTCATACTCAAGACCGAGCGAAATGTTCTCCCGAAGGGATCCTTGGTATAGGGTGGGCTCCTGTTCAACCAACGAGATGTATCCTCGGTATAGTCGTGGAGAACATCATGGATATCGGCTGACCACCAAGGGAAAGGAACCCTGATTGTCGGGTCATAGAAGCGCTCGAGAAGGGATATGATTGTGCTCTTGCCGCAACCACTTGGACCGACCACCGCACAAAATGAGCCAGGCTCGATCTAAACCAATGTCAGCACAGTTATGGCGTCTCTCAGGAATACCTACCTTCATGGACATATCACCAAGTACGAGCGATTCTCTCTGAGTGTACCGGAAATCGACGTTGTGTAGAGCAAGTACACCATCCTCAGGGGGGCCCAACATCTTTGTTGTCGTCGCTCTCAACGATCTTGGGCTTCAGCGTTCGCAGGCAAAGGATGTAATTCGCCGCGCCTACCGCTTTCATGATGCTTATCGAGTACCCAAAGCTCGGTACAGCTGCCTGGCCCCCAAAAACAACTGCAATTAGAATGACATAGGATTGCGATACGGTGTACTCACCGCGAGCAATCAACTGCGTACCATACCAAAATCCAAGAGCCATGACAAGCAGCTCAAAGGCTTGTGACAGGTCGAACCAAATTGTGGTCCACAGTGTCGAGCGCATGGATTTCAGGGCCATGCCTCCAAGTATATTCCTATATTCTTCCAAAATCGGGGGTTCGGGCGTCAAGGAGGCAATAGTGCGGATTGAAGTGACTGCTTCGGTGGCCAGTCCGGCACTCTCACTGAATCGCTCGGAAATTTTCCCCCTCAAGACTTGCTTCGAGTCGATTTCGAACATAACCGGCGAGTAGTAGCGGAGGAAGACCCCCCAACGCAACAACGCATCCGAGCTTCCGACCAAAGATGCTATGGCCAATGCGCTGCTTGAGATCACATTCACCATGACTGCGAAGACCGGGAGAACATTGGCGGAGATGAGTTCTTGCAGCTGAGTAGGCAGTGCCGATAGCTTGGAGGCAAAAGCCCCAATTCCATTCTCAGATTGGTTCGAAGAAATCAACATCTTGCCTCAGCACTCTTTCGAACATCTCCCACCGATAGCGGTGGGTGACCGCCTGTCCGATGACATTGCATGACCAGCCCATGATGAAATAGGCGAAGAGATTGGCGAGAGCCACAAGGAAGAACATCGATGCGTAGAAATTGGCTTGATGCTTCGCAGAGTCAGCCGGGAGCTCGAATACATAGAGGAAGCGAGAGTACAGCACAGCTTGGGCAGGGAGTGTTCCACCACCAATCACGCAGCCCACTGACGCGACCCCCAAACCAGGGATACAGATCTTTCTGCTCCGAGAACATGATCAGCAAACAGTAAAGAAGCGAGTATCCAAGTGTGCCTGAGGAGGACGGCCTCTGACTTTCAACCAAAGTATCCATTGACGAGTGATCAGTGCCTGGTTTCTCAACAACACCAGGCTTCTCTGGGAACTCGTTGTGCGATACCACAGCTCCGCCTGTCTCGCCGCCGAGCTCTTACGCTCGCAAAAGAGCTGCATAGTGGCCATCGAGGGTGACAAGTTGTTCATATGTACCCTGCTCGATCGCCCTCCCTTCAGAGATGACCACTATGTTGTCCGCGTCCTTGACTATTGCCAGTTTGTGGGCAACGGCCAAAACGGTCCTGTTCCTGGAGGCACGACTGAGACCGCACTGAACCTCCCGCTCCGCATGAGCATCCAATGCACTGGTCGCTTCGTCTAAGAGCAAGATCTTGGGGTTCGATATGATGCTACGGGCTGTTGCGATGCGCTGTCGTTGGCCGCCGCTTAGCCTACTGGCGCGTTCGCCAAGTTCGGTGTAACATCGCTTGAAGCGAGTTAGCCCTCCACACCTCTTCAAGCAGTCACTGTTACCTACATTCGGAAGCTGTTGAATGAAATCGTGAGCATTGCTTATCTTGCACGCTTCTTGAACAAGCTGCATTATTTCGCCATGCGAAAGATCCAACTGCTCACCGACTAAACCCTTGGCCACATTCTCAAACACAGACCCTCGGAACAGGACATGTTCCTGTTGAACAGGTCTGATGTTGCTGCGGAGCCATTCGGTGTTGTATTCCGAGATATCCATTCCGTCGAGAACGAGGTAACCGGAGCCTGGTTCATACCAACGCTCAATGAGTCCGACCAAGGTCGACTTGCCACAACCACTGGCACTCAATCAGGGCGGTGGTCTTCCCTACTAGTATAGAGAGGCTAAGGTTATCGAATATCTTTACTATTGGTCTGGACGGATAAGAAAAATTAATATTTCGAACCTCGATCTGTCCGTTACACACTGACGGCTGCTGTCCAGCCTCATCCAGCGGATCTAGCAACGATGGCTGGTCGATGATGACGAAGAGCTCGTTGGCAGCAGAAGTTGCGTTCGTCAAAGATTGGAGTTGGGGTGCGAGCGTTGACATGGAAGTGGCTGCCATCACCACTGAGAGCACGACCCTTAGCAAAATCAAGATCAGACGGTTACGGACAAAGAAGCGAATGAAATACCAACTCACGTGAACACTTTCCCAACATCCCCAATCTCGCCACTGCGACATATCCTCGATCCCTGCCTGAAAGACAGCGCAATTGTGCCGCAAAGACACAGAAATACTGTGTCGAGAACAAGACACCAAAGTTTGCCGACTTCTTATTACCCCCTACGTGCGCTTGTCCGAGATACGTGTCGTGCTTCTTTGTTATTTCATCCTGCGCCCAGAAGGCGTGGACAGTTTTGATTGACGAGACGGCTTCTTGAGTAACAACAGCAGCTCGAGAATATATGTGAATAATGATAGCTTCCCTCGCGGCCTCTTAGCTATGCAAAAGCCGGTAATGATGAATATCGCATGGAGGGCAGTCATTGCAATCAGCGCGAGCTTCCACTGCGTACCCAGCGCGATGATGAAGGCAGTCAAAAACATCGAGAGCGCCTGGATGAACAACGCAAGCTTCTCAGCAATCCCTTGGTGGACACGATTGCAATTCGTCGTGATCTGAGTTGCCACACAACCGCTGCTTTGTACGTCACAATGCCAGATCTCCTGGCGCAACGTACTCTCCAGAAACGCCTGTCTCAGCCCGTGAGTCGTCCGAATGGCTGCGAATGTGATACAGGCGGTTCCCACGTATGTGGCAACGAATCGACCAACGAACAACTAAACGAACCACAGCACGAAGGTGTTGCCATAGCGTCTGAGCTCCTCGGGTGAAGACTAGCCCGTCGATGAAAAGGCATAGTGGCAGCGAAGTTTTGTCGATCACAAACTTGAAGCAGGATACAAGTCTTTTCCTTGTCCAGACTGGGATTCGATCCTCAAAGCTAAGCTTAGCTGTAACTACCCTCCAGTTTGAGCAGCTCAGAGATGATTTCTGGTTGATCATTCAGGGTCTGGTAAAGCCAAGATCTCAAGAGACCCAAGGAACTTTTCTGCAAACCAGTTCCAGCATTCCAGAAAAAAGAATGCTGGACTCCGGACTTGTAATCCATGAGTCCACACATCCAATGTATCAGTCGTACAGGAATGTGGAATGATGTAACTCATAAGAGTCGACTTGCTTGAACCGGCTTCGCCACTGATCCAATGTATACCATCGCCCTCTCCGGACCAGTCGACAAGACTGTTCCAAGGGCGGACTTTCTGTAGGTCGAAAATCCACCTAAAGGGCTGCTCATGTACCTCTGATGTTGTTTCCTGCCGTTCCTGAAATTCAGGATTATACAAGCTTGCAAGAAATTCCGCACAATGCTGTTCATCAACGACTCTTATCTGCATATCCTGGAAGTTTGACGTGATATGGTTTCTAGTGGCAGTGTATTCCTGAGTAATAGCGCTCCTGGTTGTGGGAGTCTCCTGTGGAATAGGGTCGGACAGTTCGTCGCAACGATTTGCAAGATTATTGACGAAGGTTTGTAGGTTCTGATCAAGATCTTTGAAAGAGTCCTCTTACTGTAACTACTGCGATTAGATCGACTCGCTCACTATCGCAAAATGCTCATCAGCATGCTCTCGACATCGCCAACGACTCGCCCAAAAGGACATCTCTGGGGAATCAAACGTCACAAAGATCGCAGGACTAGTTAGAAGTATTAGGTTATTATGCCAAATTGAACGTTCAATTGTGTCCCAGCAAGATGATTCTTTGCGTCAGTGCGGCCGACCTTCACGAGCGGAATGATGGAGAGCGATTGAAAAAGAGAACTCACT
>JAABUK010005911.1_pt1 | contig 18622 bp, 14 predicted proteins | sample 5559141 | NCBI WGS metagenome assembly JAABUK01 (sample SAMN10711869, study PRJNA513367) | rock metagenome | isolation source: Antarctica rocks | place: Antarctica: Victoria Land, Pudding Butte nord | collected 2016-01-03 | reverse complement strand
CATCGCACCGGTCGGAGCCTGGGTTGCGGTGCGCGGCAAAATCGAGATTGCGCCGTGCCTTTTGGCTTTGGCCGTCATGTTCTGGGTCGGCGGCTTCGATGTCATTTATGCGACGATGGACGACGAGTTCGACCGCAAAGAAGGCATTCATTCTCTGGTGCAAACGCTGGGAATTCCCAAAGCTCTGCTGGCGGCGCGAACTTTTCACGCTTTATTTATCGCCTTATTAATCGCGTTCGGCGTTGCCGCGCATTTGAGTACTGGATTCTTCGCCGGTATCAGTTTGATCGCGCTGTTTTTAGTTTATGAACATGCGCTGGTCAATCCGAAAGATTTGCGGCGCGTCAATGCCGCGTTCTTCACCGTCAACGGCATCATCAGCGTAATGTTTTTAGCTGACGTGGCGCTTTCAATCTGGCGACGATGACGATAAGCCGCAAAAACGCGGAGGCGCAAAGAAAAGAGTGGGAGGGAATGTATTCCCTCCCACTCTTTTCTTTGCGCCTCTGCAGCTTATTGTTAGGCTGTTTCACCTGATAAATCGAGCGCGAGTTTCTCAATTGTTGAGACCAAATAGTCCATGTCGATGGGCTTTATCAGGCAATGATCGAAGCCGGATTCGAGCGCCGTGTTTTGCTCGGCGTCGTCGCTGTAACCGGTCAGTGCGACGGCTTTGAAAGGCTGCAGGCGCGTGTCGCCGCGCAGCTCCTTCATCATTTCGCAGCCGTTCATGCCGGGCATTCCAATGTCGCTGACGACGATGTGCGGCTTGAAATCGGGCGCGATTTGCAGCGCGTCATGCGCTTTGCCCGCCGTCTCGACACGGTAGGCACGCCGCACCAGCATCACCTGCATCATCAGGCGCAAGTCGTCCTGATCGTCCACAAATAAGACACGCAACGGGTCATAGGAAAGGCTGGAAGTGTTCACCGCAGTCTCCGAGTACTCGATAACCGAGATTTGGGTCCAAAATCAAAACAAGTCGATGCGGCTCTAAAAGTCTTCAATGCGTGCCTTCGTTTAAGATGTTCTCGCCAAACTCTGGCTTTCAACCAGCGAATCGACCAGCACATCGGCGTCGATTCCCTCGGCCTGCGCCTCGAAGTTCAAGATGATGCGGTGACGCAAAGCCGGACGCGCCACAAAATCCAGATCTTCGTAAGCGACGTTGAAGCGGTCGGCCAGCAGAGCGCGCACTTTAGCCGCCAAAATCAGCGACTGCGCGCCGCGCGGGCTGGCGCCGTAACGCGCATATTTCTTCACTTCGCTTGTCGCATATTCGCTATCGGGATGCGTCCCTAAAACCAGTCGAACTGCGTATTCCTGCAAGTGCGGCGCGACGGGAACTTCGCGCACTAAGCGTCGCAAGCCCAAAATCGCTTCGCCATCGAGTACTCGTTCCGGCTGATCGTCGAAGCCGCTTGTCGTCCTGTCCAGGATTTGTGTCAGCTCTTCCAAACTCGGGAAATAAACCTTCATCTTGAACAAAAAGCGGTCGAGCTGCGCTTCGGGCAGCGGATAAGTGCCTTCCATTTCAATCGGGTTTTGCGTCGCCAGCACGATGAACGGCTGCGTCAGCTTGTAAGTCGTTCCCGCGACCGTCACGCTGTGTTCCTGCATCGCTTCCAATAACGCAGATTGTGTTTTTGGTGTCGCGCGATTAATTTCGTCGGCCAGCAGAACATTGGTGAAAACCGGCCCGCGCTGAAACTGAAATTCTTTGCGGCCTTCGGGTGTTTCCGCGATGATGTTGGTGCCGGTGACATCGGCGGGCATCAGGTCGGGCGTGAATTGGATACGCGAAAAATCAAGCCCCAATGAACCGGCCAGCGTGCGCACCATCAAGGTTTTTCCCAAGCCCGGCACGCCTTCCAAAAGAACGTGACCACCGGCGCACAGGCAAATCAAGATGCCTTCGACAATTTGCTCCTGCCCGACAATGACGCGTCCCATCTGCTCTTTGACAAGATTGATGCGGCTTTGAAACTCCTGCACGGCGGTCGTAGCATTCATAAGGTAGTTGGTGGCAAGTCGTTGGTGATAGTGGATGGATCGAGTACTCGAAGCGCGTCACGCAGTTCACGTCACGGTTTCAGGGTTTCAGACTCTCGAAGTAGTTTTTGACGGGCTGCTTGTAGGCGGGCGGCACGGCGTCTTTGGCGACGGCGTCTTCGGCGTCTTTTTTGTAGCTCTCGTATACATTGTAGTACGGTGTGCGGGCGCTGCCGCCTTTAGCTTCGGTTTTCGTCGGCAATTGCTCCATTTCGCCGCTATCGCCCAGTTTGCCCGTGATGCGATCAATTTTCTGGCGCGTTTTGGGCAGGCGATCCGTCCACACATCCTGCCAGCGCCGCTTGTCGCCGGTGCGCTTGGCCTTGATTTTGGAAACGCCGCCACCGCCCAGCGAACCTTGAGCATGGCTGCGCGAACCCAAACCGGCGCCGCCGCCAACCGCACCATGCGGATCGGTCGGCATCAAGTCTTTGCCGGGCGTCACACTTTGGCCGGAGTTCTCGCCGCCTCCGCTGCCTTCGCTCTGGCCTTGCCCTTGACCTGAGTTCTGCCCGGCGTTCTTCTCGGCTTCCTTGATTTTATTCAGCATCTTTTGCAGGTTCTGGCTGTTGCCGCTGCCCTCACCGCCGCTGCCGCCCTGACGCATGCTGTTCGCCATGTCGCGCAAGGCCTGCGAACCGCCGCTGGTGCTGTTTTGCGACTGGCTTTGGCCTTGACTCTGGCTGCCGCTTTGGCCACTTGATCCGCTTTGCTGCTGTTGTTGGCCTTGTTGTCCCTGTTGGCCGTTCTGACTTTGTCCGCCGCTTTTGCCTTGCTGCTGGCCTTGTTTCTGACCCTGCTGACCCGACTTCTGCGAACCCGATTGGTCTTGCTGCTGCTTTTGCGCACCTTGTTTGCCCGCGTTCTGGCCGTTCTGCTGGCCGTTTTGACCTTGCTTGCCTTGCTGTCCCTGTTTGCCCTGCTGCTGTTGCTGTGCTTGTTTTTCCATGTTGCGCGCGGCGTCTTCCAACTTTTTGGCGGCTTGTTCCTGGCCGTTTTGACGCAAGGCTTGCGCGGCTTTTTTGAGGTCGTTCGCGGCCTGCTTTTTTTCTTCAGGCGTCATCTGGCCTTTGTCCATTTTATCGGCCATCTGATCCAGGCGGTCTGCGGCTTTTTGAACGTCGCCTTTTTGCAGTTCTTTCTGCATCTGCTGACCTTGGGCGCTTTGCATCTGCTGGCTTTGCAAAGCCTCGCGCAAACGCTGCACGTCCGAGCGTTCGGGCTGCGAATTGTTGTCGCCTTTGGCCACGGCTTTTTCCAGGTCGCGCCGCAACTGACCAATTCCCAGCAACGCTTCTTCTTTGCCCATTCTGCCGCGTTGCATTTTGCGTGCGAGAGCTTCCAGTTTGCCCGCCATCTTCTTGGTCGGGCTGCGCTCGTCGATTGTGTTCTGCTTCAAAATCGGCTTGGCGATTTCATCCAGTTCATCGCCCTGCTTTTTCATCGCGGCAGCGAACTTTCGCTGTTCGGGCGTGCGCAGCAAGGGCAAATCGGGCATCAAAGCCAAGCCCGCAACCGCGATCAGCGCGATGAGCAGAACTTTCGTCGTGCGATCAAATCGTGCCGGATAAACCTTTTTTGGATCCAGTGTGCGGACGCGAATGGCTGCGTCCTGCACCAATGCGGGAACCAATGTTGTCGAAGAAGCGGTTGAAACATAACCTGGCGCGGCAACCGCGCGGCGCGAAGGCAGCATTACGCGCCATTGGAAACGCGTGTTCTTCGCACTTCGAGTACTCGATTTGGCGCTTGAACGTATTGAAGTCGCTTTTCGATGCTGCGAGTTCCGCTGCTGCGAGCGCCGCCATTCTTCGGGCTGCGCAAACGCCAGAGCCGACGACAAGCGTTCGTCCAAACCCAGAACGCGGTCGGCGTCCAGCGCAGCTTCAAATGTCCCGATGCGGCGCGACAAGCCACGGACAATTCCAATCACGACGGCCAGAGATAGAATTGAGGCGGGAATCCACCAGTCGAGGTCAATGAGAAGCAGACGATGAGCAACGAGCAAAGGCACGCACACAGCGGCGCTAAGAGCCACTGAAAGCGCCAGTTGATGTTGCATGGTGCGCGCATTGCGTCGCGTCGCCAGGCGGCTCAGTTGCGCGCCCAGAATCTTCGACGCGTCGTCAGAAGAAGAATCGCGCGGCGCAGGAGAATCGGTTGTCGGGCGAGAAAGACCGGCGGAAGCCATAGATTGCACCTGCAAGTTGCGCCCGCACGAGAAGCGGAAAAAGGCTGTGGGAAGCGCAGTCGAAACGGAGTGATTAAGGAGTGATTAAAAGGCGGTGCGAAAAGCGTTCAACAATCGAGAGTATGTAAGGCAGCAACAGGAGAATACGATGAATCGTGAAGCGAAAGATGAACGAAGAACACAGAGGCACGTTGCATTTTATCCCGTGCCTGCGCGTGCGTCAAACGGGCATGAATTGTCGGATGTTGATGTTCATCGTTTTTGTAGCTAATCATCAAAGCCAGCGACTGAAGTCGCGGCTGGAAGGCGCTGTGCGCCGCGAAAGTCCACCTGCGCGGACTGATAAAGCCCGGCGTTCAGTCCGCGCAGGCGGATCTGCCCAAAGGGCACCCGTGGCGCATAGTGCTTTCCAGCCGCGACTTCAGTCGCTGGCACACTTGACGCTTTCCCTCGTTCGTCTTTATCGAATCGATTTTATCGAGTACTCGATCTGCGAAAGAAACGACACTTGACGGCTTGCTACACTCTCAATCCTTTATGTTTCGCAATTTCTCTCGCTATTTGTCGCTGTATCGGGCTTTTGTGGTCAATAACTTATCGCGTGCGATGGAGTTTCGCGCGCAGTTTTTTGCGGGCATCATCGGATACATTTTGTGGAGCGGCGTGTCGCTGCTTTTCATCAACGTCGTGTTCGGCCAAGTCGGCGCCGTGCGCGGCTGGACGCGCGACGAAATGTGGGTTTTATATGGCACCTACGTCGTGTTTGAGTCGGTTTGCTACGGCTTGCTCGGCCCCAATATGTGGCGCTTTTCCGGCCTGGTGCGCGACGGCGGTTTGGATCTGGCGCTGACCAGACCGGTCAATGTGCAGTTTTTCGTTTCGACGCGCTACCTCGATTTGAACGGCGCTCTGAACGCGTTGCCCGGACTGGCGTTGATATTTTTCGGCTTGAATCATTTGGGTCGTTGGCCTTCAATCGGGCAATGGATTGTGTGGCTGCTGCTACTGGGGTGCGGCTTGCTCATCGCCTATTGCGTGTGGTTCGCCATTGTGACGCTCAGCATTTGGTTCGTGAAACTCGAAGCCGGCGCCGTCGCTTTCGATCCCGTGATGCAAATGGCGCGCTTTCCCATCGACATTTATCCGGCACGCGCGCGCGCTTTTCTCACCTTCGTTGTGCCTGTCGCATTTCTGACAACGTTTCCAACCGAATCTTTGCTGGGCAAGGGCGACCTTCGAGTACTCGTTGGCGCGATTTGCTTTGCCATTTTTCTGCTGCTCTTGTCGCGCGCCTTTTTCAAGTTCGCTCTGCGCTTTTATGGAAGCGCCAGCTCATAACGATGCTCGCTCGGAAGCCCTCTCTGAAAAAAGTTCTGTGCTGATGTTTGAGATTTAAGCAAAAGGGGCATAATGTATTTACAGTAAATTAATGCTGCAAATATAAACTACATGAGAGTCACGATTCGACGTGTCGCCGAAGAAGCCGGTGTTTCTGCTATGACAGTTTCAAACGTTCTGCGCGGCCAGGATACGCGGATGTGCGCGGAAACGCGGCAGCGTGTTGTCGAGGTCGTACAGCGTTTGAACTATTTGCCGGTAAGTCCTCCGGCTTCGCAAAAGCGCCATGTGGAAACGCGCATCCTGACCTTCGTTCCCGAACACCACGATGTGATTGGGCATCCATTGGACTTGTTCGCCTACGAAGGTTTGGCCGAAGGCGCTCGCAAGCATGGTTACGACCTGCTGACGATGTTGCGCGAAGGTCGTGATCCCGTGTTGAACAGTGACGAGACTCGCTTTTTGGATCGGCGCAGCGATGGGTTCATTTTCATTGCTTCGCGCGAAGGCAAATGGCGGCGTGCTCTGGATATCGTGTCTCGACATCGCATTCCCGCGGTGGTCTGCTTTCGACGCAATGCGCCCGATGGTGTGGCGTGGGTTGATGTCGATAACAACCTGGTGATGCAGCAAATGGTCGAATATTTCGTTAAGTGTGGCCATAAGCGCATTGCGTATCTTGCCGGGCCATCTGATAATTTCGACGAAAAGCAGCGCCAGTCGGCCTGGGTGCAGGCGATGTGGAAACACGGAATCGAACTGCATCGTGATCTTGTCATTCCTGGCACGTTAGGCAACGGGGAATTCGTGCTGCATCCCGAAGCCGCGGCAACGGTGCGTCGTTCGGGTGTCACAGCGGTGGCGTGTTTCAACGATCCTTTGGCGCTGTCGCTGTGGGACGCACTTGAATCTCAAGGTGTGAAGGTGCCCGACGATGTGTCGCTCATCGGCGTGGACAATCGGGTTGAAGCCGAGCCGCGCGGTTTGACCACCGTTTGCCATTTGTGTGCTGAAGTTGGGCGGTTGGCGATGGAGGCTTGGATCGAATTGAAAAACGGAGGTGAAGCAGCCGCTTGTTGCAAAGTCGCACCTGTGCATTTTATTGCGCGCCAATCAGTGCGCCAACTGAACCCATCGAGTACTCGATAGAGTGCTTATACTATTGCTTGCGCGCGGGAAATCCGTTGCGCCGAAAACGTTTTGATGTCCACCAAAACGTTCAAACGTATCGTTAGGAGATAAATCATGTTGTATCAAAAGTCACACACGTCCAAAAAAGGTTTCACGCTGATCGAACTGCTCGTGGTTATCGCCATTATCGCGATCCTCGCAGCCATCTTGTTCCCCGCCTTCGCCAAAGCACGCGAAGCCGCCCGTCGTTCGAGCTGCTCCAGCAACATGAAGCAGATCGGCATTGCGCTGATGCAATACTCGCAGGAATACGATGAAAAGATGGCGGCGTCACAAACCAGAGGTCCGGATTACCCGTATTGGCAGTATCTCATTCAGCCCTACGTCAAGAGCAAGGACCTTTTCAAGTGCCCCTCCAACTCGGGTGGCGAAAAGGCTTACGGCGGTAGTTTCGTTCCTTCCGACATCTCCAATAACTACGCGGCCAACGTGGACTATTCCGGGGATTCTGACGCCTATGACAAGATCCCATCGGACCAAGCGGCGCAAATCGTGATGCCAAAGAACGAAGGGCAAAGTTTAGCTGCGTTTCAGTCTCCCTCGTCAACGATTGAGGTCATCGAATTTGCAGGCGCTGGCGGGACCGGCATTTCGACAGGTATATTTCAGTTACCAATGTCACCTACCGCCACCGCTGGCGACACCGGTGGAAGAGGCGATAGACTTTTCGCGGGTCACCTGTCCACGTCGAACTACTTGTTTGCGGATGGCCACGTCAAGTCGCTCAGGCCGCTTGCGACGATCAATAGCACAACGAACATGTGGACGCTCGACAACAAGCCGTTCTTCCTTCCCGCTGACCAGCAACAGGCCATTGACAACCTGACATTCGCCACAAATAAGTACAAGTAAATTCCGTGATACAAACGGAGTCGGTGCGGTTTCGTGGACGGTCAAAAACGCGAACCTCGCAACGACTGAGTTTCGGGACGCGCTGGTTGGACAAACGCCTCTTGTGCCGAGAACTGCAACTTATCAACGCCACGAAGCTTGACATTGGTGGTTGTCAAAAGACTTCCGGTTCATATCGAGTACTCGATATGAACCGGAAGTCTTTTGTTTAGGTGGCCAAACAGTTGTTCCCAATAGCATACGAAATTTGAAAGTCTCTTCTGCAAAAATTGAGCGCGAGGAAGATTGTGCTCCCTTGTCGATGTCGAGCAGGAACTAAAAATGATTAAGAAAACCTCACGAACTTTACAAGTCGGACTTGGAGCTTTGTTTTGCCTGGTCGCCACTGGGTGCGCGCAGAACCAAGCGAAAGAGGAAGAAACGCAGACGCAGCAACCCGCACCAAAGCCTGCAAAGATTGCGATGAAGCTGGCAGCGCCACAGCCAACCTTGAAAATGAATGGGCCTTTAACGACCAAGACTGTTGCCGGTCCTGCGTGGGCCAAAAATCAGCCGATTTACGAAGTCAACTGGGATTCTTACGGCTTCCCCAAAGGCACGGCTTTCCGCGAATATGAAAAACATTTGCCGATCTTGAAACGATTGGGAGTTGGACTGATCTGGTTGATGCCCATTTATCCGCGCGGCCAAAAAAAGGGTTTCGGCAGTCCTTATTCGGTGCGCGACTATGTCGATGTCAATCCCGATTTGGGCACCAAAGCCGAATTCAAGCATTTGGTCGAGAGTGCTCATAAGCTGGGTTTGCACATTTTGCTGGACTGGGTTCCCAACCACACGGCGTGGGACAACGCGCTGATCACATCGCATCCCGAGTTTTATGCCAAAGACGCCAAAGGTGAAATCGTGCAGGCCGGTGTCTGGCCGGATGTCGCGCAACTCGATTACGGCAAGGCTGGTCAATGGAATCAGCCGTTGTGGAACACGATGCGCGACAATATGGAGTACTGGATTCGCACTTTCAATGTCGATGGCTTTCGCTGCGACGTGGCGGGAAACAACGGCAAAGTGCCGCTGGCGTTCTGGACCTGGCTGCGTCCGCAACTGGAAGCCGTCAAGCCGCTTTTCATGCTGGCCGAATCCGACAACGTGGAACTGCATCCGGCTTTCGACATGACGTATTCGTGGAACTTGCCGCCGACGATGTGGGGCGTCTGCGCCGGTCGCCAACCGGCAACCGACATTGACGGCGCGCTGGGCTGGGAAGCCACGCATTTTCCCGCCGGCTCGGTGCGGATGCGCTTTTTAGATAACCACGACTGGCATCCCCACGCCGATTGGGATTGGGGTAAAAATCCGGTCGTCGACACCAGCAAGGGTCTGCCTCAAGTCGCGCCGATGATGGTTTTATGCACAACGGTTCCTGGCAAACCATTGATTTATAACGGTCAGGAAATGAGTTTCCTCAAAGTTAACCCGCCGCTTCAGGCCGAGGCGCGCCTCAAATCTTCGGTGTGGCCTTTCTACAGCCGCTTGATGCAGCTTTATCAAAGCCAGCCCGCCGTCTTCGAGGGCAGCTTCACCAGAATCGTTTCCAACCACGATGACAAAGTGTACGCTTTTGTTCGTCAAAGCGGACAGAATCGCGTTGTGGTCGTCGTCAACCTGAGCGACCAAGTTCAAAACACGACTTTGAAGGACGCTTCTTTGGCTGGTGCATACCTCGATTGGTTCGGCAACAAGAACGTCAAACTTAGCGCCGCGCCTTCCTTGAATCTCGCGCCGTGGGCTTACCTGGTTTATGTGGGTCGCACCAAATGAGGGGCTGATGAGGGAAGAAGAAGGAAGAAGTCGCAAGTTATTACATGTGTTTTGCGATTGTGGCGCTCATCTTTTGGTCTGCGAAACTCGAGTTGAGCGCTATTGATATTTATCTGGCACGCGTGCGGGCTTTTCTCACCTTCGTTGTGCCTGTGGCATTCCCGACAACGTTTCCAACTCAATCCTTGCTGGACAAAGGCGACCTTCGAGTACTCGCTGGCGCGCTTGGCTTCGCCATTTTCTTGCTGCTCTTGTCGCGCGCCTTTTTCAAGTTCGCTCGGCGCTTTTATGGAAGCGCCAGTTCGTAACAATGCTCACCAGAAATACCGTTTACAAAAAATGATAGGATGTTTGAGATTCAGACGGAATGGGCATACTGTATTTACAGTAAAACGAAACTGTAAATTAACCTTTATGAGAGTTCACGATTCACGGAGGTGAAGCCGCCGCTTATTGCAAAGTCGCACCTGTTCACTTGATAGTGCGCCAATCAGTGCGCTCATTGAACCCGTCGAGTACTCGATAAGAGTGCTTGAATCCATTTCGTGCAGAAAACTTGTCTCTGTGCCGAAAGTATGCTTGATGAAGGAGAAACATCATGTCGAAGATCATGTCGAACCCGAAGTTGCGCCCTTCCAAAAAGGGTTTCACGCTGATCGAACTGCTGGTGGTCATCGCCATCATCGCGATCCTCGCAGCCATCTTGTTCCCCGCGTTCGCCAAGGCGCGCGAAGCCGCGCGCCGTGCGAGTTGTTCGAGCAACCTGAAGCAGATTGGTATTGCTATCATGCAGTACACGCAGGAATACGATGAAAAGATCATGAATGAGTACGATGACAAAGGACACTCGTACAAGCAAACCATTCAGCCCTACCTGAAAAGTGCCGACATCTGGAAGTGTCCCTCGGCCCCTGCCGCTGGGCGTCTTCAGTTTGCTGCTGATCCCGCCGCAGGTCTGCCTGCTATCTACGGGTCATATTCCAGCAATCCGCGCGTGATTGTACCAGACTGGTCGGGCAATGGAGGCTTGCCTTTGGCTTTCATTCAGTCACCTTCGCAGAAGATCATGATCACCGAGTCGAACAATCCATACGGATACATGTATCCGTGGTCGAAGGTTTCCGATCTGATTTACGATGGCTGGGCCGGGCACATGGGAACGTTTAACAACCTGTTCATTGACGGTCACGTTAAATCGTTGCGTCCTGTCACGGCTGCCACACCGGTAAACATGTTTGGCACGATGACGGATAACACCGGCGATGCTTGCGATCAGACCGTTGAATCGACGCCACCGTACAACAATCACACCATAACGCAGGGCGTTAACTGCGACCAAGTCTCTCAGACAATGGTAGACGGACAAGCGGCTGTGGCGAAGAAGTTCCAATAAGACTTGGCTGGCTTGTTTTTCAGTTGAAGTGACAAGGCGAATCAACGGCGCGCGGACGATATAGGCATTGTTCGTGCGCTTTTGATTCGCTGATTGCTTGAGAGATTAGACTTGAGAGATTAGAAAGGAGACGCTGTGAAAGGTACCAACTCCGCAAAAATGACATTTCGTGATGGAAGAAGGTGGATGTGGGGAGCCGGTTTGGTTGTCACTGTTTTAGCAGGAGCCGGTTGCAACAAAACCGATGACGCCTCTGCTTCGGCAACGGTGCAGTCGCCTCAGGACAACATCAACAAACAAATTGAAGCGATTCAGAACAACCCCAATATGCCTGCCGATGCGAAGAAGCGAACAATTGCCGCCATGCAGGCCAAGCAGAGTCCGGGCGCAAAATAAGCCTTGCGCATAAGTTAAGGATCGAGATTTTGTGGCATGTGCGCCAGAGCGTCCTGTGGCGGCAAACTTTGCCTGAAGGCGCGAGAATCGAGTACTCGAACTGGCCAATTCAACGATTCAGTGCGCTTTGCGCTGCGGCTGAGAAACTCTTCGACTTCATAACAAAAGCCGCTCTTCATAAATGGAAGAGTGGCTTTTGTTATGCGTCATCGTTTGCACCGAAAGCATTCTCTTCAGTTTCTCAGGGCGTTCGTCTGGCAAAGTTTTATTTGATGCTTGTTTTCGAGTACTTAACTGGCGCGGCGCAAACGGCGGCGCAAGCGTTCCAGCTCGCCTTTGATTTCATCGTCCTCAATTTTTTGCTGTTTTGTTCCGCCGTTTTCGGCTTTGGCTTTGACGCGGCGCGTGATGTAGAACGCGTCTTCGGCGCGACCGGCCCAAGTCGTGACTTTGGCCGAATGAATGTCCCATTTCAAAGCGGCCAAAGTGCGCGTGATGTGAAACATCAGGCCCGGCACGTTGTCGTTGACCAAAGTCAAAACCGAATGCTCGTCCGACAAATCGTTGCGCACCGAGATTTTCAGCGGCGAAACACCGGTCGGATTGCTTTTGCCGTTGGCTTCCAAAAGCTGTTCGACCGCTTTGCCATCCAGCAACACTTCGCGCAGCGCTGCCGCCAAGCGCGCGCTCTGCGATGACGACAAAGGCCGTCCGCCGCGACTGACGTGCAAACGATCTAACACAATGTCGCCCGGCAGGTTTGTGTTTGATGCATCTGCGGGGATTTCAGCTTCCGATGTCGCGTTTGACGCATCCCTCGAAACATCGGCGGGCGCGCCATTTAAGGGGACTTGACCGTTCAGTTGAGTACTCGATTCTGTTGCTTCAACGCCAGGTTGTTGCTCGCGGCTGCCATGACGCCAATCGGAAATGGTGAAGACTTGCGCCATGCGGATTTCCGCGCCCAAGGCGTAAACCACAGCGCAGATTTTTGATAAAAGGCCGGGTTCGGGATCATCATACGTGATGACCGTCATTTCGGTGAAGGCGTCGCGCGCGTGCTGATAAAAATCGACGATCAGTTTTTCCTGCGGCAGTTGATCCAAAAAGCGCAGGTGCGTGGCAATGGTCGGCAACGGCGTGTTCAAAAGATAAGACGCCGGCAGGTTTTCGCAAAGCTTTTGCAAAGTGCCGTCACTCAGTTCCAGATGTCGCATTTCGCGGCGCAAGCGCTGACGTTCTCGTTGAATCATCTCTTCGCGCGCCTCGGAATCGGTCAGCACTTGCGCGGCTTCTTCGCGCGTCATCGCCATCAAAACGCGTTCATACAATTCGCGCATCGACGACAACTCGGACAATGAATAAGCGCGTTCGCTGACCGCACGCGTATCGGCCAGCGACAGCAAATACAACATCTTCAAAGTCGGCACATCGCCGACATTTTCGATCACGTCGCGCAACGTTCCGGGTGAGGAAAGCTCGCGCAGGCGCGCCACGCGCGGCAACAGCAAATGGCGCCGCACCAGCGATTGCAGTCTTTTAATGCGCTCTTCGCGCAACTCCAGGCGGCTTGCAATGTGGCGCACCAAACGTTCGCCGCTGACAGAGTGATCGCCTTCCGGCTCGATTTTGCCGCAATCGTGCAAAAGCGTCGCTAAGACCAGAAGCTCGAGGTCGTCGACACCATCCCATACGGCATGAAGAAACTCGTCGGTGTTGCGTTCGCGCCAAAGTTCGCCCAACTGCCGCACCGCATAAATCGAATGCTCGCCGACAGTCAGTTCGTGCGACGGGTCGGCGGGCGCCAAATGCAGCATCTGGTCGAACTCGGGAATGAACTTTTGCAGCACGCCGCGCGCGCGCAACTGCGTCAAAGCATCGGCGGCATTTTCCACTTCGGGCAGCAGCGAGAAGAACGAAGCGCGCATGATCGGGCTGCGCCGCACGCCCGCATTGACCAGTGGCAAGGCTTCTTCAATCAGCAAATCCAGGTCGGACGAAGTTGGGAAATGATATTTGTGCGACAAGGCGAATGGCGTCATCAGCAGTTCGGGATGATTGCGCAACACATAAGGATGCGCGGCTTCCAAGCGCAGTCCGACAGCCACGAAATGCTCGTCCAATGCCAAAGGCCCTTCCAGCAAACGCCGCATCACTTTTTCGCTGAAGCGCAACGCGTTTTCGGCGTGATAGTAATAATCAGCGAGCAGGTTCTGCGACGCGCGCGCGCCTGCGCCGGTGTAACCCCAATCGCGGGCGCAACGATCTTGCAATTCAACGGATAACACATCAGTTTTGCGGCCTGTCTTGAGATGCAGCCAAACGCGCAGTTTGAGGAAAAACGCGTTCGCTTCGAGTACTCGATGAGCGTCGTCGCGCGTGATGAGGCCGCGCCATTCCAGGTCGCGCAGCGGTTCTTCGCCCGGATGCAGCGCGCCGGTCGCCCACAACGCAGTGTGAATCTCGCGCAACGCGCCCGTCCCTTCTTTCAGGTTTGGCTCAACCGCATAAAGCGACAAGCTGGGACGGCGCGCGACTTGACGGCGCTCTTCGGTTTGCGTCAGCAAAAAGCCGACGGCGTCCCAGCCGAAGTGCAACTCTTCGCGCATCCGTCGCCGCAAACGCTCGCTGCCCGCGACCAGGCGCGATTCGAGCAGCGCGGCTTTGGCGGTGTGATCCAGAATCGCGCAATCGGAAATCGGGCGATAAGCGTAGCCGACATCGAGCCGCGCGCCGTCAATCATCACTTCGACGATCAGCCGAAACGCTTCCTTAATGACCGCATCCAGCAGCGGATGCTCTTCTTCGCCCGGCACAAACGCGATGTCGATATCGGAATGCGGGCACAACTCGCGGCGTCCATAGCCGCCAATCGCCAAAATCGCCATCTCGACGCCGTGATCAAATCGGCCATCGGCTTTGTCTTCAGCATATTCGCCGGGAAAACTCGCGTGCGCCAATTGCCACGCCGTCTCATAAATGCGGCGCAGCGTTTCATCAACCAAAGCTGTATAATCGGCGAGCCATTCCGCGCCCGGCTGAGACGACGGCTTGCGCCCAAGCAGTTCGTCGCGTCCAGCCAATAAAAATTCGCGCAAATCCTGAACAGAAAAAGTCACAATAGATGCCTGAAGATGTTGAAGTAAAAACGATGATTTTGATTTTAACGTGTTAGTGGAAGCTGTACGCAAAATAGGGGCGCATTGCACTGCGCCCCTACATCAAATCGTCCTAACCAATCGCGCACGAAGCAACGCGGAGAGAGCGGGCTTGTGTGCAATCTCGAGATAAGCCCGCTCTCTCCGCTTCGCTTCGTGCGCGGTTGGTTAATACGACGTTTGAAGCAATGAATCAGCCAATCGAGTACTCGATGATCGGATTAAACCGCCAATTCCTTAGCTTTTTGCAGCACTTCTTCGTAGTTCGGCTCCTGGCTGATTTCGGGCACCAGTTGCGTGTAGGCGATTTTTCCGTCGCGGTCGACAACGAAAACGGCGCGTGCCGAAATACCCAGATTTTCGATGTAAACACCGTAAGCGCGCGCAAAAGTAGCGCCTTTGAAGTCGGACAAAAGTTGCATCTTCTCGACGCCTTCGGCCCCGCACCAACGCTTTTGCGCGAACGGCGTGTCGATGCTGACCGTGTAACCCAGAACGTTGTCGGGCATCGAATCCAATTCGCGGTTGAAGCGCGCGGTTTCAATCGAGCAAACACTGGTGTCGATGCTGGGAACAACCGAGATGATGCGCACTTTGCCGTTTGAATCGGCCAACGAAACCGGCGTCATGTCGTTGGCGACGAGAGTGAAGTCAGGTGCGGGCGCGCCCACTTGCGGCAGTTCGCCGTTCAGTTGCTGGGCGTTGCCGCGCATTGTTACAGAAGCCATAATTTTGTGTCTCCTCAAGTTTGTATGTCGCGGCGCAGTTTGTCACACGTCTTGTGCGCTCACAAGACAAAGGCGCGATTTGAGGGCGTCCTGTTAAACTGCGGCAACTCTTGGATCATTCGAGTTGCTGTCCATAGCCAGCGACTTCAGTCGCTGGGCGCCACGCTGGGCGCCAAGAGCGCAATTCAGGTTAAATATCGGCGTTTGCCTCACAATCTCCACCATCTCCAATTATCGAGTACTCGATTTGCTGTTGGGTCGACGAAATATCTAAAGCCACATATTCAACCTCGAAAATGAACATTCTCGTGACCGGCGCCGCCGGATTTATCGGCTCGCATTTGTGCCAGCGTTTGTTGTCCGAAAACCACAATGTCGTCGGCCTAGACAACTTCGATCCTTATTACGACCTTCATATCAAGCGCGGCAATTTGGTGCGTTTGACGCAGCCGAACTTCGCGTTTCATCAAGCCGACATTTGCGACCGCGCGGCTTTGCAAGACATCTTTGCGGCGCAATCTTTCGACCGCGTAGTTCACCTGGCGGCGCGCGCGGGCGTGCGGCCTTCGATTGAAGAACCGTCGCTTTATTGCGATGTGAACCTGACGGGCACGACCAACATCTTCGAGTGCGCGCGCAAGTCGGACACGCCGGTTGTTTTCGCTTCGTCTTCGAGTGTTTACGGCGGCTCGACGCGCGTTCCTTACCGCGAAGACGATCCGTGTCTGGGGCCGATTTCGCCGTATGCCGCCACCAAGCGCGCGGGCGAATTGATGGCTTTTACGTTCGGTCATCTTTTTCAGTTGCCGATTGTGGCGCTGCGCTTTTTCACGGTTTACGGCCCGCGACAGCGCCCCGACATGGCGATTGCCAAATTCACCAAACGAGTACTCGATAATCAGCCGATCACGTTGTTTGGCGACGGCACAAGCGCGCGCGATTACACCTTTGTGCGCGACATCGTGAGCGGCGTCGTAGCCGCAACCGAGCGCACACCGCAACTGGGCGGCGAGATTATCAACCTGGGCAACTCACAAACAGTCGAACTACGTCGCTTGATTGAAGTCATTGAAGACGCGACCGGAAAAACGGCGCAAATCGAATGGCAAGCCGATCAACTCGGCGACGTGCTTTTGACTTTCGCCGATATTTCCCGCGCGCAAAAGCTGCTGGATTACGCGCCGCAAACGAAGATTGAAGATGGCGTGCGCGAAGTCGTGAAGTGGATGCGCGAGGAAAACGCATGACACCGAAAAGTGCGGCGATTGTCGCGTGCCGTTTGCTGGCGATTTGGTTTTTTGTTCAGGCCGCTCGTTCCTTTCCCAACTACATCAACACCTATGTTGCATTTTCGCGCATATCTCCCGGCACGCTTACCTGGACGAACGGCGCGTCTTTAGGCGCGACGTTGACTGTCGATGTCGGAGCCAGTTTCGTGTTATGGCTGGGCGCAGCAGTTCTTGCTGGAAATATGACGCGCGGCATTGAAACGACAACTTCCAAGCAGAGTGAAATGGGAATTGTTGGCTGGCAAGCTGTCGGTTTTTCTTTGATAGGTTTGTTCCTGACAGTGCAAGGATTCAGCGTATTAGCGGGTCTTCTCGGCTTGAAAGCGGTTCTTGCTTCTGCCCCCTGGAACTCGCTTTTCCAAAGTAAAGCAGTAAGCTGGCCACAAATAGCGACTGCTGTGGCGCAATTCATCGTTGGCTTAATTTTGCTTTTGTGGGCGCAGAAAACGATTCGAGTACTCGATTATCTGCAACGCGGCGGGCATGACGGATCGTCGAATGACTGAAAGCGGTTTCTGTTTTGTGAAGAACTTACTCGGTTTGAAGACCTCAACTTCTTCGCCTATACTGACGCTGTGAATTCCCCGCTTCAAACTTCCTCGCCGCAAACACAAAACGTCCCTTCGGGCGACGCCTTGAAGACGCCGCAAAATCAGGTTATCAACAATTCTTCGAGTGCGCTTTCGAGTACTCGATCTATTGATCCGGCCAATCCTGATGCGCCCGCGTTGTCGGTTGTAATTCCGGTTTACAACGAAGAAGAAAGCCTTCATGCGCTGCACCAAAAGCTGCAAGATTCGCTGTCTCAATTGAACTTGCCATTTGAAGTTTTGTATGTCGATGATGGCAGCCGCGACAGCTCTTTCCAGATTCTCAGCGATTTTGCCTTTCAGGACTCGCGCGTCAAGGTGATTCGTTTCCGGCGCAATTTCGGGCAGACGGCGGCGATGTCGGCGGGCATGGAACACGCGAAGGGTCGCGTCATCATTCCGCTGGACGCCGACGGCCAGAACGATCCCGCCGATATTCGCAATCTCTTGGACAAAATGGACGAAGGTTTCGATGTCGTGTCCGGCTGGCGCAAAAATCGGAAAGACGACTCGATTCGCCGCATTCCCAGCCGCATCGCCAACCGCATTATCAGCAAGGTCACGGGCGTGCCGCTGCACGATTACGGATGTTCGCTCAAGGCTTATCGCGCCGATGTCATCAAAGATGTGTCGCTCTATGGCGAAATGCACCGCTTTATTCCGGCTTATGCCGCGATGGTCGGCGCGCGCGTGACGGAGATTCCCGTGCAGCATCACGCGCGCGTGGCCGGTGTCAGCAAATACGGCATTGGGCGCACTTTCAAAGTGTTGCTCGATTTGCTGGTCGTCAAGTTTTTGGGCGGTTATGGCTCGAAGCCGATCTATTTTTTTGGTGGCGCGGGCGTCTGGTCGTTCGTTCTGGCGTTCGTTTTGTGGATGATTGTCGCGGTTCAAAAATTTGGCGGAATGCACTATTCCAAGGTTCACAGCAACCCTTTGTTCTACATCGGAATGCTGGCCTTTGCGATGGGATTTCAGTTCTTGATGCTGGGATTGCTGGCCGAGGTCGCCATTCGCACTTACCACGAATCGCAGGGCAAAACGACTTATACGGTTGCCGAAACGCGCAACATCGACAAGAAAGTCAAGGCTTAATCGAGTACTCGATTTGGAGAAATTATGCATATTGGATTGGCTGGCTGGAGCATTCAACGTCGTTTTCGCAACAAGGAAAACCCGCTGCAATTGCTCGATTATCCGCGTTTGGCGCGCGACGAATGGGGCTTCGATGCCATCGAATTGAACAACGTGTTCATGGCTTCGCACGACGCGGCGTATCTCGATCAACTAAAAAACAACGCGCAGGAAGTTGGTGTCGCGCTGTGGGGGATGGCGGTCGATGGGACGGGAAACTTGTGCGGCCAAGACGAAGCCGAGCGCGCCGCCAACATCGCCAAATGCTCCGAATATCTGCCGCTTGGCAAGCATTTGAGCTTGAGTTACCTGCGTTTCAATACGGGCGGCGATGAGCAACCGGACGAAGCGCAAATCGCGCTCTGCGCCGATTCGTTTGCGCAGCTGGCCAAAATGGGCGAAGAACACGGCATCCTCATTTGCATCGAAAATCACGGCGGTTTTTCGAGGACGGCTGAGCCGGTTGTCGAAGTGATGCAGCGCGTCAACTCG
>JAABUK010005910.1_pt1 | contig 18626 bp, 29 predicted proteins | sample 5559141 | NCBI WGS metagenome assembly JAABUK01 (sample SAMN10711869, study PRJNA513367) | rock metagenome | isolation source: Antarctica rocks | place: Antarctica: Victoria Land, Pudding Butte nord | collected 2016-01-03 | reverse complement strand
GGGTCAAAAAATGTTCTCAAGAAATCAAGCTGCATTGGCAGTAGCGCTATTGAGTGAGTGACTGCTGAATGCAGGTCATGGAGTCAGCAGGGGTCAACTATGTTTGATGCTGGTAGCGTCTGGGTAGAGACAAAATTCTGGGTATGCACAATGGCGATGCTTTACAGTAGAGCAGTCTCTTCAGAGGACTTAATTTGAATAGCTGTCAGAGACACTGCTTCACAGCATGCAGCATGTAACAAACTGCTTAGCATCAGAATTTTCCCAGTAAGCCTTGTGTTCAACATGTGTTCCCAAGAGAAACATGCATGTCTCCATGCAGCTTGACTGTGTGCCTCAACCTGTCTCCACCAAACATGGGCCATGCCTTGACAGCACCCTCTGTGAAATAGGGCAATGGCACCCCAGCATGAAAAGCAGATTCCATACCTTGCCAGTTTTGGCTCAGTCGCCAGTCCCCTTGAACTCGCTGCAGTAAGTCTATCAGCCCAACCTGCTGTAACAGGTGCGCTAGATGCTGCAAGTCCAGGGCAGAATCCTCTTCAGGCATGACTGCTGGGTAGATGAGCTGCTCCAGCAGGGTATTGCCTGGAGCTGCTACAGGCCTTTGAGGCAGAAATATCACCTGCACCGGCACACACACCAACCAGTGAGCTAAAGGCATGAGCAGTACGACCTACAGTATGTTCCTCTTCTCTACACCGAGACATCGGAAGCACATGCATTGGTCATGGAGTGCCACTCTAGTGAGACAGCTGCAAGTCATGCTATGCATCATGCCTTGCATTATGCAGGCAGTGAAGATCTGACTTTGCGAATTGGTGTCTGTCTGTGTCTCTCTGTCTGTCTGCACCTGAGCCTCTGATTGCACATTGCTCATTGCGCAGCAGTACGTCTGTGTGTCACAACACCCTTGTAGGGCAATAGAGTCCCTGCGTTTGGCTGCTTGAGCTGCAGCTGTTGGAGCTCATTGACGCGATCCTTCAGTAGCTGTCATATGCACATATGTGCAGTCTCAACATAGCCTGAAAGCATGCTCAGGCGTACAGTGTGACAGGGCAGAGGGCAACCTGGTCCTGTACAGGCATCTGGCACTGCCCTTGGCATAGGGGCCACAGTTGTGCTAGGGCACGCACTAGGGTAGACTTCCCACAGCCACTAGTTCCTGTGACCAACGCCATGTCACCTGCATGCATGCGCAAGTCAAACAACAGACCAAGCAAGGGCTGAGATATACTGACGTCGTGCACGGCAAGAGCTGAAAGAACTTGTTCCACAACTGATCGGCTCTGTTCACTCCACTGACTGTTTGACAGGCAAAGAGGCAAGACTGGTTTTGTTTGGTCATCCCACTGGTAGGCTGTTCTTGAACAAAAGACAACAGGCATTTTTTTTGCCTCTGTAGCTTTCTGTGTTGGCAGGCAGAGCCAATGCCACCTGCTGTCTCTGGCCAGGCTCTGGCCAGCACTGATGCAGTTCAATGACACAGAGCAATCCAACTTAATGCTGCAGCCACTTCCCACATGACTGGCAATTCAATGTAGCACACAGGATGACATGTCACAGTATGTTGCATGCCTTACCGCTCTGTACATCAATTTGCACAGAGCAACCTTACATGCATCACGCTGGAGCTGCGGCTATACAGCTCGCCAAATCTCACCTTGATGCACTTCAAAGCTCAGGTTTTGGAATAGTAGCTTGCCATCTGGGCGCTGACAGCTGAAGTCATGCACTGCAGCAACAACCTGCCTGCCTTGATTGTCATAGTGATGCTGACTAAGCTGCAGCTGATATGGCAGTGCAGCACAATCAGACACAAGCTGGCTGTCTTCCGAACTGAGCGCAGGCTCATCATAGCTGCACGAGTGCATCTGCGCATGCTGGGAAGGGGGCCCAGTGGGTTGCTGGAGGGAAGAATGAGGCACTGAGCGTAGTGATGACGAGGCCGGTTGCTGCTGTGTTCTGTTTGAGTTGTGGGATCCATCTGTAGTGATGCTGAGTAGTGGAGCTTGCTCGTCCTGATTTTCTTCTTTGGCTACTGCGGCAGTGGCAGCTGAGGTACAAATGTTGTTTGTCTCTGCTTGTTCTTCCAGCCGGTCCAGTTCCTGTGAAGCACAGAGAGTCTGATCAACCTATGCAGCAATCATTACTGGTTGACAGGTTCGTTCAGCTGTTCAGCTACATGCTCAGTGGACAAGCCTCATGCTGCATTCCCAAGCGACAGCAGCCAGCATGGTACGTGATCTCAGCAACAGGCAGCTGCAGCACACAAATGTTTCAAAATTCGGATGCTCAATGGCAACTTCTGAGGTGGTCATACACTGTCATACACTCAGGTGGCTGCTTTAGCAGTGAGGCAGCATGCAGGAGGGGGTTCACGCCAGAACTCAAGATGCAGCAAACCATCAGCTTGGAACTGGCTGAACACTGCATGTGCAGTATTCTTTGATCTGCGTATAATGAGTGATGCAGACGTGGAGAAACCTGTAGAAGCTGTCCAACTCTGGATGTGACGCCAGCTAAAGTTGAGAACTGGCTGGCCAGGTCCAGCATCTGTGTGAAGCTGTAGATGAGGGTGAGGGTGGCAAAGCTGGCATTGGAGACCCACCTTGCCCGCTGCCCACTGTCCATGTCTGCTGGCAGACTGCCTGCACTCAGCGGCAGCCCAAATCAAACAAAAAGGTGACCTGACAAAAAGCTGACCAAAAATGCAAAGCATTTTTTGTTTAAAATCTTGTTTTTGTTTTTGTTTCAAAATGCGACAGCAGCTGTTCCAGCAAGTACAGAAGGCTTCATTGAACATGTAACAGACAAAGGTGGCACAGCCGGGACTGAAGACACACGTCACCAGCTGGCCAGTCTTCATGCCTTCTGGCAGAGAGCCTGCAGTTGGCAGTGTGGCATGCTTGTTGGCTGCAGGCAGCTGCAGCAGGACTATCCTGTGGCTTGTGTGCCAAAAAAAGAAAAGAAAAGACTACGCCTTTCGGCGTCAATTTAATGAGAAGCACAGCATTATACAAATCATCCTGTGGCTTGTGCGCCAATATGGTGGCGTGGGTCTGAGGAGACATAACCCACGCAGGGCAGACTGAAGAATGCCAGCAGGATAGCTGTACAGACAATAACAGTAACAATAACAATAATAAAAATACTAATATAAAAACCGCTTTCCAGCTCATGATGAGCTAGGTACCTGCGGAACAAGTCTTGTCTCTCCAAAGCAGTCTGCCTTGCGCGTACAGACAATGCCAGTCTTCTAATGACAGCCAACTGAGCAGAACGCTTGCAGCCTGCTGAATTGAAAGCATACAAAATGTTTCTGATGCACATCTGGTCAGAGCAGTACGTGCCTTTTTATGCGTAAGCTGAATGTGCTGACCAAGCACACTCAATGATTGTGTGGCTTGAATGCAAACAATTTTGTAACGAGTGCCAGCTGAAAGCCAGCTGAAAGCCCCACCTGTGAACACCACAAGGCCAAGGCAGGAGTAATTCAGCAGAGCTCCAGCATATTCTAGGCTAGTTGTGCAAGCGCTGAGCAGCCACCTCCACATGACCAAGCGCAGCTGGTTGGCAAGGACAGGCTGAAGTGCATGATCTAAATGTGTTTTCTCTGCTGCTCCAGCTCGATACAGTGTGATCTCCGTCAGGAAAGATCGGAGGCGCATGTGAGCAAATCTGAAGTCGCCCTCCTTGCGCTCTTGCTTGAAGACCAGCCTTGCTATTGGCCTAATGATGAGGCTGCAATACATGGGTAACAGGTTCAGGATGTAGTTTGAGAAGAACACAAGAAAGTAGTACGGTGGAGTGCTGATTGATTGATACAAGAACAACTTGAGATGCATTTCTGCCAGCAGTGAGTTCCAGAACAGACCTTTCTAGCAGCAAGCTTATCAGGAAGAAGGCATAGACTGCCAGCACAACATATCCTGATGTGATCTGATATGTCCAGTATGTGTAATACATGACCTGAAGGCATGCATATAACTTGATGACCTTCTACATATTTGGCAGCTTAGACATGAGCATGACAGCGGCTAACATGCTTGCAAGTACCTGGAAAGGCGCTGCTGCAATGACTTTGGCAATAGAGCCAAGAGCATTGCAGAAGATATTGGTGTCCTGAGCTATGCGTTGATCTGGGTTGTCAAGCTTGTCAAATAGCCAATAGAAGTTCTCTTTGCTGCAATATTGCTGCTGTAACAGCGTGGTCAATTTGGACCGCCAGCTGCATGAACCTAACGTTTGTCATGCAGCTGCAGTCAAGGCCATAATGGACATATGACTCTCATTGCAAATACGTTCTGCCCTTGTCTGCTGACCTGTATGCAAGCAGCTCTGACAGCCACTGACTGGTGGATTTGATGATGGTATTGCAAGTATACAGTGCAAATGACGCAACTGTTGTTTTAACAAACATGGAGTGTTGTTGATCGACAATGATGAGGTAGTATTGACCAGCAACTTGCCCAACTGCAGGAAAGCAGTGCCAACTGATCAGCGCCCTGTCAAAGTGCCCACGACAAAAGCCCAAACTGCTGTTGGTCGCGACTGTAATTTCAAGTCGCACCTTTTGCCACCACTACTGCTTCAGCAACTGATAGCACAACCAGGAAGATAGCAGGGAACGGTCTCAGCAGCACAAGCAAACGCCACAACATACGCCAGAAGCCACGATAAGTGCGCAACTTCGACAGGACTGCCATGTTGGCTGTTCTTCAATTGACTGCCCTTCGCCAAGGAATGCAACACATCAACGTTGCCAGCGCATCTATCGACGCTTGCTCTCAACTTGAGAGTCTCAAGACTTTGACTGCAGGCGTTACAGCACGTTGGTGCGTTGTGTGATTGCAATGGACGCTGTGGAGTCAATACCGATCGCTCCATTCAAGATGGCTGATCAAGATTACGCTTCTGTCATGTGCCTTGTCTACAATTGCTGAGGGCTTTTGAAGGACGACTCCAACAGCTTAGTAACAAACATGCCGCACAAGCCCCAGGGCGCTGCTCCGTCGCTGCCTCAGCATTCGTTGGCGAAATTTCAGCCTGAATGGAGCATGCACATCGAGTCACACGCTCTCACACCGGTCGACTCCGAAATCCTGCCACAGGTATCCAGTCAGGCTTGTTTACTCTCATGCTGTACTTGCAGCCTTGACCCTGATTGTGCGCAACCCCCAGCATTCACAGTCTGGCAACGAGCAAGTAGAGGAGATCCTAACCAGTTTACAAAGACTGCCCTGCCGAAGCACTCACCTGTTTCTGACCTGCGCAGCAAACGGCAGACTCCTTGCCTGGGCCATCCTTCAGGCAGGAAGCTCCAGCAGCGCATCAAACAGCAGACTCCACACCTGAGCCATCCTGCAGGCAGGAACCCGTATCAACGCAACAGGATCCCTATGCTAGGCACATAACCCAAGAAGGCGTATCAGTTCAGACCTTGCAGCCTCCAGCGCCAGATGCTGCTCAGGCTGTTGCTGGACGCCTTCGGCGAGCCAGGGCAGCTCTTGCAGCTCGCACACGCCAGATGCATGGGCCCCTGCCAATGCTGCCACGAAAGCTGCTGCCCAGGCCAGCATCACCAGCGCCTGCAACACTAGGAGGTCAGACACTGTTGGCTGCAAAGGAGGTGCACTATATCAGCCATCAAACAGCTGTGTTTGCCTGTTTACACTGTGGGTACAATGAGCTCCTGTCATTTGACTGGAAGCTTACGGTGTGCACACTTGTGCACACAAATAAAACAGTTTGTGAATATTTTGATGCTGCAAGAGAGCTTGCCCGGACGCACTTGACAATGATGGCACAGGCCAACGATCCCAAAGTGGGCAAGTGCTGTTGTCATGTCTGCTGCTTGCCCTCAGGACTGGCTTTGCTGCAAGCCGCACAAGTGGAGTCACCAGATGAGGTTGATGTCATCAGACTGCATAGCAGAGGACTCAGCTGCATTCAAGCTGATGAGATTGCCTACTTCTGCAACCTGAGGTGAATGTCACCTGCTGTTGCTTGTTAGATTAACCAGGCTCTACCTTCAGCTATCAAAGACACGATGTATGCAGCCACGTCAAACAAAATGTAGAATGTGTCTTCTTGCATAGGCTTAGCAGCAGGTCTTGAGGGTTGCAACCATGAACCTTATGGCAATTGTTTGTCAAGCATCTTGTATAACTCATATTACCTGGAAATCTGAGTCAAGCAGCTGATTCTGGCACAAGGTGTCATTCTGGATGCATCTGTGCACCTTGGTCAGTCAAGAAACAAAGTTCAACGCCAGATCAAAGTCTGCTTTGTCTTCTTGACTTGGCTTATACTGATAATCTCACTTCCAAAGATAGCGTCTAGATCCCCCACTGACGTGAGACTGGCTTTCATATGACCCTTGAAACGGCTCTGTCTGTCTTGTAGATCTTGCTGCATTGGCCTATCAGTATGTTTTTGAGCTTCCTTTCCGGGAAAGCAACAATAATAATAATAATAATATAAATAACAATGACCATAATAGTAGCAGCCTAATTTTAACAACAATTATAATAACGCTTTCCAGCTCATGATAAGCTAGGTAGTGCAGGACAAGTCTTGTCTCTCCAGAGCAGCCTGTCTTGTGCATCCCTATAAGGTCTACTAACTCAACATTTTTGTTAATTATCCTGCATGCTGCGCAGGCATTTGGACCTGAGTGGCAACCAGGTTGCCTCCTTGGAGCCCTTGGCTATGGTGCCAGCCTTGCATACACTGCTGCTGCCAGGCAATTGTGTGACCAGCCTGATGGACTGTCCCAAGGGCTCCTTCGCAAGTCTGGAGGTGCTGGACCTCGGCTTCAATGGGCTACAGCCTGAGTGCCTGCCACAGCTGGGGCAGTGGCCACAGCTGCGGCAACTGGATGTGTCAGGTGCTGCCTTTGCGCCGCTGAATTTGTGCTTCTAAGCAGCATTGCCAGGCTGATTAAGCCGTGCATTGATCTCATTGTGAGGATGCACAGCCAGCATCTTTACCCCATCGCAAATTCTAAAGGGGCCCATTTCAAATCCGCAACAGAGTGAATTATGCAGTCTGCCCATTCTGCCTCCATCCTGTGACTTGCAAGTATCAGCAGTACATCGTGTGATCCTGCCTTGTGATCGTCTCACTTCTGATCAGGCACCATGCTCATTACCAGTCAGTACAGGTGTTCGAAATTTTGCCTATATAGCAGGAGGTTTGCTGCAACTTGGCTGCATTGCTCAGCAGGACAAACTCAACTGCTCTCCACTTGGCTTTGCACAATAGCTGCCCAGCTAGCTGGAAGACTTCTCATTGACTAAACCCTGGCCTGCAGGCAACAGGCTAGGCAGTTGGACAGCCCTAGAAGGCAGCTTCCCATTGCTGAGGGTGCTGAAAGCAGCTCAGTGCAGCCTTCAGGCCCAGTGCCTGCACCAGCTGGCTGCCCTGCCCTGCTTGACTGACCTGGGCCTGGCAGGCAACCAGATCACCAAGGTGCTTAGGAGCACTGTGACTGGAAGATCCTTCAGTCTGCTGCAGGTCAGCATTCATACTTTGCTCATGTCAAGCATTTGCTGTCAAAGCTGCTGTTGGGCACTGTTGTTGGGAAGCTTATCCTCATGTCTCTGTCTGCACTAGGCTGGAGTTAGTTGGCACAGCACTTTGCCCATGTATGATTCTGCCAAGCAAATCAAGCTGGTTCCTTGAATTAGAGGAGTGTGTAGTATACTTGAGGTGACTGGTATGCTTTATGCGATGCTTGTTCAGCCAATGTGAGCTATGCAAGCTCTCATGTGCTCAGCTTTGCTGTCGTGCTCGCATGCCAGATGGTCCTCCTTTCATCCTACTTCACTTCACTGCATTACAGCAAGAGATATCTCGCGGCCTCAAAGATTGTATCTACTCTTTCTTGCTGTTGGTGATCACTGACAACAATCTTGTGCTTGATCCGTATAGACAGGCTGCTCTGGGAAGACAAGACTTGTCCTGCATGTACCCAACTTGTCATGAGGTGGAAACTGTAAATGTAAATCATTATTGTGTAGTATTGCTGTCGTTCTTATCAATATTATTGCTCCTATATGCACATGCTCATGTGCTTTGATTGCATGTGCAGAGGTTGGATCTCACTGCCAACAGGATTGCCACAGTGAATGAGCTGGAGACCCTAATCAGCTTGCCCAGCCTACAGCAGCTGGTGCTAGTCAGCAACCCAGCAGCAGCCCGCTCTGCGACCTTTACTAAGACCTTCAGCAATGTGAGTAGCAGTGCAGCCTTTCTCAATTCAGTAATGTGAGTAGCCATGCAGCCTTTACCAATTCAGTAATGTGACTAGCAATGCAGCTGCTATCCATTCAGCAATGTGAGTAGCAATGCAGCCGTCACCAATTTAGCAATGTGAGCAGCAATGCAGCCATTATCGATTTAGCAATGTGGGCAGCAATGCAGCTTTTACCCAGCTGTTTGCTGCCCATCAGCTCCTTGTCTGCTGTGACTGCATACAGATGTGATGGAGTCATGAACATGCATGCCATCTTGAGCTTCATGACTGCGGCACAGTAGGCTTGTTGCATGCCTCCTAACTTGCATATGACACTCCAGGGTTTTGGCTGTAGAGCGCATTTGCTGCAGGTAGCTGTGCAGTGACTACATGCTCTTCATTCAATTGCACAGCAGGTCTGTTACTCATGCATGTCGGCATTTCATGACTCCACTCATTCATCATCGATTACGCGTTCTCCCCTAGAGTCAGGTATATACAGTTGAGTGCGTCAGCATTGTCAGCGGAAGGCTCGCTCACCAAGTGCAACATGGTTGCTACAACCTGCGTTCATAACAGGATCGGCAAAACATTGCTTTGACCAAGTTACAAGGATTCATTCCCAGGATTTGTTGCGCGACCATTGGTTTGCTGCTGCATGCAGGCCACACCTTCCACCAGTGGCATTCTCATAACTAGGAGTGCCTCACCTCCATATCAGACCAACATGGCCACCTCACCACTCATCATTCAGCTGCATGCTGAGGCCCCACAGACCCCTCTCATAGCCCACTGCCTACCCCCCGACCTGCCCCGGGTTGCAGACCTGCCCCTGCAAGGCATAGACGTCACCTCAGGAGCACTAGCTTTTGAGTTCTCCCATGATCGCATTGCAGAAGCCTTTGACAGGCTGCAGGATGACATCCAGCTGTGGAGCAGTGCTTTAGTAGACAGTGCAGATGCAGTCAGCCCTTCAAAAATGCCAGATGACTTGCAGTTGCAGCAGCAGCAGCAGGGGGTAGAGGCAGGGGTGAGTGGAGAGGGGCTGGGTGAGGGGTCAGGAAACAATAGTCAGAGTGGTGAAACTGATCAGAGCGCAGCTTCGGAGCAAGGAAGCCAGGAGACAGCCAGCACAAGCGGCGACACAGGTGATTGTCACGTCTCAATTGTTTGGATACCAGCATGAGCTTTCCAGCAAATGCAAACACCCCTGTGGTCTTGAGGAGCTGCATGCTTGGCATTGCTCATGCACAGTGTGACACACAAACTGTCTGTGTGTCGTTGAACAACTGCTGCAAAAGTTGTTCTATGTCAACAGGCGCACTGAATGATGAGCTTGCCATGTCATGAGTCATGCCAGCATGAGATGGCTGTTCGCTGTCCTTCCTGCCGCGCTTAATGATGTGTAGAACCACACCTGAGCAGATGAGTCACGTCACTCACCCTGCTGTAGCCAAAAAGTGCGTGCGCAATGACGGTCACATTAATCACTGCTTTGACAGACAAGCAGCATAACTCAAGCTTTTGCGGCCAAGCAATGACCAGTCAGCACTCCTGAATTGTGCACCACCCCAACAGCCGCTAAAGTTATTCTCCAGCACCAAGGACTTGCTCCCTTCCACACTTCTGACAGCTATCACATGTTGTGCAGAAGCTTACAGCCACATCAGGGACCCTTCAGTCAAGCTTGCAGTTGCTCTTGGCTTGGATCCTGGGCAGCTTGCTATTTACAGTGGTCGGCAGGGGACAGATTCAGCGTCAGCAGTTGCAGCCCTGCAGTTTGCCTTGAGTCACCCCTTGACAGAAGCAGACGAAGGCTTACAGAAGATGCCACATTTCCACACGATGACCAGGTCGATTGCAGCAAAGCAGAGGAGCAAGGTTCGGGTCCCAGATGTGCAGCAGCCTGAGCTGCCACTGAGCTTCAGAATGGACAAGATCAACACGATTGAAGGCATTCTATCGGGCATGAAAACCCGGATTTTGGGTTTGGAAAAGAATTTGGTGTCTCAGTTAGACCTGAAAAAGCAAGCAGGTTTGGTTCCAGAGAAGTGTTCAGCGGCTGCTGTGTCCGGCAATGCATCATTAGCCATGCCTCCACAGCAGTAGCTGATGACAATAGCATGTGAATGCAAGGAGACCATCAGAATGCTGTGTAAATCTTGGGAGTCGAGGCGGGAGATAGATATGGCACAAAGGTTGCCCGCACAAGACGCATAACTGAGCAGTGTGTAATCACAAGGTGCTCATTTCCATCTACTTGCAAGATCGCGAATGCCTGCGTGTCAGTCATAATGTAATTAATGCTATGTCAAGGTCTGACCAGCAAACTGAACCAAGATCTTCGTTTGCACACCTCTTCAGCAAGGCCAAATCTACATGTGATGGACACAGAAAAACTACAGCTTTCTGTGTAATGAGCCCAATATCCTGGAAAGAACAAGACATCACCAGGATGCAGCACAACTTCCATTGCATGAGCCTCAGCAAACTTGGGATACTTCTTGAAGTTGGGTGTGACTGGATCAACCTTGCCTCGCCGTCTCAGAATATGCCAATTTCGGTATGGGTATATTCTATGAAGTTGATCTGGGCTCCAAAGCAGCATGCGCTTTGTTCCTCGCACTTGTATGAGGAAAGAGTCATGACAGTCAAAGTGCAAAGGAGAGACTGCTCCTCTGGGGCTGATCCAAAGCCTTGCTGTGGCAGCTGGAACAATCTTCCTCTCACCATTCTCATCTGCAGCATAGAGTACAGTGTTGCACACATGCTGGTCATCACTTCAAGGCCCATAACACATGGTTGAGGCCTTGGTATTTAATCATGCTGCAAATGATGCAAACATGAGAGTGGTGGTCAAGGCACTGACTTGTAAAGACTCACAATGTAAAGTCAGTTGGCCTGGCGAACGCAAGGCATGGCAACGCGCCACTGCAAATCCATACCAGGAGCGAGAACAGCTGAGAAAGGTGGCTGCTCAAAATCCAGGTCTCCAGAGCGCCTCATGTCACGTATGACTGGTGATTGCATATAGTAGAACTCGCCATGCATGTAAAACAGCGGGCTGTCAGGGCTGTCTTGCTGTGCACGCATTGCAAACTCCTTCAGTGTCATAGGGGCCAGCATGCTGGGAGCTTGCTGTGGACTCTTGAATCTCAAATAGGTACGCATAAGACGTGGCTCCACGTACGCAAAGCGCATTGACGGCGCTGCGCGCACCTGCACTCTGTGCACAGTCTGATTTACTGCCTTGCACAGTGTTGTTGCCATGCTTGCGTGGCCATGGCCTGACAGTTGGCCTGCCAGGCCTGGCATGCAGAGAACAAAACACCAGGACATCAGACAGTGATCATGCAAACTCCATGAGCTGCATCATGGCAGGTGTGTTTTCAGTATCTGACCTTTGTTCACCATAGTGTTCAACTAGCCAGTCCAAGCTCCACTTGTCAACTGCAGGCCAACTTGCCACAGCCCCTTTGAGCAGGAGAGGCTTGAAGGGTTCCAGACCTAGGCCTTTGATGCTGGCTGAGCAGAAAGCTTGCAACTCTGCGGTTGCTTGTTCCTGCTGTGCCAAGTCTTGCCAGGTGCAAGCTCGGACGTGATCAGTGACCCTATGCAAGACAAACTGTCACTGAAGTCGGCGTGAGCTGACTACGTACTGTACATGCACACATGCCGTGCGTACCTGACTGCCTCAGTAGAGGGAGGTGCAAAGCCTACTGCCCCCGACTCCAGCGGACTTTGCAAGTGGGGCATGCGGGAAGCTGTGACAGCACAGTCAAGCGTTCGAGAACACTGAATTTGACGACAACTCAGTGTTGTCCGATAAGGTGTGCGCAGAGGGCCAGCAGGCTGGACACGAGAACGCTCAAGTTGAGCACATGCAACGTTCAGAATGACCATGCAACTAAGTACCGCGAGTTACGCAGCAACAAAGATCGCAAGCATGCGCACTGATAAGTACTATGCGAAAGACAGCATGCTCGTGCCCTCGACACGACGTCCAATGTAGAATGTGGGCAAGTATCAGCACGGCTAGACACCTGCGGCATGCGTGTAATGCACGGAGAGATGACTCAGAGTCAGAGTCGGAACCTGACCGCCACAAAGGCAGCCCTTCCAGATCAGTCCGGTGTGTGATCGCTCGTCACGAGCATCTTCAGCTAAAGTATGGCTGGAAACAAGGAGAGCAGCGGCGGAATGCCCGGCTTTCCTGGAGCTGGCGGTCCAGGGGGAGCTCCTTTCGACTTCTCGGCGTTGCAGGGCATCTTAAATGTACGTGTCACATGACCTATCTCAGACTGTTGCTCCCGGTCGCGCTGTCAGACCTTGTGACTTTGTGAAGGTGTCAAGCTGCGACAGTAGGGCAGAACGTTGCTTTTGGGATTGGTTTTATTGCCGGCCTTGTGTTGGACCTCGTACTCGGAACACACAAGACAAGCAGCCGGTGCTTAGTCGGCCGTTTTGACTGCAGGACCCCTCCATCAAGGAAATGGCAGAGCAAATTGCTCAAGATCCCAGCTTTGCACAAATGGCTCAGGCCATGCAGGCCAATATGGGAGCAATGATGGGAGGAGCAGCACCGCCTGAGGCACCAACTTCCACCAGGAGTGCTGCAGCAGAGGAGCCTGCTATGCCAGGAGGCATGCCAGGAGGAATGCCAGGCATGCCTGGTATGCCTGGCGTGGACCCCAGTGCCTACGCCAACATGATGAGTGGTGTTCTGCAGAATCCCCAGTTTGTAGAGATGGCAGAAAAGCTTGGACAGCAAATCATGCAGGTACCTTGTCATCATGACTTGACAAGTTCCGTGATGTACACTTCAGAACAATCTTGAATGGCAGCTCGATAGCACACACTCTTTTGCAGTCACAGCTACTATGCAGCACAGCTGTCCCCAGACCATCAGCACTGTGAGTTTCACATGCTGAGCAGCCCAAACCCAGCATCTATGTACTATCTCGCTTGAGCATGTGCGTATCTGGCCATTTGCAGCATTCTAACATTTGCTTTTGTGGTTGTAACAGCAAGACCCACAGATGGCCAATTTCATGCAAAGCATGAACAATCCCAGTTACAGAACCAACATTGAGGAGAAGTTGGCAGAGCTGAAACAGGATCCTGAGCTTGCTGACATCATGAAGGAGATTGAGGAAGGTGGCCCAGCAGCCATGACAAAGTAAGTTGCTTTGTGACAGAGCCATGTGAATTGTGCTGAATATGCCAACAGTACACACACAGCGTGTTTATGTCAGTTTGAACTTCTACCGTGGCTGACCAGCAGCAGGCAGTCTCAGTGAGTCATCGGCACCATGCAACTTGCCATCTTCGTGCATGCAGCAGCCACAGCATTATACAACACACCGATCAAATCACATGTCTGGGTTTTCTGGTGCTGTTTGCAACATACGGGCATTCTTGCATGCATTGACATACGGCGTGGTCCAACAAGCATTTCTTCCTTTCTGAACTCAGCTAGCAATAAACTCTGGGAATGCGCAACAGCACACTGGCCCACCCACCCATGTTTGGTTCTTGTTGCAGGTATTGGTCAGATCCTGCAGTTTTGGGCAAGCTGAGCGCTGTGATGGGCGATACCTTTGACCCCACAGCTATGGCAGCTGCAGCTGGACCGGCTGGTGAGGGTGAAGAAGAGGAGGGCGAGCAGGAGGAAATTGAAGATGTCCATTCAGCTGCCAGCGCAGGTCTGAAAGCTTTTGCTTTGTTGCATGTGGAACTGAAACATGGTGTGGTCAGCAATGGATGCAATGTTAGTTTATTTGGGCGCAACACTTGTTCAATAAGTCATCTATGCAACTTCATTGTCGTTCATTGCAATGTACTCTGTGCTAGTCCTGTCGCATGCCATAGCTCAGCCCCAATGCAACTCACACACAGTACAAATGACTGGCTCTGACCCTCTCATTCTTCTCTGCCTATGCTTGGCTGCCAAACCTCTGTCTTGTGGATGTTCCTACAGGGTATGTGCTCTGACCATTGGCATTGATGTCTGATTGTCTGCTCTCGTGTGCTGTAGGAGATGTGGACGCATTGAAGGAACTATTGCAAGGCGGTGCCAACAAGGATGAGAAGGATGATGAGGGTCGCACAGCCCTGCACTTTGCCTGTGGGTATGGTGAGATTGCCTGTGCCAGGGAGCTCATCAAGGCTGGAGCTGATGTTGATGCCAAGGATGGCAATGACAACACACCTCTGCACTATGCAGCAGGCTATGGCCAGGCAGAGGCCATCCAGCTGCTGCTTGACAGGTATGCAATTGCGTGTGGGCTGCTGCTATGCTCATCTGCATGGCAGTGTGATAAGGCGCACTAAGGTGCTGCAAACATCATGCAGCTGTCTGCTAGGTGCTTTGCTGCAGCGCAGCTGCATCAGGACTGTGTCTAGCACCCGACATGACAGAGGTTGATCTTTTGCGCTTGATTGCACCAATGCTGCTGGGGATCCTGTCTGTTGGTAGCAAGTGTGTTGTGCTAAAAGTGTGGCAAGTTGGACTGAAGTAATTTGTGTACACATGTGTTGTAGTGATGCCAAGACTGATGTCAAGAATGATGATGGCAAGCTTCCTTTGGAGGTGGCGCAGCTGAATGAGCAGGAAGCGGTTGTGGAAATTCTAAAGAAGGGCAAGACCACTAAGTCCAGCAAGGAAACAAATGGCGCAGCCAGCAAATCTGAGGAGTCAAAGCAGGATGTGTATTTGTAGGCAGTAAGAGTGTTTGTTGTTTTTCTCGCCTGGGCTCATCAGCATTATCTTCAGCAGGGTTTAGCATGTACAGCAGATTTCATTAAACTCTTCTTGTGTGTCAGAGCCTTGTGATACCTCGAGCTCAGAGTTAACACTCATGTGTAACGCTCACACAACCAATTCCCCGTAGCTCATCTGGACTGTACTCAGCAGCTGTTGTGTTGCGACGAGAGCTCGCGAGTGCCAATTGCGTGTTTTGGTGCCATATCTTTCCGGTGCTGCTGGTGTTGGTAAACGCCGGAAGTTGACTGGGCAGCTCAGTGACCGTGAAATCACCAAGAACACAGCTTTGACGGAGGGTGTGCTGGCCCACTGCCGAGTAGTAAACACGCCATCATGCGCACCAAAGTGCCCGCAAAAGCAGCTGTGAGAAGACACTATGAAGAACCCAAGCCAGGTAAGCAGTGCCATCTAACCCTGCAACACTGCAGACTTGACAGTGGCCTTTGCGCTTTGCAACAATTTTTGAATGCTAGCCTTTGTTCTGACACATGACAATCTGCTTGCTCATCTCTACCATTCACGAGGTGTCTAATGTGTCTCTGCGGGTAAGCAAAGACTGGCACACAGTCCATTTTGTGACCTCCTGATTTCATGCAGCTCTGCCAAGAGTGAGCTGGACTTCATTGCCAGACAGCATCCTGGCAAGAATCTATTGTGCATTGCTCCCTGTCACAAAGTCTTTGCAAACAAAGCATCCACCCCGTCGCCCCAACAGCAAAGTGAAGAGAGCGGTGCGAGAGGCAAGAGAGGAACGGCAAGCAAAGCAGCTGAAGTTCAAGCTGGTTTGCAAAGCATGGCTGCAAGGTGCAGGTGACATTCCTTTGTCCTTGTCGCAATGCCATTGAGCATGACAAGCACTCAACTTGAATTTTGCCTGTATGGCAGCAGAATCGGCAATGCAATCCCTATGAACACAGCTGTGGGTGCAGTAATCATACCTCAAACATGCTGGCTGAATTATACAGAGCACAAAGCCTTCCGTTCAAATTGCCATACAGAGTTGAACCCATTGGCACTTGCCAAATGTGTGACCAGAATTCGCATAACAAACATACTGCATCTTCACAGACACATCTCCATGCTACACAATGCTTTGAGACATGTTCTGTGTCCCCAGCATTCATAGCTTCATCAGCTGTCTACAGCCCCCAGCTCGTCATGAGCTGGAAAGCATAAATATCACTGTGATTATCGCTATGACACCGCCCCTCTGTTTGTTATGGCAGGTCATGGCATTAGCGAGGGTCAGCTGTGCAAAATGGACCTGCCAAAGGGGCAACTCCCGACAGGCCTCCACCTCAGGTTCGGCGGCATACAGATCCTCACCCTCACTCAAGTCAAATTAGGCACATCCGGCTTCCAGGAGCTAGGCAGCCTGAAGCAGTTGCAGCAGCTGACCCTCAGTGACACTGACGGCCACTTTGCTGCCATTGGCTCAGCTGTCGTGCAGCATTTCAAAATGAACATCAGCAGAGCTGGGAAGTTTAAGCATGCTGAAGCTGACCGTACCAAGGTCCAGCTCATGGCTGCCATGCCATACAGTGACAAGAGGGATGTACAAGAGTATGTGTACATCTCGCAACATTCAATGGCATGTTATCAATATGATCAGGCAGGAAGCGCCACAGGCAGCACAGCTGGGCACAGGCCCTTTGCATGTGGCTCAGACGCACATGGGCATGGACGGCTATCCCCCTTCGCCATGTTGGGATCCCTGACAACTCTGACGCTGCACCAGTATCCCCTTGCCTGCCTTCCTGCTCAAGACCTAGCGGTATGCTAACAGTGCAGTTTGCACATGAGTCCATCACTGTCTTATTTTTTTGCATTCTGACAGGTTCACTGATGCGCTGCTGCTATGTACTTTTGTGATGCAAGCAGAGTTGCATCCCTGCAGAATCCTGTTGCACAAACAGCACTGCCAACAGTGACAGCTGTGCAGCATGGTCGCTGCTTCTGTTCCTGTGTTCATGTGTCATGCTGTTACTTCCAAGATCAGAACGCCTGGTGCCTCAAATGCCTGTGACCTGTGTTTGTCTTCATAGGGAATGTCTTTGCTGACAAATCTGAAGAGTCTTGTTCTCAAAGAGCTTTGGGGAGTCATTGTACCCTATGACGCCTTGGAAGGGCTGTCTGGCCTGACATCACTCAGCATAGATACCTCCCAAAGCCAGCACTCCTTGCAGCTGCTACCAGCCGTGACAAGCCTCCACTCCTTGTCTATCCACTGTATCTCCCCCCACATCTCTGCAGCCTGGCCCTTTGGACCTCAGTACTCAGCGCTGCAAAGCCTCAGCAGCCTGAAGCTATGTGATGTTGACGGCGTCATTAATGAGCAGCTGCAAAGCTTGTCTGCCTTTGCTGCTCTGCAACACCTGGTGCTCAAGGGGTTGGATGATGGTGATGACTCTGGCAAAGCGTGCTGGAGCAAAGCGTGCTGGAGCAAATCACAATCTTGGGATGAGCTCAAGGCACTCACAGGTGTCAAGCACTTGGAGTTGATTGACATTCGTCACCCTGACAACATCGTTGACTCGCTGCGCTGCCTGACTCAGCTCACTCACCTATGCCTTCGATCCCCCAACAATTTGTATCAGTCCCCATTGGGTGAAGGGCTTATGCTTCTTGCCCCCTTGCCCAACTCGAAATACCTCTATTGCAAGTTCATGCGCTTCAGTGTGCGGTCTGCCCTGCAACATGACCTGGAGGCTCAGTTTAGGCAGGTTCGGAGCTTACCAATATGCCACCTCGAGATTGATATTGAAGAAGTCCTTGACTGGAATGAAGAAGTTGACTCAGATGACATTGATTCTGAGCTTGCCTATGAGAGAGCACAAGACCAAGAATGGCGGCGTAGGATCCAGGAGCAGTATGAGGCAGACTATGACAGTGATGAGAGAGAAATGCACAGCGGTGACCGTGATTTGTACAATGAGATCATGAGGGATTACTACTAGTGAGTCATACACAGCACATTCATCTTGTTAGGGATACTGGTCTCCTGCAGAGGTCTTGAGGTACATATCTTGTTTGCCACAAACATGACAGCTCCGTTTGAGCTAACAGGCTTGGTATCATATGAGTACATGCATATGCTCAAACCATGTTGCATTACATTCACAACCACTTCTGACTGCTAATCTTTAATTCTGTCTGCTAATCATTGAATTTGGAGCTTACATTGAAAGTCAGTACATGGCACCAAATGCGTTGCATGTGTTGAGCGAACTCTGGTCAGCAGTTAAATGAAATGTTTGTCAATGTGAAGGATGAGTGACGGGGTATCAATGACTAGCTTGCATCTTGCTAGAATGATGACCATGCTAGTGAGGCAGACATGAAGCCCTCGGTTTGCAGGTATGCGACTGCTGCTGCCTGGTCCTGGCACTGCCAACAGAGTATTACTTGCTGCAATGTCAGATTGAACGAGATTCTGATCAGAGTACACACCAGGACACATTGTATCAAGGAAGGTTTTCAAGGGTACCTAGTACATGTGACGCAACCACTTAGCGTCTTCTGCATGCATGCGTCGTTCATCACTATCATACTCGTCCTCATAAGCCTCTCGCTCATGCTGCTCATCTCTCCTATGTGACTCGGTCAATGCAGCATAAT
>JAABUK010005909.1_pt1 | contig 18629 bp, 19 predicted proteins | sample 5559141 | NCBI WGS metagenome assembly JAABUK01 (sample SAMN10711869, study PRJNA513367) | rock metagenome | isolation source: Antarctica rocks | place: Antarctica: Victoria Land, Pudding Butte nord | collected 2016-01-03 | reverse complement strand
GCCCGCCACAGCCCCAGCTGGGAAGTGCCCTCTGCCCTCAGCACTGCCCTCTGCAGCTTGTCCAAGGCGGACTGCTTGGCGATCAAGTCATCAGTCAGCACTGACACGACGTGAGCTGAGTAGCTTGGGCTGTTGACGAGGCTCATGTCAACCATTGTCTCTGCACCATGACAAATAGCTCAGCAGCTCATAGACAAGCTTGTAGTGTGAAGATCTGAATCTGATTTCCTGTGCAGTGATCGTGATGGTGATGGCAGAAGATGATGGATGTGTGCTGTCTGCACAATCCCAGAATAAAGTCTGCAAAAAGATCTGCATTGGGACTGGACAAATGGCTGCAAAGCAAAGCTTTTTCACTAGTGAGTACAACTCAGCGGTGAACGATTTGCAGATGATGAACACGGTTGTTCAGTGAATGCAAAGGCTTTGCAGCGCAAGTCATGCTCAGTTGGCATCAAATTAGGTGAAAGTTCACCTTGCAGAATACTTGCCACAGGCAAGATAGGTGTCCAATCTCCAGTGTGTTGTCAACACGACTTGACTCAGTCTGTCTATGAGCGCAGCATTGGGGTCAAAACAACATGTTGCAAACTAGCAATTGCTGCTGGTAATCAAATGAGCATCAATACGTTCTGCTTACCAGCAGACACAGCCGAGTCAGCATCCCTCAGCTGCTCAGCCGAGTACTGAGCAGCGTGCCAAGCCTGCACCTCAATCGCTACTTGACACCCGTCTGCTGAGTCTGCAAAGGACCCCCCTTGGAAGCACACCATCTCCCCTTCCAGCTCTGCCATGGACCCATCTCTGTCCTCTGGTAGATGCCTTACAGGGAATATAGCTCTGCCCAGAGGCACTAATGCACCGCCCCTGTTAGGAGCTGTACTGGCGACGACCTCTGACTCAGGGTCTGACTCAGAGCCAATTTGGGAAGAAGACCTTAGGGTTTCTGATCTGCCTTGGCTGCTGCTGGTGCTGCTGTTTGAGCTGCTGGTGCTGGTCCTTGCTAGGGTTGCCAAATTAGGCCCCAGGTTGGCTGGGAGCTTGGGAGGGTTTGGGCTGGCTGCCTGACCACCACTGCTTCTAGCTCGGCCTAATTTGGCAACGGCAGAACTGCGCAAATCTGATTTGGCAACCCTATCCTGTGGCCACTGGTATAGGTCCAGCACGAGCGCCGCTGTTGTGCTGGATAGCAACGATGGCTGAAGCATCAGCTGTGCCTGCACGCATGCATTTTGATTCATCAGCACAGCATCAAAAAGCAAGCAGACACTTTAGAGCAACAGCAATCAAACAATTGTGTTACAATGCTCACAGCATGATGCAACGCAGCATGTCAGCTGCTGCTCATGATGCACCCAGTGCAAGAAAGAAGAAAAGACATGGTCCTGCCACGACACAGCACAGCACAGCACAGCACAGCACAGCACAGCACAGCACAGCACAGATAAAAGAAGCACAGCACAGCGCAGCACAGAGAAGCACAGCACAGCACAGCGCAGCACAGCGAAGCACAGCGTTTTGCATCCTAGTCAAAAGGAGCTCACCCCATGACTTGCCGGCCAGCCCTTGTCTGCACCCATACTCACTGGGGCCCAATCCAGCGGACTGTTCCCTTTTCTATCAGGCCCACTGCTTGCGTTCAACTGAGCAATCGCTGCTTGGATCTTGCGCTGATCTGTCGCAGACACTAGTGTGAAGCTGACCGTTGCAGGGGAAGCAGCTGCGGGAGAAGCTGCTATGTGCCATGATGCAACAAGGCCAGAATCCCTGTGGTGGCAAGATCAATTGGGGTTGTGGAGCTGTTCACAGTTGTTTCCTGGAAGATGAGACATTCTAGACAACAGTACACACTGTTACTCATGGAGTAACAGTGCACTCAGGATGTACATGGCAGCAGCATAAGTAGCAGCTGTAGCTGCTGCTGGGGCTCATGTTTTCTGTACTTGTTACTTTTCTGTCACAGCAACAGGACAACAGCTGTCAGCTGGCACTGCAGGACAACTCCCAAGATATGAGAGCATAAGATTCAACAGTAAAATTGAGACAAAATATAGAACAAACAAAGCACTAAGAAAAATTAAGAATCGTCGACTGTGCTGATATCAATCAACAATTTCCTTGTGGCAAGCAGCTGCACTTGGCACAGCGTTTGGCACACCATGAGTAAACGAGTAATTAAGACACTTGACTCCTGCTTTCATGCACAGCGCAAGGCTCATCATGAGCTGGAAAGCGTCTCAATGAAAACACTTATGAACAAGCACTGAGGTGGACAGGCAAGACTTTGTGTATGTTTCTCACCTCAGAAGCTCAGGACAGCTGGCGAGCCGAGTCTGCAGCAGCGTCAGCTGCTTTGAAGCCATGCTCTGCAGGGCTGTTGCCTCCAGGGCAGGGCACTTGGCCAGACACAGTGTCACGTACAGGCTGGGCTGACCAGATGCTGACTGGACATCCAGTACCAGCTGCAGATTGTAATGGCGGCGTAACTGTAAATCCCTCAGGGGTATTTGACACCTGCAGTCATAACAGCTGGGAGGGCAGTGTAGTAAAATGCACTGAACATGTGCTGATGCATGGTTGTTGAAACGTGTATGTGCAGGGTGGAACAGCCCCTCAAGTCGGTCTTGACAATTGTGGGCATCTCACATGCTTCTGCCAGTGTTGCGTTTGAAACATTGCTGCCGGCAACTTTGCCCTTGGGAAAGTTAAGACCGAGCGCGGGCATCTCCCCATTTGGGAGGGGAAGGGGGGTGGGCTGTCCCACCCTGTGTATGTGTGTACAAGGATGTGCTTTTGGACTTAGCTATAGTAGCTGTTTTGCTTCATATAAGCAAGCAACAACTACAAACAGGACAGGCTTTTGCAAATTTTCAATTTTCAAATCACTGAGGCACAAGACTGATGGTCTATCAGTTTACCTGGTAAGAATGGTGCCATCTGTCTCATTCAGCAGGGCTAGTTGCAGCTGCCCGGTCTGCATCTGCCCCTCAGCAAAGTGACAGCTCAGGCGGTGGTTCCAGACTGGATTGGCAGACGCTGGCACTGGTGGGGTCACAGCAGGGGGCGGGGTAGGGGTACTACCAGACTGCGGATCATCTGTTGGCTCAGGTGATGACAATCCAGATGAGCTGGAATCATCCCTGATGATACAGGCTGTGACCGCTACAGCTGGCTGCTTGCCCTGCTTACTGCCTCTGCATTATTATTATTACTGTTATTGTTATCATTGCAGCATTATTACTATTGTTGTTATTATTGCAGCATGCAAGAGCTAGTCAATGTCATGCATGCAACACCAGCCAGTGCAACATGAGTGCAAGACAAGGCATCTGAGAAAAAGGTTGTTAGCATAGACCAGTCTTGTTGATGCATGCCAAACGAATCAAGCCATGACTCAAGGCCTGTTTGTCTTCTGCTGTTGCAAATAGACATTCGATGACTTTCAGCAGCTGTGGTACAATCCAAACAAACATGTTTACAACAGCCTTGCAAACATTAGCATTTGCATCATACCATTATTTTATGATTGCTACAATCACCAGTGTGCGGTTAGACTTGATCGTTGGGTTAAGAGTCATAGCAAAACCACTCATGACCCTTGATGGCACCTTGTGGACAAACACATTTCTCTCGCTGTTGTGTTTGAGGGAAGCACAGTGACATTCCAGCAGCAACACACCTGTTGGTAGCAGGAAGCTGTGTTGCCCTGGCAATGTGACAGAGCAGCTCACAGCTACTGTTGGCAGCCCCAGGGGCCTTCCCCAGCGTCCCCCCACCAGTCAGCTGCTGCTGTGGCTTTGGCTCTGCAGATGAGCCCAGTAGCATCAACTCCAAGGTAATCTCCTGCAACAGCACTTGCTTCACTGTTACTATCTGTTTCAGTAGTCATGTTCAGGTGCCATGGTCATTGTAGATCCTTAAAGAAATGGTATATGTTTTGGTACTGCCTGCCGAGGCATTGCAACTGCTGCTGCAGCAGCTCAGTCTGGTCTTTTGAGCTAACGTGTTGAGATTTGCACGGGGCTGTGTGTAATTTGCAAGCTGTGTATGCTGGGTATGCTGCTTATGGTGGGTATGCTGGGTGTGCTGGGTATGCTGGGTGTGCTGTATATGCTGGGTGTGCTGACAAGAACTCATTCACAAGCATGCAAAAGCTGGTTAAGTCTCATAGTGCATGTGCATGGGGCATGTAAGTGCGCCGATGTTGTTCCACCTGTTTGTCTTCAAGATCATGTTCACGTGTCTTGGGGGCAGAAGAAATGTCTGCAAGAGGCTGCAGCTCTGATGTAACAGGTACTCGCTCGCCCCTTGCAAGCCTGTCAAGGAGCTCCCCTGCAAAACTGACTTGCAAGGTTGGCTGCAAGCAAGTACCCAGCAATGCTTTCAACGCACATGTAAGTGCAGGCCAGAGACAATTGCTTCATCAGAGATGGTTTTTGAAAGGCCATAATGAACAATTTTTGGTGGACTGGCTGGAAGCACAAGCACACCTGGGCGGAAGCAAGATGATGATGCACACGACAGGGGACAGGAGCTCTGCTGATGACCAGCAAACAACACTGATACTAGCTGACACTCTGCTTGCAAAATCCTCAAGGTTGCAAACATGACAGGTCTACAGCTATCCTGCTTGGAGAGAACCCTGACCTGCCAGCTGGACAGATGCTTGGGCCAACAAGGTGCTGCTTTTAGAGTCCCCATGGGTTGATGTAGCCTGTTTGGATTCTGCACAGCATGTACGTAAGCAATCAGCGCTGTGGCATGACAAAGGCCATGCAAACATCACAGGAGCAGACGTAGAGAGGATGTCTGATTCTGGCACGAGACTGAAGTCAGCAAGGTGTCGTGTTGTCTTGTGCTGGCACAACTGGGGAGGGTGCCCATGCACATGAAGACCCATGCTAATACAAGTCTCCAGTTTGGTGTGTCAATGCGGGACACACCTCTGCCAGATATGGCATGTATCTGGATCTCCAGAGACTTGTTGGAGCTCCGTCCAGATGGCAGGTGTAGTACAAACACTCGGTTGACAAAGTCTGGCGTGCTGGACACATCTGACACCTCTGTTCTGGCTGCCTAACCAAGCAGACTTGCTTTAGCACAGACAGGAGTGACCTACGACAAAGCACACAGGGAAGGACGTACTCACTGTGCCTGTGCCATTTCCAGCAAGGGAGAGACCATTATTGTACAGCAGGCCGGGGCCTGTTCCTGTTGTGTAGACCTGCAAGGCCACTTGATATCTCCAAGGTTTCTGCAAGAACAGGAAGCGTCACTTCGACCCGTCTGACATACAGCAAGTCAAACATCAAAGCAGACCTATGGGCAACGCTTAAGGAGGACTTACACGCAAGCGCACGCCCAGTAACGACACTCGCAAGCTGAGGACCATCTTGGTAAATTCTCAAGCAGCTCACGTTCAACCCTGTTCAAGCCTTTATAACGCCAACATACCGGTCAGATTCAAAAACTCTAGTACTCTGTAGCGTCGCTGAGACTCTCAGACAACAAATGCTTCCTCTATGCCGTTTCTCATGGTGCTCTAAGAGTTCTGCAGTGACTTCACGTGATCAAGAGCTGGCAGCTTTGCTTTGTAGCTGTGTTCATTGCTCACGTTTGTGGAACTTGGGCTGTGATGTCTACGCTTCAGCCAGAGCTCATCAGGTACATAGGCAAATCAGCAGACCGGTGTCTGTGAGCACTGGAGCTGAGTTTGCGCTTTTGTCAGGCCTTTCAAGAAAGCAAGACTTTGCCAGCAGTACCTTGCTATCAACTACTGTCCAGCAATGAAGTTCCTGTACAGACATGTGTATCAGAACCTCTGTCAACCAATGCGTCTATCATATATCTTGGACAATGTTCTTAGCCAAATTTTTATGAGTAAAGATCAACACAAAGGAGTGCCTTTGATACGTGTAACTCGTGTATGTAGCCTGGATGCTGCAAGGCAGTTGCAACCCAGCTGGCTGCTATTACAGCATTCATATACTCTACAGACAGTTACGTCGCTCTGTGCGACATCAAGATCTGACATGCCAAAGATGCCAAGGCATGCATCATGTATAGGTGATGTGTAAGGTTGCTGCATCACGACCACTCAAAGTCTGATACCCATGCATGATTGTGATAACGCAAACATCTGTTGCACACACACATCATGAAGCTATTCAGTACCACAAAGTATTGCTACCAGTGTCATATGGAACATGTTTCCCCTGCAGATTGGTCCTTATCGGTCTGCCTGAACATGTTACAGCAACTGCATGGTCAGGCATGTATCCACGTGTTCATTCATTTCACTGTTTGTTGTTTGTTCAGACCACTTGTGACCGCAGATGGGACAGCATGGCAGGTTTGACTTCTGGTCTGCACAGCCTTGATGCAGACTGATCGGGCTTGACATGGTGTCGTTCTCATCAATCAGATCAATGACAGCAGACACACGGGCAGCATTGCCACCACAAGCTGGCACAGGCTGGTCATTGTGAAGATCCTTCCCTAAATCAGACTGTACATCTTCTGATGATTTGCTTTGCGCAAACAATTGAGTGTTGGGTTGCGCTCCAGCAATCTCGTGACTGGAATCAGCCAGCTGTCCAGATTCTGCTTGAGCTGTCAGACGACAAGTAGCTGCGTCTGCCATGATGCGTCGCAGGCTGTCCAATGGCGGTTGACTAACTCCCCTGCCCGCAGCACCTCCATCATGCTGAGATGGCTGCTGCTCTGACCAATCAGCATTTGATGGATCACTGCCTGCTGCACCTTTTGAATTTGCGTATGCAGATGCATGTGAGCCTTGTGAGTTTACTGTACTTGGCCCAGCTGCTGCATCAGTCCTGTCCTGATCTGTTGAGCCAGACTCATGCAATACTTGAGCACTCCTGGAGGGTGCTGATGCGTGTGGTTGCCCTTGTACGCTGGGGGTGTTGCTGCTAGTACCAGGCTCTCTGCTTATGCTGTTGAAAAAGTCAGTGATGGCAGGAACGCGTTTGTTGCTTCTCGTGGCATCTGGATCGGCTGTCTTGCTGATTCTGGGGCGCTTTGCTGGCAGGGCTGAGCCATCAGCAAAGGCAGTCTTGCCTTGTTTGCTGCTGCTGCCCTTCTTGCCAACCCCCTCTGGCTCTGCAATCTGCATGTGCACACAGCTACCAGGTCATGCATGACAGACCTCACACCCATACTTTGCTACTTGCAGCTCTTGTCACACAGCGTGCAGCTGTGCCTTGCGTAGACACTGTTCCAGTTCTTGCTGGTCACTCTGGCCTTAGTAGCATGGAACAAAATGTGGCCACAATGGTGACAAAGAACACTCAAGTAATTGGACAGTATGCTGTCAAAAGTATTTTCATGAGGGTGTGGTAAGGTGACAGGGTGCTTGATGGGGCAATGTCTGGTGAGACACTGTGGCAAGCCTTGAACGCTGTACCTTAGTGTAATCACCGCCACAAAACCTCTGGTGCATGTGATAGGCACACTTGGTGTCCTTGCAGTCTGGACCTTTGCCTTGTCTGCCTCTGCAGTCTGCTTCCTGAGGTGGTCTGTTCATGGCACGCTTCACAACATTGCCACACTTTGGACACTGCAGCAACACCACATGAATCTGCATGGCGAGCTGCAGGCTAGCAGCATGGAAGTAAGGTGCAAACAAACAGCAGAACCCATGCAACAATGCACAGGAACGCTTTACAAGCAACGATACACAACTTGAGCAATGCCCACAAGCATGGCTACATTTGCAGATGATGTTGGCGATTTTGGAGATGACTGTGCTGAACACACCTGCCAGTGGTGAGTTCTGTATTGATCAACCTCTGCATGCATGGAATGGTAGACAGTGATGCTGTACCCCTGTGGCGGCCTCTGCAAATTAGGACACGAGCAGTCAAAGCCAGCCTACTGTGGTCACCAGCAATGAGCAGATTGCTTCTGGGCAATGTGTGTAAGTCTTGCCTGATGGTCAGCAAAAGAAGCCCGATTGATGAAGTTCATTCTTTCCTGGAAGCGAGGGCCATGATCCCCTTGATCTCTGATCTTTTCCAAGAACATCCAAGCATGAATCATCTCATGGAGCAAGGTCTCCTTAAGCTCGATGCTTGGTCGAAACTGCAGCAAGTGCACAGTGCTTGACTACAGATCCTAGGTGAGACAGTTGTGCTGCAACGCACCAGGCTTCTGGACAGGTCTGCACACCTTCAACAAAGGCTCTGACAATTTTATCCGGCACCCACCACCCCTTTCGTACTGACATAGGCCAGCGCACCTGTGACGAACAGCTAAACATGTGATCTGCAGAACAAGTTGGGTAACCATGCCCAGCTCAGCAGAAGACTTAACACACGCAGGATTCTCATGCTGTCTTACAAAGTCATACGACTGCTACTCCACTCAACGGAACAGGCTCCCAGGCTCTCGTCAAAGTACAGTCGGTTATAATGCAGAAACAAAGCGTGGACATTCGGGAATGGGTCTATAGCGTCGAAATCATACGAGGCGGCCATCAGCCCCTGCGCAGAGCTGTTAAAAACGCTGATTGTCTGGCATCAAGTCTATCATAGCCCGGCTATGAGCAAGCATGATGCCAAGCCAGATGCCAAGCACAGCATGCAGCGGGCACGTGCACGTGTCACAAGTTGAAGTGACAAAAATGGGATATTTCAACTCGTGACACCTCGTCTCCTCCAGGTAGATTGATCTGTCTTGTGTATATGTGTGGCTAAGTTGAAGACCAGCACCGTTTTCTGTTTGACTGTCCCAGTTATAGTCACATACGTCAGCATTACAGCCACCTTCTTCAGTAGCAGCTTTTCTGGCTACTGACCAGCCCAACGTATCAGGCAGTTACCTCGAGACTTGTTTTGTACAAAGAAATCCTGTACTGGCCAATTCACTTTTAGCTTGGCTTCTGAACTTGCTGTGACTCCTCTGATGAATGCTGAAGACAGGAGATATAATTGGTTGATTGATTGTCAATGAGTCTCAATCATACCTTACTGTGTTCATGAAGATACTGAGTCAGATGCAGTACACTGCCTACGTAGGCAGTCAAGCCAAGGTTGTGTTGGGCTGCGCAAGGCATTGTGATGCATCTCGGAGGCTATATTGACAGTAGTGCTAAGTAGAACCGCTGACTTGGAAGCTGCATAGAATCATTCGTAACATCTGTTGCTGACTGGTGAGGGCTACTTTGAAATTTCTGGCAGCTGATCTTGAGCGCAAGCGCAAGTGCTAGCACACAATATGTTATGACTGATCAGAGCTGAGGACGTTGGAACGTGTGTCAGTGATGTCACTCACATGCATATGTCAGGACTGGGCGCAGTGCTCATTTGGCAGTTGACTTGACACGAAGGCATGCATGCTAGCAATCAAATCCTCTTGCAGATACTGTGCCGAGTCTACCTTGCAGGTCTGAACAGCTCAGTGAAACACTATGCTTTGGCACCATCCAGATCAAGACAGCACAAGGGCAGGAAAATCGAGGCGGGATAGTGATGAGTCTGATCTTGATAGGCAACATTGCAATGGAAACAATACTCTTTCTGCGAGCTAAGCTGAAGGACGCAATTACCTAGTGAGTACTTCTAAATTGTAGTACAATCGTGCTCCCATCCACAAAGTCTGCATGCGGTTTTTGCGAGGATTCCCAATCACAAAAGACCTCAGACTTAAGTGGTAAAGGGAAGCCTCTATGGACTGCACATGTAGTATGGGAGGACGAGGTCTTGGCCATTTGCCCATAGACCTCAGTCCTGTAGCGATGTCAGCTGTGACCTGCAGGATTATAGCATGCATGTCCTCTTGAAAACGCTGCTCACTTAACAGCTGCTTGGCAAAGCTTCTGCCAGCTGACTTTTGTGGGTCACACATGTATTGTTGGCCATCCTTTTTACACAGAGCGTGTGCTATGTTATCCAACGCCTGAGCGTACCAAGCATCCCACGGAATCAGGTTGAGTGTGTGCTGTTGGAACACAGCAAGTGCTCTCTCGTTTGACTTTGCTGGACCAAAGTAACGTGCAAGCCTGATTTGTGAATCAGGGGGTATGACCAGGCAGAAAAAGTGTGAAGAGCAACTTACAACAGGCACAGCCCAACTTTCCAGCAGCAGCTTTGACAGGTTTTCGAATATCAGGTGAGGCCTGCAAATATCCCTGAGGGACTTGCAGCAGCCAGCAAGCTCAAGCGCAAGCAAAGGCTGCTCGTTCAGCACTGCCGTGAATCCCTTCAGCAGCAGGTCCTGACACACCGCGACCATTTCCTACAAGCAAGCAGTGGGCTGGTATCCTTACAACATCAACATTCACGCGCTGGCAGCGAGCAACACACCTGCACCGTGTAGGCAAGGAATTGCAAATACAACGGTAGCTCTGCAGCTTGAGAGATCAAGTTCACCACTGAATATAGGTCCGGGACGGGGACCTCGTACTTCGTGCAGCAACTCTATGGCCCAATCACAAAACAGTGCTCGTGGCATGTCGACGCCCGTCCTGTACACTCAGTTGTTTGCTGTTAAATTTGAGAGACAGGGTTACAGACGGTCACACTTCATGGCAAATGTCACATTGAAAAGCAGAGCTTCACAGGTGCAAGTTCCGTCCGTGCCGAATGCAGCATCGAGGCATGCAGACACATTGTGCAAAGGCCCACTTGCTTGTTGCAGTGTAGGCATAGTAATGAGAAACATGTTGTATCCTACAATCATGATCATGCACATACATACGCTCATTGTGTACAATCAGCAATGCTGGCAAGTAAACATCATTGCCGACAGACCGTTGGCTAGGAAAATTGCAACAAGCTGACTAGGCAGGCATTCTAAAACTGGATAGATACTACATAAATGACCTAGCTATAAATACACCTAACGCCACACACAGTGCAAATGTAGCAGCAGTGACAAAAGACGATGCACTGTTATGTGTTCTGGCAGCTGAGTGCTGGTCACCAACCACCTTAATCAAAGCTTGCATCTGAATTGCTAGCTGTTGATGAGTGGCTGTCAATGCTTGTATCTGTTCTACCAAGGCAGCATTGCTGCTGTGGGGTTCATTCATTTGTGTGTGCTGCTTGAGCACTTCATGAGAGAGCCGCGCAGGAGCATGAGCCTGCAGTTCAGCAGGTGCTGTTGGACACAATGTCATTATCACAAGCCTCTGCATCACCACACAGAGCAACTTCCCAAGAACACATTGTGCACGATAGGGACACTTTTGCCATACTTGCAACAACGAACTGATGCACTTTTATCAGCTACAAATTGCCTGATAGCAATGCAGATAACATTGTCAGACATTGTCACACCCCACCTGTCCAAGTTGACCTTCTCTTTGGTGCCCCAGCTCGATATTGGGCGCTCTCCTATGATTACTGTTCAATGCCAGGGGCTGCTCCAGACAGCCCTCATGTGTTATGCCATTCAGTAACCCATGTAAGCCCCCATCTAGCAGCGGCAGCGCACCATCAGCTGACTCCCGCCCTATGCTGTGTGTGGATATGACATTTTGGCGGGAACTGCCTACCCTGGCTTCTAAATCCTCCACAGAGCCTGGGCCCATGTGGGCACTGCCATTGCCCATCTGACTCAGATTGTTGCCTGAGCTGAGCCGCATCTGCTGACTCAGCAAGGAGCGCTCAGTTGAGCCAGCTCGTGAGAGGTTGACCGCTGAGTGCTCTTCGGAGGTGCTGCTGCGTTTTCTGCTGGGCACATTCACTGGTTCTGATGACGGAACTGCATGTAATCAGTAGTCAATATAATTTCAGTGCAACTGAGTGTAATGTAGTGTACTTTAGTGTGATTCAGCTCTGTGACCAGGCGCAAGTAAGACTGTGTCATTGGCCCACATGAATATCAAACAATAAAGTCAACTGTGCAGATTCACCCGGCCAATTCTCGACCACATACCTCTGTGCAAGCAAACACATTACACAACCTGAGCTGGTTCAGATCGCCACTGCAGTGCTATGAGAGGCAATGGTAATGGCAATGAAGCAAGTTTGAGTATTGGCCTGCTGTTTTTTGCAAAGACGCTGACCTGCAAATCCTGAGAACTTCTGCTCCTCTGGGACTCTGCCTGGCGTCGTGAATGCCAGGCGCGCTGGATTGTGTGAGGACACCTCATCCTGTCCACCAGAGGACTCTGCACTATACACATGCAGCATCAGCACATGCAAAGCTTTCTTTACAGACTGCCTGCTTGAATGTGTGCACTGTTGTTGCACTTCAGGTGGACGACGCTGAAAATTCTGATCTTCCCTGCACTGAGAGCATAGATTCCCAGGCACATATACTGCAATGAATGCGCTTCAACCCATTCAGGCAGTCTGAATAGGTTAATACAGCAAATTGCCAATGCAAAGACCTGATGTGCACGCTGATGCTGCAAAAGAGTTGTCAATGAGCCGTTGTATCAGATGCGATAGCTGACACTACAATGCTGAATCACACGAGAAAAGCCACGTTGCCATGCACAGCCAAAGGAGGGGCGACTGATGCAGCAAATCACACCTGAGCGACCCATGCTAATCTTCATAAGGCTGTTCCTCAAGGAGCCTGATCTGAAGGAGCCAATGGGTGAGGTCCCAATGATGCTCTCGTCTAGCACAGTCTGACCATCCACCACAAAGCGCTGCCGCATGTCATCAGTCACGTTCTGAAAGCTGGCTGTCAGCTGCTCTAGCTGTACCTACAGCCAACACCCAACGCACCAGGTCAGTCACCTGTGACAAGTTGTGATTGCAGTGGACTTGGTGTTCTGTTGATTGCGCTGCCATGCAAGTGAGTGCTGGCCCGGTTGCTATCTACATTCCTGCTGTTGACTGCTGCAACTGTCCTTTGGCCTTGCTCTTTCTGCTGTGCTGGTGTGTTAGTCACTTCCTTTTTCAGGGGAGAGAGTTTCTTGTAACTGTATCACCAGTTAGCCATCCATCCAGAATGGCAAGAGGAGGCAGTTTGTGTCAGTTCTTGCGTTTGTACATGCACTCCTGTCCGGGCAACCTGACCAGAAATGCACACTGGCAACGCATGCACTTGGCAAGCCTGATACAGGTCTGCAAGCTGTTGCATGTGTTCACAGCATAGTACCAAACAGGCTCAGGATCTGCCTCATGCACACCTTACACAGCCGTTTCACAATGGTTCCAGCGAGTTTTGCAGGCTCATGTATTGTACTCATCCCAGAAAGCAGTAGCAGGTTTACAAAGGGAAGTACAGACTGTGGCGGTCAACTGCTCAATGTAGGATCGTGCAATGTAGCCATTTCACAATGGGTCCAGTAAACTTTGCAGGCTCATGTATTGCACTCATCCAAGAAAGCAATAGCAGTTTCACAAAGGGAAGTACAGACTGTGGCTGTTACCTGCTCAATATAGGATCGTGCAATGTAGGTGCCATCCAAGCCCAGCCTGCGCCCTGCCTCTGCCACTGCCAATCTGTCCTTGCCTTGAACCTGCATGTTGTGAACTAAAATTCACCGATCAAGTGATTGCTTCAAGGACTTTTGCTTGGACTTGCATGTGTGAATGAGTGCATGCCATAACTACAAGTCTTGTCGTGATTCTTGATGAGAAAGTGTCAGCAAGCAGCCGTAGAACACTAGCGGGATCTGCAAGTAGGCCTCTGCCTTGTAATAAAAAGCCAGACACCTCCACAAGTGTTCTGCTCAACACAAAGAGACCCTATAAAGGTCAACGCCCTGGGCAGAAAACAACCAAAGAAGCTTGTCAGACCATCCCAGCAACCATGAAACCGCTTGTACCAAGCATGCCTATCCTGCTGACCATGTCGGGCGATCACATGCTGCATTGCAAACCAGATAATGCGGTGCAGGTGCAGTCTGGAAGAGACTGATCTCTGTCTGTCCTGCTGACCATCTCAGGCAATTACATAGCAAGTCTGCACATAGTGCACTGCACATGCAGTGAGGAGGAGGAAGAGGAGCACCTGGACAAAGCCTGCGCCCATGCCCTCAATGGTATCCAGCTTGATGGTCAAGCGGTCGTCTGAGTGGATAATGCTGTTGCGCTTCATGATAGTGCCAATCTCGTAACCCAGAGCCATCAGCCCACCCAGAATACGCACACTCACCTGCAGATCTTTTGTTTCTCACTGTGTGTGACACACAGTATTTTTGTCACGTAGTTGGCTTGTCATCTGACAAAGCTGCAGACTGTTGCTCACTGTGTGACAAACAATATTCATGTCATGTGGTTGGCTTGCCAGCTGAAAGCATTGCAGATTTTGTGACTGAGGTGCATCAAGCATGCCAGGTTAAATGCTTCAATAACTTAGAATGCTTATCTCAGGATGTTCCTAGCCCAGAAAAAACAGCTTTACTCCTGACACAGACACAATTAATACCAATGCGCTGCTCATGGATCTGCGGTTGTGAGGTGCTTTGGCATTGCACGCACGTCTTGATGCAAACTACATCTTTGCAACTGAGGGCAGACTGAGAAGCAGCCATGTTACCCAACATAAGAGACTGCGCAAAAGACTGTCTGACCTCTGTAAGTTTCACGTTTAGGCGAGCAATTCAGGATTTGCTTCAATGCGCATCTGCTCGTCACTTGCCAAGCAGGAGGCTACCAGTGTACACAGCAGAGCTCGAAGTTGATACTAGGTGATATGATGAACGATTCAGGGTGTAGGGTTAGCAATCTGACGTGGTTTTAGAGTTCAGGCTAAACCCTAAATCTCTGACATGCTGCAAACTGTGAGCATACCTCAAAGGTGATCCTGGGTGAAATGATGAAAGGCCCATCGCAGACCCACTCTTCAAACATGAGATTGTAGCGGCCATCTCTGTTGCGCATCCTCAGCCAGGACTGGCACGTCTCTGGGTCCTCGTTGGGCGGTAAAAGGTAGATGTCATACGTTTCTGACTCTTTGCGTTCAGTGTGCTCAGCCTATGTGAAAACACTATGGGATGAGAGCTCATGGTGAAGAGCGATGGCCACCATCATGCATTCTGTGGATTTTCTTTTTGCCTTGTGTTGTCAGTACAACACTTATTGGGTGAAGTCAAAGCTGCAGAAGCCTAGGTTAAACTTGGTCAGTAAAGAATGGGCTGCAGGTCATGGATGCTTTACAGACGGTGTTAGACACTGCATACAATGTGGTGGACACTGCACAGAAAGTGGTGGACATTGCAGGCACGGTGTTGGACACTGCAGGCAAGGGTGTTGGACACTGCACAGAATGCCAGCTTTGCAATGCATACATTTTGATGTGTGACTTTCTTTGAACAACAAGCGCTCTAGCTTGCTTTGTGTCTGCCAGAGAGTCTCCAACGAGATGTGCACCAATGGCAGATTGACAGAGAACAAACTTGCAAAAATGGAAGTCTGCAGCATCTGGGGTGAAAGTTTACCTTCAGGAGTGAGTGAATGGTCTCCTTGGACACCCTCTGTGCTGACTTGAGAATGTAGGTGGGGTCCATGAACCCTGAGAATGGGTTAAAGGTGTTGTAAATCTTCAGATGAGCCGTCTTCAAATCAGGCTCAATGTATGCTTTGTACATGGGGTACACCGTATCCGAGATCTGCACCACAACAATGCTGATGTCAATGTATGCTTTGTACATGGGGTACACCGTATCCGAGATCTGCACCACAACAAAGCTGATGTCAAGCCCTTGCTTCATGCACAAGGCAGTATAGACACAGGCCGTTTTTGCCTATTGTGAACCACTATCTGGAATCATTTCTGGATCTGCATGGGGAATCTCAACCAGTCTTGGTGCTGCAAAGCTGACCAGCTGTGTATACTGAAAGGCAGCTAGCCGTCAAGCCCTAAGACTGGTGGGCATGACACATGCGCGTCCAGACAGCGTGGTCGACGCTTTTGTAGGTGCAGGGGTGCATGCATCAGGTTGCTCCACATGACAGGTTGGAGCTAACAGAAGCATTTCATTCTCAGGACTCACTGAGCTGACTTTCTGTCTGTTGGGTCCCAGGACATTAAACATATCAAATTAAATCGAATTGAATACCTGCTGTATGATTTCCTCAGGGGCTTGGCCAGACCTGTTGATGTCCCTAAGCACACGCTTGACCAGGTCAAAGTGCACACCTCCTGTGATGGACACCCGTAGATCCTCCAAAGGCCTAAAGTGCAGGCAGCACCATTACCCCTGTCTGTCCATGCATCACATTGCAGAGGCATCTCCAACTGAGCAAGCTGAAGAAGATTGTGGCAGAGATGACAACAGCAGTGAAGCGAATGGCCAACCGTCTTCAGTGCAAAGCAGATGGCCAAAAGAGTGTGTCGTAGCAGGTACAACAAACAAGTTTTGGCAGCAGGCTTGCCTTAGGCGTGCACTGAGGGAATAGATGCCCTCAATGATGACTACACGTGATGTCGGCTGCTTCTGCGTCCTGTAGCCTACCCTCTTACTCAGCTTGAAGTCATATATAGGCACCTGCATAATGTTGGCTTAAGCCAGAATTCCCAAAGACTTCGTACAGCTGATTGGCTGCTGGGAGGAGCTACGCATGTGCGTCAAGGTGCACAGTACATGTGCCTTCATTGCATGACACACATGCTTTCATTGCATACATGCCGTTGTTTAGGGTGTCAATGCTGTATGCATGCTGTAGCAACTGCAAACTGTCCGCCCAACTCCTGACAGACCAGCCATGGCAAAGCACACAGCAACGCTATGCTGAAGAAAGAAAGACTAACCTGTGTTGGCTGCCCAGACTTCAGATCCTTGATGTTTTGCAGCAGGGTGTCATAGTCAGTCAAGCGAGGGTCTGCAGAACTGCACATTGTTCAATGTACAGGCTGCTTGCAGGCTGGTCACCATGTATGTGACATTGACGAGCTTAGTTGCACAAGGGCTGCAGAATGGCAATGCTGCACATGTTCCAGACTAACAAGTGCTACATGGACAAGCTAGAGCATCAAGTCACAAATGATTGAGAGCATTGGGGGTTGTAGAAGTTATGCCTGTACTACATCATCGTGTTGCAGTTTGTTAAAGCCAGACGTTGAGGCAATAGGCAGGGCATCATATGAATAGGATGAAGAGTCAGGAATTCACCATCAAAGTTGCTATCGATGACCCTGCTGCCATCATTGTAGTTGTCCATTGACAGAATAGCACATCCTGCAGGCAAACTTTTGCAAGCTTAGCAGCATTCGTGTCAAACTCAAGGTAGGAACTCAGTCATGGCTCTTGTGGCCTTTCTGTATGCATGAACTTTCATGGAAGCTGCCTACAGATGCATCATCACATCACACTCTGCAGTGTCATTGATGTCACTCAAGTTGAGTCTGTTCAGGAAGGTGACCTCTGCATGAGCATGATTGCAGACAGCTACCAGATCAGAGATGGGGGACCAATGCAATACTGATTTATGAGCCCATACCTGGCAGAAAATGCTGCACTTTCTCTGAGAATATGGTCTTCCCAGAGCCGGACGGCCCTGCCAATCCCACCTGCATGAGACAACCACAACATGCATTTAACATGTTTGTACGGTGATGCTTCTCTGCCAATAACAAGGATGACTTGCACTGCTGCAGTAAGCATAACTGGGAAGAGTGCAAGTTGTGTGCCTATTCCACAATGTTGCATCTTGTGTTGATAGAAGCTTACAAGCAAAACAATTGACAGTGCTTGCCACCACTAGAGACAGACAAATGCCAAGAGTAGATATTTGTACACCAGATGCTGAGCACATGCAAGATGTACAGACAGCGTAGTGTCAGCACATCAAGCAATTGAAAACAACGCTACTTGATGGAAGCAGACACCTTACCACAACAACCCCTTGATTGTGGCTTGCCAGATATTGCACTGCTCGTATGAAGACATAAAACCCCTGTTATAGAAGCACACAGTTGCACCTCCAACAGGCCACAGATGATTCAGTATTGTGAAAATACTGCAGGTGGGCAGCCTGTAGTTGAGACCGCTCTGCCAGACCATGGCAAAGTCTTATGCTGACCTTGTCAAATGACAGCTGCTCTTCAAGGGGCTGTATAGCATATCTGATCTTGCCGTTACTTTTGACCTTCACGATCTCCAGCTGGTCCTTGAGCAGGCCCTGAAATGCAAATGGTTTTGATTGCTCAGAAGTTGCCAAACGCTAGGAAGCCAATGGATTGCTGCAGGCCTGTATATATGTAGTCACAAGGAGAAGCACCTTCTTCTTCAGGCCTGTGCGGCCTAGCTGAGGAGCTGAGTCACCTCTCTCCACGCCCATGGCAAGATCAGACTGCTATCGATGCCCTACACGGGGCCCAACGGTGAGGCAGTTCCGGGCTGCGGCTGATCTGTGAAAAGGCTTTCCACCTCATCTCAAGGAGAAGAGCTATACCAGCCCAACACAGCACAGATCTACAGGTATGACATATCTAGAGGTGAACAATGCGGCCTGTCTTTGCCGGGGTTGCTAACATCGCTGCGGCATCTGGAATGCTGGAATGCGTCAAACTTGTTCGTTTCATTACAAATCGTGACAAGGCGGCAGAACTGTACAGGAAATGCAAGCGGACAGACGGCGCAATGAGCGACGCGGACAGCGCGGGCAGTCCTGACCGCGCCAGCAAGGCTCCCAGGTCCGCTGAGGGCCGGGTGGCGCGAGTTCGGAAGCAGTTCGAGGCAGCTAATGCACCTCCTTCGC